>Ga0180221_1000758_pt1 | contig 25144 bp, 24 predicted proteins | sample eDN5th37CKraftMG_FD_151339 | JGI IMG/M metagenome (GOLD analysis project Ga0180221, IMG submission 151339) | Enriched Miracle-Growth compost microbial communities from Emeryville, California, USA - eDNA 5th pass 37_C Kraft MG (version 2) (version 2) ...
CCGGAGCCTGCGGGCTCCAGCGCCTTCGACGGTAGACCCGCTCCCGCCGTCGCGCAGGCGGTGGCCCGCCCGGCGCAGGTCAGGGCACGTTCGCCCCGCCGTTGACGTTGATGACCTCCCCGACCACGAAGCTCGACTCCGGCGAGGCCAGGAACACGTACGCCGGCGCCTGCTCCACGGGCTGGCTCGTGCGGCCCAACCAGGACGACTCGCCGAAGCCGTCCAGCTTCTCGGCCGGCTGCCCGTCGGTGACCTGCAGCGGCGTCCACACCGGCCCGGGCGCGACCGCGTTCACGCGGATCCCGCGCGGCGCGAGATCGGCGGCGAGCGCCTTGGTGAACCCGATGATCGCGAACTTCGTCGAGGCGTAGTTGATGATCATCGGCGACGGGTTGTACCCCTGCACCGAGGTGCTGTTGATGATCGTCGAACCGGGCGGCAGGTGCGGCAGCGCGTCGCGGGTGATCCAGAACATCGCCATCAGGTTCGTCTGGACCGTGCGCTCGAGGTCGGCCTCGTCGAGCTCGTCGAAGGTGCGGTGGTAGACCTGGTGAGCCGCGTTGTTGACGAGGATGTCGAGCCCGCCGAGCCCCTCGACCGCGTCGGCGACGAGGCGGCGGCAGTGCTTCCGGTCGCGGATGTCGCCCGGCAGCAGGACCGCCGTGCGACCCTCGGCACGCACCAGCTCGGCGATCGCCTCGGCGTCCACCTGCTCCTCCGGGAGGTAGCTCAGCGCGACGTCCGCGCCCTCGCGCGCGAACGCGATCGCGACCGCCGCGCCGATGCCCGAGTCACCGCCCGTGATGAGCGCCCTGCGCCCAGGCAGCCGCCCGGTCCCCCGGTAGCTCGTCTCGCCGTGGTCGGCCTTCGGGTCGAGCTCGGCGTCGAGCCCCGGCAGCGGCTGCCACGACGCGTGCGGCGTGATGTGGGCGTGGCGCTCGACGGGGTTGTCGAACGTGAGCTGGTCGGACGTCATCGTCTCTCCTCGGGATCGCGCTCGTCGGCGGGACGTCCGGTCGCGGGGCGACGTCGTCCTGCGGCGACGATAACGTTATCGACCCGGCGGCGGAACGGCCCCGCGAAGGCGGGCCACCGCCCGCCACGGAGGACGAGCGGCCCGCCCCCGCCGGCGACCTCAGGCCTTGGAGTGCACCGTCACCACGTACCCGTCGAGGTCGCGGAACGAGAACGTCGTGCCGAACGGGGTCTCGCTGGGCTCCTGGGTGATGGCGACACCCTGCTCCACGAGCCGGTCGTGCAGAGCGAGGGCATCCGGGTCGTGGAACCACACGCCCACGCCGGCGCCGAGCTGGCCCACGGCGTCGAGGTCGACGCCCGGGAGCGGGACGCGGACCGCGAACGCCGCTCCCCCGCGCGAGAAGACGGCGGCCTGCGGGTTGGGCGCCGGCAGCCGGGTGAGGCCGACGACCTCCTCGTAGAACCGTGCAGAGGCCGCGAGGTCGCGGACCTGGAAGGAGACGAAGTCGGGGCCGGTGGTGCCGGTGGGGTTGGTAGTCATGTCAACAAGTTGACACTCGCCTCGGCCGATATGTCAAGATGTTGACATGAACGCACGCGACGACGCCGCCGCGAAGGAGCTGGGCATCCTGCTGAAGGCGACGCAGGCCGCGCTCCACCAGCGGATGGACGAGGTGCTGCGGCCCCTCGGCCTGACGGTGCCGCAGTACGCCTGCCTCAGCACGCTCGCCGACGACCCCGGCATCACCGGCTCGGAGCTCGCGCGCCGAGCGTTCGTCTCCCGCCAGTCGATGAACGTGCTGCTCCAGGGGCTGGAACGCCAGGGGCTCGTCGAGCGCACGGAGGAGCCGGGCCCTCGTCGGGAGCGCGCCGCCGAGCTGACCGCTCGCGCCCGCAGCCTGCTCGCCGGGGCGGAGGGTCGCGTGGCCGGTGTCATGCGCCGGATGCTCACGGACCTGACCGCGTCGCAGCAGGAGGAGCTGCGCGCGGCGCTCGTCGCGAGCCGGGACGCGCTGCTGCGGGACGCGGACTAGACCACGACGCGCTCGTCGACGTGCTGGTCAGTCCCGCGCCTCCGCGATCGAGACCGGCAGCCGGCCCGACGTGAAGGTGACCAGCCCTGCGGGGAGCGCCCACGGGTGCAGCTCGCACCGCAGCCGGCCCGCGCGGACTGCGGGGTCCGCATCCGCCAGCGGCCTCGCCTCCGCGACGTCCCCCCCCCGGTACACGGCGAACCCGCGCAGGCTCCGGTCGGGCTCACCCAGGACGGGCCCAGCGGCCAGCAGCGCCCCGCTCTCGTGCAGTGCGGACAGGTGCGCCAGGTGCGCGTCCTGCAACGCGTCCTCCGCCTCCTCGGTCAGCTCTGGGGCGTCCTCGCACAGGACGAGCAAGGCGATCGTGTACTGGTCGAACTGCACTGCCCTACCTCCTGCTGCAGACGGGCGCGCCCCGCCGCGGCCGCGACGGGCACAGGGGTGATACGCAGGAAGGCAGCCACCTACGCGGCTGCCTTCCTGTCTGCACGACCTGCGCCGGCAGGTCAGCTGGTGGAGGTGGCGGGAATCGAACCCGCGTCCGATGACGTGGAACCAGGGATTCTCCGGGTGCAGTCCGTGATGGAGTTTCTCGGCCTCCACCACTCCCACGGACAGGAAGGCGGACAGGCCCAGTCGGCTGGAAGTCCCGGTGACCACACCGACGATGGTCACCAGCAGTGGCTCTCTAGATGACGCCGGGAACTAGACCGAGAGCATGTCTAGGCCGACGGACTTCGAGGCTCGCTCAGGCGGCGAGGGCGAAGTCGGTGCGCTTGGAATCGGCACCTATGAGTTGCATGGAGCGTTGACGAGATGACCATGCATCCTCGACCCGCTTCTCCTGGCTCGACGATCACCGTCGAAACCGATCACCCCCATGTGCAGTTGTCAAGCCGGGCCTGTCCGAGGACGAGCGGCGAACCACCGGTCCGGCGACTGCCCAGCGTACCGTGCAACACCCGCGAGGTCGCCGGGATTCCACCCGCCCCGACCCTCCCCCGCAATCCCCGCCGCGAGTAGCGTCAAAGCGGGCATTTCGGTACCAGGGGGGCATGGTGGTCCGGGTGACGCCTGCGGCGGTGCGCCGCGACGAGGCGCTCGAGCGGTCGGCGCGACAGCTCGGGTGGTCGGTCGCCGTCGCGCTCGTCGTCGGGGCCGTCGGTGCCGTCGCGGTGGCCGCACCCGGGCCGGGCTCCGCGGCCGACGGGGCGCGCTGGCTCCTGGTGATGCTCGCGACGGCCTCGGTCGCCGCCATCCTGGGGCTCATCTTCGGCGTGCCGCGCGCCAGGACCGACTTCTCGGCGGCGGCGAGCGAGCGCTACGCCTCCAACTCGAACCTCGAGCAGATCTCCGACTGGCTCACCAAGCTGCTGGTCGGCGCGGGCCTCGTGCAGGTGGGACGGGTGCCCGGGTGGGCGCGGGAGGCCGGCGACTACCTCGGCGCCGGCCTCGCGGTGCCCAACGCGTCGGCCTTCATGGTCTCGGCGCTTGTCTACGGCGCGGGCGTCGGGTTCGGCGCGGCGTACCTCTGGACGCGGCTACGGCTGCGGCTCTTCCTGGAGCGCAGCGACCAGGCCGCTGCGGAGGCGTCGAAGGTCGACGAGGTCGTCGGGGACCTGCTCTCGGCGGCGACGTCGGCCGCGACCGGCGAGTCGGACCGTACCGTGCGGGACGCCGCGCAGAAGGCCGTCAAGCAGCGGGGCGAGATGGCCGCTGCGCTCCCCCCGGTCCTGTGGGTGGACGACAACCCGTCGAACAACACCGCGCTCGTCGATGCGCTCGAGCGGGTCCGGGTGCACGTCGACCTGGCCGGCTCGACCGAGGAGGGGCTGGCCCTCGCCGCCGACCGCGACTACGGCGTCGTGGTGACCGACCTCGGCCGACGCGAGGGCGGGAAGTACGACCCCGACGCGGGCCTCCACCTGCTGCATGAGCTCCGGGCCGCCGGCCACGACGTGCCGGTCTTCGTCTACTCCAGCGCCCGGGCGCAGGCTCGGGAGGCCGAGGCGAAGGCTGCCGGCGCCGCGCTGTTCACGTCGCGACCCACGGAGCTGTTCTCCGCCATCGTCTCCGCCCTGACCACGCGACGACCGGGCTGACGGCCACGGCTCGGGCCGACGACGAGGTGGGCCCGAGCCGAGGCGTCGTGGTTCAGGCCGCCGGGCCCTCGACGAGCGTGACCGTGGCCGACTCCGAGCGGCCGGTGCTGCCCGTGGTCCAGGTGACGGTGACCTTGTCGCCGGGGTCGTGCTCCGCGAGCGCGGCTGACAGGTCGTCGGCGGAGCGGACGGCGTGCCCGTCCACGGCGGTGATCACGTCGCCGGCCCGGATGCCCGCCCGCTCGGCGGGCGTGCCCTCCAGAACCTCGCCCACCGGCGCGCCGCTGACCCCGCTCGTCGTCCCGGACAGCGCGACGCCGAGGAACGCCGGCAGGCCGAGCTGCACACCGCCGGAGTCGTCGCCCCGCACGATCTGGTGGGCGATCGCGACGGCGTCCTGGATCTCGATCGCGTACGCGACTGTGGTCGTGGCGTTGGCGGATGCCGCCGTCGTGATGCCGACGACCTCGCCCTCGTCGTCCAGGAGCGGCCCGCCGGAGTCGCCCGAGACGACGTCCGCCGAGAACTGGATGAGCCCGTCGAGCGTCTCCCCCTCGCCGGTCGCCGTCGCGGCGGTCATCGACTGGTCGGTGGCGAGCACGTCGCCCGTCGCCGCCACCAGGTCGCCGGTGCCGCCGGCGTTGCCGACGGCGGTGACCTCGTCACCCGCGTCGACCCCGCCGTCGTCGTCGAGCGCCACGGTCTGCAGCCCGGACGCGCCCTCGAGCTGCAGCAGCGCGACGTCGGCCGTCGGGTCGGCGCCGAGGACCGTCGCCGTGTACGTGCGGCCGGTGGACTCGATCGTGACCTCGATGCGCGTCGCCCCCGCGATGACGTGGTTGTTCGTCAGCACGAGCCCGTCCGCGGTCAGCACCATCCCGGTGCCCGCGGAGGCGCCGTCCTGGTACCCGAGAGTGCTGTCGATCGTCACGACGCCCGTCTGCTGCTCGTCGGTCGCGGGCGTCGCCGGGTCCTGCGTGGAGCCGTCCGACCCGTCGCCGAGCCCGCCCTGGCCCGAGCCGAAGCCCGGCGGCGCACCGTCGGGCGCGCCCGGCCCGGGCAGCGCGCCGCGATCGGGCGTCGAGGCGCCGGGGTCGTGGGTCTCGGTGCCGGCGTCGGGTGCCGGGGCCTCCGCCGAGGTCGTCCCTGCCGTCGGCCCGGCCGACGAGGCGATCGCCGCACCGGTCGCGCCACCGGCCACGAGGCCGACGACGAGCGCGGCGCCGGCGATGCCGGCGGTGACCCCGCGGGGCACGGTGTGCGGGGCCGCGGCGGACGTCGGCTGCGGGAGCGGCGCCGGGGCGCCGTCCGCCTGTGCCGGGCTCGGCCCCGGGCCGTCGCCGCCGGTACGACTCCCGGGCTCGGGCTCGATGGCCGGGAAGGCCTGCCGCTCAGGCGACGGCGGGGCCGAAGGCGTCTCGACGCTGTCAGGGCCGTCGGGGCGGGTCGTGGCGGTCTCGTCGTCGGGCCGCTGCTCGGGCCGATGGTCGCGTGGCTGGTCGCGCTGGTCGTCCATGGTGTCCTCCTCCTCGTCCTCGAGAGACACCGAACGCCCCGAACCGGAGGAAGCCCTGGGGCCTTCCGGGGAACAGCCTGTGCGTCGCTCCCCGGCCGGCGTCCGACCCCGGTGGCACGATGAGGCGCATGCAGCTGCCAGTCATGCCGCCGGTCGCGCCGATGCTGGCGAAGTCGGTGCCGACGATCCCGCCGGGCGCCTCCTACGAGCCGAAGTGGGACGGCTTCCGGTCGATCGTGTTCCGCGACGGCGACGAGGTCGAGCTCGGCAGCCGCAACGAGAAGCCGCTGACGCGGTACTTCCCCGAGCTCGTCGAGGCAGTGCGCGCCGAGCTGCCGCCGCGCGTCGTCGTCGACGGGGAGATCGTCGTCGCCACGCCCGACGGGCTCGACTTCGAGCTGCTGCAGCAGCGGATCCACCCCGCGGCGTCCCGCGTGAAGATGCTGAGCGGGTCCACGCCCGCGCAGCTCGTCGTCTTCGACCTGCTGGCCATCGGCGACGAGAACCTGACCGGGCTGCCGTTCCGCGAGCGCCGGGCGCGCCTGGAGCGCGAGCTCGCCGGCGTCGGGCCGTCCGTCCACGTGACGCCCGCGACGACGGATGTGGAGCAGGCCCAGCGGTGGTTCACCGAGCTGGAGGGCGCCGGGCTCGACGGGGTCGTCGCGAAGCCGCTCGACGGGGTCTACGTGCCCGACAAGCGCGTGATGTACAAGGTGAAGCACCAGCGCACGGCCGACTGCGTCGTCGCCGGGTACCGGGTGCACACCTCCGGCCCTGACGCGGTCGGGTCGCTGCTGCTCGGCCTGTACGACGACGCGGGCACGCTCGTGTCCGTCGGCGTCATCGGTGCGTTCCCGATGGCGCGCCGCCGCGAGCTTCTCACCGAGCTGCAGCCACTCGTCACCTCGTTCGAGGGCCACCCCTGGAACTGGGCCGCCGCGGCCACCGCGACCGAGCGCACGCCCCGGTCGAGCGAGTTCTCCCGCTGGAACAACGGCAAGGACCTGTCGTTCGTCCCCCTGCGCCCGGAGCTCGTGGTCGAGGTGCGGTACGACCACATGGAGGGCAACCGGTTCCGGCACACCGCCCAGTTCAACCGGTGGCGCCCAGACCGTGACCCGCGCTCGTGCACCTACGAGCAGCTCGAGTCGCCGCTGACCTACGACCTCGACCAGCTCGTCCCCGGGCTCGCCCGCTGACGGAGCCGTCCACAGATCGGCCGATTCCCGCACGGGCACCTGTCCGGTTTGGGTACCTTCACGCGTGTGCTGACGCAGGGGGATCGCAGACGACGACTCACCGCCGCGGTCGCGGGGGCGGCTGCGCTTCTGGGCATCGCCGGGTGCAGCCCGGCGGCGCCGCCTGATCCGGCGCCCGCGCAGACGACCACCGCCACCGCGGGTCCGTCGCCTACGACGACGCCCTCCACCCCGACGCCACCTGCCCTCCCTGAGCAGGTGCGCTCGGAGGAGGGGGCGGTTGCGATGATGCGGTGGGTCTTCGAGATGTACACGTACATGCTCAACACCGGGGACACCGACGAGTTCGAGTCTGTCAGCGACCCTGACTGCGGGTATTGCAAGAACGCGCTCGACCGAGTTGCAAGCATGCAGGCGTCCGGACAGTACGTCGGCGGCGGCGTCATGATGGCGGACGACCTCAACGCTACGCAGATAGGCAGCGACGGCTACTTCACCGGAGGGGCCAACGTCACGCGTGGCGCCTCGACGACCTACGAGGCTGACGGCCGGGTCGCCGCGAGCGTGGATCACTCGACCGAGTACGACGTTGACTTCGCACTCCAGTGGTCCGGCGACGCCTGGTCGATCGTCGAGGTGGAGGCCACGCAGGTCTCGGCGCCGTGATCGCCGTCGGTTTGGTTGCGGCCTTGCTGGTGCTCGGCGCACCGTCTAGCGAGGACACATGGGGCAGCGATGCCGAGGCGACCGGGGAAATCGTGCGGACCAACGTGTGGAAGGCGGAGCAGGAACGACGCCGGACGGGCACCGACGAGCCCGACCCGGAGAAGCGGCTGGCCGAGTACCTACGCTCGCCCTACTGCGAGCGGGCGGGCGAGGCTGCGGGGTCGGGGGCTGTGCTGCCGTGCGCGGACGTCCCGCCGGACGACGAGCTGCCCGAGTGCGACGACGCCGGCGTGCTGGAGCCGCTGCTGCGCCGGACCCGCGCGACGCCCGAGACCGCCTGGGGCCCGTGGTACGTCCTGTCCGACTGGGCGTGCCGCGGCGACCTCGTCCCGGCGCTCACGGCAGAGGACTTTTGCGACCTGCCGCTCGCTCCCCCGGCCCTGCACATGGAGCCGGACCGGGCGCAGGTGCTCGTCAACATGCCGACGATCGTGTACTCCGACGACGGCATGCAGACGCTGCGCACGCAGCTGCTCGGCTACGACGTGGACGTCGAGGCGCGTCCGAGCAGCTACCGCTGGGACTTCGGCGACGGCTCGCAGCGCACCACCACCACGCCCGGCCGCCCGTACCCGGCGAAGGACGTCGCGCACACCTACCGGACGACCGGCACACAGCGGATCACGTTGACCGTGACCTGGAGCGGCCGCTACCGGGTGGTCGGCGTGACGGGCTGGCAGGACGTCGACGGCACCGCGACGACGTCCGCCACCACGCCGGAGTTCACGGTCGTCGAACGCCGGGCGCGCCTCGTGACCGGGACCTGCGACGAGGACCCGTCGGCAGCGGGCTGCTGACGGGGGTCACCAGCCGCCGCCACCACCGCCCCCGACGCCGCCACCGGAGAAGCCCCCGCCGGAGAACCCGGAGCCGCCCGACGAGCCCGGGGTCGGCGCGGAGAGCGACTCTGTCGCGATGGACTCGAACCGGTCCATCGAGCTCGCGAACGCGGTGCCCCAGAACAGCCCCGGCACCGGGTCGTAGTAGCCGCTGTACCAGCCGGGCTGCTGCACGGCTCGCCCCTGCGCCGCGAGCTCGCCGAACACGCGTGCCCACCGCTCGGTGAGGCCGAAGACGATCGCGTACGGCAGGTAGCGGCTGAAGATGTCCTCGCCCTCCTCGAACCGCAGCTGGTTCGCCTCGGCCGTGGCCAGGTACTGCCGGAAGCCGAGCGACTGCGCCAGGACGGCGGTGCCGTCGCCCGTCCGCGCCGGGGCCGCGTTCGCGCACGCCATCGCGACCACGCCGACGATGCCGAGCCCGATCGGGACCCACAGCAGGCCGGCCAGCCAGGGCAGCGTCGACCCGGCGGCGAGCGAGAAGAACCCGATGAAGAACGCCGCGACGACGAGCGCGATGCCCGTGGCGAACCAGGTCGCGCGGACGTTCTTCGGGTTCGAGCGGAACCAGCCCACACGGGTCACGTGGTCGTACAGACCGTCCTGGACCTTCTTCATCGACGCGGCGAACGTCGTCCGCAGGTCCTTGAGCCGCACCTCGTTGCGACCGCTGAAGATCTCCCGCAGCAGGGTCTGCTCGAACGGCAGCAGCTGCGACTCGTCCGCCTTGAGCCGGGTGAGGGTCCAGTCGTTGGGCTTCTTCTTCGGGTTCGACCGCGGCACCTCGGAGATGTGCAGGTACCCGCGCACGGCCAGGTCGACGAGCGTCGCCGTGACGTCGACGGGGTCGGCCTTCTCGTCGACCAGCGTGCCGAGCTCGCCGGGACGCACCCCCTCCGGAGGTGTGAACTGCACGGCGACCGGCGCCCGCTTGTCACGGAAGCCCGTGGCGTACTGCCCCCCCGCCGGGCGCAGGCCCGGCGTCAGGCCGAGGTACGCCTGGTCGCGGCCGGTGCGGCGCACCCGGCGGACGACGAGCGCCGAGCCGACCGCGGCGATGGCGAGGCCGAGCCCGCCCGCCGGGGTGAACGGTCGGACCGCGGCCAGCGGGTCCGGCTTGTCCACGAGGAACGGCTCGACACCGGGGAAGGTGCCGGCCGGCCAGCCGACGGTCGTCGTGAGCTGGCTGCCGACGGGCACGAGCTGCTGACGGAACGTCGACGTGTCCCCGCTGCTCGACGCGGAGTCGCACTGCGTCGTCGACCCGTACTCGCCGACGAAGCACACCTCACCGTCGGGCGTCGCCGGGCCGGTGATGCTGACCGTCACCCGGCCGATCGGGATCTCCCACCCGGAGCCGATGACGTTCCAGTACAGCTCGTCGCCGGAGTGCTGCGCGTTCGCCGGGTTCACGAACCCGTCGACGGTGTAGCGCACCTGGTAGGTCTGCACGCCGGAGACGTCGTCGACGTCCGGGTCGCCGATCCGCAGGACGATCGCGTTCGAGCCGTCCTCGCGGTTCACCTGGGCGGGCGCGCCGGTGCTGCTCGAGGCGTCGATGCCGCTGTACCGGAACTCGCGGTCGGTCTGGTCGTCGACGCCCTGACGCGTGACGAGCGTGAGGTAGGGACCGTGACCCGGGTCGTCGCCGAAGTCGAAGTCGAAGTCGATGACGACGTTCATCCGGCCGTCGGCGCCCAGGACCGCCGAGACGTCGTAGCGGGTGATCTCCCGCCCGGTCGACTGGTCCGGCACGGCAGCCGGGACGCCGGCAGCCGCGACGCGTGCGGGCAGCGGCGCGGCAGGTGCGACGTCACGCGCCGGCGCCGCTCCTGCGAGCGCGGGTGACGAGAGCACCAGCACACCCGCTGCGGCGACCACCGCGGCGAGGCGCGCTCCCGCGCTGGCTCGGCGACGACGGCCCACCCGGCCGTCCGGACGCGACCCGTGGGGCGTCACGACTCCTCCTCCTGGGCCGCGGACCTCGCGGACCCGCACCGCATCATGGTCCAGCCGCACCGTCGCCGGCTGCGGGGCGCGCCGGGAGCGCGCTGTCCGAGGTCAGAACGGCGGGCCGAGGTCCCCGAATCCTTCGGGCGGCCAGCCCGCGGGGCGCATGCGCAGCACGTCCGGGCCGGGCTTGACGGCGCGCGCCGACGCGGCGCTGGCGAGCGTCGCGAGCAGCCGGGGCAGGGTGCCGCCCCAGAAGTCGTCCGGACCGTCCAGGCCGATGCGCCGGTACCAGCGCGGGACCTCGGGCACGAGCGCGGCGCAGACGGCCGCCCACGGCTCGTCCGCGCCGAGGGCGACGGCGTACGGCAGGTGCCGCACGAGCGTCGTCGCGTCGACCTGGCCGGCCAGCTCGTCGGGGGTCGCCGTGCGGTACGCCGTGCGGAGCCGGTCCCCCAGCGCGACGATCCCGGCTCCCGCGGGCGTGAGCTGCGGCGCCCGGCGCAGCCGGCCCGGGTGGCGCCAGCCGTGCTCGACGACGGCCGTGTCGAGAGCCCTCAGCACGTCCGCTCCCGAGCCGTCGAGCAGCGCACGCAGCGCAAGCGTCGTCGTGGTCGCCCGGCCGCCGGGGAACAGCCCGGCGAGGAGCAGGCGCTCCGGGCGCGTGAGCGCGGGGGCGGTGGCGGGCTCGTCGCACCGGACGAGCGTCCACTCCTGAGGCGCCCGGTCGCCCTCGGCGAGCTCGACGACCTCGACCCTTCCGCCCGCCGCGAGGCCCAGCAGGGTCCCGACGACGCCCGGGCCCGAGGCCGCGCCGTCGACGAGCGCGGCCAGCTCGCCGGGCCGCACGCCGGCCGCGACCGCACCGCCGAGCAGGCCCACGGCGCTCATGGTCGTCAGCGGTCGCGTCGCTCGCGGATCGCGCGCTGCGCCTCGAGGTTGTCCTGGCGCTCGCGCAGCGCCTGGCGCTTGTCCCAGTCCTTCTTGCCGCGGGCGAGGGCGATCTCGACCTTCGCGCGGCCGTCCAGGAAGTACAGGGACAGCGGGACGATCGTCTGGCCCTTCTCCCGGGTGCGGGCCTCGAGCCGCTCGATCTCCTCGCGGTGCAGCAGGAGCTTGCGCTTGCGCCGCGGCGCGTGGTTCGTCCACGTGCCTTGCGCGTACTCGGGGATGTGCACGCCGAGCAGCCAGGCCTCGCCGCCGTCGACCTCGCACCAGCCGTCGACCAGGCTTGCCCGGCCGGCGCGCAGCGCCTTGACCTCGGTCCCGCTCAGGACGAGCCCCGCCTCGAAGACGTCCTCGATCGTGAAGTCGTGCCGGGCCTTGCGGTTCGCGGCGACGAGCTTGCGCCCCGTGTCCTTGGCCATGACCGTCGCCTCCTTCCGCGCGCGCCCGTGCGGCCGGGTCGGGCACGGGACGGGTCCGCCGCGACGGCAGCGGGCCGACCTCCGAGCCTACCGGCCGTGCGGGCGGCGTCGACGTGATTGCGCCGAGGGCGCAGCCGGGCGGCCCGGGCGGAGCGGGTCGCGCGTCGGGCCCGGCTCAGAGGCCTAGCAGCGGGCGCGGGTTCACGGTCGAGCCGTTGACGTACACCTCGAAGTGCAGGTGGCAGCCGCCGGACGTGCCGGTGTTGCCGGCGTACCCGACGAGCTGGCCGACCTTGACCTTCTGGCCGGCGTGCACGGTCCACCGCGTGAGGTGGTTGTAGCTCGACTGCAGGCCGTTGCCCTTGTACAGGCCGTGGTCGACCATCACCTGGTTGCCGTACCCGTACCTGCTCTGCGTCCACAGCACCGTGCCGGAGCGCGCCGCGTACACCGGCATGCCGCAGTGGTCGCGCAGGTCGATCCCCGCGTGCAGACGCCAGTAGTGCAGCACCGGGTGGAACCGCCGGCCGTACTCCGACGTGACGTAGATGGGACTGACCGCCGTCGGGTTGGCGAAGATCGCGCCGGAGACGGAGCCGGTCGGCTTCGAGCTGCCGCCCTTGTTGTTCTTCGCGTCGCGGCGACGCTGCGCGGCGATCGCCTCGCGCAGCTTCTTCTGGATCTTCTTCGCCTCGGAGTCGGCCCTGGCGAGCTCCGCCTTGATCTCGTCCTTCTTGGCCTCGAGCTGCTGCTTCTGGGCCTGCTCGGCCGCGAGCAGGTCGTCCAGCGCGGCACGCGCGGCCTGCGCCTCCTTGCGGGCCTCGTCCGCCTCGGCGACCTTGGCGTCCGCCTGGTCCTTCAGCTCCCCGATCCGCTGCTCGACGGCGTCGAGGCGGGCGGCGGAGTTGCGGCCGGAGGCCTCGCTCGTCCGGAGGTCGTCGAGGAGCTGCGCCTGGGTGCGCAGCGCGGTCGAGACCAGCCCGTAGCGCTCGACGAAGTCCTCGGTGCTCTCCGCCTCGAGCATCACGCTCACGCCGGAGACGTCGCCGCCGCCGCGGTACGCCTCGCGCGCCATCTGGCCGATCGCGTCGCGCACCTCCTGCGCCTTGGCGGCGTCCTTCTCGATCGACCTGCCGAGCGAGGCCTTCTCGTCACCGGCGTCGCGCAGCCGGGCGGCGAGCATGTCCGCCTCGCGCATCGCCTTGTCGTACGCGTCGTTGGCCCGGTCCACCCGCTCCTGCGCCGCCGGGATCTTCTCCTGGATCTCCAGCAACCGGTCTGACGCCTGGGCGAGGTCCTTGCGGACGCCCTCCATGGCCTCCTCGGCGTCGGCCCGGCGCTGCGCGTTCTGCTTCTTCGCTCGCTCGGCCGCCGCGCGGCGGTCGTCGATCGAGTCGGCCGCGGCGGGCACCGACGACACGAACGTCGTGGTCGCCACGAGGGCGGCGACGACGGCGACGGCAGCGGCACGCAGCGGCGATCTCATCGGCTCAGACCTTCGTGTACCGGCTCAGGGTCACGACCGACGAGATGCCCGCGAGCAGGATCGCGACGACGACGAGCAGCGGTGCGACCACCATGACGTCGGACGTGGAGATGTACGGGATCCAGCCCACCGACGAGCCGAGCCAGTCGGTGACGAGGTACTGGACACCCAACCACAGCGCCCCACCCGCGAGCAGCGCTCCGACCGTCGCGGCGATCGCGCCCTCGAGCATGAACGGCAGCTGGATGAACAGCGTCGACGCGCCGACGAGCCGCATGATCCCGGTCTCGCGGCGCCGCGAGAGCGCGGACAGCCGGATGGTCGTCGTGATGAGCAGGACGGCCGCGACGAGCATGATCACCGCGAGGCCGCCCGTGAGCAGCGTCGCGCGGTCCAGCACGAGGAAGACCCGGTCGAACAGGCGCCGCTGGTCCTTGACCTCCTCGACGCCCTGCCGCCCGGACACCACGTCGGCCACGAGCTGGTACTTCTGCGGGTCGGTCAGCTTGATGCGGAACGACGAGTTCATGTCGTCGACGGTCGCGACCGACGCCCAGAACTGGTCCTTGAACTGCTTCTGGAACGCGGCGAACGCCTCGTCCTTCGACTCCTCGTAGATCTTCTCGATGTACGGCTGGATCTCGGGGGCCTCGAGCGCGGCGCGGATCTGCGCCTTCTGCTCGTCGGTGACCTCGCCGCCCGCGCACGTCGGCGTGGAGGAGTTCTGCGGGCACAGGAAGACGGAGACCTCGACCTTGTCGTACCAGTCGTCCTTCATCTTGCCGATCTGCAGCTGCAGCAGGGCGGCCGCGCCGACGAACGTCAGCGAGACGCACGTGACGAGGATGACGGACACGGTCATCGACAGGTTCCGGCGCAGGCCGATGCCGATCTCGGACAGGATGAACTGCAGTCGCACGGCTGCCCCCTAGCGGTCCGAGCCGTACACGCCGCGCGACTGGTCGCGCACGAGCTCGCCGGTGCTGAGCTCCACGACGCGCTTGCGCATCTGGTCGACGATCTCGTCGTCGTGCGTGGCCATCACGACGGTCGTGCCCGTGCGGTTGATCCGGTCGAGCAGGCGCATGATCCCCAGGGACGTCGTCGGGTCGAGGTTGCCGGTCGGCTCGTCGCACAGCAGGATCGGCGGCCGGTTGACGAACGCCCGGGCGATCGCGACGCGCTGCTGCTCGCCGCCCGACAGCTCGTGCGGGCGGCGCTTCTCCTTGCCGGCCAGGCCGACCATGTCCAGCACGTCGGGCACCGTCGTGAGGATGTGGTGACGCGGCTTGCCGATGACCTGCAGCGCGAACGCGACGTTCTCGAAGACCGTCTTGTTCGGCAGCAGACGGAAGTCCTGGAACACCGCGCCGATCTGGCGGCGCAGCGACGGCACCTTCCACGACGAGAGCGTGCCGAGCTCCTTGCCGGCGACGAACACGCGCCCCGCGGACGCGCGCTCCTCGCGCAGCACGAGCCGCAGGAACGTGGACTTGCCCGACCCGGAGGCCCCGACGAGGAACACGAACTCACCGCGCTCGACGTCCAGGGACACGCGGTCGAGCGCGGGTCGTGCGCCGCGGGCGTAGACCTTGGTGACGTTCTCGAATCTGATCACGACGGTGCGGCCGGGGTCGGGGACAGGGAGGGACCGGCCGCCACGAGGGTAGGCACGCCCCGTGCGCGCCCGGGCGCGTGACACGCCGTGCCGCCCCTGTGAGTCGGACGCGCCGGGTCGTGATCATCCCGTGACGTCCGGTTCGCCCGGCGCGCCCCGGTCCGCCCGGTACGCGCGCGGGCACCTCGCGCCGCGCGCACGAGGCCGGTGCGGGCCGGCGTCAGCCGAGCGCGTGCAGGCGGGGCCGGCGTACGGCCGGCGCACCGGTGATCGCCGCGAGGACCTCCTCGTGGCTCGAGCTCGCCGCGTCGAACACCCCGTTGTTGCGGCCGTGCCGCAGCACGACGATGCGGTCCGAGACCGCCCGGACGTCGGTCATGTTGTGGCTGATGAGGATGACGCCCAGCCCGAGCTCGCGCAGTCGCTCGATGTGCATGAGCACCTCGGCCGTCTGCGCCACGGACAGCGCCGCGGTCGGCTCGTCGAGCACGACGAGCCGCGGCTCGCCGATCAGCGTGCGGGCGATGGCGACCGCCTGGCGCTGGCCCGCGGACAGCCACGACAGCGGTGTCCGGGTCGACGGGATTCGGCTGTTCAGGTCGTCGAGCACCTTGCGGGCCATCGACTCCATGCGCTCGTCGTCGCGGTAGCCCTTGCCCCGGGTCAGCTCGCGACCGAGGAACAGGTTGCTCGTCACGTCGAGGTTCTCGCAGAGAGCGAGGTCCTGGAACACCGTGGCGACGCCCAGCGCGTGCGCGGCGGCCGGCGTCGCGATGGTCGTCGGGACGCCGTCCATCTCGATGAGCCCGGCGTCCGGCGTGAGGACACCCGAGACGACCTTCGCGAGCGTCGACTTGCCCGCACCGTTGTCCCCGACGAGCGCGACGACCTCGTGCGCGTGCACGTCGAGGTCGACCCCGACGAGAGCCTCGACGGCGCCGAACGACTTGGAGATGCCGCGCATCGACAGCAGCGGCGTGGTGGTCGCGCTCATCCCTCCCCTGCTCTCCGGCGGGCAGCCTGCGCCACGAGTGTCCCACCTCGACGGCCCTCACGGACCCCTCGTCGTCGGGTGAGGACGAAGCGATGCCGAACCGTCACGTGCACGCCGCTCACAGGTCCCCCACGTCCGTCGTCTCGTCGACCGTGAGCGGGACGTCGGTGGACTGCAGCGCCATGACCAGCGCGCCGACGACCTCCGCACGCGTCCCCAGCGCGGACGGCACGACCTCGAGCGGGGCGATCCGGTTGGGCAGCGCCCCCCGCTGGACCGCGGCGCGCAGCGGGGCGATGAACGTCTCGCCCGCCTCCGCGAGTTCGCCGCCGACGACGACGACCTGCGGGTTCACCCCGAGGCACAGCCCGGCGACGGCCGCGCCGATCGTCGACCCGGCGTGCGCGACGACGTCCCCGCAGCGCTCCTCGCCCTGGTTGGCCCGCTGGACGACGTCGCGGACCGACGCCACACCGGGCAGCGGCCCGACCTCGCGCAGCAGGGCCGCGGAGCCGACGACCGTGTCGAGGCAGCCGAGGTTGCCGCACCGGCACTGCTCCCCCGCGGGCCGCACGACCAGGTGGCCGATCTCCCCCGCGGTCCCGGCGAAGCCGCGCACGAGCTGGCCGCCGATGACGATCCCCGCACCGACGCCGTAGGACGCCCGGACGAACACGCTGTCGGTGTAGGCGCGCGCGGCGCCCGTCTCGCTCTCGGCGAGGGCGGCCAGGTTGGCGTCGTTGTCGACGTACACCGGCACGTTGAGCCGCTTGGAGAGGACCTGCCCGACGTGCACGTCGTCCCAGCCGGGCATCACGCCGTGCACGGAGATCATGCCCGTCGCCGCGTCGACGGGGGCCGGCACGCCGACGCCCAGCCCGACGACGTCCTCGAGCGACGCGCCCACCCGCTCAAGCAGGTCGACGATCAGGAGGGCGACCCGGTCGAGCGTCGTGTCCAGCCGGTGCTCGACCGGCAGCGGCAGCGTCTGCTCGACGAGGATCTCGTGGCTGAAGTCACCCAGGGCGACCCGCATGTGCCGGTGCCCGACCTGGACACCGGCCGCGAGCCCCACCCGGCGGGCGAGCGTGACCATCTGGGCACGCCGCCCGCTGCGGGTGGTGAACGCGGTGTCGACGACCCCCGCGGCGAGCAGCTCACGGACGATCGTCGACACCGTGGCCTGCGACAGGCCGGTCGCGGTGGCGAGCTCCACCTGGGTGAGCCCGCCGTACCGCTTGACGGTCTCGACGACGAGGTTGCGGTTGGCCTCGCGCAGGGACGACTGCGAGCCAGCTGCTGCCGCTCGCCTGCTCACGGGGCCAGAACCTATCGCGCCGTCGAGACCGTCGGGACGCTACTGCGTCCCGGCACGCCGCTTGTTCAGCAGGTCGAACGCGACGGCGAGCAGGAGGACGAGGCCCTTGATCGCCATCGTCCAGGACGGGTCGACCGACATGATCGACAGGCCCATGTTCAGCACGCCCATGATGAGCGCACCGACGATGGCTCCGGAGATCCGGCCGATGCCGCCCGTGACCGCCGCCCCGCCGATGAAGCAGGCCGCGATCGCGTCGAGCTCGTAGTTCTGGCCCGCCGCCGCGATGGCGGCTCCGGCGCGGGACGTCGTGACGACCGCCGCCGCACCGGCCAGCACGCCGATGTTGACGAAGATCCAGAAGTCCACGCGCTTGGTGTTGACACCGGACAGGCTCGCCGCGAGGCGGTTGCCGCCGATCGCGTAGATGTGCCGGCCGAACACCGTGCGGCCCATGAGGAACGAGTAGGCGACCACGAGCGCACCGACGATGACGAGCACGATCGGGGTACCGCCGGCCGACAGCGACAGGATGATCGTCAGGATGCCGACGAGCAGCGCCACGCCGACGATCTTCGCGACGAACGCGCCGAACGGCTCGACCTGCAGCTCGTGCTTGCGCAGCTGGGTGCGGGCCCGCAGCTGGGAGAACACGAACGCGGCGACGGCGAGCACGCCGATCACGATCGTGACGACGTCCATGTTGTTGGCGAAGCCCAGGAAGTTGGGCAGCGACCCCTTGGAGATCTTGATGAACGTCGTGGGCAGCCCCGCGATGGTCTCGCCGACCACGACGAGCGCGAGCCCGCGGAACACGAGCATGCCGGCCAGCGTCACGATGAATGCTGGGATGCCGACGTACGCCACCCAGAAGCCCTGCCAGGCGCCGACGACACCGCCGATCGCGAGGCCGAGCAGGACGGCGACGAGCCACGGCAGGCCCCAGTCACGCATCGAGACGGCGACGACGCCACCGATGAAGGCGACCACCGAGCCGACCGACAGGTCGATGTGCCCGGCGACGATCACCATCACCATGCCGATCGCCAGGATCATCACGTAGGCGTTCTGCTGGAACAGCGCCGCGACGTTGTTCGCGAGCAGCAGCTTGCCGTCGGTGAGGACCTGGAACAGGAGCACGATGACGATCAGTGCGGCGAAGATGCCGTACTGGCGCGCGTTGCCGCCCAGCCCGGACATGCGCTCGCCGATCGACAGGCGCGGCTTTTCGCCCGACGGCATCGCCGGCGCGAGGTTGGTGTCGGTGCTCATCGGGGAGTCACGTCCTTCTCCATGGTCATGTACTGCATGAGTCGCTCCTGGGTCGCGTCCTCACGGGCGACCTCGCCCGTGATGCGGCCCTGCGACAGGGCGTAGATGCGGTCGCAGACGCCGATCAGCTCCGGCAGCTCCGAGGAGATGACGACGACGCCCTTCCCCTCGTCCGCCAGCCGGTTGATGATCGTGTAGATCTCGTACTTCGCGCCGACGTCGATGCCACGCGTCGGCTCGTCGAGGATCAGGACGTCGGGATCGGCGTAGATCCACTTGCTCAGGACGACCTTCTGCTGGTTGCCGCCCGAGAGCTTGCCGACGAGCGCCGCGACCGTCGGGGTCTTGATGTTCATCTCCTTGCGGTACCGCTCGGCCACCTTGAGCTCGGCGTTGCGGTCGACGATGCCGAACCGGGCGAGCTTGCCCAGGGCGGAGCCGGAGATGTTGTGCTGGATCGTGTCGATGAGGTTCAGGCCGAACCGCTTGCGGTCCTCGGTCGCGTACGCGATGCCGTGCTGGATCGCCGCGTGCACCGAGCTCGTGTGGATCTCCTTGCCGTCCTTGTACAGGTGGCCGGAGATCTTCGAGCCGTAGGAGCGGCCGAACACCGACATGGCGAGCTCGGTGCGCCCGGCGCCCATGAGGCCGGCGATGCCGACGATCTCGCCGCGGCGGACGTGGAACGACGCGCCGTCGACGACCTTGCGGCTCTGGTCGATCGGGTGGTGGACCGTCCAGTCCTCGACCCGCAGCACCTCCTCGCCGATGTTCGACGTGTGCTCCGGGAAGCGGTTGTCCAGCGGACGACCGACCATGCCGCGGATGATCCGCTCCTCGCTGACGGGCTCGGCGCCCTTCATCGGGAGCGTCTCGATCGTCTTGCCGTCGCGGATGATCGTCGTCGTGTCGGCGATCGCCTCGATCTCGTTGAGCTTGTGGCTGATGATGATCGACGTGATCCCATGGTCGCGCAGACCCGAGATCAGGCCGAGCAGGTGCGCGCTGTCGTCGTCGTTGAGCGCGGCGGTCGGCTCGTCGAGGATGAGCAGCTTGACCTCCTTCGAGAGCGCCTTCGCGATCTCGACGAGCTGCTGCTTGCCGACGCCGATGTCGACGATCTTCGTGTCCGGGCGCTCGTCCAGGCCCACCCGCGCGAGGAGCTTGGCGGCCTCGGCGTTCGTCGCGTTCCAGTCGATGACACCGCGCGCGCTGCGCTCGTTGCCGAGGTAGATGTTCTCGGCGATCGACAGGAACGGCGAAAGCGCCAGCTCCTGGTGGATGATGACGATGCCGCGCTCCTCGGAGTCACGGATGCCCTTGAACTCGACGGTCTCGCCCTCGAAGACGATGTCCCCGTCGTAGGTGCCGTGCGGGTAGACGCCGGAGAGGACCTTCATCAGCGTCGACTTGCCGGCGCCGTTCTCACCGCAGATCGCGTGGATCTCGCCGCGGCGCACCTGCAGGTTCACGTCGGACAGCGCGAGCACGCCCGGGAACCGCTTGGTGATGTTGCGCATCTCGAGGATGTGCTCGGTGGTGCGTGTGTCTTCCATCTCGACCTTCAGTCCTTGCCCTGGTCGCCGGGGGGCGCGCGGAGACGCGTCCCACGCCGCTGCCGGCGCACGCGCGTGGCGCGCGCCGGCAGCGACGGAGGTTCTCCCGGGCGGCCGCCGCGGGGGCGGCGGCCGCCGGGGTGACGCCTATCGGGTCACAGACCCAGGTCGGACGCCTTGTAGAAGCCGGAGTCCACCAGCACCGACTGGACCTGGTCGGGCAGGACGACCTGCGGGTCGAGCAGGTTCGTCGGGACGTTCTTGTTGCCGTTGTTGTAGGACTCGGTGTCGTTCACCGTGACCTCCTTGCCGGTGACGATCTGGTCGACCATCTCGGCAACGGCGTCGCCCAGGGCGCGCGTGTCCTTCCACACCGTCATCGACTGCTTGCCGGCGAGCATGTTCAGGACGTTGGCCTTGTCGGCGTCCTGACCGGTCAGGACCGGCCAGTTGTCGCCCGCCTTGTAGCCAGAGCCCTCGAGGGCCTGGGCGATGCCCAGCGCCAGCGAGTCGTTCGGCGACAGGACGACCTCGACCTTGGTGCCGTCGTTGTAGAACGAGTTGAGACGGTTCTCCATCTCGTCCTGCGCGTCGTCCGAGCCCCAGCCGAGGATGCCGATCGACTTCCAGTCGTCGTTCGACTTCGGCGCCTTGCCCGACTTCACGACGAGCTTGCCGTCCGTGACGTACTTGCTCAGGACGTCCCACGCGCCGGAGAAGAAGAACTTGGCGTTGTTGTCGTCGGGCGAACCGGCGAAGGGCTCGAAGTTGAAGGGGCCCTTGCCGTCGGCCAGGCCGAGGGTGGACTCGATGAACTGGCCCTGCAGGGTGCCGACCTTGTAGTTGTCGAACGTCGCGTAGTAGTCGACGTTCGGCGTGTCGTTGATCAGGCGGTCGTACGCGATGACCTTGATGCCGCTGGAGGCGGCCGTCTCGAGCACGGGCGCCAGCGCGGTGCCGTCGATCGAGGCGATGACCAGGACCTTGGCGCCCTGGTTGATCATGTTCTCGATCTGGGTGATCTGCTGGTCGACCTTGTTGTCGGCGTACTGAAGGCTGGTGTCGTAGCCCTTCTCCTTGAGCAGCTCCTCGAGGTGCGCGCCGTCACGGTTCCAGCGCTCGAGGGACTTCGTCGGCATCGCGATGCCGATGAGGCCACCCGCCTCGGCCGACTGGCCACCCTCCGTGCCGTTGCTTCCAGGGGTCTCGCGCTCGCTGCTGCACGCCGTGAGCGAGAGGGCGACCACACCCGCCGTGGCGACCGTGAGCACCTTCTTCCAACCAAGGGACATCGTCGTCAGCTCCTCGTCTACGTCATCTCGATCGGGCCGCGCGTCGCTTCGGCGTCGGTGCCCCGCGCCGGTTCAGGTCCGTCCACGGCCCTGTCCCGGGGCGACCCGGTGGTGACGCATGAATTCAAGACTCGAAGCCAGCGCCGACGCAAGTTCCGTTACCAACCTGTGTCCTGCCCCTGTTTGTCCGTCTTTGCACCGCGCAACCACGCCTTCGGTTCGCGATGCGAAGGCAACCAGCGGCGCCGCTGTGGCGCAGGTCACAGCGTCGCGACGACGCGCCCCGTGACCGAAGTCCTATGCCACCGCGACTGGTGTCACCCGTTCGGGGTGTTGCGGCGCGAGGGGTCCCCATGTCCTCGCGCGCAGCCCGAGCGGGCCCGGCCGGCCCCGCGCTGCGCGCGACGACCGCGCGGTCCGTGATCCCGGGTCGCCCTCAGCGGCCGGTCCCGGCGGCCGGGACGGTCAGGACTCGACGGTCTGGGAGCGGCGCCAGCGGATGCCGGCCTCGATGAAGTCGTCGATGTCGCCGTCGAACACGGCGGCCGGGTTGCCGACCTCGTGCTCCGTGCGCAGGTCCTTGACCATCTGGTACGGCTGCAGCACGTAGGAGCGCATCTGGTCGCCCCAGCTGGCCTTGATGTCGCCCGCCAGCTCCTTCTTGGCGGCCCGCTCCTCCTCCTGACGCTGCAGGAGCAGGCGGGACTGCAGCACGCGCAGGGCGGCGGCCCGGTTCTGGATCTGCGACTTCTCGTTCTGCATCGAGACGACGATGCCGGTCGGGATGTGCGTCATCCGGACGGCGGAGTCGGTGGTGTTGACCGACTGCCCACCAGGCCCGGAGGACCGGAACACGTCGACCTTGATCTCCGACTCGGGGATCTCCACGTGGTCGGTCTGCTCGATGAGCGGGATGACCTCGACCGCGGCGAACGACGTCTGCCGGCGGCCCTGGTTGTCGAACGGGGAGATGCGCACGAGGCGGTGGGTTCCCGCCTCGACGGACAGGTGGCCGAACGCGTACGGCGCCTTCACCTCGAACGTGGCGGACTTCAGGCCCGCCTCCTCCGCGTAGGAGGTGTCGAGCACGGTCGTCGGGTAGCCGTGCCGCTCGGCCCAGCGCAGGTACATGCGCAGGAGCATCTCGGCGAAGTCCGCCGCATCGACGCCGCCGGCGCCCGAGCGGATCGTCACGACGGCCTCGCGCTGGTCGTACTCGCCGTTGAGCAGCGTGCGGACCTCGAGCTCCCCCAGGTCCTTGCGGATGCCGACGAGCTCGCCCTCGGCCTCCGTCATCGAGTCCTCGTCGCCCATCTCCTGGCCGAGCTCGACGAGCGTCTCCAGGTCGTCGATGCGCGAGCGGAGCTTGTCGACGCGGTCCAGCTCGGCCTGGGCGGCGGACAGGGCGCTCGTCACCTTCTGCGCGGCCTCGGGGTCGTCCCACAGGTCGGGGGCGGACGCCTGCTCGGAGAGGTCGGCGATCTTCGCCTTGAGCGCCGTGGGGTCGCTCACCGCCTGGATGGACTCCAGCGTGGTGCGCAGCTCGCGGATCTCGGCGGGGAAGTCGGTGGTGGCCACGACCGTCCAGGCTACCCGTTCGGCGCAGCGACCCCGCGCGGAGGTGTCGATCCGGGGCCTCCGCGCCCGTCAGCCGGATGTCTCGAGACAGATCCGAGAAATTACTTGATCGGTACAGAAGTCAGCCGTACTGTATCGGTACAGATCTGGAGCGGTACAGAAAGGAGCCACCCATGACCCCGCTCGCTCAGATGGGACTCATCGGCATCCAGGCGTCGTACCGGGACTCGCACAGTGCGATGCCCGACGCTCCGGTCGTCGAGCCCCGCCCTCGCCGGCCGCGACGGGTGCGTCCGCAGCGCACCCGCCGCGCCCTGGCCGTGACCCTGCACCGGTGGGCCGACGCGATCGCGCCGCGCACGGTGCCTCAGCAGCCGCTGCTGTGAGCGCCACGGCCGCCACCCGTGCGGTGCCGCCTCCGACTCCCGGGGCGGCACCGCACGGTGACGCCGACCGTCGCGGACGCGACGCCCTCCCCCTCCCGGGCGGCGACGCGCCGACGGCCGGGACGGGGAGTGCCGGGCCGGGCACGACGGCCGCTTACGCTGGTCGTCGTGAGGACCGGTCCGACGACGCACCCGGGGACGCCGTGGCCCGCGTGACCCTGCAGACGGTCGCGGACCGCGTCGGCGTCAGCCGCATGACCGTCTCCAACGCCTTCTCCCGGCCGAACCAGCTCTCCGCCGCGCTGCGCGAGAAGATCCTCGCCGCCGCCGACGAGCTCGGCTACGTCGGCCCCGATCCCGCCGCCCGGGCGCTCGCGCGCGGCTCGTCCGGCGCCGTCGGCGTCCTGTTCACCGACTCGGTGGGCACCGCGTTCCGCGACCCGGTCGCCGCCGCGTTCTTCGGCGCGCTCGCCGAGGGCCTCTCGGAGCACGGCGTCGCCATCACGCTGCTGCCGGAGAGCAAGTCGACCCAGCACGTCGCCGCGCGCGACGTCGCCATGGACGCCGCCCTGGTCTACGCGTGCCCGCCGCACGCCTCCGCGGTGCAGTGGCTCGTCCGCCGCCGTCTCCCCCTCGTCTACGTCGACCAGGACCCGCCGGAGGGCGTCTCGAGCGTGCTGCTCGACGAGGAGGCGGGCGGGCGGCTCGCCGCCGAGCACGTGCTCGCCCTGGGTCACCGCCGCGTCGCGCTCTTCACGACGAACTGGGCGCGCGGCGGCAGCGGATGGGCCGACGACCCGGCGACCGCCGGCGTCGGGGTCGTCGCCCGCGGACGCGTCGACGGCGCGTACGCCGCGCTGTCCGCCGCGGGCGCCGAGGTCTCGGCGTACGAGGTGTACGACAACGACGAGCGGTTCGTGCCGGACGCCGCGCGGGACCTGCTCGCCGGCGACGAGCCGCCCACCGCCGTCCTGTGCTTCTCCGACCTCATGGCGGCCGCCGTGATCCAGGCCGCGGCCGACCGCGGGCTGCGGGTGCCGGATGACCTGTCGGTCGTCGGGTTCGACGACAGCGTCCTGGCCCGCACGACCGAGCCGCCTCTCACGACGGTCCGCCAGGACTTCGACGCCAAGGGCCGCCTCGCCTCCGCGGCGCTGCTCGCGGCGATCGAGCACGTCCGAGCCGGCCAGCCCGTCGAGCCGACGCACGCGCGCATCCCCGTCGAGCTCGTCGTGCGGGAGAGCACCGGCCCGGCTCCGTCCTGAGCGCCCGGGTCGGCCCGGCGCAGCGACCTCCGTCACGACGCGCGCGCGACCGACTCCGCTCGGAGCTCGACGCCCTCGCCCCACCACGACAGCAGCCAACCGCCCGGCCCAGGGTTCGCGACCGCCTCGAGCTCGACCCGCGCGCTGCGCCCGTCCGGGCTCGACGCGTCGCGCACCCGCAGCGACCGCCACCCCGCCCACTCGTCGGGGTGCCGCTGCAGGTAGTCCTCGACGGCGTCGCGCACGGCGTGGTCGGTGAGCGGCAGGCCGTCGACCTCCGCGTCCACACCCACCCCGGACTCGAAGTACGCCCGCTCGGTCAGCGCGTCCGCGGCGTCGAGCGCGACGAGGTCGGCCAGGGCGAGGACGCGCTTGCGCTCCAGGTGCAGAGCCGCGACCGACGCGACGACCGCGACCAGCAGCAGCGCGACGACGACGAAGCCGAGCGTCAGGATCATGACCTGCCCCTCGTCGTCGTCCGCGCGGCGCCATGCGTTCTTGAGCCTTCTCACGACAGCCCTCTCACGACGCCGCCCGGAACACGTCGACGGCGGCGGTGCGGGTGGCCGAGACCGGGATCTCGAGCGGCACGACGTCCCGCAGCATGGACGGCACGAAGGGCAGCGGCACGCGCACGGTCACGGTCGCCGTGACCTCTTCCCCCGGCT
>Ga0180221_1000762_pt1 | contig 25078 bp, 21 predicted proteins | sample eDN5th37CKraftMG_FD_151339 | JGI IMG/M metagenome (GOLD analysis project Ga0180221, IMG submission 151339) | Enriched Miracle-Growth compost microbial communities from Emeryville, California, USA - eDNA 5th pass 37_C Kraft MG (version 2) (version 2) ...
GCCGGCTTCCACCCGTTTGATGGCTTCGATGATCTGGCTGTCCGTGAATCGTGACTTCTTCATGCTGTAGAACTCCTCAACGAGAAAATTCTACTTCTGACCTCAACGCTTTTGCGGGGGGATTACCAGTGCTTTTTAACAGCCTCTAATTGCTGTTTAGATGGTTTTTGAGCCAATAAACCCACCTTCTTTAAGCACTCTATCCAACGCTTCAAAATAAATGCCTTAAAGGTTTTTTCCTTGGTCTTTGGATCTATAAGCCAAAGCTCATGAGTGTGGGGGTGCCAGCCGTTAGAACCATGCGTGACTTCCAAAGCTCTTATCAAACCAAAGAAGTTAATTTTTTTCTTGTAGCAAGTCCATGCATTACCAGCCCTAAACAATGCCAATGCTTTCGCCTGTTGTTTTAAAGCCCCTTCCAAAGGCATTTTATTATTATGTGGAAAAGTAAAAGTTACCATCGCAGATTGATAACCTTGCTTGTAGGCCGCTTCAATTGCTTCTGCAATTTCTTGCCTTCTAACTTCTGTAATTCTTGCTGCACATACAGGACAAGTCCAAACACTACCGCAAGTTTGTAGACCAGTATAAAAAGCATTCTTGCTATTGAAGTCAACTGCAACCATTTGAGTGTTAGCACTCAAAGCGTGTTTGCAGTTTATAGTTCTAGATAATTTATGTAGTTCTGTTTTTAAGCCAATTTTATTAGCATAGTCCACAAGATATTTTCTAGCAACACGTATCAATTTATAGCGTTTAATTCTGTTGTTGTGAAATATCTGTGTAACTCTTTTATTTATTGAGTTTTTAGCCTGTGCTTCATCTTCCAAAGTGGTAGAAGATTTCGCATTTATTCCAAGTATAGGTTTTACATGATTTTTAATTAAGTTTTCACCTTCATTTTTATCCATAAAAAAGTCTCCATTGTTTTCGCTTGGAGACTTTGACTTGACTTTTAAATTATTCTTTTGTAAAGTAATTATCAGAAAGTTATTTAAAGCCTCTCATGCTTTAAGTTAATTAATAAGGACTGTTGATTGCAGTCCTTATTTCATTTAATATAATGAAAATCTTTATAATGTCAAACAACAAAAATTAATCTTCCTTAGACAAAGGAAGCAAACCAACACTTTTTCTAGCTTGATTTGCACATTTAATATAATCAACATCTATATTTGGAAATTTTTTAGCGCACATTCCTTCCAGTTCATAATATAGCCCTTCTCTTCTCATATATTCAATTCTGCTAATATTTAATTTTTTTGCAGTATCAATCTCTCTTTGTTCTTTAAAACCCCAATCCTCACCATCTAATCTAAACTTGATTTTTTCATTGTTTGTTAAATACTTAATATTTTCTGGGGATATAGAAAACATTTCCTCAACCAAACTTTTTGGAACATTCATTTCATCCAAATAATTTTCAGCATTTTTCATAATATTTTTCATGGAAAAATCTACATTTTTATTATTTGTATCTGTTATGTATGGCCGATGAATTCCTACCAAACCAACAGGATTTTTAAAAACTCCAGCAGCCAACAAAAATACACAAGAACTTAAACATCTAGAGTTATAAGGGACTACTGCCCACATTTTATTATCTCTTATAATTTTTCCTATCTTCATTGCCTCTAACAAACTACCGCCATCCGAAGACAAAGAAACAGTTATAACTCCTAAATGTTTTTTCTCCTCTACCGTTTTTTTAAAAATTTCAGATTCTCCATTTTCTATAGTACCAGAAATTATAATAACATTATCAGAATCCAATGGCGTATAAACCCTAGCAATACTATTAAAAGAGAAAACAAAAAATAAAACACAAAATAACCATTTTTTCATACAGCCTCCTATTTAAAAATCAATTGTGATGTGCCTTCTGACCAATTCATAGATACTTTTAAAAGTATCTTTTGTTATTTCTTCTAAATGTTCAATTGTAAATTCATTAGAATAAATATTAGAATTTACGTTATCGAATTCATGTCCTAAAATTTGACAACGTGCTTCAACATCAACGCCGAACCTTTTCATTTCATTGTTTACGAACTTGCGCAGACTATGAAAAACCAACTTTCCACGAGTGACACCGGCGGCCTTTAAATGCCTCGGAAACTTCTTCCCTGCTGCATTTCCTGAGCCCTTACCATCTTTCTGCTCATACTTAAAAATCTTATCTTCTTTACTATCAATAAAAGACTTAATGAAGTAATAAAAAGGCTTGTAAAGTGGGACTTCTCGCTGCCCTGCCAGTGTCTTACTATCACGAATATGAATGTAATGGGTTCCGTTTTCTGAAGTTTTGAACTGGTTTTTTTCTAAGCTCGTAACCTCGCCGATTCGCATACCCGTAAACAATGTAATGAACAAAGTATAAAAATAATCTTTATCTTTTTCTTTTGCAACTTTCATAAAGTCGCTATTAAAGATTGCTTCTATTTCTTCACGTTCAAAGATGCCATAGCCTTCCTTTAAACGTTGCTTCTTTGTCATCAACGCTTTGTTAGCCGCAGGGTTCTCACCTTCGTAATGCTTTTGCTGGATAGCAAACTTAAACAATGCATGCAGATTGATAAGTTTGTTATCAATCGTTCTTGTTGCATTTCCTTTTTCTGCAAGCCAATTTTGATACCTTAGAACATCGCTTTCCGTAATGTCTGCAATGTATTGCTTACGAATAAATTGGGCAAACTCTTTTGCCACGTTGCCATAAGCAAGGGCGGTTGCAGGCTTGAGCTGCTTCTTCAATTTGAAGTATTGCTCTACCAGTTCCACCACCTTGATACCCTTGTGGGCCTTCTTAGGGGGATTTTCTGGCGTTTGTGTGGCGGGTTGGAGGGTTGTTAGCCCCTGTAATCCTTTGAGCGTGTTTAGTGCCTCTATTGCACGCTGGTGGTCTTCATGTGTGCCATCCGTTTTGAGGTAGCCATTTTTGAGGTCTATCTCGTAAGTTCGAACATTGGATAAATCGAAATCTTGCAGGCGCGGCTTGTTCATTGCCAGATTTTCCAGCAATTCATTACAAGTGTTCGTTAGTTGGTAGGCGATTTGATGGGCTTTGAGCCTCACCTCGTGCCCTGCTCCGGTGCCCAATGGGTAGAACAGGTATTTTTTGCCTAGATGTTCCTGAAGCGCAGTAGGAACAAAGAACCGGACGTAGTGGCGTTGGCGCTTAGAAAATAGAAAAGGCTTCAAGTGATACACCTTTTGGTATACCTTCTTGAAGCCGTTTCTGCAATAAATCCTTGTAAATCAAAGACTTACAGCGTTTGGCGGAGAGGGTGGGATTCGAACCCACGGTACGGGGAAACCGTACGCCTGATTTCGAGTCAGGTACATTCGACCACTCTGCCACCTCTCCGTGGCTGGATTTTGCGGGCGGCATGGCGGATCCGGCAAGCGCGCCTTGTACCTTGCAAGAGAAACAGCGGCGCAAATCCCGAAGCCGTTTCCGCGGTCAGGCTCTTGGTCGGTGAGCCTGCGCACGCAAAGCAGCTAAGCCAGTAACTATACAGCAATTTTGGAAGGCGTGTAAAGAATTCGCGCGCGCCCGGCCTGGCTTGTCGGAAAAGCCACACCGGGCGGGGCCGGGGCCCGCGGACGGCTTTCGCGCCGGCGGCTGCATGCCGCAGAATGCGCTCGTGCCTCTTCTTCCGCTGTGCCTTCCTTTCGCCGGGACGCGCCATGGACCTGATCCTCATTCTCCTGCTTGCCGCCGTCATCTGCGTGCCCCTGACACAGGTGCTCGGTCTGGGCGCCATACCCGGCTACCTGCTGGCCGGCCTGCTGGTGGGGCCGTCGTGCCTGAAGCTCGTCACGGACGTGAACACCATCGTCAACGTGTCCCAGTGGGGCGTGGTGATGATGCTGTTCGTGATCGGGCTGGAGCTGGCGCCGCGGCGGCTGTGGGCGATGCGGATGGAAGTGTTCGCGCTGGGCGCGATGCAGATGCTGGCCTGCGGGCTGGTGCTGGGCGTGGCGTTGGGGATGGCGCTGCGGCACCTGGCCGGCATGCCGTGGCAGGGCGCGGTCATCTGCGGGCTGTCGCTGGCGCTGTCGTCCACGGCGGTGGCGCTGCGGCTGCTGGACGAGCGCGGCCTGACCCGGGCGCCGCTGGGGCGGTCGGCGCTGGGCATTCTGCTGTTCCAGGACATGGCGGCGATTCCCATGCTGCTGGCGGCGGGGCTGCTGGGTTCGGACGGCACGTCGGCGCCCTCGTTCACCATGGCGCTGGTGGCCGTGGCGGTGCTGGCCGTCGGGCACCGCCTGAAGATGCTGAGCTGGGCCGACAAGGCCAGGCTGCCCGAGCTGTTTACGGCGGCGGCGCTGCTGCTGGTGGTGGGGGCCGCCCAGTTGTTCGACTTTGCCGGGCTGTCGGCGGGCCTGGGCGGCTTTCTGGCGGGCGTGTTCATGGCGGAATCGCGCTACCGCGACCGGCTGGAGGCGTCCATCGAGCCGTTCAAGGGGCTGCTCCTGGGGCTGTTCTTCCTGTCGATCGGCATGTCGGTCAACCTGCGGGTGGTGGAAGACTACTGGCGCTTCATCCTGGTGGGCGTGGCCGCACTGCTGCTCATCAAGGGCGCGCTGCTGTACGGGCTCGCGCGGCTGCTGGGCCTGCCGCGCTATCACCGGCTGCTGTTCGCCATGGTGCTGGCGCAGGGCGGCGAGTTCAGTTTCGCGATTTTCAATGAAGCCTGGGACAACCACCTGGTGAACCAAGTGCAGCGCGACGTGCTTTCCATGGTGGTGGCGGTGTCGATGGGCGTGGTGCCCATGCTGATCAAGCTGCTGGAGCGGTTGCCGGAGAGCATGGGCGGCATGGCCGACCTGCCCGCGCCGCCGCGGGCGCCGGCCGGCAAGGAGGAGGGCGGGCCGCCTTCCTCCTGAGCCGCCCGCCACCCCGGCGCGCGCGGTCGTGGCATTATTGTGCCGTCCCGGGCCCGCTACACTGATGCCCGTTTCTTGCGCCAGACAGGAGAATTCTCATGCTCAAAGGAAAAGTCGCAGTCGTCACGGGTTCCACCAGCGGAATCGGCCTGGGCATCGCCACGGCCTTCGCGCGGCAGGGCGCCGACATCGTGCTCAACGGATTCGGCGACGCCGCCGAGATCGAGAAAGTGCGCGCCGGGCTGGCGGACCGGCACGGGGTGAAGGTGGTGTACGACGGTGCCGACCTCTCGCGCGGCGAGGCCGTGCGCGGCCTCATCGACAACGCCGTGAAGCAGCTCGGCCGCATCGACATCCTGGTGAACAATGCCGGCATCCAGCACACGGCCCCGATCGAGGAATTTCCCGTCGAGAAGTGGGACGCCATCATCGCGCTGAACCTGTCCGCCGTGTTCCACGGCACGGCCGCCGCGCTGCCCCACATGAAGAAGCAGGGCTGGGGCCGCATCATCAACATTGCCTCCGCGCACGGGCTGGTTGCCTCGGTGAACAAGTCCGCTTATGTGGCTGCCAAGCACGGCGTGGTGGGTTTCACGAAGGTAACGGCGCTCGAAACCGCCGGCCAGGGCATTACCGCCAACGCTATCTGCCCGGGCTGGGTGCGCACGCCCCTGGTCGAGAAACAGATCACGGCCCTCGCCGGGCAAAACGGCGTGGACCAGGAAACCGCCGCCCGCGAGCTGTTGGGCGAAAAACAGCCGTCGCTGCAATTCGTGACGCCGGAACAACTGGGCGGCACGGCCGTGTTCCTGGCTTCCGAAGCCGCCGCGCAGATTACCGGCACCACCATCTCCGTCGACGGCGGCTGGACGGCGCGCTGACAAGGAAACGAACCCCATGCTGTTTTTGCTCTCTCCCGCCAAGAAGCTGGACTACGATTCGCCGCTGCACGTGCAGGCGCATACCCAGCCCCTGTTCGTGGACCAGGCCGCCGCGCTCATCAAGGTGCTCAAGACCAAGTCCGCCGAGGAAATCGGCGAGCTCATGAGCCTGAGCCCGGCGTTGTCCGAACTCAACGCGCAGCGCTACGCGCACTGGAAGCGCAGCTTCACCCAGGAAAACTCCCGCCCTGCCGTGCTCGCCTTCAATGGCGACGTATACGAAGGGCTGGAAGCTTCCACGCTGTCGGCCAGGCAGCTCGACTGGGCGCAGGAGCACGTCGCCATCCTGAGCGGCCTGTACGGCGTGCTGCGTCCGCTCGACCTGATGCAGCCCTACCGCCTGGAAATGGGCACGCGGCTGGTCACGCCCAAGGGCAGGAACCTGTACGAGTACTGGGGCAGCACCATTGCCGAATACCTCAACGAACGCCTGCAGGGCGACAAGACGCCGGTGATCGTCAATCTGGCGTCCGAAGAGTATTTCAAGTCGGTGGACCTGAAGACGCTGAAGGCGCGCGTGGTGCAGTGCGTGTTCCAGGACTGGAAGAGCGGGGCCTGGAAAGTCATCAGCTTCCACGCCAAGCGCGCGCGCGGCCTCATGGCCCGCTATGCCATCCTGCACAAGGTGTCCAGGCCCGAAGGGCTGCAGGGCTTCGACCTGGAGGGCTACGCCTACGACGCCGGGGCGTCGTCGCCCGACAAGCTGGTGTTCCGCCGCAAGGCCTGAGCCCGGCGGGGCCGGCGCTCGTCAGGCGGCGGCCGGGCGTGGCCGGGCATGCAGCGGGTCGTCCAGGGCCATCAGCTCCTGACGGATCATGTGGGCGGCTCTCAGCATCTGCTTGAGCGGATAGGCCAGCGCCGCCAGCTCGCCCGAGGTGTCGAGGGCGGGCTGCTGGGGGCGGGGGGCGGGCTGGTTCTCGTCCAGTTGCTCGGCCATGCCGGCCAGCGCCCGGGCCACGGGCTCCGGCGTGGCGGGCAGGGCGGCCAGGATCGGGATCGCCGCCGTGATCTGCGAGGCGAGCACGTGGTTCTGGATCAGCAGGTTGTTCAGTTCCGGCACGTTGACCTGGTGCGACTTGGGCTCGCTCATCATGCGGTAGAACGCCTCGGCGAAGTTGCTGAAGGCGATGTGCACGTTCTTGCGCGCCAGGCGCCAGGCGATGTCGGCTTCGCTGACGGCGGGCGTGTCGGCAGCGGAACGCCCCACCGGCGCGCCATGCGCCTGCATGGCCTCCACGTAGCGCAGGCCGGCCAGCAGGTACTCGCGATTGGCGCGCGTGGCCGCCGCGGCCAGCGGCTTGAGATAGCGCGCTTCCCACCACGGCAGGATGTAGCTGCACACCAGGGCCAGCGCGCAGCCCAGCAGGGTGTCCAGCGCGCGCTCGCCGATCACGTCGAGCGAGACGGTTCCCGGCGACACGAAGTGGAACACCAGCACCACGAACAGGGTGTTGAAGATGGCGCTGGCCATGTAATTGAGCTGGACCAGGCTGTTGCCCATGATGCACGCGCCCAGCAGCGCGGCGAACAGGACGGCGGGGCGGGCGGTGAAGTTGAACAGCAGCAGTGCGCACAGGCAGCCGATGAGGGTGCCCATCAGGCGCCAGCCGTTGCGCTGGCGGGTCAGCGCGAACCCCGGCTTCATGATGATGATGATGGTCAGCATGATCCAGTAGTTGTGCGCCGAGAAGGCGGGCGACAGCCAGCGGCTGGCCAGCGTCATGGCGATGGCCGCCGCCGCCGTCACGCGCAGCGCGTAGCGGAAGTGCGGCGAGTCCAGGCGCAGGTTGCTGGTGATGAGGCCGAAGCGGAACTCCTGCCGCGAAATGAACCGCGTGAGCGACTTGTTGATGCGCAGGGTGTCGGTGGGCTTGGCGTCGGGCGAGGCCGCCGTGTGGTCGGCCAGCCGGTCGACGATGCGCGCCGAATTGCGCAGCCGGCGCAGCACCTGGATGATGAGCGCGAGCATTTCCGGCTCGCGCTCGCCCAGCCCCTGCTGTCTCAGCTGCTCGATTTCGTATTCGATGGCGCGCAGTTCCGCCTTGGCGCTGCTGCGGTACTGCACCTGCCTGCCGCGCGAAACGTCCAGCGCGATGCGGTTGAGCTCCAGCGACATCTTCACCAGGGCGTCGCGCATGAAGATCAGGCAGTCGTTGCCCGCCAGGGTGCGGCGCAGGGCCGCGTAGTCGGTATGCGTGGCCACCAGGGTGTCCAGCAGCTGGAGCATGTCCACGAACATGTTCCACAGCATGACGCGGCGCCGGTCGCCCACGCCCTTGCCGCGCGGCAGCGCGCGCAGCACCATGTCGCGCGCGGCCTGGTGCTTTTCCGTCATGACGGACTGGCGCTGGATCACGTCGCGGTAGCACTCGTCCAGATCGGTGGTTTCGTCGTAGAAGGCGGCGCGCGCGGCCACGTAGTCGGCGGTGGCGAAGAGCGCCACCGACATGGCCTGCTGCTCTTCGCGCAGCCACAGCAGGCGGCTGAAGCCCAGGCTGAACGCCACATAGAACAGCGCGCCGCCCAGCGTGGCGGCCGCGTGGGCCAGCACCTCGTCGGGTTCGAGCGGCGAGTGCATGGTGAGCGTCATGAGGAGCAGGCCGGCGAAGCCGATCAGCCCGCCGCCCAGCGTGGCGGCCGCGTGGGCCAGCACCTCGTCGGGTTCGAGCGGCGAGTGCATGGTGAGCGTCATGAGGAGCAGGCCGGCGAAGCCGATCAGCCCGCCGCGCTTGCCGAACACCGTGAACATGGAATAGGCGAAGCACTGCGCGATGACCACCAGCCACAGCATCAGCGGGTAGGTGGAGGCCAGCCCGGTGACGATGACGGTGAAGGTGCCCAGCAGGGCGCCGCCCAGCATTTCGTTGATGCGGTGCCGGTGCGGCCCGCCGGGCTGGTCGATGATGGCCAGGCACTGGGCGCCGAAGGTGGCGACCAGCCCCGTGGTGTAGTGGCCGAGCAGGCCCCCCACGACCAGCACGGGCAGCAGCATGCCGACGCCCTGGCGCACTCCTCCGAAGAAATAGTGGCTGTAGAGGAAGCGGCGAATGCTGGCAATGCGCAAATCCATAAGCGGCGGCTCGCGTCGACGGGACGGCACAAGTATATAGACCGGCCGCCGGCTTGCGGCCGGCGCGGCAGCGGTTTTCGCGCGGGCGGCCCGGACGGGGCCGGGCGGCAGCCCGCGTCCGGCGACGGCATGCCGCGGCGCAAAAGCCGGCCGCCGCTATTCAGGGCCGGATGGGGGCGCGTCGCCGCGAGCGGCGCGGCGGCGGCCGATTTGCTCCCGATGACGCAACGCGGTAAAGTCGTCCACCTGCGCCGGGCTGACTATCCGAAACCGGCGCGATGAGGCGGTGGTTCCGGGTCACCTCCCGGCCTTTTCCGCAGCAGCGATACCTGCCGTTGGCCGCGCCACAAGCGTGTGTTGCCAAGGCTTCCATTTCGACCTCCAGCGTCCCCCAGGGGCGCGAGCACTGCGTTCTGGCGAGCGTGTGTCGGGTCGGCAGGGTGTCCGGGTGGCGTGGCTCCGTGAGCCGCTAAGCGCCGGATCATGTTGCCGCAGCCGGCATGGGTTCCGTTGCCGCCGTATCCGGGCGGGCAGCAGCCAGGGTTGCAGAGCCGGTACAGAAAGGAAACACAACATGGAACTCAATGGCGCCGATATCGTCGTGCGCTGCCTGGCCGAAGAAGGCGTGGAACACGTTTTCGGCTACCCCGGCGGCGCGGTGCTCTACATCTACGACGCGATTTTCAAGCAGGACAAATTCCAGCACATCCTGGTGCGCCACGAGCAGGCTGCCGTGCATGCCGCCGATGCGTATTCGCGCGCCTCGCAAAAGGTGGGCGTGTGCATCGTGACCAGCGGCCCCGGCGTGACCAACGCCGTCACCGGCATCGCCACGGCGTACATGGACTCCATTCCCATGGTCATCATCAGCGGGCAGGTGCCCACTGCGGCCATCGGCGAAGACGCCTTCCAGGAGTGCGACACCGTCGGCATCACGCGTCCCTGCGTCAAGCACAACTTCCTGGTGCGCGACGTGAAAGACCTGGCCGAGACCATGCGCCGCGCGTTCTACATCGCGCGCACCGGCCGTCCCGGCCCGGTGCTGGTGGACATCCCCAAGGACGTCACCGTGGCGCAGTGCAAGTACGCGCCGCCCAAGGGCGAGATCGCGATGCGTTCCTACGCGCCCGTCACCAAGGGGCACCAGGGGCAGATCAAGAAAGCCGTGCAGATGCTGCTGTCGGCCGAGCGCCCCATGATCTACACCGGCGGCGGCGTGATCCTCTCCAACGCCGCGCCGGAATTGAACAAGCTCGTCTCGCAGCTCGGCGCGCCGTGCACCAGCACTCTGATGGGCCTGGGCGGCTACCCGGCCAGCAGCGGCCAGTTCGTGGGCATGCCCGGCATGCACGGCACCTACGAGGCCAACATGGCCATGCAGCACTGCGACGTGCTGCTGGCCATCGGCGCGCGCTTCGACGACCGGGTGATCGGCAATCCCCGGCATTTCGCGCAGAATGCCCGCAAGATCATCCACATCGACATCGACCCGTCTTCCATTTCCAAGCGCGTGCGCGTGGACGTGCCCATCGTGGGCAACGTGAAAGACGTGCTGGCCGATCTCAGCGCCCAGTACGAGATCGCCGCGGCCGAGCACAAGCCGGCCTCCATCGCCAAGTGGTGGGAGCAGATCGAGGCCTGGCGCGGCAAGGAATGCCTGAAGTACGCCAACTCCAGCGAGGTCATCAAGCCGCAGTTCGTGGTGGAAAAGCTCTGGGAAGTCACGGGCGGCGATGCCTTCGTCACCTCCGACGTGGGCCAGCACCAGATGTGGGCCGCGCAGTACTACAAGTTCGACAAGCCGCGCCGCTGGATCAATTCCGGCGGCCTGGGCACCATGGGCGTGGGGCTGCCCTACGCCATGGGCGTGCAGATGGCCAATCCGGGCGCGGACGTGGCCGTCATCACGGGCGAGGCTTCCATCCAGATGAACATCCAGGAGCTCTCGACCTGCCACCAGTACCGGCTGACGCCCAAGATCGTCTGCCTCAACAACCGCTTCCTGGGCATGGTCCGCCAGTGGCAACAGATCGACTACGGCTCGCGCTATTCCGAGTCGTACATGGATTCGCTGCCCGATTTCGTCCGGCTGGCCGAAGCCTACGGGCACGTGGGGCTGCGCATCGAGCGCCCGGCCGACGTCGAGCCGGCGCTGCGCGAAGCATTCAAGAAGCACAAGGACCGCCTGGTCTTCCTGGACTTCATCACCGACCGCACGGAAAACGTGTGGCCCATGGTGAAGGCCGGCCGCGGGCTGACCGAAATGCTGCTCGGCTCTGAAGACCTGTGAGGAGGCCCACCCCATGAAGCACGTGATTTCCGTCCTCCTGGAAAACGAACCCGGCGCGTTGTCGCGCGTGGTCGGCCTGTTTTCCGCGCGGGGCTACAACATCGAAACCCTGACCGTCGCGCCCACCGAGGACGCCACGCTGTCGCGCATGACCATCGTGACCACCGGTTCCGACGAGATCATCGAGCAGATCACCAAGCACCTGAACCGCCTGGTGGACGTGGTGAAAGTGGTGGACCTGACCGAAGGCGCCCACATCGAGCGCGAGCTCATGCTCGTCAAGGTGCGCGCCGTCGGCAAGGAGCGCGAGGAAATGAAGCGCATGGCCGACATCTTCCGCGGCCGCATCATCGACGTTACCGACAAGTCCTACACCATCGAACTCACGGGGGTGCAGGAAAAGGTCCAGGCCTTCCTCGAGGCCCTGGACCGCAGCGCCATCCTGGAAACCGTGCGCACCGGCGTGTCCGGCATCGGGCGCGGCGAACGGATCCTGAAGATTTGACCGGCGGCGCCCACCGGGCGCGCCGGACCCGCCGCACCCTACCCCTGAAATCAATCAAATAACCGAATTACGGAATCTGGAGCACAACATGAAAGTTTTCTACGACAAAGACTGCGACCTCTCCCTCGTCAAGGGCAAGACCGTCGCCATCATCGGCTACGGCTCGCAGGGCCACGCCCATGCGCAGAACCTGAACGACTCGGGCGTCAAGGTCGTGGTCGGCCTGCGCAAGGGCGGCGCCTCGTGGAACAAGGCCGCCAACGCCGGCCTGGAAGTCAAGGAAGTGGCCGAGGCCGTCAAGTCGGCCGACATCGTCATGATGCTGCTGCCCGACGAGAACATCGCCGCCGTCTACAACAAGGAAGTGCACGCCAACATCAAGCCCGGCGCCGCCCTGGCGTTCGCCCACGGCTTCAACGTGCACTACGGCCAGGTCGTGCCGCGCGAAGACATCGATGTCATCATGATCGCGCCCAAGGCCCCGGGCCACACCGTGCGCAACACCTACAAGCAGGGCGGCGGCGTGCCGCACCTGGTGGCGGTCTACCAGGACAAGTCCGGCGCCGCGCGCGACGTGGCCCTGTCGTACGCCAGCGCCAACGGCGGCGGCCGCGCCGGCATCATCGAGACCAACTTCCGCGAAGAAACCGAAACCGACCTGTTCGGCGAACAGGCCGTGCTGTGCGGCGGCACCGTCGAGCTCATCAAGGCCGGTTTCGACACGCTGGTGGAAGCCGGCTACGCGCCCGAAATGGCCTATTTCGAGTGCCTGCACGAGCTCAAGCTGATCGTGGACCTGATCTACGAAGGCGGCATCGCCAACATGAACTACTCGATCTCGAACAACGCCGAGTTCGGCGAGTACGAAACCGGCCCGAAGATCGTCACGGAAGAAACCCGCAAGGCCATGCGCCAGTGCCTGAAGGACATCCAGACGGGCGAATACGCCAAGAAGTTCATCCTGGAAAACGCCGCCGGCGCCCCGACGCTGACCTCGCGCCGCCGCATCAACGCGGAATCGCAGATCGAGCAGGTGGGCGGCAAGCTGCGCGCCATGATGCCCTGGATCGCCGCCAACAAGCTGGTGGACAAGTCCAAGAACTGATGCGCGCCGGCGCCGCCCGCGGGCGGCGCCGTTGCCGCCATCGCCCGCGGCATGCCTGCCGCGGGCATGCCGCCTCGGCACGCAAGCAGGGCCAGATGGGTTAATCTTTCGACTGTCTGTCTGAAGTTACCGAGATTCATGCCCAATTTCTCAATGCGCGATCCCGAGAATCGCCACCGAAGCATTTATCTGCTGCCCAACGCGTTCACCACCGCTGCGCTGTTCGCGGGGTTCTACGCGGTGGTGCAGGCCATGAACAATCGCTTCGAGGTCGCCGCCATCGCCATTTTCGTGGCCATGGTGCTCGACGGCATGGACGGCCGCGTTGCGCGGCTCACCAATACGCAGTCCGCCTTCGGCGAGCAGTACGACTCGCTTTCCGACATGACCTCCTTCGGCGTCGCGCCGGCCCTGGTCATGTACGAATGGATCCTCAACGACCTGGGCCGCTGGGGCTGGCTGGCCGCGTTCGTCTACGTGGCGGGGGCCGCGCTGCGCCTGGCCCGCTTCAACACCAATATCGCGGTGGTGGACAAGCGCTACTTCCAGGGGCTGCCCAGCCCCGCCGCCGCGGCGCTGGTCGCCGGCTTCGTGTGGCTGGCGGTGGACAACAAGCTGCCCATCCACGACAGCGTCATGGCGTGGGTGGCGTTCACGCTCACCATGTACGCGGGCATCACCATGGTGTCCAACGCGCCGTTCTTCTCCGGCAAGAGTTTCGCCCTGGGCCGCAGCGTGCCCTTCTGGGGCATCCTGCTGGTGGTCGCGGTGTTCGTCTTCGTGTCCAGCGACCCGCCGGTGGTGCTGTTCGGCCTGTTCGTGCTGTACGGGCTGTCGGGCTGGATCACCTGGCTGTGGCGCTGGAACCGCGCGCGCCGGCTGCAGCAGGAGCGCCGCGGGCACTCGTCCTGAAGGCGGGACCGCAGGCGGGCAGTCCGCCCCCCACGGCCGGTTCCCGGCTCAGCGCCAGAAAAAGCGCTCGTCGTCGTACATGGGATCCGGTCCGGGATGATGGTGCGTCACGTGGTCGCCCTGGCGGCCCATGTAGACGTACATCAGCGAGTTCCAGACGCTGTTTTCCTTGTAGCGGTAAGACCACACCACTTCGCGCTTCTCGCCCAGCCCGGCTTCCGTGATCTCGGCCGGCGGCCCGAACTCGCAGCGCACCCGGTCGGGCGTCCAGTTGCCGGTATCCAGCACCCTGAAATGCTCGTCGGTCAGCAGCGGCACGATCCGGTCCACCCGGCCGTCCGGCCCCACGTTGGCCCCCCAGGCATACTGGCCCAGGGGTTGCTGCGTCCAGATCACGCGCCGCCCGCCATTGGCCAGCGGGCACTCGAAGTTGGGGCGGCCGTATTGGGTTTCCACCTGGGCGAGCGGGGTGCCGGGCGGCAGTTGTTCCATGCTGGTGCAGGCCGCCAGCAGGGCGGCCAGGGCGGCGGCCGCGGAGTATTGTGCAACTTTGTTACAGATTGGCATGGCTTTCTCCAGGGCGCGGGCGCCGCTCGCAGGACGGGCAGACACCCGGTTGGGGCAATTTTATCGAATCGGCTATAATCACCGGGCTTTATCAAACGAATTGATTCTGCAAGGCGTAAGCTTCGGTTTCACCGGAGCATTTTTTCAACCACGTCAGGGCGCCTCGGCCCTGACGCATGTCCGAAGAGGTCATCAATGTCTGTAGCTGACATCAACAAAGCCGACATCGTCGCGCAATTCCAGCGCGCCCAAGGCGACACCGGCTCCCCCGAAGTCCAGGTGGCTCTGCTCACCGCCCGTATCAACGAACTGACCGGTCACTTCAAGGAACACATGAAGGACCATCACTCGCGCCGCGGTCTGCTGCGTATGGTCAGCCGCCGCCGCAAGCTGCTCGACTATCTCAAGGGCCGCAATCCCGATTCGTACCGCGCACTGATCGAAAAACTCGGTCTGCGCAAGTGATCGACGGGGCTGGCTCCCCATGACGCAACCGTGGCCGGTGCGACGCATGTCGCGGCGGCCACGGTTTTTCATTTGCAAGGAATACTCGTCATGTTCAACAAAGTGACAAAATCCTTCCAGTACGGCCAGCACACGGTCGTACTGGAAACCGGCGAAATCGCGCGCCAGGCTTCCGGCGCCGTGATGGTGTCCATCGAAGACACCGTGGTGCTGGCCACCGTGGTGGCGGCCAAGAAGGCCAAGCCCGGCCAGACGTTCTTCCCGCTGACGGTCGACTACATCGAGAAGACCTACGCTGCCGGCCGCATTCCTGGCGGTTTCTTCAAGCGCGAAGGCAAGCCCTCCGAGAAGGAAACGCTGACTTCCCGCCTCATCGACCGTCCGCTGCGCCCGCTCTTCCCCGAAGACTTCTACAACGAAGTCCAGGTCGTCATCCACACGCTGTCGGTCAATCCCGAGATCGATCCCGACATCGCCGCCATGATCGGCGCTTCGGCCGCCCTGGCGATTTCCGGCATCCCGTTCAACGGCCCGATCGGCGCCGCCCGCGTGGGCTACGTCGACGGCCAGTACGTGCTCAACCCCACCGCCACGCAGCTCAAGTCCTCCAAGCTGGATCTGGTGGTGGCCGGCACCGAGAACGCCGTGCTGATGGTGGAATCCGAAGCCGACCAGCTGCCTGAAGACGTGATGCTGGGCGGCGTGGTGTTCGGCCACGAGCAGATGCAGGCCGTCATCAACGCCATCCACGACCTGGTCAAGGAAGCCGGCAAGCCCGAATGGGACTGGCAGCCTCCCGCCAAGGACGAGGCCCTGATCGCCGCCGTGACCGCGGCCGCCCAGGAAGGCCTGAACGCCGCCTACCAGATCCGCGAGAAGCAGGCCCGCACGGCCAAGCTGCGCGAAGTCTACGCCGAAGTGGCCGAGAAGCTGGCCGCCCAGGCCGCCGAGAAGGGCCAGGAAGCGCCCGACGGCGTCACCGTCGACAACATCCTGTTTTCGCTGGAATCGGCCATCGTGCGCGGCCAGATCCTGAACGGCGAGCCGCGCATCGACGGCCGCGACACCCGCACCGTGCGCCCGATCAGCGTGCGCCTGGGCGTGCTGCCCCGCGCGCACGGCAGCGCGCTTTTCACCCGCGGCGAGACGCAGGCGCTGGTGGTGGCCACGCTGGGCACCAAGCAGGACGAGCAGATCATCGACGCGCTCATGGGCGAATACCGCGACCGCTTCATGCTGCACTACAACATGCCTCCGTTCGCCACCGGCGAAACGGGCCGCATCGGCGTGCCCAAGCGCCGCGAGATCGGCCACGGCCGCCTGGCCAAGCGCGCGCTGTTGCCGCTGCTGCCGGCGCCCGAAGACTTCCAGTACACCATCCGCCTCGTGTCGGAGATCACCGAGTCCAACGGCTCCTCGTCCATGGCTTCGGTCTGCGGCGGCTCGCTGGCCATGATGGACGCCGGCGTGCCGGTCAAGGATCACGTGGCTGGCGTGGCCATGGGCCTCATCCTCGAGAACGGCAAGTTCGCCGTCCTCACCGACATCCTGGGCGATGAAGACCACCTGGGCGACATGGACTTCAAGGTCGCGGGCACCGAGAACGGCGTCACGGCCCTGCAGATGGACATCAAGATCCAGGGCATCACCAAGGAAATCATGCAGGTGGCGCTGGCCCAGGCCCGCGAAGGCCGCCTGCACATCCTGGGCAAGATGAAAGAAGCGCTCGAAGGCTCGCGCAACGAGCTGTCGGCCTTCGCCCCGCGCATGCTGACCATCAAGATCAACCCCGAGAAGATCCGCGACGTGATCGGCAAGGGCGGCGCCACCATCCGCGCGCTCACCGAGGAAACCGGCACGCAGATCGACATCTCCGACGACGGCACCATCGTGATCGCCAGCGTCGACGAAGCGCAGGCCAAGGAGGCCCAACGCCGCATCGTCGAACTGACCGCCGACGTGGAAGTGGGCCAGGTCTACGACGGCACGGTCCTGCGCCTGCTGGACTTCGGCGCCATCGTGCAGGTGCTGCCCGGACGCGACGGCCTGCTGCACATCTCCGAAATCGCCAACTACCGCATCGCCAACATCAACGACGTGCTCAAGGTCGGCCAGCAGGTCCGCGTCAAGGTCATCGAGGCCGACGACAAGGGCCGCCTGCGCCTGTCCATCAAGGCCATCGGCGGCATCGAGCAGCAGCAAGCCGCCGCCGAAGCCGCGCCCCAGTCGGAACAGGCCGAATAAGCCTGCTTGCGATTGAACGCCACGGCGCCCTGCGGGGCGCCGTTTTCTTTGGTGCGCCCGGCAGGGCGCACCCACTTGGAGGTGGAAGACCTCTACTCGCCCGACAAGGGGAAGAGTTAGCCGAAGGCAAGGGCAACCCGGGTGACCGGGGGTCTGAAGGAAGCTGGATGGCAAAGCGCTGGCCTGACGAACAGGAAGCGGATGAGGCGTGTCAGCGGGGCAAGGCGGCCAAATTCGTCAAAGCCCGATACTTGTACGGAACGCTGGCCCGTAAATCCGCCAGGCATGAGCGTGAAGGCGGGTGCGCAATACCCGGGGAGATCTGGTCGTATGCCGGGGTCAAACCCGACTGCCGGAGTCGCAAGGCGACGGGATGTGCGGCCAGAAGTCAGCAGAGGGCATGGCAGGTCGATGGCGAAGGCGGCGACCCGCACGTACGGTGGTGTGGGAGGGCTGAGGGGGTAACCCCTCACCCTACCCGATGCGGACGCGCCCCGGGGGCGGGCCATCCCGGGGGCGGGCCATCCCGGGGGCGGGCCATCCCGGGGCGGGCCATCCCGGGGCGGGCCATCCCGTGCGCGTGCGCCGCTTCGCCGTTGGCGCCCGGCGGCGGTATTACGGTAAATTCGTGCGCGTGGAATCGATGCCGCCCGGTCCCGGGCGCGGCCTGGGGAGGATTCGGATGGTGAGGGCATGAGGAAAAGGCCGGCGTTGGGCGGCATGGCGCTGGCGGCGGTCTTGCTGCTGGGCGGTTGCGCCGGCGGGCAGCCGGGGCAGCCGGGGCCCAGGAGCGAGGCCATGTCGGCGGACCAGTTCGCCCAGACCGATTTCAACCGCACCGTCACGCTCGAAGTCCGGGACAATCTCGCCAGCCTCTATGCGCTGCTCGACAAGCTCTACCGCCGCAATCCGCGCGAATGGCGCAAGAGCGGCGTGCCGGACCACGCCGCGGCGGTGGCGCGCGTGAAACACGCCATCGAGAACCGGGTTCCGCCGGCCGATCTGTCCGGCCTGCACGACATCCAGATCCTCGCGGTGTCGCTGGACCCGGGCTACCCGGGCGATCGGGTGGCCGCCTTCATCTACGGGCTGGCCGACACCATCATCACCGCCCACAACGGCAAGACCCGGCTGTACGTTTCCGACGCGCTGGACGGCCAGCGGGTCTACAATGCCGCTCGGAACGTCGAGGCGGCCGCCTGGCTGCTGGCGACGCGCCGCAACAAGCAGGGCGAACCTCTCCTGCTGGCCAATGAAATGTCCGCCACCGCCTCCAACCTGAGCTTCGAGCGCGAATTCGGCGCCATCATCGGCCGGCTGGATCTCATCGCCAACTTGCTCGGAGAGAATTCACGGCGCATCGGCATCAACTACGCCCAGGGCCTGCTGCTCTTCAATTTCCTGCCTGTGCGCTAACCGGGAATCGCCAACGTGATCGATATCGCCTCCATCCAGACCGCCCGCGAGAACCTGCGCGGCCAGGTGCTGAAAACCCCCTTCACCCTGTCGCGCACGCTGTCCGACATCTTCGGGGCGGAAATCTGGCTGAAATTCGAGAACCTGCAGTTCACCGCCTCGTTCAAGGAGCGCGGCGCGCTCAACCGCATGCTGACCCTGACCGAAGCGGAGCGCGCCAAGGGCGTGATCGCCGTCTCGGCGGGCAACCACGCCCAGGGCGTGGCCTACCATGCCCAGCGCATGGGCGTGCCGGCCGTGATCGTCATGCCGCGTTTCACGCCCACCGTGAAGATCGCCAACACCCGCCGCTTCGGCGCGGAAGTCGTGCTGGCCGGCGACACCTTCGACGACGCCAAGGCGCGCGGCTACCAGCTGGCCCGGGAGCGCGGCCTCGTCATGATCCACCCCTACGACGACGAGGCCGTCATGGCGGGCCAGGGCACCGTGGCCCTGGAAATGCTGGAAGACCAGCCGCAACTCGACACCCTGGTCGTGGCCATCGGCGGCGGCGGATTGATCTCGGGCATGGCCACGGCGGCCAAGGCGCTCAAGCCCGGCATCGAGATCGTGGGCGTGCAGACCGAGCGCTTTCCTTCCATGTACGGCGCCGTGCGCGGCGAATCGCTGCCGCAGGGCGCCTACACCATCGCCGAGGGTATCGCCGTCAAATCGCCGGGCGACCTCACCCTGCCCGTGGTCAGCAAGCTCGTCGACCGCATCGAGCTGGTCAGCGAAAGCGACATCGAGCACGCCATCGTGGTGCTGCTGGAAATCGAGAAATCCGTCGTCGAGGGCGCCGGCGCGGCCGGCCTGGCGGCCCTGTTGCGCGCGCAGGAAGAGGGCAGCGACCGCTACCGTGGCAAGCGCATCGGGCTGGTGCTCACCGGCGGCAACATCGACCCGCTCATGCTGGGCGAACTCATCGAGCGCGGCATGGTCCGCGCCGGCCGCCTCGCCCGCATCCGCGTCGACCTGCGCGACCTGCCCGGCGCGCTGGCCCATGCCACCAAGCTCATCGCCGACGCCCAGGCCAATATCACCGAAGTGCACCACCAGCGCGCCTTCACCGCCTTGCCCGTGCGCAACGTGGAAGTGGATTTCGTGCTGCAGACCCGTGGCCCCGAGCACATCCAGGAAGTGATCGACATGCTCAACGCCGCCGGCTTCCACGCCAGCAACCACGATCACTGAGGCTCAGGAGCGCGCCGCTGCCTCGCGCGCCAGCAGGTTCTTCAGCCGGTACAGACGCTCGCGGTGCAGCGTGGCCGCAAGCGGCTCGGGCTCGCGCCCCAGCGCCACATAATCGTCCGGCACCGCCGCGAGCGCCTCCCGCATCCGGTCCGCGCCTTCCTCCCACCACCGCGACAGCATGCGGTCGGGGTTGAACACATCCAGCCCCTGGCGACGCAGCTCCGAACGGTTGAAATCCTTCAGGTTCCAGGTAAGCACCTGCACCGCCGGCGGCTGCTGCAGCCCGCAGCGCGCCCGCCGCGCCAGGCCCGCCGCGATGACGTGGAAATCCTTGGGATCGCTATACCGCAGGCCGGCCTCGTACGCCTGCGTGTCCGCCTCGCGCGCCTGCTGAAAGCGCGCATTCATGTCCTGCCACTGCTCTTCCAGCACCGCCGGCGGAATCTCCCACAGTCGCGCCGCATTGCGCCGCCACTCCTCGCCGATGCGGTCCGTCCAGACCGGCGCATACACCCCCGCCTGCGCCAGCCGCAGCAACAGCCGCCGCAGAATGCCGGACATGAGGACGCAGGCGTCGATGACGATGAAAGGTGGGATGGGGGTCACGGTAAAGGGCCGGCGCATGCAACACCGGCTCAAGAATAGAGGAAATGGTGCCCGAGACCGGGATCGAACCGGTACGGCCTTGCGGCCGAGGGATTTTCTTACCACTTCGGCTTTCGCCGCCAGCAGGGCTGTTCGTGGTCTGGAGCACGCCTTCGCCATAGCCTCGCGGCCTTAGGCGCCCGCCGTCTGCTCTCTACACCTTCCTGGCCAGCGGGGCCAGGCTTGGCTCGGCGTTGGCTCGGACCGGAGTCCAGGGCGTTCGCCGAGTTTGACGGGCTGCACCGCCGGGGTTTCCCCTGGCGGGCTCAAATTGTTCAAGTCCCTTGTGTCTACCAATTTCACCACTCGGGCGCCGCGGCCCTGGGGCGGCAGCGGGGCCGGCGCGCACGCATCGCGCGCGGCCGCCGGAGGGCGAGACTATACCACCAGGGCGGCCTGCGGCCAGGGCGCGCTCACCCTGAAAGGAGCGTCGCACAGGCGGACAATCGGGCGGGCGTCAGGCCAGACGCGGCCGGGCTGACAGGCCCTAGGGGAAACCCCGATCCCGCGGGCCGCGGCAGGCGGGGACACTTTCCGGCATGAAGCCGCTCCCGTCCGCACACCCGCATCCGCGCGATATCGATCCCGTTTCCCTGCGCCTGTTCCTGGCCGCGCTCGAGGAGGGCAGCCTGGCGCGTGCGGCCGCGAGGGAGAATCTCGTGCCTTCGGCGGTGAGCAAGCGCATGGCCGAGATGGAAGAGGCGTTCGGCGTGCCGCTGCTGGAGCGCGGCGTGCGCGGGGTGCAGGCGACGCCGGCGGGCAACGCGCTGGCCGAGCATGCGCGCATGGTGCTGCGCGGCATGGAGCGCATGCACCGGGAGATGCGGGGGTTCGCCACGGGTATCCGCGGCCGGGTGCGGCTGGCGGTGAGCGTGGCGGCGCTGGCGGGCGAGCTGCCCGAGCGCATCCAGTCGTTCCGGCGCGCCTGCCCGCAGATCGAGCTGTCCTTGACCGAAGACACGACCCAGCAGGTGTTCCAGGAGGTGCTGCACGGACGCGCGGACGTGGCCGTGGGCTCGGATTTCAGCCACGAGGGCCTGCAGGTGTTTCCGTACGGGCATTGCGAGCTGGCGGCGGTGGTGCCGGCCCAGCATTCGCTGGCCGACCGCGACGTGCTGGACTATGCGCAGTTGCTGCCTTACGAGCAGATCGAACTCAACCGCGACAACGGCATCAGCGAGGTGTTCGAGCGCGCCGCGCGCGAGGCCGGCGTGCGGCGCCGCATCAGCGCGCGGGTGAGCGCCCACGAAACCATATGCGCGCTGGTGGCGCGCGGCCTGGGCGTCGGCGTGGTGCCGCTGTATCTCAAAGACAGGCACGGAGGGCCGGAGCTGCGTTTCATTGCCTTGAGCGGACCGTGGGCGGCCACGCGCATCTGCGTGGCGGTGCGGGAACCGGACACGCTCGCCCCGGCGGCGCGGGCCTGGCTCGCGCATTTGGGCGTGCTGCCCGCAGAGAGCAGGCCCGAGGCCGGGCCTGCCTGGGGGTAACCCGGACGTTCCGAAAAGAGAATGCCCCGTTTCTGAAAGACCGCTTTTCTGCCGGAAGCGGGCCCGCGATCATGGCCGTGCTGGCGCCGCAACCAAAATACAGCCATGAGGATAGGTGGATGACAAAGATGTCGGGTAGCCCGTTTATGGACGGCTCGGAGCTGCCGCTGCGCGGGATCAGGGTTCTGGAGCTTTCCCACATGATCATGGGCCCGGCCGCCGGGTTGGCGCTGGCGGACCTGGGGGCCGAGGTCATCAAGCTGGAGCCGATGGAAGGCGACCGCACACGCCGCCTGAAGGGATCGGGCAGCGGCTATTTTCCCGTGTTCAACCGCAACAAGCAGAGCCTGGCGGTTGATCTCAAGTCGGCCGAGGGCTGCGAGCTCGCGCGCCGGCTGGCGCTGCGGGCCGATATGGTGGTGGAGAATTTCCGCGACGGCGGCCTGGCCCAGTACGGCCTGGATTATGAATCGCTGTCCGCCGCGAACCCCGGGTTGATCTATGTGTCGCTCAAGGGCTTCCTGTCGGGTCCGTACAAACACCGCACCGCGCTGGACGAGGTGGTGCAGATGATGGGCGGGCTGGCCTACATCAATGGCGGCGCCGATGCGCCGCAGCGGGTGGCCGCTTCGGTCAACGACATCCTGGGCGGCACGTTCGGCGTGGTGGGCGCCCTGGCGGCGCTGCACGACCGGCACGCCACCGGTCGCGGACGGCACGTGCGTGCGGGGCTGTTCGAGAACAACCTGCTGCTGGTGGCGCAGTTCATTGCGCAATACCAGCTCACGGGCGACGCGCCCAAGCCCATGGGCGCGGAGCGGCGTCCGCCCTGGGGTGTCTACGACGTGTTCGACACCGCGGACGGCCGGGTATTCGTGGCGGTGGTGGGCGATGCGCAGTGGCGCAATTTCGCGCAGCGCTTTCTGCCGCCGGAGTGGGCCGCCGACCCTCGCCTGGCCACGGCAGTGGACCGCGAGGCGGCGCGTTCGTGGCTGGTGCCCGGCGTGGCCGAAATCCTCAAGTCGTGGAAGACCGCCGACCTGTGCGCGGCGCTGGAGGCGGCCAACCTGTCGTACGGGCCGATACGCCAGCCGCACGAGCTGCTGGACGACGAGCACCTGAAGGCCGGCGGCGCGCTGCTCAAGACCCGGCTGCCGGAGGGCGGGGAGATTTCCGCGGCCGCGCTGCCCATCGAATTCGACGGACGCAAGGCAGGCAAGCGCTCCGACCCGCCCGCCCGGGGCGCACACACGCGGGACATTCTGCTGCGCATGGGGCTGGATGCGCAGCGCATCGACGCGCTGCGCGAGGCGGGCGTGATTGCATGAATGGATCCGGGGCGCGGCCCCGGCCCCGAGGCGGCGCCAGACCGCCCGGCTTTTTCATCGAAGAGGAGACGACATGGTACGCAAGCTGTTGGCCGTGGCCGCCATGGCCCTGGCCTGCGCCGCACAGGCGCAGGACTATCCGAGCAAGCCTATCCGCATCATCATTCCGTCCACGCCGGGCGGGGGCACCGACTACATCGGCCGCCTCATGGGGTCCAAGCTGCACGAGCTGAACGGCTGGGCGGTGGTGCCGGAGAACAAGCCGGGCGCGGGCACCGCGCTGGGGCTGGCCGAGGCCGCCCGGGCGCCGGCGCAGGGCTACGACCTGGTGATCGGCCAGTCCGACAACGTCACGCTGATTCCGCTGCTGATGAAGGTTTCGTACGACCCGATCAAGGACCTGGCTCCCGTGGCGCTGGTGGCCACTACGCCCATGGTGCTGCTGGTGGCGGAGAGCTCGCCCTACAAGAGCCTGCCCGAAGTTATCGAGGCGGCGCGCAAGGACCCCAACAAGATTTCCTACGGCACCTCGGGCACCGGGGGCGGCGTGCACATCGCCATGGAGATGCTGCAGCATTCCGCCGGCGTGAAGATGCAGCACGTGCCCTACAAAGGGTCCGCGCCCGCGCTGGCCGACCTGATGGGCGGGCATTTGCAGTTCGCCGGCTCGTCGATTTCATCGGCGGCCTCGCTTATCAAGGCGGGCAAGGTGAGGGCGCTGGCCGTGACTTCGCCCAGGCGCAATCCCGCCCTGCCGGACGTGCCGACCGTGGCGGAGCTGGGCTACAAGGATTGCGACATGGTGACCTACTATGGCGTGCTCGCGCCGGCACGCACGCCGCCGGCCGTGGTGGCGCGCCTGAACGCCGACTTCAACAGGCTGCTCGCGCGCCAGGACGTGCGCGACGCGCTGGCCTCGCAGGGGCTGGAGGCCGAGCCGGCGAGCTCCGACCAGTTCGCCGCGCTGATCCGCCAGGACATCGGCAAGGCCCGGCGAGCCATCGCGGCGGCCGGCATCAGGGTGCAGCAATAGCGGAGGCGGCAATGAGCGAGACGGTCCGGATCTGCGAAGTGGGGCCGCGCGACGGCTTGCAGATGGCGCGCGGCGCGATGGCGACGGCCGACAAACTGCGCTGGATCGCGCAGTTGGCCGCGGCCGGGCTGCCGGAAATCGAGGTGGGCAGCTTCGTATCGCCGCGGCTGGTCCCGGCCATGGCCGACACCGGGGAGGTGCTGCCGCATGCCCTGGCGCTGGAGGGCATCGCCGTCTGCGCGCTGGCCTGCAATCTCAAGGGCGCGATCGCGGCCTACGAGGCGGGCGCGCAGGTGGTGGCGATTCCGGTATCGGTCAGCGACACGCACAGCCGCGCCAACGTGGGCAAGAGCACCCAGGCGCAGATCGACGTGGTGGCCGCCATCGCCGACTGGCTGCACGCACAGCCGCGACCCGTGCGTATCGACGCCGCCGTGGCGACGGCGTTCGGCTGTTCCATGGAGGGAGAGGTGCCCGTCGCCCGCGTGGCGTCGGTGGCCTCCGCGCTGGAACGCGCCGGCGTGGACGAGCTGGCGCTGGCCGACACCGTGGGCTATGCGCATCCGGGACGCGTGCGCCAAGCCGTGCGCGCTACGCAGGACGCGGTGGGGGCCCGGCTGGTCAAGCTGCATCTGCACGACACCCTGGGCCTGGGGCTGGCCAATGCGCTGGCAGGGCTCGAAGAAGGCATACGCGCCTTCGACGCCTGCCTCGGCGGGCTGGGCGGCTGCCCGTTCGCACCCGGCGCATCGGGCAACATCGTGACCGAAGACCTGGTTTTCATGCTGGAAAGCATGGGCTATCGAACCGGCGTGGATCTCGCGCGACTCATCGAGGCGCGCCAACTGCTGGCGGCCAGCCTGCCGCGGGAAACGCTGCGCAGCGGGGTGGCGGCGGCGGGCATCCCGCCGACGTTTCGCGCCAGGCAAGCGTGAGCCTGCCGG
>Ga0180221_1000763_pt1 | contig 25068 bp, 26 predicted proteins | sample eDN5th37CKraftMG_FD_151339 | JGI IMG/M metagenome (GOLD analysis project Ga0180221, IMG submission 151339) | Enriched Miracle-Growth compost microbial communities from Emeryville, California, USA - eDNA 5th pass 37_C Kraft MG (version 2) (version 2) ...
CAGAACATCGACCTGGCGCAGCTTCGCGACGATCTCTTCGGGTTTGTGCTTCTTCTGGGGCATTCCAACGTCCTCCTACGGCTCAATAGCCTACTTCAGGGAGGACCACTTTTCAGGGGGCAGACCAAAACTTCCTATCGCATCACCGTGGAGGACATGAAGTAGCTTTTTATGCAATGATTGAGCCGATCTGCCGTCGCAATTCAGCCTCAGTTGCTTTACTCAAATTTAAAGCGCATGGTGCATGTCTCGACAGCTTTTGAAACGGGCGCTGTCGGTTGCGAGTGCATACTCCAGCCCCAATACAAGGAGGACGAAATGTCTTCCAAAATTATCAAACCCTACTTTGGACCTACCGACTTTCGAATGATGCGTGAAATACTGCGACGCGCCGGCTATCGGCTTTACGATACCGCAGAAAACCGTGCCGCTCACATATCCGCAGCAAGGCTACTCATTCAGGAATTTCAATCTGGGCGCTCACCATCGCGAGCGATGTCGCAGCTTTCTCGGCAACATCCCCGTGAGAATGTGGAAGTATCTCCAGCGGTAATTTGAACCATCCCTGGCTTGGTCGGGTATGCAAGAATTAGTTAATTCCTCAAAAACAGGAAGTTTTCAAAATGCCCCGTGGTCAAAAAAGAAGTAACCGAGAAATAAGAAAGCCAAAAAAAGATAAGGCAAAGGAGAAAACTGCGTCGACAGACGTTGTTGCAGGTCGCTTTCCTACTCCTGCCAATGACATGATCAAAACCAAACGGCATTAGTTATAGCTGTGTCTTCCACTTTTCTTGGTGAGGAGACACAGCCGTATCGGGGTACAAGCATGCCAACGTCTACATTTAGTTCAATAGGCAATTTGTATTGCGAAGGAAAAAGTCTCGGTTCTGTTGGCTACAGTATTTCCGTACTCACGGAAGGCGAGAGGACGTTTACAAAAGGCGTCATGTGGGCAAGCATGGACATGCTCCGGCAGGCTTATTCAAGCGAGCTCGTTCAGTTATCGTCGGAAAAAGGCGATGGTTTGCTGAGGGTGGACGTACAAAACGTCGGCATTCACGGAAGTGCAGACTTCATTCTTGTGGGAAAGCATACGTTTTAGCGCCACGCATGACTGCTTGGTAATTAATAGACGTAGGACCCGAGCACCCAGACGACCAATCCGATATCGATGCATATTATGAAGAACGCGATCAGATACACGCTCACTTTACGATCCAACGATTTTTGGACTGACAGTTTCTCCTCGCCAGATTGATCACGTGTCATTGAGACGATACCAGCCCCGACATACCCTCACGAAATATGCCTCTCGGTCCCGAAGCGACGTTGCCGCATGAGAGCTCAAATAGCTTTTCAACCAAGGTATATGCGTCGAGGGCATGTGTTTGGCTAAACATCTCGCGCTGAACGGTTCGCGGACCCTGTTTTCTATCCGCACAATATTCCGGATTGCGGGATAGAGCTGGTTACGGCGGGACCCAATCCTTCGCTCTCTCACCTCAATGCCTGATATTGGGGAACGCAAAATATCAGCCATGGGCCAACCTCAATCGGAGCCGCTTTCGAGGAGGCCATCGCAAAACCAAGGATTTTGCAGTGACTTGCGGGATCGTATAGCCGCCCTCATTCTCCCAGGCTTCCAGTTCTCTTTGATTGGATTGTGATAGCCGTTGGGCGCGGATTGCCAAAAGTATGTCCAGCATCTGCACAGGATCATGGCTTCCGTCGCTGAAAATTTCACAAAGGTGTTTGGCGGCTTCCAGGCGAGTCTCTGGCTTTTCGCAACCCTCCAGCGAATATCCGGAACGTTGCAGGAAAGCACGAAGCGACGGAAAATCTTCAGGGCCAAAGTAGGATAGATGTGAAGCGGAAGACATCGCGTGTCCCCCTTCATTTTTGGGGCGGGAGATCGTTCTCTCCCAACGACAGCGCCCGTTTCAAAAGCTGTGCATAATAAACAGTGCGCCTTTTCGAATTAAAGTGCAAGCAAACACGTGATATTTATTTAGAAATAATCGGCTCAAAACTCCTATCATATAATCATGATCCGAAGAAAATCAACGCGTTGCCTTATACCCTTGCATCTTCTCGATTTCGTGAATGAATTGTTCGGCATACTGCGCTGTATTAACGTAGTTCTGTTCATTGGGGCCAAGAATATGATGATGCGTGAATACTGCTTTAAGTCGATCCAGAAATTTGGGTTCGGTCTCGGCTAGATGCCCGATGAGAACCTGAAGTATCTGCTCATGTGCAAGAACCTTTCGTTCTAGAGCTGTGGTGTCATTATCCATTGCGTTTGCTCCTCGGTAAAGAATGGCGCGGCGACCGGGAACGTGAGAATCCACCGCAAGAACGCCGAAGAATGTTCGCAAGCTGCGTCCAATCCTTTGATGGAGAGGTCATCTGTTCATGAGCATTTCTGAGATCACTTCTGCTGGCTGTCGTGTCCTCATCGTGCCGTGGACGTACAGAAACAGTTTCCAATCCAATGTTACGATTACGTTGTTTTTTCATGATAGCCTCCTCATTAGGCTTCCCCGCCATACTAAAGCGCCTTGGCGAGTTCGTTGCCGCACGCAGTTGCCAGCGCGGTGTTGGGTTGCTCTGTTCCCAACGGTGTTGCCCAACCTGACTTCTCAATAAGAGTACGGCGAGAGTAAGCTGGGGCAGCCTTAAACTCAGCCAGGATGTTCACAACAGCCGGATCGTTTCTTGATTTTTCAAGACAGTAAGGTGTCAGGGCAAGCGCCACCCCGTCGGATATGTTGGATGCAATCCGGCGCTCAGAAGTGCCTTGTGTGATCCATCCACCTACGGAAAACCCGATAGCAATTGCTGCAATGGCACCAACCGATGCGCCGCCGAGTGCGGGCTTTAACCATTCAAACTTGTTCATGATGGTATCCGATCTTCAATGATCGAACGCACATAATTATGCGTTGGATTTTGATTATAGCACCAACGCAATCAACTTGCGCGCGAATTCTTTATTCATGTTAATTCTGAGTTGTCTTGCGGCGCCGAAGTGAATTTTTATGCCTACATAATTTTCCGAGCCGAGCAGGCGTCCACTGCTAGTACCCACCTTTTCCAGGCGTGGCCTTACTGGTTGGGAGATTTACGGGCTATTGGTGTGCTCGTTATTGGAACATAGCCGCCGCCAGTTTGTTGTGCTGAAAATGATTAAGGCTTTGGGTGCATGCCAGAACGACCAAACATTTACCAAACCGCTAGACGGTTTGCCACCGGCGTGAAGCGTCGTGATGTTCCCTCACAAGCAATCGCAGATGCATTGAAAGACGGATTGATGACAACATCCTCCAACAATAACGAATATATTTTTTCGGAACTATTAGCTCGCCTGGAAGGTACCGAGAAAAAGCAGAGCGATTGAAAAGGTCTTGATTTTCAATTTTCCAGGAATAAAATTTACGTGCCGATGACATATGACTTCCAACCCCGCGCGATCACGCTGCGGGGTTATTTTTTTATGTGGAGCTGGATTTCCGAACATGAGATCGTTGGGGCTGCGTCAGACCAGTGAGGACCCTGCCCTTAAGTGACCTTAATTGTTCGCTTGCTATCAAATTACAAACAGTCCACCCTTAATTGTCAGTGTTTTGATTGAATACGGGCGCCTGACACGGGCCAGCGGGTCCTTGCCCGCAATTTGAAAGGAGGGCGCGATGTCTTCCAATATCTATAATGGTGATTTTCACTCAAACCATCGCATTCTGAAGCAGATGATTATTAAGGCCGGCTATCTCACGTCCAGGATGAAACCCCTGCCAGGACCTCATTATAATGAGTCAGCGTTAATTCTGAAGAGCTTTATGGATGGAGTAATAGGCGACATTCAAACGGACCCCGGTCCGCAAACGGAAGTGTCGTCCGCCTATGGCACGGCTTAAAAATTATCCTCGAGAGGGCCCAAACTGGGCTTCTCAAATAATAATAATTTAAAGCGTTATTTCACTGTAAAAACAATTGAAATATTTAGCGAGTTAAACGGCTTTCTCCACTTTATTGCCCCAAAATTTATTAATCGTTTGACAATTTTTATTTAACCATCTAAAAGACAATCATCGATATTTTCTTGCTGAGCTTTGCTTGCTGCACGATTAGCACCGTGCGATGAACGAAAACTCCATTTTAAAAATCGTTTCGTCTCTGCGTTTTTCTAAACGTGGTATTTTATATACTATGAAAGGGGTTCAAATGAACACCGGCACAGTTAAGTGGTTTAATACAACAAAAGGCTTTGGCTTTATTCAGCCTGACAATGGCGGCTTGGATGCCTTTGTTCATATTTCTGCAGTCGAGCGCGCAGGCTTGCATACGCTCAATGAGGGCCAGAAATTGACTTATGACCTGGAACAGGATCGCAAGTCTGGGAAAATGACTGTTTGTAATTTGCAAGCAGCGTAAATGAGGCTTCTTCTTTCTTGTGACCACGGATGTACTGGCACTGTCGAAAGAAGTTGACTTTAGGGTCGGGCGATTGCCCGACCTTTTTTATTTACCTTTAAAAAGGATTACAACAATTGCCCCAAGATCCACGCGGCTCCTTTACGAAACATACTCTTTTCAAGCCCATCCCTTCCTCTCGGGAGTCGGTCGCTTCACGCACCAATAAAGCCGCGCGTACTATTCTCGACGCGGAAGCAGACGAGCGGGTTGCCAAGACGCTGCGCTTGCGAAAACAACGCCAAGAGATGGAGAGCATTATGCCGCCACCCTCAAAAAAGGGCTTGCGCAAAAGCCGGTAGCGTTGAGCTTACACAACTTCGTTATGACCCTGGTCTGCCCCCTGAAAAGTGGTCCTCCCCAAAGCCCGGATGCAGCGCCTGTTAGCTCAAGCAAAGCTGTTGCAACTTCCTCACGGTGAGCCGGGGCTTTTTCACCCATATACTGCCGAATGAACTTCCCGAACTCATCCTGCTGTGCCACGCATGCCGGGTGACGACGTAGTTTATTAGCCAGTCCGGGTAGGCTTGCGATTTTGTCGGAAAAAACAAACTTGGTGACCTTATCGCCAGCCACAGTACTAGACGCGATGCTTTGCACGGCTCGGATGGTAATGTCCTTGCCGAAGCCTGATTCCGCCAAGCCGATAACGTATATGTTTGAGCGCAACCCGGTCGGCCCTTTGTATCGGCGACCGATCAGCGCCGATACAAAAGCCAGGGAAGAAGCCAGCGAGAGGTGCGGCGATGGAAACCGCGAGCATGACACGATAAATTTGGCGATTTCTCCCACAGCGCCCGGTGGATAACAAAGGCTGAGAGGCAGGCCGCCTGGGTCTGGCTGGGGAATTTCGCGGCCAATGTCACCTTCATCATCATCGTTCGCGGCTTCGACCTGCGCTGCTATGTTTGAGAAAGAGAGTTTAACCGGCTCCGTAACTTCCCACCCCAAGTCAGAAGGCGAACGGCCTAACTGTTCACACAGCCAGAAAGCAGCGTCCTTCGCAGATGCTGCACCGCCATACTCGCGCACAAGATCGATAGGCGTCAGGCCGCGTTCCTCGCCAAAATCCTGAATTCCGTCGGCGTGTATGGAAATATCTTCCTGTAGCCCACGGCCCAGTTCTTTGGACGTGACACGCCAAGCGCCAGTGCCGGACTCCTTGTGCGCCGTTGAGAAAAGCAACCGAACCCAAGCGTCTGTGTTATCAAGCGCGGCCGCATTCACACGGGTCCAGAAAGTCGAACCGCTCGACGCGCGAGCCGATACCGGTGCGGCTTTGCGCTCGGGCTCACCAAGTTCAGCAAGGATGGCTTCGGCGGCCAACAGGTAGGCGTCAACCTGTTCTGGCGTGACCTCCGTCAAATCTTGGAATGGCACAGTTGTCGGATCGCCGCTTGTCCAAGTATAAGGCTGCTGTGTATCCGGATGAATGCCATACGCCACGAACTGCTGACCTTCGCCGAGTACTTCAACCTGGCACTTTTCGCCGTTCACGAGATAAACCTGCGTAGTCGCCTTCTTTCGCGGCTCCGACGCGCGGAACACAAAAAGGCATTTCGGCGCGCGCCCTGTCCTGCACGGCGCCTGCATGGCACCGGGGATTTTCAGCAGTTCGGCAATTAGGCGCTCAGATGCATCGGGATTTGCGGCGTCGATGTCGATAGCAACGACTTCGCCGGTCAAAATGCCGGTGTTCGCATGGTCGGCGTACCCACGTTCCCACGCATCTATCGATGCGGGGGTCGGCGAAAGCAGCTGCCAGCCTTTGAGCTGAGGACGCTTACCGTGAACCGGAATGGGCTTATACCCGTTAGCAAGAACCGCGTGGCGGATTGCAGTGGGAGAAAGGTCAGGCTGCTGTGCGACGGTGTTCTGCATTGCTTACGACTGCTTTCCAATAAGGGAGGACAAGTTCTGCGATTTCATCGGCAAGCGGGATCGGCATAGATATCAGTTGCCCCAAATGATCGCGCGGCCCGTAGATGCGATAGCCGTTTCTGGTTTGGACGAGTTTCAATCGTTGGACCTTCAGCCCATTCGAAAACTCGGCGTCGAACCAAGCGAGGGTATTCCCCGCGCCGGAGCGTGCGGGGGTGAAATTGTGAATACGGATGGTCATGATCAGGAGGCCGTGAAGATCAAATTGTGTGGAGTGAAAAACAGTTCACCATCGTCGGAACGGCGCAAAACCGCCTCTTTGCCGTGTAGCTCCGGAGAATCGACAATCGTGCGCAAGCCGACACTTTCGCAAAGGCGGCAGAGCTCTTTCTGCCCACGTTCTTGTCGACGGTAAATTGGGCTTTCCAAAACGATATCTATTTGGAATTCACTTTCGTCGTATCGTCCGTCGCAGAAAAGCGTGAGAACTGTTTCCTGTCCAATCTTATCAACCAATGTGTCGTCAATAATGAACGCAACAGGCGCGCGGTCCTGGACGGCATTCTGAAAGCGTGCCTTGGCGGTCAAGTGCGATCGAGTGGCGGAATTATCAGGAGTTGATTTCATCAGTTTTCCTCGTGTCTAAGCGCGCAAAAGCCCATGGCGCGGGCGGGTGCGCATGCGTTTGGTGTGGTGGTAGTGGGTTAGGCGGCTCGGGCGCTGGTCAATTGATTGCTATTCGCAGCGTCCCATGTGGAAGTCGCAGCGCGCTCGTTGCGCCATGTGTCGAGGTCGGCAGTGTCATAGACAACAATTCGGCCGAGCTTGAAATAACGCGGTCCTCCGCCAAAATGGCGGAGCTTATCCATCGTTGACTTTGAAAGGCCGAGGTAAGCGGCGGCCTGTTTCACGCGTACATTAGTAGACATAGTATCTCCTCGTGTTTGGTGTGGTGAATGCCGGGTTGGTGGTCCGGACTTAGATGGAAAGCGACTCCGATCAGTCTGTCAAGAAGCGTACTTCATAATCGCTGAAACGTATTGAAAGCCCCTCGGATAAATGTAGCGTTAATGCTTCCCGCCAATTTTACTGGCGATGTTTCCTGCGATGATATCAGCGGCACGCCGAACCGGATCGATATCGAGATGCGCATACCGCTGAGTTGTCGACGCCTGCGAGTGCCCCAGCAGCTTTCCGATTACTGGTAGGCCGAGCCCTCCACCTGCACCGACCGAAGCGAAAGTGTGGCGCAGATCGTGGATTCGTACCCCCTTAAGACCTGCTCTCTCCGAAATTGCCGCCCACGGTTTTTTAATGTCATGACGTGGCTTTTCATCCGGTGTGCCAGCGCTCTCGCTGGCCACGACATACACGCCAATCTTCGGAATTGACTTAAGGACATCAATTGCGGCTTCCGAAAGCACGACTGTTTTCCGACCAGTCTTCGAGTCGGGCAGGAAAAGTAGACCACGATCGAAGTCCACCTCAGACCAACGAAGATGTAGGACTTCGCGCAATCGGCAGCCAGTCAGCAGCAGCAGCCGGATTGCTCCAGTAATGTTAGGACCGTAGACGACATGACGCTGGTGGGCCTTCTTACGATGCCGACTGTTTTCGCCGTCGCCTTCAACGTCGTATGGTATGCCGGTCGTCTCAGCCTCTATTAGTACAGCACCCAGCCGCTCCAGCTCTTCACCGGTCAGAAAGCGCTCGCGCTGCTCTTCTTTGAAGCGCTCTATTTTCTGGGTTGGATTTGTCCCCTCTTTGATCAAACCAAGATCGCCCGCCCAATTAAATAACTTTGACAAGACGGCTAGCATTTTGTTCGCGGCATACGGGCCGCCAGTGCCATCGGCCCGCTTCTCCGAAACCTGATTGTGCAACTTGGTAAGATCGGCGCGCGTTACCTTTTCAGCCGCTTTTTTGCCGATCGCGGGTTTGATGTGCTTCTCAATAATTCCTTCATAACCCTCGACGCTATTAGCCTTACGCTTCTTCTTGACGTGATCGCGCATGAAGCGATCGGCAATCTCAGCAACGCTTAATGCCCCGCGCTCCCCCGCCCGATCAGCGGCAGGATCGCTGCCAAGCGAAACCGATGCCAACACTTTCTCCGCAGCTGTCCGCGCTTGCTCCGGTGACAATTCCATCCCGCCGATGCGAAACCGTTTTTTTGCAATCGACCTTCCGCCAGCGCCTGGACGATATTCCACGATCCAAGACTTTACACCTGACGGCATAACTCGCATGCCGAACCCCCGAAGATCCGCGTCATAATAGGTCGTTATTTTTTCCATCGGCTGCATTGTTGCGAGGGTCTTTCGGGTAATTTTAATCGTTGGCACTTCCGACCTCATCATTTCTTGCAAAATCGCCACCATGTCGCCACCGTGAGGGCAAAACGATGGAAATTAGTTGAAACAAGCAACAACGAATTTTATGAAAAATCAAGTTATTTCAGATGGATACGAAACATCTAGAAATTTGCTGAAACTCATCTGATCTAATTCGTAATGATGGGGTCGCGTGTTCGAGTCACGCAAGCGGCACCAAAAAAATCAAGGACTTAGCTAGTTTTCGTTTTCACCATATTGATGCTAGCAATCAAATAGCAATCACCTTCGGTATTCGTAATTTGCACTGCAAAACTGCCTTTTGAAGCAGCATAAAATCCCTGTGGAAAAACGTTAGGGAACATACAGAACCCGCCTGAGCCGCACGTCGTTACAATTGATGCTTCTCAATTTCTGTATTGTCGGACCCGACTATTCTTGTTGTTATGTTAACAACAACTTTCATCGCGTTTCGTAATCGGACACCATCCATGTTATGTGAGCTCATATAAATGGCGAAAAAGCCTGATAATAAAAATGAGCAGCCTGCCTTGAGCAGCTCTATTTCAGCCTCACCGAGCACCTTGTTCGAAAATACAATATGTCATTAAGCTTTCTCACGACGCAGACGGACAGTGCTCGAGAACATCCCCTGCCCTCAACAAACCATGAGCTTGACCATCTGCTGACGTCTGAGCAAGCCGCTGGTGTTTTAGGTTTAAGTCCAAAGACCCTTGCCAACTGGCGGGTCCAGGGCATTGAGAATTTACCCTATCGAAAAGTGGGCAAAGCTATTCGTTATAAATACGGCGATCTATTAGCTTTTATTGATTTACAAAAGAGAGAAAACACTAGTCAGAAGTGAAGCAGTTTCTATTATCTGAAAATGCAATGACTAATCATTTTGAATGGCCGCGATGGGGCCGGACGCCGACCGTCCGCTTATGCGTTATGAACGGAGTTAGCTGCCATTCTGCAGCAGATCAGGCCACGGCTAGCCGATCAGCTTTCGGCCCTACATGAGCCTTTCCGCTCGCACTCGCATTGCTGGCTCGAGTTCGAGTGAATGGCGCGCAATCTTGTCGAAACAGACGGACGTTACCTCATTGACCGCGCGCAGTTCCCCGTCGAGCGAACCAGCCATTATCTGGCGAAACGTGATCGACGAGCGCCCGACTTTCAACACTTGCGAACGGATCGTCAGCAGGTCCCCGGCGGGCACTTCCTGCTTATATTCGGTTGTCGAGCGCACATCCGCCCAGCCAAATGCGTCATCGGGAATTTTTCCTGCAATGTGACCAAGTAATTGAAAGCTCGCATCGTCGAACATCGCCGCATAATGGCGGACATTCATGTGTCCCATGACATCGCACATCCACGGATGCGCGACCCCGACAAAGGTAACGAGGCCGCTCATCGCGCCACCGACAGATAACCACCGAGGAAGGTTGTGAGATTATCGCCGAGCGCATCGCACAGATAGCCGCCTTCCTGCACGATGACGGTCGGCAGGCGAAGCTTTGCGATTGCTTCGGCGATGCGTCCGAAACCGCCGGTCGTGACCGACAACCCGCCGAACGGGTCGCCCTCAAACGGGTCGAGGCCGAGTGCGATCACAATCGCATCGGGCGCAAAGGCTTCGATGCGGCGGAAGGCCATGTCGAGCGAGGCGAGGAATTCAGCGTCGCCCGATTTGCGTGGCAGCGGCAGATTGAGATTGTAGCCCAGCCCCGCCCCTTCTCCGCGTTCGTCGGCATGGCCCCAGAAGAATGGATAGAAACGCACGGGATCGGCATGGATGGAGACGGTCAGCACGTCGGGGCGAGAATAGAAAATGCCTTGCGTGCCGTTGCCGTGATGAAGATCGACATCGAGGATTGCGACGCGTTCGGCCTGCGAGCGTAGATGCTGGGCCGCCACCGCCGAATTGTTGACGAAGCAGAAGCCGCCCGCCACATCGGCAAACGCATGATGACCCGGCGGGCGGCAAAGCGCATAGGCTGCAACCTCGCCGCCAAGCACCGCATCGGCGGCATCGACCGCGCTCCACGCACTCCAGCACACGCTTTCCCATGTATGCTCGGCAATGGGGCAAGCCGTATCGGCCATGTGATAGCCGACCTGCCCCACGGCGGACGCCGGATAACGGCCGTCACGCGCAAGCGGATGGATGTTGGGGATTACTTCGTCCGACGCCTCCTCTATGCGCCGCCAGCGGGCATGGATGTGCTGAAGAAATTCCAGATATTCCGGCGTATGCACGGCTGCAATCGGGCCAAGGCCATGATTTTGCGGGCGGATGATCTCGCAGCCTGCGGCCTTCGCACCAGCCAGCAGGCGCTCGACACGCTCCGGCTGTTCGGGATTCGGCTGCGGCGCGCCGCTGGAAAGAAAGGCTTTCGGGTCGTGACGCTTCTGCTCAACGGCGTAAAAGGCTTTCATGACTGCTCCCTGATTTGATTGATGCGGGCCAGGCGGGTGAAATCCTCGCCATAGGCGCCGTGATCGCGGTCGGATTCGATCCAGCCGATGCCGAGCCGCTCATAAAATCTCTGTGCTGCAACATTGTCGCGGTCGACAGCCAGCCGCAGATAGACGCCGCCCCGCGCCATCGACCAGGAGGCGACATGGCGCAGAAGCACTTCGCCGATCCCGTTGCCGCGAAAGGCTTCATCGACATAGAGGTCCTGCACATAGACGCCGGGCTTGCCGTACCATGTCGAAAAGATGGGGAAGAACAGGGCAAGCCCGGCAAATACCCCGTCCACCTCTGCAATCAGACTGGTGAAAGCAGCGTAGGGACCGAAGCCGTAGCGGCGAAAATCCTCGACCGTGCTGGAGATTCTGTCGGCAGCGCCAAGTCCTTCGCCCATGATGCGGATCGCCTCATGGATCAATTCGGCATCGGCCGCTTCGCCAAGCCGTACCGTAACGCCTGTTTTGTTGTCCCACACGATTTTCGGCATCAAAACGCCACCCTGTCTCCGCCTTTGAGGCCCAGATATCCACGCGCCTCGTCAGGCGTTGCAACGTCCAGCGACAGGCCATCGAGGATGCTTCGGATGCGCCGTACCTGATCGGCATTGCTTTTGGCAAGCTGGCCGCGCCCGTCATAAAGGCTGTCTTCCAGCCCGACACGGACATTGCCGCCCATGGCTGCCGCCATGGTGATCATCGGAATCTGGTGCCGCCCTGCGGCCAGCACGGAGAAGGAATAATTGTCCCCGAACAGCTTGTCGGCAATCCGCTTCATATGCATGAGATTGTCGGGGTCTGCCCCGATGCCGCCCAGCACGCCAAAGACGAACTGGATGAACAGATGACCGGACACCAGCCCCCGGTCGCGGAAATGCGCCAGCGAATAGAGATGGCCGACATCGTAGCATTCGAATTCGAAGCGCGTGCCGCAGCCCTGCCCGAGACTGGTCAAGATACCTTCCATATCCGCGAAAGTGTTCTTGAAGATCGAATGGCGCGTGGCTTCCAGCAGTTCCGGCTCCCATGCGTGTTTCCACTCACGCGGCTTGTCGAGTGCCGGGAACAGCGCGAAATTCATCGAGCCCATATTGAGCGAACACATTTCCGGCTGCGCCTTGAGCGGCGCGGCCAGCCGGTCTTCCAGCGTCATCAGCGACGAGCCGCCGGTGGAAATATTCACCACGGCAGATGTCGATTGCTTGATGCGCGGCAGGAACTGCATGAACAGGTCCGGATTGGCGGACGGCCTGCCGTCATGCGGATCGCGGGCGTGAAGATGCAGGATGGATGCGCCCGCTTCCGCCGCCGCAATGGCTTCGCTCGCAATCTCGTCCGGCGTCACCGGCAGATGCGGCGACATGGAGGGCGTGTGCACGGAGCCTGTCACCGCGCAGGTGATGATCACCTTGCGACGCGTCTTCTTCTTGTCGGTCATGATCCGGTTTCCTCACGCATTTACAGGCAGATTGAGTTCACGCGCCAGAACCTCCAGCGTGTCGCCAAGAATGGCGGTGATCTCGCCGACCTGTTCGCGGCTCACGATCATTGGCGGGCAGACAAGGAAGTGATCGCCCTCGACGCCGCCACGCGTGCGGCGCGAATAGATGATGAGCCCGCGCTCATAGGCGAGATCGACCATGCGCTGATGGGCGTTCAACTCCTTCGGCAGCGGCTTCATGGTTTCAGGATCGGAAACAAATTCGGCAGCGAGCAGCAGGCCCTTGCCGCGCACATCGCCGATGAAGGGGAAGCGTTTCGCCAGTCCTTCCAGCTCACCTTTCAGCGCATCGCCCATCCGGGCGGCATTGCCGACAAGGTCAAGACGATCAATCTCCTGCAACACCGCCCTGCCTGCCGCGCAGGCCAGCGGATTGCCGGCATAGGTGAAGCCATGCAGGAAGCCGCCCGCGTCCAGAACCGGCTGCACGATGCGGGCTGGTGCCGCCATTGCGCCAAGCGGGCAATAGCCGGAAGCAAAGCCCTTGGAAAGCGCAATCAGGTCTGGCTTGCAGTTCCAGTGTTCGCCGCCCAGAAACTTGCCAGTGCGTCCGGCGCCGCTCATCACCTCGTCATGGATCAGCAGGATGCCATACCGATCACAGATTTCGCGGATGCGCGGATAATAGCTGTCGGGCGCAACAAGCGCGCCTGTGGACGCCCCGCCGATCGGCTCCATGATGAAGGCGAGCACACTGTCCGGGCCTTCTTCCTGAATTTTTTCCTCCAGCATGTCGGCATATTTCTGTCCGCGCTGTTCCATCGAAAGATTGTCGCGGTCGAGATAGGCGGTCGGTGCCGGAACCTTGGGCATTTCACGCATGATCGGCGCGAAAGGCTCGCTCAAGGCCGCATAGCCGGTGACGGCGAGCGCGCCAAGCGTGCCGCCATGGTAGGATGGAAAGCGCGAGATCACTTTCCAGCGCTTGCCCTGCCCGGTGGCGACCGCCCATTGGCGCGCAAGCTTGATGCAGGATTCGACCGCTTCCGAACCGCCGGAAACGAAGAAAATCCTGTCCAGTCCTTCCGGCATCCGCTCTGCGGCCATGCGTGCCAGATCTTCCGCCGGTTCATTTTCGAAATGCAGGCGATAGGCGAAGGTCACGCGGTCCATCTGCTCTTTCATGGCATCGAGCACATTGCGATTGCCGTGGCCAATATTGACCACCATCGCGCCGCTCGACCCGTCGATGACGCGGCGTCCGTCCTGATCCCAGATGTAGATGCCCTCGGCGCGATCCACCAACGGCCTGCGCAGGCGCGACTGGTAGAAAAGATGCGATGCCGGGCGTTCATTCTGTACTTTTGTGTTGAGCATGGCGTTACTCTGTCAGCGCTTGAGATATTGGTTGAGAACATTGGCGGTCACGCGCTCGACCATGCGGTCGCCGCGCTTGAGGGCCGCCACCCATTCGCAGCTTCCGGCGTGGAAAACCTCGCCCTTGCCGCGCGGGAAATTGACGATCATGCCGCAGCCGCGCTTGATGCTTTCGACGGCTGCATCTCCATCATTGCCGATCAGCGTATCGGCCACGAATTTTGCATCGGCATCGGAAAGAAACTGGTCGTCGGCTGGAATATCCGCGCTCTCTTCCTTGAGCGACGACATGCCAAGCGCCAGAATCTGCAATCCATCCGGTGCACCGCTGCCTTCTTCCGGCTCCGGCAGACCGCCCCTGATCACATAATCTAGCCCGTCGACTTCGTAACCAAAGGCGTGACCATCCGCGCCGAGAAGATCGCCGTAATAGATGCCGGTGCCAGCAAAGGCCCAGTGTTCGGGGCGATAGACCGGGAAACCGCGCACGCCGCGCGGGGCGCAACCGCCCCAGCCGACATATAGCCCGCGCAATGCGTTGAGGCCGAATGTTTCGGCGGCTGGCCGCCCGGTTTCTTTCGCTTCCCAGCAACCGCTGGTGCGGCGCGGATCGGCAGAGCGATAGACTGGGTCTTCGGCACGGGCGCGATATTTGTAGCAGGTCTGCCGCTTGCCATTATCCTCAAGCCGGGTCTGCCACATGAAGTTGCCGGCAAAACGCGCCGCACGACCGCCGCTCTCGACATAATTGTCGACGGCATCGCGCATTTCCCATGTCCAATATTCGTCGTGACCGACAAAAACCACGCAGTCATAACCGTCGAGGATTTCCGGCGAGAAATGCAATTCGTGCTGGCTGGCGAGATCGATCGCATAGCCTTCCCGCTCGGCCCAGCGGAAGAACAGGCTGTCATAGCTTGCCCAGCCGGAAGACGCATATTTCTTGGAATAGCCATTGGCATAAGCCCATTCCATATGCGGATAGCGCGGGGGGCTAGCTGGCGGCGTTACAAATTCCAGCGGCACGCGCGGCGCGTCGGATGGCAGGACAACAAAGCCGCGGCAGAACGGGCGCTCGATGCTCACCGTCGTCGCATATTGATCGCCATTTTGCCCGGTAATGCCCTGATAATGGTTGGAACCGCCCCAGGTATTATAGGCGGTCCATGTGCCCGTTGCCGCGACTTGCAGGATACGACCGGGCTTTTTTCCCGCCGCAGGACGCAGGATGAACAAGTGGTGGCAATGGATGGGCTCGCCGTCATTGCCATGCGCCTTCAGCGTGATGCGATAAGCGCCGGAGGGCCAGTTCTCATCCGTCTTGAAGGCAAACGTCGTTTCCCATCCGCAACCGACAACCGAACATTGCGCCGGTGTTTCCTGCCATTTGCAATCTATCCCGCGCTTGGCGAAGACTGGCGTTTCCACCGCCCCATCCCGCACGATCTCGATATCGAAACGCGAGGCGGTCGCGCTCACCTGCAAATGGACGGTCGCGCCCGGCAGATAGGAATAGGCGTCAGTGTAGCACCAGATTTCACCGCGCGGACCGTCCATGCCGGGATACTCGTAATAATGGCCGAGGACAGCCTCGCGCCGCTGCGCCGGGGTCAGCCCGAAATCGGGAAAATCGCTAGCGGTTCTCTCGTTCATTGCGGCACCTCACGCAGCCAGATATTTCTTGAGGAAGGAACGGGTGCGCTCCTGTACCGGATTACTCAAAATCTGGTCCGGCGGTCCTTCTTCCACCACCACGCCGCCATCCATGAACAGGATGCGGTCGGCGACCTCGCCCGCAAAACGCATCTCGTGCGTGACGATCAGCATCGTCATGTGTTCGGCGGCAAGCTGCTTCATGACGGCATTGACCTCATCCACCAGTTCCGGATCGAGCGCCGAGGTTGCCTCGTCAAACAGCATCACTTTCGGCTGCATGGCGAGCGCACGCGCAATGGCGACACGCTGCTTCTGCCCGCCCGACAGGCGCGAAGGATAGACGTCGATCTTGTCGGCAAGCCCCACCTTCGACAAAAGCTCCAGCGCCAGAGCGCGGGCCGCGTCCTTGGCCATGCCCTTGAGCTTGATCGGGCCGAGCGTGATGTTTTCCAGCACGGTCAGATGCGGGAACAGGTTGAAGTGCTGGAACACCATGCCCATCTGCTGGCGCACCGCATTGATGTGCTTTTCAAAGGCCGGTCCAGCCAGTGGCTGGTTGACCTGCACGCCGTCGAGCCAGACCTCGCCGCCATTCAGCGTTTCCAGATGATTGATCGACCGCAGAAGCGTGCTCTTGCCGGAGCCGCTCGGACCGATGATCGCAACGATCTGGCCGCGCGCCACGGAAAGGTCGATGCCTTTCAGCACTTCCAGCGCGCCGTAAGCCTTGCGGGCGCCCTTCACCTCGACCATCGGCTTTGCCGATTTGGAGCTGCTCATCGCGTGACCTCCACTTTTCTTTCGATGCGTCGCAGGCCAGCCTCGAGCACGAGATTGACCACGTAATAGATGGCCGCGACGGTGATATAGAATTCAAACGGGCTGAAGGTTTCGCTGATGGCAAGCTGGGCGCTGTGCACCAGTTCCGCGATGCCGATGATCGAAACCAGCGACGTATCCTTCAGAAGAACGATCATGTTGTTGCCGATGGGCGGGATCGTGTTGCGGATTGCCTGCGGAATGACGATATAGCGCAGGGCCTGACCATGGCTGAAACCGATGGAGCGCGCGCCTTCCATCTGGCCCGGATCGACAGCCACAATGCCTGCACGGATGATATCGGCATTATAGACCGCGAAATGCAGGCTGAGGCCGATGATGCCCGCGCCAAGGGCCGGAATATCGATGCCGACCTGCACCAGCCCGAAATAGATCAGGAACAGTTGCAGCAGAAGCGGCGTGCCCATGAACAGCCACATGAAGAACCGAACCGGCCACGCAAGGAATGCGGGCGCATAAAGCACCCCCAGCGCAAATGCGATGCCGAGCACGAAGCTGAAGAAGGCCGAAGCAACGGTCAGAACCAGCGTCCACCAAAGGCCGGTCAAAAGCAGGTCCGTATAGGGAGAGACGATGCTGAAATCGAGAGCTTGCATCCGGTCCCCCTCACTGCGCCGCGAAGCGCTTGTCGAGCAGATCGACCCCGCGCGCCACAACATAGATGATGATCATGTAAAGAACGGCGGCGACGCCGAAAATCTCAAACGGCTTGTAGGTCGAACCGATGAAGCGCTGCGCGGTATAGGTCAGTTCAACCACCGAAATGGTGGAAACCAGCGCCGAGCCTTTCAAAAGGGCGATGGCGTTGACGCCGAGCGGGCGGATCATCAGCCGGGCGGCCTGCGGCAGCACGACGAGCCGCATGGTCTGTCCGCGCCCGAAGCCGATAGAGCGCGCCGCTTCGCTCTGGCCGCGATCCACGCTCTGGATTGCACCCCGGATCGATTCCGACATATAGGCGCCGATATTCAGCCCGAGCCCGATGACGCCCGCGGCAAACGGCTCCAGATTGATGCCGATCTGCGGACCGCCGAAATAGAGAATGAAGAGTTGCACTAGGCAGGGCGTGCCGCGAAAGATGCTGACATAGGCAGCCGCCAACCCGCGCAGAATGGAGGAGCGCGCCAGGCGCGCCGCCACAAGCAATGCTGCCACTGCAAGGCCAAGGATCAGGGCCAGCGCAGAAATTTGCACAGTCACCCATGCCGCCTCCAGAAAAAACGGGAGGACGCGCTGCATCAACGCAAAATCCATCGGAAAACTCCGGTCAATCGGTTCTCAACCGGCCCGGACATATGCCGGGCCGGGATGACGACATATCAGCGAATGTCGCTGCCGACCCATTCCATCGAGATCTTCTCGTAGGTGCCGTCGGCCATGATCTCGTCGAGAGCCTTTTGCATGGCGGCTTTCAGCTCAGGATTGTTCTTGCGGATGGCAATGCCGATGGCGACGCTGCCGCCTTCAATGTCCGGCGTATCGAGCTTGCGGACCTTCTGCCCGGTTTCCTTGATCGCCACCATGACCGGAATATTATCGACGACGATGGCGTCGACGCGGCCCGAATTCAGTTCGAGCATCAGTTCCGGCAAGCCCTTATAGGTGCGAATGGTCCAGCCGCCCTGCTCCCGCGCCCATTTCTCATGCGTTTCGCCAAGCGTCACGCCCAGCGTCTTGCCCTTGAGATCGTCAAGCTTCTGGACGGCGGAATCTTCCTTCACGAAAACCGCGCGGCCCGCGTGATAATAGGGTCCGACGAAGTCCACCGCCTTCTCGCGTTCCGGCGTGATAGTCATGGAGCCGACGACCGTGTCGAACTTGCCTGCACGAAGACCCGCGACGATACCATCCCAGGCCGTGGTGATGAGCTGCGGCTTCAACTGCATGCGCTCAGCAATCGCCGAACCAATGGACGCATCGAAGCCCACGACCTCGTTCTTCTCATTAACGAAATTGAACGGCGGGTACTGGCCGCTCATGGCGATCTTGAGTTCTCCCGATGCCTTGATCTTTTCAAGATCATCCGCCTGTGCAGGCGCAACCGCAAAGACTGCGGTGGCGGCAATAGCGGCAGCGGCAATGAAACCCGTGAATTTGCTAAACATGTTGTTCCCGACTTCCTCTTGTTTGTTTTTCTTGAGGCTTGTTTCTGCCCCTCAATATTCATGATTGCTTTTATGGATGCATTTCGCAAATAGATAATGGGAATAGATTGCATAGATTTCATGAATGGATGAGCCATGTCGTTACATCGCCCCGAACGCCTTGTCTGGGATCTGGACTGGAACCTGCTGCGCAGTTTCGTGGTGATCGCGGAGGTGAAAAGCATCACCCGCGCCGCCGAACGCCTCAACCTCAAACAGCCGAGCGTGAGCAATGCCTTGCGCCGTCTGGAAGACCGCATCGGCCAACGGCTGGTGGAGCGTGACGCCACCCATTTCGAACTAACGGAGGTCGGGAAGCTGCTCTATGAACAGAGCATTGAGGTCTTCGGCGCCATTTCGCAATTGCCGCAACTCGTGCGCGGGGTGGGAGATGACGTGACCGGCCATGTCACCATATCGGTCGCCAGCCACATTATCTCGCCGATCTTCGATCAGGCGCTCGCGCTCTTTCATGAACAGCATCCCCGCGCGACCCTGACGATCAACGTATCCGCCAGCACCGAAGTCGCCCGGCTGGTGCGGGAGAAGCGCGCTTCGTTCGGTCTGGGGCTGGTGAGCAATCGCGATACGGCGCTGGACTACACCATGGTCTATCGGGAGTTTTTCGGCTTTTTCTGCGGCCCCCGCCATCGCATGTTCGGCCAGTCGGGGCTGACACTCGCCGATCTGAAGGGGGAGCCGTCCGTGTCGTTCCAGACCGACCATATTGCCGACGCGCTGCGCCCCGTCGCCCTGCTGCGCAGCGAGGCGCGGCTTTCGCCGGAGGTGGTCGGCACATCATCGAGCCTTGAGGAAGTGCGCCGGATGATCATCACCGGTCTCGGCATCGGCCCATTGCCGCTGCATGTGGCGCGACGCGAGATCGAGGACGGTCTTCTCTGGCGGCTACCGCCCTATGAAAACCCTCCGGCAATCGATGTTTTCCTGATCCACAATCCGGAAACCAATCTCAATAAGGCCGAAAAGGCCATGCTGGCCGGACTGAAATCTATCATTGCATCAACGCCCCTTGAGGAGCGCATCTACCAGGATTGAGCCCCGAAGCCCCTATCTTCATGGCTGTGCAAGTAGCGTTTCATGATAGGCCCAGAACTCGTCTATGAACCGTTGAGCGAGACTGTTATGAGGACCATTACTGCGGCGGATGACCAGAAATCCTGCATCGACGAAGCTTGCGAAAGGCCGGATTGCCACACCGCGTCCGCGAAAATCGGTTGCCGACGACGGATCGATGATCGTTATGCCGACACCTTCGGCCACAAGCGTCAGCGCTGTATGCGACAGGCGTGTCTCAATGGTGGCCGACCGTGGAATGCGCGCAAGCGCAACTTCCACACGCATGGCAAACAGCGACCCCGGCTCCAGCGTGATCATACGTTCATCGGCGAGATCATCCGGTGAAACCTCCGGATAGTCTGCAAGACGATGCCCCAGCGGGACAGCGACAACCGCCGGTATCGCACGGGTTTCAATATTGAAACCAGGCCGGTCGAGCGGACCATCTGCAAAGCCTAAATCCACCTGACCCGATGCAACGGCTTCGACCACCATTGCAGAAGGAATGCCATTCAGAGAGGCATGGATATTGGGCCTTTCCTTGAGAAAGCGGGCAAGGAAGCGTGGCATGATCCCGTTTGCAAGCGCGGGCATGGCCGCAATCCGCAGCATGCCCGCATTCTGACGGCTGATCTCGTCGGCGAAACTCCGGATGCGATTGAGCCCGACATAAGCCCGCTCCACCTCCTGCAACAGCGTCATGGCCGCCTGTGTTGGGACCAACTGGTTTCCGCGACGGTTGAAAAGCTTGAGTTTCGTGTCGATCTCAAAGTCACGGATAAGGCGGCTCACAGCAGGCTGAGTGATCGACATCAGTTCCGCCGCAGCCGTCATTTTTCCGGTCAGCATCACGGTTCGGAACGCTTCGACCTGACGCAGGTTCATGTTTCACCATAATATTTGGTTATGCTCTGGGCTTCATTTCGAATTTGACTGTATTGAGCCCCGCTGTCAAACCACTCCCATAAACGTATCGGCGCGATGAAAGCACCGGACATAACAAGGGAACTAGGCAGTTGGGTGCGGTCAGCGCATATCTGGATTTGATGGGTTTTGCCGAAGACGGCTGGGGCTATGATATGCTCCGTGCCACGGGCATGACACTCGCGGTAGCCTTCTGCGGCTTTGCGGCAGGTGCGGTGTTCGGTATGATTGCCGCTGCCGCGTCATTCTCATCGCAGCGCATTCTCAGAATTGCGGCTGATGGCTATTCGACGGTGCTTCGCGGCATTCCCGATCTCCTGGTCATTTACCTGTTCTATTTCGGCAGCAGCGCTGTGTTGAGCCAGATCGGCGCGTTGTTCGGCGGGCAAGGCTTCGTCAGTGCGCCAATCTTCATCACCGGTGCACTGGCCATCGGCGTGGTTTCTGGCGCTTATCAGGCTGAAGTCTATCGCGGCGCAGTGCTTGCTCTCCCCAAAGGTGAGATCGAAGCTGCCAAGGCCTATGGCATGCCGCCGCGTCTGCTGTTTCGCCGCATCATGGTTCCGCAGGCGGCACGCTTTGCCATTCCGGGCATTGGCAATGTCTGGCAGCTTGTCTTGAAAGAGTCGGCACTGATTTCGGTCGTAGGACTAGTTGAGCTGATGCGTCAGGCGCAAATCGGCGCTGGATCAACCCGCAAGCCTTTCACCTTCTTTCTGACCGCCGGGCTGCTTTATCTCGTCATCACATTCATATCGGGCTTGCTGTTCAAGAATGCCGAAAAGCGCGCAATGCGCGGCATCCGGAGGGCGGTATGAGCTTTCTCGACCTGCCGTTCATGTTCGACAGTTTCGTTCAGCTATGCCGGGGTATTCCACTGACGCTGCAATTGATGGCGCTATCAGTTATCAGCGGCGCCGTGCTGGCCACCATACTGGCTACGATGCGTCTGTCGGGCAATCTGATACTGGACCTCATTGCGCGAGGTTATATCTTTGTGCTGCGCGGCACCCCGCTGCTCGTGCAACTCTACATCATCTATTACGGCCTCAGCCAGTTTCCAGAACTGCGCCGGAGCTTTCTCTGGCCGTTTTTGCGGGAACCCTATTGGTGCGCGGTACTGGCTCTTGCACTCAATACGGCTGCCTATAGCGCCGAAATCATTCGTGGCGGCGTTCTGTCGGTTGCGACCGGGCAGATCGAAGCGGCGCGCGCTTATGGCATGAGCGGCTTCACCCTCGTCCGCCGCATTCTGGCCCCACAAGCGTTGCGACAGATGCTGCCCGCCTATTCGAACGAAGTCATCTTGATGGTGAAGTCCACCGCACTGGCATCAACCATCACCATGATGGAGGTAACGGGGCTGGCGGCCAAGCTGATTTCTGCCACCTATCGGCCGGTCGAAGTCTTCATCTGCGCAGGCGCGATCTATCTCCTCTTGAATTTCGTCGTCACCAGAATCTTTAAACTGCTGGAATACCGCCTTTCGGCGGCCCAGCGTCAGCCTGCCATCGTGCATGCCGCCGGAGGAAACTCATAATGCAACGTTTCGAAACGCCTGCGGTCGAGATCAAGAACCTCGAAAAATGCTACGGCGCGCACAAGGTTCTGCATTCAGTTTCCTTGCAGGCACATCAGGGTGAAGTCATCTCCATTCTGGGAGCATCAGGTTCCGGCAAATCCACTCTGCTACGCTGCATCAATATGCTGGAAGTGCCGGATGCGGGGAGCGTGGCTATTCACGGCGAGGCATACAAGCTCGACCAACAGCCCGGGCGCGCAGCGCGTCCAGCCGATGCGAAACAGGTTCAGCGGCTGCGCGGTCAGGCGACGATGGTGTTTCAGTCGTTCAATCTGTGGTCGCACCTGACTATCCTCGAAAATCTGATTGAAGCGCCTGTCCATGTGCAGAAGCGAAACCGGTCGGAGTGCATCGCCGAGGCTGAAGCACTGCTGGAGCGGGTCGGCATTGCCGATAAGCGCAACTTTTATCCCGCGCATCTTTCTGGTGGCCAGCAGCAACGCGCCGCAATTGCCCGCGCGTTAGCGATGCGTCCAAAGATCATGCTGTTCGATGAACCAACCTCCGCGCTCGACCCCGAACTGGTGGCCGAGGTGTTGAAGGTCATGCGCGACCTGGCGGCAGAGGGGCGCACCATGCTGGTCGTGACCCACGAGATGGGCTTCGCCCGCGATGTTTCCAGCCGTGTCGTGTTTCTGCGTCAGGGCGTGATTGAAGAAGAAGGCACGCCCGACGAGGTTTTTGGAAACCCCAAAAGCGAATGGTTCCGGCAATTCATTTCCAAACAAAACGCGTGAACCGATCAATCGGTTTTCTAACAGAGGTGAACATATGAAACTGAAATTCGTCCTTTCCGTCCTTGGCGTTCTCGCCGTAGCACCCACCGCGCATGCCGAAGATGTTGTGCGCATCGCGACCGAAGGTGCTTATGCGCCGTGGAATTTTTCAGGCCCGAACGGTGTGCTGGAAGGCTTCGAGATCGATCTCGCCAAAGACCTTTGCGAGCGCCTGAAAGCGAAATGCGAAATCACCGCGCAGAACTGGGACGGCATCATTCCGTCGCTGACCGCGGGCAAGTATGACGCCATCATGGCGGGCATGAGCATCACGCCGAAGCGTGAGGAAGTGATTGCGTTTTCGTCGCCTTATGCGGCAGCCATCAACTCCTTCGCAGTCATGGAAGACAGCGACCTCGCCGATCTGCCGGAAGGCGGCAAGCCGCTGAATGTCGATTCCGATGCAGCCAAGCCGGTGCTCGAAGAAATTGCCAAGGAAATCAACGGCAAGACCATAGGCGTTCAGGGTTCCACAACCGCTTCGGCCTTCATGGAACAGTATTTCAAGGATGGCGCGGATGTACGTGAGTACAAGACCGCCGAAGAACACAATTTCGACCTGACCAGCGGTCGTGTGGATGCGGTTGTCGCCAATGCCACGGTTCTCGCTGCGGCTCTCGAAAAGGACGACATGAAGGGCGCAAAGCTGGCAGGCCCGCTGTTTTCGGGCAAGGTCTTCGGCATGATCGGCGTCGGCCTGCGCAAGGAAGATGCCGCGCTGAAGGGGCGCTTCGATACAGCCATTCAGGCAGCGATTGCCGACGGCACAGTGAAGAAGCTCTCCGAGAAGTGGTTCAAGGTGGACGTAAGCCCGCAAAACTGAGCCAACACAATCGGGCCAGACCCTCGTCTGGCCCACGACTGACGACGCTGTGACAACAGATTGAATTTACGAATGCGCAGATTGCCGGATCAGAACATAGTCATTATCGGAGCGGGACTGGTTGGCTCTGCCATCGCCTGGGGTCTCGCCCGATCCGGTCTGCGTCCAATGCTTCTCGATGGCGAAGACCTGTCCCTGCGCGCATCCCGCGCCAATTTCGCGCTCATCTGGGTACAAGGCAAAGGCGTAGGCGCACCACATTATGCCCGTTGGACAATGCAATCTGCGCGCCTGTGGCCCGCTTTCGCAGATGAATTGCGGGATGTCACCGGCCTTGACGTCGCGTTGAAACAGACGGGCGCCTTCACCTTCTGCCTCGATGAGCGCGAGCTTCACATGTTTGCCGAAGATGTCGCGACAGTAGCGCGGGAACTTGGTAATGACGCCCCGGAACATGTCGTGCTCGACCATCAGGAAACGGCCAGAATGGTGCCCTCCATCGGGCGAGATGTGATCGGCTCGATCTATTCGCCGATGGACGGCGACGTGAATTCGTTGCGCCTGTTTCGCGCCTTGCATACCGGCATGATCAAACTCGGTGCTTCCTATGAACCGCATTGCGAAGTCTCGTCCATCGCCCCACAAAACGGCGGTTTTCTCCTGAGTGGCGCATGGGGTGAAGTCTTTGCCGAACGCGTCATTCTTGCTGCAGGCAACGGCAATGCAGAGCTTGTCAAGAGTGTCGGTCTTGAAGCGCCGGTCGTGCGCAGCAAAGGCCAAATTCTTGTAACGGAGAAATGCACGCCTTTCTTTCCCTATACGGCAGCGACGCTGCGGCAGGCGGATGAAGGCGGCGTGATGATCGGCGACAGTCAGGAAACCCATACGAATCGGATCGCCACCAATCAGGATATCAGCGTAGTTCTGGCCAACAGAGCGGTGCGGACGTTCCCCCATCTGGCCGATGTCAATGTCATTCGCAGTTGGGCCGGATTTCGGGTCAAGACACCGGACGGCTTGCCGGTCTACGAACAATCCGAAAGCCACAAGGGCGCGTATGTCGTCATGTGCCATTCCGGCGTCACGCTTGCAGCCAACCACGCCCTGATCGTGGCAAAGGAAATAGCAGCCGATGCCAAACAACTTGCTGGTGATGCGTTCTCCGGCCGGAGGTTTCATGTCTCCTAAAATGTTCCTGAAAACTGAGACACCAGAGGAAACCGTGACGATCACATTCGATGCGCGCACTTTGACGGTGCCTGCCAA
>Ga0180221_1000766_pt1 | contig 24970 bp, 23 predicted proteins | sample eDN5th37CKraftMG_FD_151339 | JGI IMG/M metagenome (GOLD analysis project Ga0180221, IMG submission 151339) | Enriched Miracle-Growth compost microbial communities from Emeryville, California, USA - eDNA 5th pass 37_C Kraft MG (version 2) (version 2) ...
GTGGTCAACACCTGCGCGGTCACGGGCGAAGCCGTCGCCAAGGCGCGGCAGGCGATCCGCAGGCTGGCACGCGAGCGCGGGCCGGTCGTGGTCACCGGCTGCGCGGCGCAGACCGAGCCGCAGGCCTTCGCCGTCATGCCCGAGGTCGCGCGCGTGATCGGCAACGCCGAGAAGCTCAGGCCGGAGGCGTGGCGCAGCGGAGAGCGCGTCGCGGTCGGCGACATCATGCGCGAGACCAGGGCCGCGCCGGTGGCCGCCGAGGGCCAGGACCGCACCCGCGCCTTCGTGGCGGTGCAGACCGGCTGCGACCACCGCTGCACCTTCTGCATCATCCCGTTCGGCCGCGGCAACGCGCGCTCGCATCCTGCCGACGACGTGGTGGCGCAGGTGCGCCGGCTCGCGGACGCCGGCACCGCCGAGGTCGTGCTCACCGGCGTCGACCTCACGAGCTACGGCCGCGAGCGGCCCGGCGCTCCCACGCTCGGCGCGCTGGTGAAGCGCATCCTACGCGAGGTGCCGCAGCTTGCGCGGCTGCGCCTGTCGTCCGTCGATTCCGTCGAGGCCGACGACGACCTCATCGACGCTTTCGCCTCCGAGCCGCGGCTGATGCCGCACCTGCACCTGTCGCTGCAGGCGGGCGACGATCTCATCCTCAAGCGCATGAAGCGTCGCCACGCGCGCGCCGACGCCGTCGCGTTCTGCGCGCGGCTGCGGCGGCTGCGGCCGGACATCGCGTTCGGCGCCGATCTCATCGCCGGCTTCCCGACCGAGACCGAGGCGATGTTCGCGCGCACGCTCGACCTCATCGACGACTGCGGCCTTGCCACCGTGCATGCGTTCCCGTTCTCGCCCCGGCCCGGCACGCCGGCGGCGCGCATGCCGCAGGTCGCGCGCGGGATCGTCACCGAGCGCGCCGCGCGGCTGCGCGGGAAGGCCGCCGCGGCGCTCGCGCGTCATCTCGATGGCGAGATCGGCCGGACCCGCCGCGTGCTCGCCGAGCGCGGCGGCGTCGGGCGGACCGAGCAGTTCGTCCCTGTGACATTGCCCGCCGCCGTGCCCGCCGGCACGCTGCACGACGTCGTCATCGCCGGCCACGACGGCCGCCGGCTCACGTCGGCGTGACGGGCTCCTCGTCGCGCCAGCCGCACAGGCGCAGCCGCTCCGTCATGTGCTCCGGCACCGGTGCGACGACCCGCACCGGCGGCTTGTTCTTCTGGATCGGCACCACGATTTCGCGCGCATGAAGATGAAGGACCGGTCCGCCGAAGCGCGGGGCCTTGCCGTAGATCGCGTCCCCGACGATGGGAAAGCCCATGGTCGCGCAGTGCACGCGCAACTGATGGGTGCGGCCGGTCACCGGCTCCAGGGCGAGCCAAGCGAGCCCATCGGCCCGGCCCATCACCCGCCAGGTGGACGTGGACGGCAGTCCTGCAGGATCGGGCTTCATCCACCAGCCGCGGGCGGCGCTGCGGCGGCCGAGCGGAATGTCGATGGTGCCCTCATCCTCCGCGGGGCCGCCCTCGACCACGGCCCAGTAGGTCTTGCCGATCTGGCCATGCTTGAAGAGGAGGCCCAGGTGCGCCAGCGCCTTGCGGTGGCGGCCGAGCACCAGGCAGCCGGAGGTGTCCTTGTCCAGGCGGTGCGCCAGGGCCGGGGGCCGCGGCAGGCCGTAGCGCAGGGCGTCGAAATAATCCTCGAACGCATGCCCGCCCTTCGGCCCGCGATGGACGGGAATGCCGGCCGGCTTGTTGACGACGAGCATCAGCCCGTCGCGATAGAGCACGCGCGCCAGCATCTCTTCCGGTGTCATATGTAAACGGCTATCACGACCGTCGATGAACACCAAAAGCCCATCGCTCTGGCAGCGGCTCACCGGCGGCCTGAAGCGCACCGCCGCCTCGCTCGGCAACGCCGTCGCCGACCTCGTCACCCGGCGCAAGCTCGATGCCGAGACCGTGGAGGCGCTGGAGGAGGCGCTGATCCGCGCCGACCTCGGCGTGGACGTGGCCGCGCGCATCGCCGCGGCGGTGGGCGAGGGCCGCTACGACAAGCAGGTCTCCGCCGAGGAGGTGAAGGCGATCCTGGCGGCGGAGATCGGGACGGTGCTGGCGCCGGTGGAGAAGCCGCTCGTCGTGGATCCGGCGAAGAAGCCTTTCGTGATCCTCGTGGTCGGCGTCAACGGCTCCGGCAAGACCACCACCATCGGCAAGCTGGCGGCGAAGCTTTCCGTCGAGGGCCATCGCGTGATGCTCGCGGCCGGCGACACGTTCCGCGCCGCCGCCATCGAGCAACTAAAGATCTGGGGCGCGCGCACGGGTTCGCCCGTGATCGCCCGCGAACAGGGCGCGGACGCCGCGGGTCTCGCCTACGACGCGCTGGAGGCCGCGCGCGCCCAGGGCGCCGACGTTCTGCTCATGGACACCGCCGGCCGGCTCCAGAACAAGGCCGGGCTGATGAGCGAGCTAGAGAAGATCGTGCGGGTGATGAGGAAGCTCGACGCCACGGCGCCGCACGCCGTGCTGCTGGTGCTCGACGCCACCGTCGGGCAGAACGCGCTGTCGCAGGTCGGCGAGTTCCAGAAGATCGCCGGGGTCACCGGTCTCGTCATGACCAAGCTCGACGGCACCGCGCGCGGCGGCATCCTGGTCGCGGTGGCGGCGAAATACGGCCTGCCGGTGCATTTCGTCGGCGTCGGCGAGGGCGTCGAGGATCTGGCCCCGTTCTCGGCGGGGGATTTCGCGCGCGCGGTGGCGGGGGTGGAGTGACGATGCAGGCGAAACCGCAGCTCAACCCCGTCCTCAAGCTCGCGCTCGACCTCGGGCCGCTGATCCTGTTCTTCATCGCCAACGCGCGGCCCGCGCTGTTCCGGCCGCTGCTGGAGCCGCTGCTGCCGGCGGGCCTGATCGAGGGCGAGCGCGGCGGCATCTTCATCGCCACCGCGGTGTTCATGGTCGCGGTCGTCGCCGCCTTCGCGGTGTCCTATGCGATGACGCGCCATGTGCCGCTGATGCCGCTGGTCACGCTCGTCATCGTGCTGGTGTTCGGCTCGCTGACGCTGGTCCTGCACGACGACACGTTCATCAAGCTCAAGCCGACCATGATCTACGGCCTGTTCGGCGCGGCGCTGATCGTCGGCTACTGGTTCGAGAAGCCGCTGCTCGCCGCCGTGTTCGACCGGATGTTCCACCTCACGCCCGAGGGCTGGCGCAAGCTCACCCTGCGATGGGCGCTGTTCTTCTTCGCGCTCGCGATCCTCAACGAGATCGTGTGGCGCACCCAGTCGACCGACACCTGGGTGGCGTTCAAGGTGTTCGGCATCCTGCCGCTGACGTTCGTGTTCGCGGCCTTGCAGATGCCGCTGCTGCAGAAGCACGCCGCCGACCCGGCGGACGATTCGCAATGACAATCGTGCCCGGTCGCAGCCGGGCACGATTCGCGCCGCCTGGGAGCAGGGCCTACGACTTCTGCTGCTTGGCGATGATCTTGTCCTTGATGCCGTTGTAGACGCTCTGCGGGATGATCTTCTTGCGCACCAGGTCGTCCTTGCCCTTATAGGGGCGGCCCTTGATGATCGCGTCGGCACGCGCCGAGCCGATGCCGGGCAGCTTGTCGAGGTCGTCCTTGCTGGCGGTGTTGATGTCGAGGAGGTCGCCGGCCGGCGCGGTGGCGGAGGGCGACGGCTTGGCGGCCGGAGCCGCGTTGGTGGCGGCCGGCTTGCTCGGCGACGTGGCGGGCGCCGCCGTCTGGGCCTGCGCCAGCGGCGCGGCCAGCAGGGCGAGAGCGGCAAGGCTAGCGAGAGCGAATCTGCGCATGGGTGTTGTCTCCTTCGGCCCCCGCCGGAACGCTAGCAGGCCGATTGAGGAGAATGCGTGACGGTAATCACACGCCGTCAGGGGGCGGCCAGCGCCTTCTCGATCTCCGGCTTCAGGGTCGCGTCGAGATTGCCGTCCGAGATCGGGCCGACCAGCTTGAAGGCGATGCGGCCGTCGCGGCCGACGACGAAGGTCTCCGGCACGCCGTAGACGCCCCACTCGATCGCGGCGCGGCCGCTGCGGTCCGCGCCCGCGGCGGCGAACGGGTTGCCGTAGCGGCCGAGGAAGCGCCGCGCGTTGTCCGGCTGGTCCTTGTAGTTGATGCCGGCGAGCCGGATGCGCTTGTCCTGGGCGAGCTGCATCAGGAGCGGCGCCTCGTCGTGGCAGGGCAGGCACCACGAGGCCCAGACGTTGACCACGGTGACGCGGCCGGCGAAATCCTCGGTCCTCAGCCCCGGGACCGGCACGCCGTCGCGCACCAGGCCCTCGACCGGCGGCAGGTCGGTGTGGGGCGCCGCGTGGCCGATCAGGGCGGACGGCAGCTGCGACGGATCGCCGGCCCCGAGCCGCACCAGGAACAGGGCGGCGAGCGCCAGGAACGCCGCCAGCGGCAGGACGAACGCAAACGTCAGCCCGCGGCGGGAACGGCGCGGCTCGCCGGCCTGGGCGCTCATGCCGCGCTCTTTCCGCGCCGTATGCCGGCGGCCTCGAGCTCGGCGAGGGTGCGGCGCTGGGCGCGGTGGTCGGCCACGATCCACAGCACCAGCGCCGCGACCACGACCGCCGCCGCCACGTAGGACGCGACGATGAAGCCCGCGTGCGCGCCGAGCGTCACGCCTGCGCCCCCTGCGCCTGGAGGAGCCGCAGCGTGCGCACGCGCCGGCGCAGGATCTCGTTGCGCATGGCGGCGACCTGGAGCGTGACGAACAGCAGCGTGAAGGCGAGCGCCATCACCATCAGCGGCGTCAGGATGCTCGGGTCGATGGTCGGCCCGCCGATCCGGAACACCGAGGCCGGCTGGTGCAGCGTGTTCCACCAGTCGACCGAGAACTTGATGATCGGCAGGTTGACGGCTCCGACCAGCGTGAGGATCGCGGCGGCGCGGCCGGCGCGCGCGGGGTCCTCTACCGTGTGCCACAGCGCGATGACGCCGAGATACATCAGGAACAGCACCAGCACCGAGGTGAGCCGCGCGTCCCACACCCAGTAGGTGCCCCACATCGGCCGGCCCCACAGCGAGCCGGTGACGAGCGCGAGGAACGTGAACGCCGCGCCGAGCGGCGCCGCGCATTTCGCCGTCACGTCGGCGAGCGGATGGCGCCACACCAGCGTGCCCAGCCCGGCGACGCTCATCACCGTCCAGACCAGCATGGCGAGCCAGGCGTTGGGCACATGGATGAACATGATCTTCACCGTCGCGCCCTGCTGGTAGTCGTCCGGCGCGGTGGCGGAGAGCCACAGCCCGGCGGCGAAGGCGAGCGCGGTCGCCGCCGCGAGCCAGGGCAGCGCGCGCGCGGCGAAGCCCAGGAAGCGCGACGGGTTGGCGAGGTCGATCAGCGGCATGGCGCTTCTCTTATGCAACGGCGGCGGTGGCGGCAATGCGGCCACATCACTCGAGGCCGTGGCGCAGCGTCGCCGCCGCGGCGAACGGGCCGAGCACGGCCGAGAACAGGGTCAGGGCGCACAGGATCGTGAACGGCGCGCCGAACGACGGCGCCCCGGCCGCGGCCGCGACGCCGAAGATCAGCACCGGGATCGCCAGCGGAATCACGAGCACCGGCAGCAGCAGCCCGCCGCGCCGCAAGGCGACGGAGAGCGCCGCGCCGATGACGCCGATGAAGGTCAGCGCCGGCGTGCCGACGGCGAGCGTCAGCGCGGTCGCCGCCATGGCGGCCGGCTCCATGTCGAGCATCAGGGCGAGCAGCGGCGAGACGATCACCAGCGGCAGGCCGGTGGCGAGCCAGTGCGCCGCCGCCTTGGCGAGCACGACCAGTTCCAGCGGCGCGCGGCCCATCAGGATGAGGTCGAGCGAGCCGTCCGCGGCGTCGTCGGCGAACAGCCGGTCGAGCGCCAGCAGCGAGGCGAGCAGCGCCCCGAGCCATAGCACCGCCGGGCCGATGCGGCGCAGCAGCGCGAGGTCCGGGCCCAGCGCGAACGGGACCAGCACCATCACGGCGAGGAAGAACAGGGCGCCCACCAGCGCGCCGCCGCCGACGCGCCACAGCGCTCGCAGATCGCGAATCAAAATCGCGGCCAGCGCGCTCATGACGGCGCCCCGCCGAGCCGCAGCTCGGTTCCTTCGACTGGCAGCGGCCCATGGGTCGCGGCGACCATGATGCCGCCGCCGGCGAGATGGGTGCGCATCAGGCCGCCGAGCATCGCCTGCGCCGCGGCGTCGAGCGCGGCGGTCGGCTCGTCGAGCAGCCAGACCGGGCGGCGGACGGCGAGGAGCCGGGCCAGCGACAGCCGCCGCCGCTGGCCGGCGGAAAGATAGGCGGCCGGCGTCTCCGCCAGCGCCGATAGCCCGACCGAGGCCAGCGGCCCGTCCGCAGCTCCGCCCGCTCCGCCGAGGTAGGCGGTCCAGAATGCCAGGTTCTCCTTTACCGTCAGCGCCGGCTTCAAGGCGTCCTGATGGCCGAGGTAATGGGTCTGTTCGGGAAGGCTCGCCTCGGGCTCGCCGCCGGCGAGCGAGACCCGGCCCGCGGCCGCCGGAAGCAGGCCCGCCAGCACCCGCAGCAGCGAGGTCTTGCCCGCGCCGTTGGGCCCGACCACCGCCAGCGCCTGTCCGCCGTCGACCGCAAGGTCGAGCCCGGAAAACACCGGCCGTCCGCCCCGCTCGCAGGCGAGTCCCGTCGCCATCAGCCGCATCATCCGGCGTCACATCCTGCGGAAAATTCGGTCAACCCCGCCCCGGCGGTTTTCGTCATGCTGTTCCGCCATCATGCGAGTGGCAGGACTTTAGAAAAGCTCCTATAAGCCAGCCCATTGCGCGGGGTCGCCGCGTTTCCGGCGCCCGCGCGCGGGAGGAGAGAATCCCGCCAGGACTTGGTATCACATTGCCCATCGCTTCGGCCGTCTCCACCCGAAGCCAGGATCGCCCCGCCATGACCTCCCTCGACAGCTTCAAATGCGCCCGCACCCTCAAGGTTGGGAACAAGACCTACGCCTATTACAGCCTGCCCGCGGCTGAAAAGGCGGGGCTCAAGGGGATTTCCCGCCTGCCGTTCTCGATGAAGGTCCTCCTGGAAAACCTGCTGCGCCACGAGGACGGCCGCACCATCACCAAAGAGGACATCCAGGCCGTCGCCCACTGGCTCAAGACCAAGACCTCGGACCGCGACGTGGCGTTCCGACCGGCCCGCGTGCTGATGCAGGACTTTACCGGCGTCCCCGCCGTGGTCGATCTCGCCGCGATGCGGGACGCCATGAAGCACCTCGACGGCGACCCCAAGAAGATCAACCCGCTGGTGCCGGTCGACCTCGTCATCGACCACTCGGTCATCATCAACTTCTTCGGCACCAACACCGCGTTCAGGAAGAACGTCGACGAGGAATACAAGCAGAACCAGGAACGCTACCGCTTCCTGAAATGGGCCCAGGGCTCGTTCGAGAATTTCCGCGTGGTTCCGCCGGGCACCGGCATCTGCCACCAGGTCAACCTGGAATACCTGTCGCAGACGGTGTGGACCGCCAAGGGCAAGATCAAGCTCGACGGCAAGGAGGTCGTCGCCGACATCGCCTATCCCGACACGCTGGTCGGCACCGACTCGCACACCACCATGGTCAACGGCCTCGCGGTGCTGGGCTGGGGCGTCGGCGGCATCGAGGCGGAGGCCGCCATGCTCGGCCAGCCCTATTCGATGCTGCTGCCGGAAGTCATCGGCGTGAAGCTCACCGGCAAGCTCAAGGAAGGGGTCACCGCCACGGACCTCGTGCTGACCGTGACGCAGATGCTGCGCAAGCGCGGCGTGGTCGGCAAGTTCGTGGAGTTCTTCGGTCCCGGCCTCCCGGGCCTATCGCTCGCCGACCGCGCCACGATCGGCAACATGGCGCCGGAATACGGCGCCACCTGCGGCTTCTTCCCCATCGACCAGGAGACGATCCGCTACCTGCGCGAGACCGCGCGGCCCGAGGAGCGCGTCGCCCTGGTCGAGGCCTACGCCAAGGCGCAGGGCCTCTATCGCACCAAGAACACGCCGGACCCGCAGTTCACCGACGTGCTCAAGCTCGACCTCGCCACCGTCGAGCCCTCGCTCGCCGGGCCGAAGCGGCCGCAGGACCGCGTGCCGCTCAAGGACGTCAAGGCCGGCTTCGCCGCCTCGATGGAGAAGGAGTTCAACAAGGGCGCCGAACTCGGCAAACGCGTGCCGGTCGAGGGCCGCAAGCACGATCTCGGCCACGGCGACGTGGTGATCGCCGCCATCACCTCCTGCACCAACACCTCGAACCCCTCGGTGATGGTCGGCGCCGGCCTGCTCGCGCGCAAGGCGGTGCAGAAGGGCCTGAAGGTGAAGCCGTGGGTCAAGACCTCGCTGGCGCCGGGCTCGCAGGTCGTGGCCGACTACTACGAGAAGTCCGGCCTGCAGAAGGACCTCGACGCGCTTGGCTTCAACTTGGTCGGTTTCGGCTGCACCACCTGCATCGGCAATTCCGGGCCGCTGCCGCCGGAAATCTCCAAGACCATCAATGACGCCGACCTCGTCGCCGCGGCGGTGCTGTCCGGCAACCGCAACTTCGAAGGCCGCGTCAACCCGGACGTGCGCGCGAACTATCTCGCCTCGCCGCCGCTGGTCGTGGCCTATGCCATCGCCGGCTCCATGAGCGTCGATCTCGCCAAGGAGCCGCTCGGCACCGACGCCAAGGGCAAGCCGGTCTATCTCAAGGACATCTGGCCGAGCACGCGCGAGATCCAGGCGGTGATCGGGCGCTGCATCACCAAGGGCGAGTTCGCGCGGAAATACGCCGACGTGTTCAAGGGCGACAGCAACTGGCGCAAGATCGCGGTCAAGGGCGGCATGACCTACGCCTGGGACCAGGGCTCGACCTACGTGCAGAACCCGCCCTATTTCGTGCACATGAAACGCACGCCGGCGCCGGTCGACGACATCATCGACGCACGCATCCTCGGCCTGTTCCTCGACTCGATCACCACCGACCACATCTCGCCGGCGGGCTCGATCAAGGTGAACTCGCCGGCCGGCAAGTATCTCATCGACCACAAGGTGCAGCCCGCCGACTTCAACCAGTACGGCACGCGGCGCGGCAACCACGAGGTGATGATGCGCGGCACCTTCGCCAACATCCGCATCAAGAACCAGATGGTGCCGGGCGTCGAGGGCGGCGTGACCATCCATTATCCGTCCAAGGAGCAGATGCCGATCTACGAGGCGGCCATGCGCTACAAGACGGAAGGCGTGCCGCTCGTGGTGTTCGCCGGCAAGGAATACGGCACCGGCTCGTCGCGCGACTGGGCGGCGAAGGGCACCAACCTGCTCGGCGTGCGCGCGGTCATCACGCAGTCGTTCGAGCGCATCCACCGATCCAACCTGATCGGCATGGGCGTGCTGCCTCTGGTGTTCGAGGAAGGAACGTCGTGGCAGTCGCTCGGCCTCACTGGCAGCGAGCAGGTGACGATCCGCGGCCTGCACGGCGAGATCAAGCCGCGCCAGCGCATGATGGCCGAGATCGTCTCAGCGGACGGCACGCTCAAGCGCGTGCCGCTGATCTGCCGCATCGATACGCTGGACGAGATCGACTATTTCAAGAACGGCGGCATCCTGCCTTACGTGCTGCGCCATCTTGCGGCGTAGCGCGCCCTTCCCGGGCGCGCGGCCTGCACGCGGAACGTGTCGGCCGCGCGCCGGAGGCGACTTCACCGCGAATTGAGTGGTGGGTGATCGTCGGCGTGAATTATCAGTTGTCAGCGCGCGGCGCCGTGCGATCATGATATAATTCACCGACCGGGAGCGGAGAACGCGATGGGTGGCCGACGGTGGGGGGGCCGCATTGCAATGCTCGGCGCGGCAGCCGCCGCGCTGATCGTCCTTCCGGCGGGCGCATCCGCCGAGATGCGGGCCGTCATCGAACTGTTCACCAGCCAGGGATGCTCGTCCTGCCCGGCCGCCGACAAGCTGATCGGCGAGTTCAGCAAGGACCCGACGCTGCTGCCGCTGAGTCTCGCCATCGATTACTGGGATTATCTCGGCTGGAAGGACACGCTCGCGCTGCCCGGTCACGGCAATCGCCAGCGCGCCTACGCGCGCGTGCGCGGCGACCGCGACGTGTTCACGCCGCAGGCGGTGGTGAACGGCCTCGTGGAGGCGCTGGGCAACGACAGGTCGGCCGTCGACCAGGCCATCCTCAAGAGCCGCGCCGTGCCCTCGGTGCTCTCGGTGCCGGTCCGGCTGATCGTGGACAAGGATATGCTCACGGTGAACGCCGCCGGCGGCCAGCCGGGCCTGGAGCGAGCCGAGGTGTGGCTGTGCCCGGTGAGCAAGACCGTGACGGTGCACATCACCCGCGGTGAGAACAAGGACAACACGCTGAGCTATCACAACGTGGTCCGCCGCTGGATCAAGATCGGCGAATGGCAGGGCGCGCCGGCGACCTGGCACGTGCCGGTGAAGGACTTCAAGTCCGACGGCGTCGACGAGGTCGCGGTGCTGTTGCAGGCCGGCGCCGCCACCGCGCCGGGCGCGATGTACGGCGCGGCGATGTCGGCCGTGCCCTGACGCGCTTTGTTTGACAGCTCTCCGGGGAACAAAAAAAGGCCGGCTAACGCCGGCCTTTTCAGTCGTTGGGGGATTTGAACCGTAACGCGCCCCAAAGGTCCGGTCCCACAAGCCTCGGGGGGCTGGGGGGCTGAGGATCCGAGACCTGCGACACGGACCGGACCCTGAGGCAACACCCTCTAGATCGCAATGCACCTTGTCGATCGCTGGGCCGAAATGGGGCCTTGTTATGAATTGTTTAACGTGTCCGTGAGGGCGGCAGGGGACGGTCCTGCCGCCGGCGCGGGCCCATTGGGCCTTGCTGGCGGAGACGTTCGGCGCGATCATTACGGAACGATGTCTAACCAGGAGGCGCCGCATGATCCCCGGCGAAGTCGAACCCAGCGCGCCATCGGGCCTTGCGGGCCGAGGCGGACCCGGCGCCCCCGCAGGCCCAACCTCCCACGTGACCTTCGACCGGCGTGAACTGAGCCGCATCCTGGGCCTTTACGGGCGCATGGTGGCGGCGGGCGAATGGCGGGACTACGCCATCGATTTCCTCAAGGACCGCGCGGTATTCTCGGTGTTCCGCCGCGCCTCCGAAGTGCCGATCTACCGCATCGAGAAAAATCCGCGCCTGGCGCGCCGCCAGGGCGCCTACAGCGTGGTCACGGCCACGGGCCTGATCCTGCGCCGCGGGCACGAGCTCGACCGCGTGCTGCGCGCGATCGACAAGTCCCTCAAGCTGGTGGTGAATTAGGCCAAGGACCCGGAAACCCGGGATTCGGGAGAGTCCAGAAGCCCGTCGGCGCGATTCGGCGTCGCTCGCGCGCGGAGTCGGCCGATTCCGATTTCACGACTCTTCAAAACAACAGCGCCCCGGACAAGCCGGGGCGCTGCCAGATGCGGGACCCTGTCCGGGCGCTTCAGCGGCGGTCGCCGAGGAAGCGCAGCAGGAACATGAACAGGTTGATGAAGTCGAGGTAGAGCTGCAGGGCGCCCATCACCGCCTTGCGGCCGGCGATCGTGCCGTCGTCCTGCACGTCGTACATTTCCTTGATGCGCTGGGTGTCGTAGGCGGTCATGCCCGCGAACACCAGCACGCCGACGGCGGAGATCACGAAGTCGAGCCCGGTGCTCTTCAGGAAAATGTTGACCAGCATCGCGATGACGAGGCCGAACACGCCCATGACGAGGAACGAGCCGACCGGCGAGAGGTCGCGCTGCGTGGTGTAGCCGTAGAGGCTCAGCGCGCCGAACGACGCCGCCGAGATGAAGAACACCCGCGTGATCGATACGCCGGTGTAGGCGAGGAACACCGACGACAGCATCACGCCGAGCAGCGCCGCATAGACCAGGAACAGCCCGAGCGCCGTGCTCGGCTGCAGGCTCTGGATGCGGAAGCTGATGAAGAACACGAGGCCGAGCGTCGCCAGCACCAGCAGCAGCACCGCCGGACCGCCGAAGATCGCCTGGCCGAAGCCGGTGAGGCCGGTGATGGCGCCGCCGGGGCCGGTCACGACCGCCGCGTTGAAGGTGAGCCACGCGATGACGCCGGTGAGCGCCACGCCCATGGCCATGGTGTTGTAGACGCGGAGCATGTAGGCGCGCAGGCCCGCGTCGATCGCCACCGCGCGATCGGCGCCAAATCCGCGATAGGCGGGATTCCTGTTGAAATCCGACATCGAAAGACCTCTCTGCGCCGGAATGTTTACCGGCCGGACGGCGTCGCAGTCAGGAGAGAGCCGCGCCCGCCAGATGACCGGAATCTAGTACGCCCCCACGGCAAACGGAAGATGCGGCTAAGTGTCTGGGGCCGCAGGTGAACGCGATTTAATCAGGGTTAACCCGCGGCCGGGCCGCGCGCGGCGCGGTCACAAATTCCGCAGCACCGATGCGGGCTTGCGGCCCAACGCGGCGAAGGTGCCGGCCAGGCCGAAGCCCACCGTGACCACGACCGCGCCAAATGCCGCAGCGGCGGAGGGCCCGGGCAGCCACGCATAGGGCAGGCTCATGAGGCCGGCGACCACGACCCAGGCCGCGAGCGCACCCGCAATGACGCCGAACACCGCGGCGACGAGGCCGAGCAGCGCGTATTCCAGCGCGTAGCCGGCGACGAGCTGGCGGCGGGTCGCGCCCAGCGTCTTGAGGATCACCGAGTCGTAGACGCGGTGGCGATGGCCGGCGGCGAGCGCGCCGCCCAGCACCAGCGCGGCGGCGAGGAGCGTCAGCGCGCTCGCGCCACGCACCGCGAGCGCCAGGTTGCCGACCAGCGCGCCGACCGCCTCGATGGCGTCCTTCACCCGCACCGTGGTCACCGCCGGGAACGCGGCGGCGACGCCCTTGAGCATGGCGGTCTCCTCCGCCGCGGTGCCGCCGTCGGGATAGGTCAGCGTGGCGATGAAGCTCACCGGCGCGCCACGGAACACGTTGGGCGGATAGACCAGCACGAAGTTGATGCCGAGCGACTGCCAGTCGAGCGCGCGCAGGTTGGCGATGCGCGCGGTGACGATGCGGCCGAGCACGTTGACCGAGACCTCGTCGCCGGGCTTGAGGCCGAGGCCCGCGGCGACCTTGTTCTCGAACGAAACGAGCGGCGGCCCGTCGTAGTCCTTCGGCCACCACGTCCCGGCCACGACCCGCGAGCCGGCCGGCACCGTGTCGGTGTAGGTGATGCCGCGGTCGCTCTGCAGCACCCATTGCGCGTCCTGACTGGGGTTGAGCTTCTCGGCGTCGACGCCGCGCGCGGCGACGATGCGGCCGCGCAGCATGGGCACGCGCTCGTAGGTCGCGTGCGGCGCGTGGTCCCTGATGAAGGCGTCGAAGCGGTCGGCCTCTGCGTTGGGAATGTCGACGAAGTAGAACGACGGCGCGCGCGCCGGCAGCGCGGCGGTGAACTGCCGGCGCAGGTTGCCGTCCACCTCCAGCACGGTGACGAGCAGCGCGATGCCGACGCCGAGGGAGAGCACCACCGTGGGCGTCAGCGCGCCGGGCCGGTGGATGTTGGCGACGGCGAGCCGACCGACGGCGGAACGCAGGCGCGGCGCGTGGCGCGCGGCCGCCATGGCGAGGCTCGCGACGCCGCGCAGCAGCGCGAACACCAGCGCGGCGGCGAAGATGAAGATGGCCGCCACCCGGCGATCATACGAGGCGGCGACTGCGAAGACCGCGAGCGCGAGCGCGGCGACGGCCGTCGCGGCCACGTAGCGCATGCGCGGCACGCCGCGCTCGGCGCCGACCTCGCCGCGGAACAGCGTCGCGGCCGCGATGTCGTGGGCGCGGCCGAGCGGCCACAGCGCGAAGGTCGCGGCGATCAGCATGCCGTAGACGAAGGCCAGCGCCAGCCGCCCGGGCTCGACCAGCGGCACGAACGGCAGCGGGATCAGCCGGCCGAACGCGCCCTCGACGGCGAACGGCAGCGCCGCGCCCACGGCGAGCCCGATGGCGACGCCGACCAGCGCCAGCAGCATCACCTGCGCGAGATGGATGGCGAACACGGTCGCGCCCGAGGCGCCGAGCGCCTTCAGGGTGGCGATGACGTCGCGCTTGCGGTCGAGGAACGCCTTGGTGGCGTTGGCGATGCCGATGCCGCCGACCAGCAGCGCGGCGAGGCCGACCAGCGTCAGATACTGGGTGAACTGCTCGATGGACTTCTCGAGCTGCGGCGAGACGTTGAAGCGGCTGCGGATGTCCCAGCCGGCGTCGGGAAACTGCGCGCGCGCCTGTGCGATGACGTCGGCCACCACGCGCTCCGGCGCGTCGCCCTCGGGCAGGCGCACCCGGTAGAGCCAGCGTACCAGGCTGCCGGGCTGGATCAGGCCGGTGGCGCGCAGGGCGTCCTGGCTCAGCATCAGCCGCGGGCCGAAGGCGATGCCGCCGGCGAGCTTGTCCGGCTCGCCGGTCAGCTCGGCGCGCAGTTCGAGGGTGGCGTCGCCGACCTTGAACTGCGCGCCGGGCTCGATATTGAGCCGCGCCAGCAGCGTGGCGTCGGCCACCGCGCCATAGACGTTGCCGCGCTTTGCGAGCAGCGTGGCGAGGTCGCCGGCGGGCCGGGCGCCGATCGCGCCGTAGAGCGGGTAGGCGCCGTCCACCGCCTTGATCTCCACCAGCGTGGCGCTGCCGTCCGGCCCGCGCGCCATGGTGCGCGTCGCCGCAACCACGCTCACGGCGCCCTGGCGCGCGATGAAGGCGCGCTCGGCCGCGGTCGCCTCGCGCTGGATCAGCACGAAGGAGAGGTCGCCGCCGAGGATGACGCGGCCCTGCCGCGCCAGCCCCTCGGCGAGACCGCCGGAGAACGCGTTAACGCCGGCGATGGCGGCGACGCCGAGCGCGATGCAGGCGATGAAGACATAGAAGCCGCGCAGCCCGCCGCGCAGTTCGCGTCCAGCGAGCCGCCACACCACGGAGGCTCCCGGCGCCGCCCGTGCCGTCATGGCGCCACGCGCTCGTCGTGCTCGATGCGGCCAGAGCGCAGCCGCACCACGCGGTCGCAGCGCCCGGCGAGCGCGGTGTCGTGGGTGACGAGGACGAGCGTGGTGCCGCGGGCGCGATGGACGGAGAACATCAGCTCGATGACCTCCCTGCCGGTGGCCTCGTCAAGGTTGCCGGTGGGCTCGTCGGCGACCAGGATCGCCGGCTGCGGGGCCAGGGCGCGGGCCAGCGCCACGCGCTGCTGCTCGCCGCCGGACAGTTCGGCCGGATAGTGCGAGAGCCGGTTGCGCAGCGCGACCGCCGCGAGCTCGCGCTCGGCGCGGGCGAAGGCGTCGGGCACCCCGGCGAGCTCCAGCGGCACCGCGACGTTCTCCAGCGCGGTCATGGTGGGGATGAGGTGAAAGGACTGGAACACGATGCCGATGGTGCGGCCGCGGAACCGGGCCAGCGCGTCCTCGTCGAGCGCGGAGAGGTCGGCGCCGGCCACCATGACGGAGCCGGAATCCGCCTGCTCCAGCCCGGCCATGACCATCAGCAGCGTGGACTTGCCGGAGCCCGAGGGGCCGGTGAGGCCGACGGCCTCGCCCCTGGCCACAGTGAGGTCTATATCCTTGAGGATATGGACGCGGGCCGCGCCGCGGCCGAGCGCCAGATTGACCCCCGACAGCGCGATCGCCGGCGCATGCGCGCCAAAAGCCGCCGAGGTATCGTCCATGCGTTCATCCGCTCCGAAGCGCGCTGCCCCGTGGCTATATGGGATGCCGCGCGGGGAGGTCCAGCCGCTGACCCGGCGCGGCATCCTGGCGCTCGCGGGCGCCGCGCTGCTGTCGGCGGCGCGCGCCGGCGCACAGCAACCGTCGGGGCAGGAGAAGCCGGTGAAGATTCTCGCGCTGGGGGACTCGCTCACGGCGGGCTACGGCCTGCCGGCGTCGGACGCCTTTCCGGCGAAACTCCAGGCGGCGCTCAAGGCCAGGGGCGTCGCCGCCGACATCGTCAACGCCGGCGTCTCCGGCGACACCGCGTCCGACGGGCTCGCCCGGCTCGACTGGGCGCTCTCGCCGGACACGGACGCCGCCATCGTCGAGCTCGGCGCCAACGACATGCTGCGCGGCGTCGATCCCGCGGTGACGCGCAAGGCGCTGGCTGCGATCCTCGACAGGCTGCGCCGGCGCCATGTCGCCACGCTGTTGTGCGGCATGATCGCCGCGCCCAACCTCGGGCGCGATTACGCGGACGCCTTCAACGCGATGTATCCCGATCTCGCGAAGAGCTACGGCGCGCTCTATTATCCGTTCTTTCTCGACGGCGTGGCCACGGTGCGCGCGCTGATCCAGCCCGACGGGATGCACCCCACCGCCGCGGGCATCGACGCGATCGTCGAGCGCATCCTGCCGTCGGTGCAGGAACTGGTGGCGCGGGCGCGCGACGGGCGGACGTAACGACGGATGCGGGCAGGGTCCCAAGCTTGGTCGGGCCTGGTCCAAGGCTCGCTTCAAGGCTCGCTCCGAGACTCGCTCCAAGGCTTGCGCCGCAGGCCCGAATCTTGTCCGCTACCGCGCGTTAACGAGCAGTGCGTCATGCCCCGGCTGTTCACGGCTCTCGAAATACCGTCCGCCATCGGGCAGTCGCTCGCCATGCTGCGTGGCGGGTTGCCCGGCGCGCGCTGGATCGATCCTGAGAACTATCACATCACCCTGCGCTTCATCGGCGACATCGACGACGCCACGGCGAACGACGCCGCATCGGTGCTCGACGGCGTATCGCGCAAGGCGTTCGACGTGCGGCTTGAAGGCCTGATGCCGTTCGGCGGCCGCAAGCCGCGCGCGGTGGTGGCCGCGGCGGCGCCGTCGCGGCCGCTGATCGAGCTGCAGGCGGAGCACGAGCGTCTGATGCAGCGGGTCGGGCTCGAGCCGGAAGGCCGCAAGTTCATGCCGCACGTGACGCTGGCGCGACTGCGCGATTCCTCGAGCCACGACGTGGCGGAATATCTCGCGGCGCGGCCGTACCGCTCGGCGCCGTTCCGCGCCACGCGCTTCGTGCTCTATTCCTCGCGCGCCTCGGTGGGCGGCGGGCCCTACGTGATCGAGGCGGCCTATCCCTTGAACGAATAGGATGGGTTGAGCGGAGCGAAACCCATCGTCGGACGTCCGCCCGGGTCGGGTTGTGACGGGTCTCGCTGCGCTCGACCCATCCTACGGTGTGCGTCAGCCTCTCAGCGAGTAGCTGCGGCGAAGGAAGCGCGACTGCGCGTCGAGCACGGCGGTCGCGAAGCCGTGCGTGTCCTCCAGCGCCTCGCGCCACACCGACATCGGCGTGGGGAACGGCGCCTCCACCTCGCCGACCACGCTGCCGAAGTCGAACGTCAGCTCCGCGTCGAACTTGCGGGCGAGCTGCTGCATGCGCCTGTTGTGGGCGAGGCAGGACATGTGCAGGAGCTTGATGCCGCGGTTGCGCGCGGCGAGGATCGTGCGCTCCAGCAGCGCCGAGCCGACGCCGTGGCTCTGCCAGTCGGCCTCGATGGAGAAGGCGGCCTCCGCCTCGTCGGCCGCGTCGAGCGGCCGCAGCTCGCCGACGCCGCGCAGCACGCCGTCGACGAAGAAGCCGTGGACGACCGTGTCGAGGCCGAAGGTCAGCCTGGCGAAATCCCGGACGAAGTCGTCGGACACCGCGCCGCCGAACCGGTTGCGCCGGCTCTCCGGATCGAGCCGCAGCAGGTGCTCGCGGTACTTGGCGGCCTCGCCGATCCACAATTTGCGGATGCTGCCGCCGCCGATCAGTCGGTTACGCATCGCGAAGTCCTTGATTTTATTATTGGCATACCTGGAGACGCTATATATGCTGCGTTGCAGCAAATTAAAGGCGGCGGGGCTGAGCCCAGGCTGCGCCGGGCGCATGGCTGGCGGCATTCCCGGCCGGGCCGGTTGGCTTCGATAGCCGTTGCGCCGCGGCCGGGCGGCCCGCTATTCGCTTGTCCCGAAAGCCGCCTCATGCCCAGCATCCGCGACCTCTACGCAAGCCTTATCGCCGCCGGCGACATCGAGCGCGACCCGGCGCAGGAGGCGGCGGTGGCGCGGCTCGACGCGCTCAACGCGCGGCTCGCCGCGCACCGGCTGGCGCGCAAGTCGTCGTCGCTGGGCTGGCTGTTCGCGCGCCGCGAGACCGGCGAGGCGCCGCTCAAGGGCCTCTACATCTACGGCGAGGTCGGGCGCGGCAAGACCATGCTGATGGACCTGTTCTTCGCCGCCTGCCCGGTGACGCGCAAGCGGCGCGCGCATTTCCACGCGTTCATGGCCGAGGTGCAGGAGCGCCTCACCCTCTACCGGCGCAAGATCAAGGGCGGCGAGATCGGCGACCACGACCCGATCGCGCTGGCGGCGGGCGACATCGCCGACGCCGCCCGGGTGCTGTGCTTCGACGAGTTCCACGTCGACGACATCGCCGACGCCATGATCCTCGGCCGGCTGTTCGCGCGGCTGTTCGACCTCGGCGTGGTGGTGGTGGCGACCTCCAACGTGGCGCCGGAGGAGCTTTACAGGGACGGGCTCAACCGCGCGCTGTTCCTGCCGTTCATCGCGCTTCTGCGCGAGCGGATGGAGGTGATGCGGCTCGACGCGCGCACCGATTTCCGGCTGGAGAAGCTGTCCGGCGTGGCGGTCTGGCACACGCCGGCCGACGCGGCGGCGCGTGCGGCGATCGACGCGGCCTGGCGGCGGCTCGCCGGCGGCCAGCCCGGCGCGCCGCTCGACCTGCCGCTGAAGGGCCGCGCGGTGCACGTGCCGCGCGCGGCCATGGGCGCGGCGCGCTTCTCCTTCGCCGACCTGTGCGCGCGGCCGCTCGGCGCGCTCGACTACCTCGCCATCGCGCACGCCTTCCATACCGTGGTGATCGAGGGCATCCCGGTGATGGACGACGACAGCCGCAACGAGGCCAAGCGGTTCATCGTGCTGATCGACACGTTCTACGACAACCATGTGAAGCTCGTCGCCTCCGCCGAGGCCGAGCCCGCGGGCCTCTACCGCGGCTCGGAGGGCTTCGAGGCCAGGGAGTTCGCCCGCACCGTGTCGCGGCTGATCGAGATGGGCTCCGCCGCCTACCTCGCGCTGCCGCACGGCCGGCCCGCGGCCGCGGGCGGCTCCAGCGAGGGGCTGGTGGAGACGTGAGGGACGCGCAGCGTCCACCAGCCATGCGCGCGCCGTCGGCTTGAACGCCGCATCCGAAAACGGTAACACCGCTGGCGTCGCCGGGACCGCTCAGGACCGTTTCCCAAGACCTTACCCGCAGAGGACGTTTCACCCATGGCGCGTCACAAGATTGCGTTGATCGGCTCCGGCCAGATCGGCGGCACGCTGGCCCATCTCGTCGGCCTCAAGGAGCTGGGCGACGTGGTGATGTTCGACATCGCCGAGGGCATCCCGCAGGGCAAGGCGCTCGACATCGCGGAATCTGCGCCGGTGGACGGCTTCGACGCCCGGTTCAGCGGCGCCAACTCCTACGAGGCGATCGAGGGCGCGGACGTGTGCATCGTCACCGCCGGCGTGCCGCGCAAGCCGGGCATGAGCCGCGACGACCTGCTCGGCATCAACCTCAAGGTCATGGAGCAGGTCGGCTCCGGCATCTCGAAGTACGCGCCCAACGCCTTCGTCATCTGCATCACCAACCCGCTCGACGCCATGGTCTGGGCGCTGCAGAAATACTGCGGCCTGCCGCACCAGAAGGTGGTGGGCATGGCCGGCGTGCTCGACAGCGCGCGCTTCCGCTATTTCCTCGCCGACGAGTTCAACGTCTCGGTCGAGGACGTCACCGCCTTCGTGCTCGGCGGCCACGGCGACACCATGGTGCCGCTCGCCCGCTACTCCACCGTCGCCGGCATCCCGCTCCCCGACCTCATCAAGATGGGCTGGACCACCCAGGCGCGGCTCGACGAGATCATCGACCGCACCCGCAACGGCGGCGGCGAGATCGTCAACCTGCTCAAGACCGGCTCGGCGTTCTACGCCCCGGCGGCCTCAGCCATCGCCATGGCGGAGAGCTACCTGCGCGACAAGAAGCGCGTGCTGCCCTGCGCCGCCCACCTCACGGGCCAGTACGGCGTCAAGGATATGTACGTCGGCGTGCCGGCGGTGATCGGCGCCAAGGGCATCGAGCGCATCGTCGAGATCGAGCTGAACTCGGCCGAGCGCGCGGCCTTCGAGAAATCGGCCGGCTCGGTCGAGAGCCTGGTCGAAGCCTGCCGGAAGATCGCCCCGGCCCTCGCCAAGTAGGCCCGGCGGCGGCGCGGCCATGACCGTCGCGGGACCATTGTCGCGGGACCGGCTTTGCTGCGGCGCACGACGACCCTCTGGCATACCAGAGCGGCCTATGCTGGCATACCAGGGCTCGGGCGGGCGCTGCGATGCCATCCGGTCCACGGTCTCGCGGGATAACGACCTCACAGGCCCGGCACGGGGAAACGGCGCATGAACATCCACGAGTATCAGGCCAAGGCGGTCCTCAAGGAGTTCGGCGTTCCGGTGCCGCGCGGCATTCCGGCCTTCAGCGTCGACGAAGCGCTGGCCGGCGCGCGCGCGCTCGGCGGCCCGGTGTGGGTGGTCAAGGCGCAGATCCACGCCGGCGGCCGCGGCAAGGCCGGCGGCGTCAAGGTGGTCAGGTCGCTCGACGACGTGACGCGCGAGGCGAAGCGGCTTTTGGGCTCGACCCTCGTCACCCACCAGACCGGCCCGCATGGCAAGCAGGTCAACCGGCTCTACATCGAGGAAGGCTCCGCCATCGACAAGGAGTTCTACCTGTCGATGCTGGTGGACCGCGCGACCTCCCGGATCGCCATCGTGGTCTCCACCGCGGGCGGCATGGACATCGAGCAGGTGGCTCACGACACGCCGGAGAAGATCGTCACCATCTCGGTCGATCCAGTGACCAACATCTGCCCGCACCACGTCCGCCGCGTCGCCAAGGCGCTGGGGCTCAATGCCGACCTGCAGAAGCAGTTGAGCCCGCTGCTCACCGGTCTCTACAAGGCCTTCGTCGACACCGACATGAGCCTGCTGGAGATCAACCCGCTGGTGGTCACCAAGGACGGCAAGCTCGTCTGCCTCGACGCCAAGGTCGATTTCGACAACAACGCGCTGTTCCTGCACCCGAAGATCGCGGCGCTGCGCGACGAGACCGAGGAAGACCCCAAGGAGATCGAGGCGTCGAAATACGAGCTCAACTACGTCGCGCTCGACGGCGCCATCGGCTGCATGGTCAACGGCGCCGGGCTCGCCATGGCGACCATGGACATCATCAAGCTCTACGGCATGGCGCCGGCCAACTTCCTCGACGTCGGCGGCAGCGCCACCAAGGACCGCGTCGCCGCCGCGTTCAAGATCATCACCTCCGATCCGAACGTGAAGGGCATCCTGGTCAATATCTTCGGCGGCATCATGAAATGCGACGTGATCGCCGAGGGTGTGGTGGCCGCGGTGAAGGAGGTCGGGCTCGGCGTGCCGCTGGTGGTGCGGCTCGAAGGCACCAACGTCGATCTCGGCAAGGAGATTCTCGCCAGGTCGAACCTCGACGTCACGCCCGCCGACGATCTCGACGACGCCGCGCAGAAGATCGTCAACGCCGTGAAGGCCGCGTGATGCGCGCGCCCGGATGCCGATCGGCGGCGGCCCTGCCGAAGCGCCGCGATGCGACCCCCACCCGGCGCTGGCGCGCCGGCCTCCCCCTTTCAGGGGGAGGCAACGGGCGAGAGGGTCGTACCCTGCCTTATAAGCGGCGAGGCTTCATTCGATGAGCGGCCCCGGGCACGGGTCACCTCCCCCTGGAAGGGGGAGGTCGGCGAGCGAAGCGAGCCGGGCGGGGGTCTCGCTGTTCAACAGGACTGCCGCCAAAACGAAAGCGGCGCGGTGGCTGCGCCGCAATTCAAGCGATGTTGAACTCCGCCTGTGGCAGCGGCTCCGCCGCGGACAGATCGACGGCCATGCGTTCCGGCGCCAGCATCCCGCAGGGCCTTATGTGCTCGATTTCTATTGCCCGAAGCTGGCGCTCGCGATCGAGCTCGACGGTGGACAGCACAACGATGCGGCCATGATCGTGCGCGATGCGCGCCGCACGGCATGGCTCAAGGAGCGCGGCGTGACGGTGCTGCGGTTCTGGAACATCGATGTGATGCAGAACCCGTCCGGCGTCCTGCAACGGATCAAGGAGACCGCGGAGCAACTGAAGCGCCGCGATGCGACCCCCACCCGGCGCTGGCGCGCCGGCCTCCCCCTTTCAGGGGGAGGCAACGAGCCGAGAGGCACCGCCTGATGTCCGTCCTCATCGATCGCAACACCAAGGTCATCTGCCAGGGCTTCACCGGGAAGAACGGCACGTTCCATTCCGAGCAGGCCATCGCCTACGGCACCAAAATGGTCGGCGGCACCTCGCCGGGCAAAGGCGGCACCACCCACCTCGGCCTGCCGGTGTTCGACACCGTGCAGGAGGCGAAGGAGAAGACCGGCGCCACCGCCAGCGTGATCTACGTGCCGCCGGCCGGCGCGGCCGACGCCATCGCCGAGGCCATCGATGCGGAGATCGAGCTGATCGTGTGCATCACCGAGGGCATCCCGGTGAGCCACATGGTCAAAGTCAAGCGGTCGCTCGCCGGCTCGAAGTCGCGGCTGATCGGGCCGAACTGCCCCGGCGTCATGACCGCCGGCGAATGCAAGATCGGCATCATGCCGGGCAACATCTTCAAGCCCGGCTCGGTGGGCATCGTGTCGCGCTCCGGCACCCTGACCTACGAGGCGGTGTTCCAGACCACCCGCGAGGGGCTCGGCCAGACCACCGCCGTCGGCATCGGCGGCGATCCGGTAAAGGGCACCGAGTTCATCGATGTTCTCGAGATGTTCCTGGCCGACCCCAAGACAGAGTCCATCGTCATGATCGGCGAGATCGGCGGCTCCTCGGAGGAGGACGCGGCCCAGTTTCTCAAGGACGAGGCGAAACGTGGCCGCAGGAAGCCCATGGTCGGCTTCATCGCCGGCCGCACCGCGCCGCCGGGCCGCCGCATGGGGCACGCCGGCGCGATCATCTCGGGGGGCAAGGGCGACGCCCCGTCCAAGATCGCGGCCATGGAGTCCGCAGGGATCCGGGTCTCGCCGTCGCCGGCCCGGCTCGGCAAGACGCTGGTCGAGGTGCTGAAGGGGTAGGGAATTTTGTCCCTTCCGGCGAGCTTTGCATCGACACGTGACGGCCGGCCGCTCTTGCCGCTTTTTTAAGGCTGCGCGTCTACATAAATAGCGATAAAAGCTCCACCGCCTGCCGGAATTCGGGCATGATTCAGGCGTCATTGCTCGCGCCTCGGATTGCCCCATCAGGACCGTTCGCAATGTCCCGCCAAGACGCCAACGCTGCTTTCGCCCTTACATCCTTCCTCTACGGCGGCAACGCCGGCTACATCGACAAGCTCTACGCCCGCTACGAGATCGATCCCAATTCCGTCGATGCCGAGTGGCAGGCGTTCTTCGCCGGGATGAAGGACGATGCCGCCGACGTCGCCAAGACCGCGGCCGGCCCGTCGTGGCAGCGCCAGAACTGGCCGCAGCCCGCGCGCGGCGAGCTCGTCGCGGCGCTCGACGGCGACTGGCGCGAGGTCGAGCGGTCGGTCGGCGACAAGATCCGCGGCAAGGCGCAGGCGAGCGGCGTCGAATTGTCCGAGGCCGGCGTGCAGCAGGCCACGCGCGATTCGGTGCGCGCCATCATGCTGATCCGCGCCTACCGCATGCGCGGCCATTTCCACGCCAAGCTCGACCCGCTCGGCCTGGAGCCGCCCAAGGACGACCAGGAGCTCGATCCCCGGAGCTACGGCTTCACCGAGGCCGACTTCGACCGGCCCATCTTCATCGACAAGGTGCTGGGGCTCGAGTTCGCGACCCTGCGCGAGATCGTCGCCATTCTCCAGCGCACCTACTGCCAGACGCTGGGCATCGAGTTCATGCACATCTCGAACCCGGCGCAGAAGGCGTGGCTGCAGGAGCGCATCGAGGGCAAGGACAAGGAGATCAGCTTCACCCGCGAGGGCAAGCGCGCGATCCTCAACAAGCTGGTCGAGGCCGAGGGCTTCGAGAAGTTCTGCGACCTCAAGTTCACCGCCACCAAGCGATTCGGCCTCGACGGCGGCGAGTCCATGATCCCGGCGCTGGAGCAGATCATCAAGCGCGGCGGCGCGCTCGGCGTGAAGGAGATCGTCGTCGGCATGGCCCACCGCGGCCGGCTCAACGTGCTGTCGCAGGTGATGGGCAAGCCGCACCGCGCCATCTTCCACGAGTTCAAGGGCGGCTCGTCCTCGCCCGACGACGTGGAAGGCTCCGGCGACGTGAAGTACCACCTCGGCGCCTCGTCGGACCGCGAGTTCGACGGCAACCGCGTCCACCTGTCGCTGACCGCGAACCCCTCGCACCTCGAGATCGTCAACCCGGTGGTGCTCGGCAAGACCCGCGCCAAGCAGGACCAGCACGGCGTGACGCCCGAGAACCGCACCGTGGTGATGCCGCTCCTGATCTCCGGCGACGCCGCCTTCGCCGGCCAGGGCGTGATCGCGGAATGCTTCGGCCTCTCCGGCCTGCGCGGCCACCGCACCGGCGGCTCGGTGCATTTCATCATCAACAACCAGATCGGCTTCACCACCTATCCGCGGTTCTCGCGCTCCTCGCCCTATCCGTCGGACGTGGCGAAGATGATCGAGGCGCCGATCTTCCACGCCAACGGCGACGACCCGGAGGCGGTGGTGTTCGCCGCCAAGATCGCCACCGAGTTCCGGCAGAAGTTCCAGGTGCCGGTGGTGGTCGACATGTTCTGCTACCGCCGCTTCGGCCACAACGAGGGCGACGAGCCGTCGTTCACCCAGCCGCTGATGTACAAGACGATCCGCCAGCATCCGACCACGCTGGAGATCTACGCCAAGCAGCTCGAAGGCGAGGGCGTCGTCGCCGCCGGCGAAGTGGACGAGATGAAGGCCGCGTGGCGCGCCAAGCTCGACGTCGAGCTCGA
>Ga0180221_1000768_pt1 | contig 24939 bp, 20 predicted proteins | sample eDN5th37CKraftMG_FD_151339 | JGI IMG/M metagenome (GOLD analysis project Ga0180221, IMG submission 151339) | Enriched Miracle-Growth compost microbial communities from Emeryville, California, USA - eDNA 5th pass 37_C Kraft MG (version 2) (version 2) ...
CGGCCGCGGCACATGCGGTGCTCGGCGCGATCGGTTTCACGCATGAACATGCCCTCCATTTCACGACGCGGCGGCTATGGTCGTGGCGCAGCGAGTTCGGGAGCCACGGCTTCTGGTCCCGCCGAATTGGCGCCTTGGCCTGCGCCGGGGGAGCAGGACGTTATTGGCCAGCGATCACGAGCGGTGCTTTCATCACCGAACCGAAGGACAATCGATGAGCGACTTTCTCCTGCGTGAGCGCGACGGCGCGGTGCTGACGGTGACCATGAACCGGCCGGAGCAGCGCAATGCGTTGAGCGATCCCGAGCAGATCGGCGCGTTCGAGGATCTGCGCCGGGACGTGGAAGCCGATCCGACGATAAGGGCCATCGTCCTGACCGGCGCCGGCAGCGCTTTCTGCGCGGGTGGAAACGTGAAGGACATGCGGGACAGAAAGGGCATGTTCGAGGGATCGCCCTATCGCCTGCGCAACCGCTATCGCGAAGGTATCCAGCGCATTCCGGTCGCCCTCTACGAACTGGAGATACCCGTCGTCGCGGCCATCAACGGCCCCGCGATTGGCGCCGGTCTGGACCTAGCCAACATGTGTGACGTGCGCATCGCGGCCGATACCGCGACATTCGCCGAAAGCTTCGTGAAGCTGGGCATCATCCCGGGCGACGGAGGCGCATGGTTCCTTCCGCGCGTCGTCGGGATGCCGCGCGCGACACTCATGGCATTGACGGGAGAGATGATCGATGCCGCCACCGCGCTCGCGTGGGGGCTGGTGACGGAGGTGCGCCCAAGGGAGGAGTTGCTCCGCCATGCGCAGGACATCGCACACAAGATCGCCGCGAATCCGGTCCATGCGCTACGCCTGACCAAGCGCCTGCTACGCGAAGGGCAGAACATGAATCTGGGATCGCTACTGGAGATGTCGGCCGCCTATCAGGCGCTGGCACATTTCACCGCCGACCATGAGGAGGCCATCGCAGCCTTCATGGAAAAGCGCATGGCGGACTTTGACGGCCAATGACCTGCTATCCTGCCCGCACCGTCTTTCGGGACGACCATGAAATGTTTCGGGACCAGGTCCGCCGGTTCGTGGACCGGGAGGTCGTTCCCCATCACGACCAGTGGGAAGAAGACGGCATCGTGCCCCGTGATGTCTGGCGCCGGGCCGGGGCCGAAGGCATGCTGGCCGTCACCGTTCCCGAGGCCTATGGCGGCGCAGGGGGCGATTTCGGCCATTCCGCGATCCTGATCGAGGAAATCGCACGGGCCAACGCGACCGCCCTGGGCTTCACCACGCATAGCGAGATCGTCACCCAGTATATCGTCTCCTACGGATCCGAGGAGCAGAAGCAGCGCTGGTTGCCCGGCATGGTCAGCGGTGATCTCATCGGCGTGATCGCCATGACCGAACCGGGAGCCGGTAGTGACCTGCGCGCGATCAAGACGTCCATCCGCCGTGATGGCGACGATTATGTCATCTCCGGCGCAAAAACCTTCATTTCCAATGGCAGCAATGCCGACCTCGCGGTGGTGGTTGGCAAAACCGACACCGAGGATCGTCGGCTGACCCTCGTCTGCGTCGAGGCGGACCGGCCCGGTTTCTCCAAGGGCAACCGGCTGAAGAAGATCGGCCTGAAGGGGCAGGACACCTCCGAACTGTTCTTCGACGACGTGCGGGTGCCGGTTTCCAATAGGCTTGGCGAAGAGCAGGAAGGCTTCCAGTATCTCACCCATCAGCTCGCCTGGGAACGGCTCATCATCGCCATTCGCGCGGCCCAGTCGATCGAGACGCTGCTGGAGGAGACGATCGACTATGTCCGGGGTCGAAACGCCTTCGGAAAGCCATTGATCGACTATCAGAACAGCCGCTTCACCCTGGCTGAAGCACAGGCCGAGGCAACCATGCTGCGCGTCTTCGTCGATCACTGCCTGGCATTGGCGATGGCGGGCAATCTGTCGCCGATCATGGCAGCCAAGGCCAAGCTGCTCGCGTCGGAAATGCAGGGCCGGCTCCTCGACAGATTCCTTCAGCTCCATGGCGGCTATGGCTTCATGAGCGAATACAAGGTCGCCCGCGCCTGGGTCGATGCACGGGTGGCCCGAATCTATGGCGGCACGTCGGAGATCATGAAAGAGATCATCGGCCGCTCACTGTGACGCCGGCTCGGCATGTGCATCGACACCGCGCGCATCGCCGTATCGCCGGTCTTTCCGAATGCCATACAAGGAGAGACGCATGTTCGAATATCTGCTGAGCGCCGACATGATGGTGCCGGACCCGGATGGCATGGCCGATCTGCTGGTCTCGAAGCTGGGCATCCACAGTCATCCCAACTGGCGCCAGGCGTTCGACAACCATCCTTATATCGCGCACTTCCTGCGCGTGCAGAAATCGCTGGCGATCGCACCGACGCGAATCGAGCCCCAGGTTCATCTGGATCGTCCCAATCCCGGGGATCCCCTGTTTCATGATCACCTTCGGGGACTGGAACGCTTCCAGGGCGCGCACCGACCGATGCTCACTCATTCGATCGTGCTGGTCACATGGCGTGAAAAGCTCAATGCGCTGATCGATCGCCTGCATCGGCGGAAACTGCGGTTCCGGCTCGCTCAACGGACGCCGGAAATGGATTTTGACCGGCTGTGGCTGGGCGTGACTCCGGAAGATCCCCAATATGAGCCTTCGGTCGACGGCGGGCTCTGCATCGAGTTCATTCCGGTGGAACCGACGCTGATGCCGGCGGAGGCGTTCGAAATCCCGCCGCCTCGTGTCCGGAATCCCAGGCCCGGCGAACTGCTGCGCGTCACGGCGCGGGGCTTCATCGTGCGCGATCTGGAAAAGACCGTCGACAAGCTGCGCGAGAATCTGGAATGGGAACCGGAAGCGATCACCGATCTGGAAGGCGAAGGATATCGCCGCGCGCGGATGGGCTTTACGCTGCCGCATAGCGCCACGCTGGATATCGTCGAACCGACGCGATGGGATTCGATCACCGGCCTCTATCTCAACAATTGGGGGCCCGGTCCGCATTTCACACGCATCGGCGTGTTCGATCTGGAAACGAAGGCGGCGCAATTGCGGGAGCAGGGCGTCCGCTTCGAATGGGTGCCCGAATCGGATGCTGTCGACGGCCGCCCGCTGATCCGCATCCATCCCGCCGAACTGAACGGTCAGGTCTTCGAATTCGAAGGTCTGGAAGGATAGCCTGACCAGCAGCGAGTCCCGCCGTGCCCGCCTCTCCCTGCTTCCGGCAGGGTGGGCAAGGACGGACGGGACAAGCTATCTCGCGCCTATGGAAGTCCGGCGCGAGAGGATTGGAAAATGCCTGTCAGCCTTTGACGATCCGATTCCGCAATATACCGATCTTCTCGATCTCCAGCTCGACCACGTCGTTGGGCTGGAGATAACGTAACTGCTCCAGACCGCAGCCGTTGCCGACCGTGCCGGACCCCAGCACCTCTCCAGGATACAGCGTTTCCGACTGCGAGATGTGGGCGATCAAATCCTCGAACCGCCAATGCATGTCCCGCGACGTGCCGCGCCCCCATTCCTCGCCATTGACGCGTGCGATCATCGTCAGGGAATAGGGATCGCCGATCTCGTCGGCGGTCACGATGCACGGGCCCAGGACGTTGCCCGTATCGAAATCCTTGCCCTTGGCGGGGCCAAGGCCGCCACCGGATTCATAGAACTGGGCGTCCCGCGCGGAAAAATCATTGTAGATCGAATAGCCGAAGATATGCGCGCCAGCCGCGGCGGCCGACACGTCCTTTGCCTTCGTTCCTATGTAGCAGGCGAGCTCCAGCTCGAAGTCCATCGCCTTGGAATAATGGGGCCAGATCACGTCCGTCCCGGTCCCGACGACCGAAAAGCGATTGCCCTTGTAATAGATGGGCTGGCGACGGAACGCGGCAATGACGCGATCCTCCTCGCTTGTGTCCAATGCCTGATAAGCAGCTTCGGGATCGGGCGCGTTGCGCACCTGATATCGGCGCCCGGCAATATAGCAATTGCGCAGATGCTGCTCGAAGCAGGAACAGTCCCTGATCTGTGGCGGCGGCTGAAGCGGAGCCAGAAGACGAGCGGTCTCGCGAACGACGAGCGCCGACGCCGGCGCCCTGGCAACCAGCTCACGTGCCAGCGCGCTCGCGCGCTTGCCGCCTTCGATCAGATCAAGCAGACTCATCAATGATCGCGGCGCGTCCCCTCGTCCCACCGCCTCGTGGGCGGCCACCAGATCGACGATGTCACGATCGCCGTTCACAAACGCGCCGAGGCGGGTTGTCCGTCCATCGGTCGAATAGGTCAGCAGCCGCACATTTATTCTCCAGCGGCGGCCAGATCGGCACGAAGGCCAGCGCGCCACGCAAGGACATAGTGGATGCAACTCCACAGACCCAGCAGCATCAGCGTCGCCAGGCCCCACCGGATGCCGTTCGCGCCGCCCATCCGATCGCTGACCACCCCCGCAAGGTAGGGCCCGAAACCATAACCGATGAGATTGGTCGCCACCTGCACGGCGGAAATGCAAAGGCCGCGCATGCGGGGCTGAAGCGATCCGACCGCGGCGCTATAGGCGGGGCCCACATAAGTCCGGCCGACAAGCTCGAAACCGACAAGCGAAATCGTGGCCACGAGCACGCTGCCCGAAAGAGTGAACACGATCCCCGTCATCACCGCGATAAAGGTCGCCACCCCGGCGGCCAGAGGCAGAGCGGCGACGCCGCCCCGCTTGTACATGCGGTCTCCCAGCGGCCCGCCCGCCAGCGCGCCGACACCGCCGAAGAGGCCGACCGCAAGGCCCGCGAGCAAGCCGGCATGCTCCAGGGAAAGGTGGTGCACCCGCACCATGAACGATGCCTGCCAGACCAGGACACCGGAGAGCATCATGGAATTCAGCGTCATCCCGATGAAATTGTGGACAAACAGCTTGCGCGCCAGCGCATAGCGCAAGGTCTCTCCCACGGTCGGCGCGCCGTCCCGGTTCCCGTCCCGATTCGTTGCTCCTTCGCGCGGGGGCTCCGTGACCGTGAAGAACAGGATCGCGGCCAGCGCCAGCCCGGGCAATCCGGCGAGCATAAAAGCCGCCCGCCAGCCATAATGTACCGCAACGATGCTGCCGACGATGAAGCTGGCAGCGGTTCCCAGCGCGGTGCTGGCCCAGAATATCGATATCGCGGTGGTGCGCCGGCGAGGCGGAAACAGGTCGCTGATGATCGAAATCGAAGTAGGCGCGCCACCCGCTTCCGCCATGCCGACCGCAAGCCGCGCGAAGAGCAGGGCCATATAATTCTGGGCGATCCCGCAAAAGGCCGTACATCCACTCCATACCGCGACCAGAATGGAAAGCAGCTTTCGCCGTTCGACCCGATCGATCAGATAACCAAGCGGCAGGCTCGCGATCGCATAGGTGCAACCATAAGCAAGCCCGGTCAGGATACCGATCTGGGAATCGGTCAGCCTGAATTCGGCTTTCACCGGCTCGATCACCACCGACATAACCGATCGATCGACCGAATGGAGCGTGTAGACCAGGGTCAGGATAGCAAGCGCATACCAGGCCGAAAGACCGATTGGTCGCTCCGCAGCCATATCCGCTGCTTCACCGGACGCGGTCTCGCTCATCGATGCAGTTGCCATTCCATCCGTCCCCTGCGTCCTGTCTCCCCGCCATTGCGGTGCCGCACGCCGTGATTCGGCATCGGCATTCGCCCCAACGGGGTGCCCCGGGCGGTCTGCGGCGATTCGGGCACCATTCTCCCGGTCGCATTTCCCTGATACCGGAGCAAAGCTGCACGGCTTTTAGCGGCGGCCTCGCCGCCCTTCAATCATGACAGGAGAAAAATTCTTTATTCGACACAATATTCTTGTATTGGAATATCTCTGGCTCGAAAATCAACCCGCCACCAGGGCCAGGTCCGATCGTTGGGCACATCCGGCGGCGGCCGGGTAATGGAGAGACGGATGACAGAGCGGAAACTTCCCAGGCTGACACCGGAAAACCGGGCCTTCTGGCAAGGCGGAGAACGGGGCGAACTGCTGATCTATCGTTGCCGCGCGTGCCGGCATTGGTTTCATCAGCCTGCACCCATCTGCCCAAGATGCGGCAGTCGCGATGTCGGCCCCGAGCCGGTGTGCGGCAAGGGCAGGGTCCACAGCTTTACGATCAACCATCAGCCGTGGGATGCCTCCCTCACCGAACCCTATATCATTGCCATCGTCGAGCTGGACGAACAGCCGGGCTTGCGCTTCGTCACCAATATCATCGGGATCCCCCCGGAGGAGGTCGCGATCGACATGCGCGTCCGGGTCACCTTCCTGCAACAGGAGGACATATGGCTCCCGCTTTTCCAGAAGGATTTGCAATCGTGACCCGGACGGGAAAAGACGCCGCCATAACCGGCATCGGCCAGTCGGAAATCGGCCGGCCTTCCAGCCGATCGGCGATGGAACTGACGCTGGACGCCGCCATGGAGGCGATCGACGACGCGGGGCTCAGCCGCGCGGACATCGACGGCGTTGCCTGCTGGCCGGGCGACAATGACAATGGCAACGGCTTCTCACCGGTCGGGCCGCTTGCGCTGGCAACCGCGCTTGGACTGGAAACGCGCTGGCTGAGCGGCGGGTACGAGGGGAACGGCCCTCTATCGGCGGTCATCAACGGCGCCATGGCAATCGCCGCCGGCATATGCCGCAACGTGCTGGTATTCAGGACCATCACCGAGTCGAGCGCCCGCAAGGTCAATCGCGCCGCCGCGTCACTGACGAACAAGACGGTGGGCCGGGACAGCAGCTATTTCTGGCAATGGTACACGCCATTCAATGCCCGGTCCGCGATCAATCTGATCGCCAATTACGCGCAGCGCCACTTTCATGAATATGGGACGACATCACGGCAACTGGGCTGGATACCGGTAACGCTTCGCGCCCATGCGGGGCTCAATCCCAAGGCGGTCTACCGGGATCCGATCACGATCGACGACTATGTGGCGTCGCGCATGATTTCCACTCCGCTGCGCATGCTCGACTGCGACGTTCATTGCGACGCCTCCACCGCCCTGGTGCTGTCGCGCGCCGACGTGGCGCGAGATTCGCGACGTCCACCAATCCGCATCGAATCGATCGGGTCCGCGTTGGCGCAACCGTGGTCGTGGGATCAAATCTCCACCACGTCGATGATAACCGAGGAGGTGGCACGCATGATGTGGTCGCAGACCGACTACAAGCCTTCGGATGTCGACACCGCGCAACTATATGACGGCTTTTCCATTCTCACCCTGATGTGGCTGGAAGGCCTCGGCTTCTGCCCGAAGGGCGAGGGCGGCCGGTTCGTCGAGGGTGGAACCCGTATCGCCCTGGATGGGGAGCTGCCGCTCAATACCAATGGCGGGCAGCTTTCGGGAGGACGGACCCACGGGCTTGGCTATGTGCATGAAGCATGTCTGCAATTGTGGGGCCGCGCCGATGCGCGCCAGATAGCCAGGCATGACGTCGCTGTCTGCGCGGCGGGTGGCGGGCCCCTGGGCGGCAGCTTGCTGCTGGTGCGTGAATAAGACCGGGCCTGCGACGGCGAAGGCCGATCACGATAGCAATATGTTCTCGTACAAGAATATAATTCTCTCTTTATGTTACAGAGGGGCCGCGCTAAAAGACGCATGGAATTCGGGTGCGGAACGCATCGACGCCGCTCAGGAGGAACGCGATGAATCTGGAAGACATGATCCTTGTCAGCGTGGACGACCATGTCATTGAGCCACCGGCGGCCTTCGCCCCCCACTGGCCGGCCCATCTGAAAGGCCGCGAGCCACATATCGAAAGCCGTGGCAATCGGGACGTGTGGGTATTCGAGGACAAGGTGTCCGGCTACATGGGGCTGAACTCGGTGGTCGGCCGTCCCAAGGAAGAATATGGGATGGAGCCGCTCAATTACGAGCAGATGCGCCGCGGTACGTGGGATATAAAAGCGCGCGTCGAAGACATGGATGCCAATGGCATATTGGGTTCGATCTGTTTTCCGACATTCCCCGGATTCGCGGGCCAGCGTTTCCAGAAGGTCGCCGCCAACGACCCGGAAGTCGCGCTCGCGGCCATTCGCGCCTATAATGACTGGCATTTCTATGATTGGGCTGGGGCCGCCCCTGGAAGATTCATTCCCCTGATGCTCATCCCGATGTGGGACCCCCAGGCGGCCGCCGTCGAGATCGCCCGCATGGCGAAACTCGGCGTGCATGCGATGTCGCTGTCGGATAATCCGGCCGTGAATGGCTTCCCGTCGATCCATGACGAATATTGGGATCCGGTGTGGAAGGCCTGTGCCGACAACAAGGTCGTGATCCTCTGCCATATCGGCAGCGGTGCCGCGGCTCCCCATGCCTCCGACAAGTCGCCGATCGATGCCTGGATCACGTCGATGCCGATCTCGATCGCCAACTCGGCGGCCGACTGGATCTGGGCACCGATGTGGAAAAAATATCCCGATCTGCGCATGGCGCTTTCGGAAGGCGGAATCGGCTGGATTCCCTATCTCCTCGAGCGGGCCGATTTCACCCACGGCCACCATAATGCGTGGACCAATTCCAACTTCGGCGGCAAGATGCCGAGCGATATTTTTAGAAAGCACATCATCAGTTGCTTCATCGAGGACAAATTCGGCCTCGATAACCTGGATTATATCGGTGAAGACATGGTGATGTACGAGTGTGACTATCCCCATTCCGATTCGGTATGGCCACGTTCGGCCGAAAAACTGTGGGCGGACGTGAAAGATCTCTCCCGCGAAACGATCGACAAGATCACTCACCTGAATGCGATGCGCGAATTTTCCTACGATCCATTTCCGCTGCTGGGCCGGGAGAATTGCACGGTCGGCGCGCTGAAGCGATCGGCGGCGGCGGTTCCGGTCAATACCGCTCCGATCCTGGGCATGGGCGGCGCCGCGCCGAAGCGCGATAAGAACAAGCCCGTCACCTCCGGCGACATAAACGCGATGTTCGCCAGCGCCGACGCCGAATCGACCGTTTCCGGCCGATCCTGATCCGATAATGGGCCACAGGCGGAGCAACCCTGCTTCGCCTGTGCTCAGGGGGCTCAAGAGAACATGGCCAGCATGATCGAGGATCGCCGCGTCATCATCACCGGGGGCGCGAGCGGAATGGGTGCGGGCCTGGTCCGCGCGTTCCCGAAATTGGGCGCACGGGTCGTTTCGATGGACCTGTCGGAGATGGCGGGAAGCGAAGTCGCACGGGAGGCCGGAGCGAGCGGCTTTTGCAGGGTCGACGTCACCGATGAGGATTCCGTCGCCGCCGCCGTGGAATCGGCCGTCGACATTCTCGGCGGGCTGGATGTCCTCATCCACGCAGCGGGCATCGCTCCCTCGGCGAGGACGGAGGAGATGACCCTGGACCACTGGAACCGGGTGATCGCCATAAACGCAACCGGCACGATGCTGATGAACCGCGCGGTGTTTCCGCATCTCAGGGAAAATGGGGGAGCGATCCTGAATTTCGCATCGGCGGCGGGAATGAAAGGGCATCCCGGCAAGGCCGCCTATGCTGCCGCCAAGGGCGCCGTGATTGCATGGGGGCGCACCCTCGCCGCCGAATGGGGGAAATATGGGATTTCCGTGAACTCCATCGCCCCCGCGATCTGGACCCCGATGTACGACAAGACACGATCGGAGCTGACCGCGGAACAATTGGCGGTGCACGATCAACTGAAGATGGCAGCCATCCCGATGGGCGGCAGGCTGGGCGATATCGAAAGGGATTTCGTGCCGGTCATGGCTTTCCTGGCGTCATCGGGCGCGCATTTCGTTACCGGGCAGATTCTGCCAATCGACGGCGGCATGATGATGACGCGCTGAACCAGTCGCCAGCGCCTCCCCCTATCCCGCCAGGGCCTTTCGTGCCGTCTCGTTCGAGATGGGGCCGACGATCATCGCCTCCAGCGTGTCCAGCAGATTGTCCATCGTCTCGGGTGCGGTCCAGAAATGGCGGTGTTCCCGGCGGTGATCGAGCGCGGCCTCACGCGCCGCCATGATAGCGCGCAGTCCAAGGCTCATGAACACGAGCCGCTGGCGCAGAAGCGTCGGCGGCACATGATCGACCAGACGGCGAATATGGTCGAGGCAGCGCTGATAGCCGGAATTCCAGCGGCCAGCCAAAACCTCGTCCAGCAGCTCGCGCTCCTGTAGGCCCAGATTGGTGATGAAGCGGATATAGCTGTCTTCTTCGCCCGGTGCTTCACCCAGCCCCGCTGCCGGCCAGACCAGGATCGCGATCACGTCACGCAGGCAGGTCGGCCCGCCCTCCCCCTCCAGCGCATCGAGCGCCTGGTTGCGCCGGTCGTCGATCAGCCTGGCGCCGTCGACGATCAGCTCGCGCACCAAAGCATCCTTGGTCCGGAAATAATAATGCAGGGATCCGCCATTCTTCTGGCCGGTCTGCGCCACGATCTCCCGGGTGGTGACGCCATGGACGCCACGCAGCGCGAACAGCCGACGCGCGGCCAGCTTGATCACCTCACGCGTGGCATCGCCCCGTAAACTTGACTTGGTTGCCATACCATTCCTATTAGGTCATCTGCTTTAACGAATCAACCTAGACCGGGGACGGGATGAGCGACCTCGACTTCACCAGCAAGACCGTCCTGGTCATCGGCGGTTCCACCGGCATCGGGAACGGCATCGCCCGTGCCTTCGCTTCTCGCGGCGCTGTCGTCCACGTCACCGGCACCCGCCCTTCAGCGGCCGATTATTCCATCGATGAAGGCGCGGACCTTCGTGGTATCGGATATTCCCAGCTTGATCTCGCTGATCCGTCCGCACTCGGCGCGTGGGAGCAGCCGTTCGATACGCTGGACACGCTGATCATGTCGCAGGGCGCCGTGCGCTACGGCCGAGCGGAATTCGAGATCGATACCTTTCGCGAGGTGGTGGAAATCAATCTCAACAGCGTGATGGCCTGCGCCACACGCTTTCAGCCGATGCTCGCCGCCAGTAAGGGGGCCGCTATCGTCATCAGTTCCATCGCCGCTTATGGCGCGCGCCTTGGCAATCCCGCCTACGCGGCCTCCAAATCCGCCGCGGTCGCCCTGACGCGCACGCTCGGCGAGGCGTGGGCACGCGACGGCATCCGAGTGAACGGCATCGCGCCGGGCCTCGTGCCCTCCAAGCTCACAACCATAACAACCGGCGACAAGGATCGTCTGGACAAGGCGCTGAAGCAAATCCCGTTGCGCCGCCTCGGCACGCCCGAAGAGATTGCGGGCGCCGCCCTGTTCCTCGCCTCGCCCCTCGCCGCATATGTCATCGGCCATACGATCGTCGTGGATGGCGGCAAGAGTCTTTCCTGAGGCGCGGATCGCGCCCCTTTCGGAGCATCGATATCATGGCATGGGATTTCGAAACCGACCCCGAATTCCAAAAGCAGTTGGATTGGGTGGAGGACTTCACGCGAAACGAGATCGAGCCGCTCGATCACGTGCTGGAGAGCCCCTATGATGTGAAGTCACCGGGCTTCATCAAGCTGGTTCGGCCGCTTCAACAGCAGGTACGCGATCGCGGGCTGTGGGCATGCCATCTGGGGCCTGATCTGGGCGGCCAGGGCTATGGCCAGGTGAAGCTGGCGCTGATGAACGAGATCATCGGCAGCGCACGGTTCGGTCCGGTCGTCTTCGGCGCGCAGGCGCCCGATTCCGGCAACGCCGAAATTCTGGCACATTTCGGTACCGCCGCGCAGAAGGAACGTTATCTGGCGCCCCTGCTGGACAATGAAATCGTCTCCTGCTTCTCGCTCACTGAACCGCAAGGCGGCGCCGATCCCCTGATGATATCCACCAGGGCTGTCCGGAAGGGCGAGGAATGGGTCATCGACGGCGAGAAATGGTTCTCGACCAATGCCCGTTTTGCCGAATTCTTCATCGTCATGGCAGTCACCGATCCGGACGCGGAACAGCCGCACAAGCGCGCCTCCATGTTCATCGTGCCAGCGGAAAGCCCGGGAATCGAGATCGTCCGCAATGTGGGTTATGGCGCCACGATGCCCACGCACGCCTATGTCCGCTTCACGGACGTGGCGGTGCCGCTCGATCATATGCTTGGCGAGCGCGGGCAAGGCTTCGTCGTCGCGCAGACAAGGCTGGGCGGCGGCCGCATCCACCACGCGATGCGGACCATAGCGAAGGCACGCAGGGCGTTCGATCAGATGTGCGAGCGTGTCATCTCACGCTCGACGAAGAACGAGCTTCTCGCCAACAAGCAGATGGTCCAGGAAAAGATCGCCGACAGTTGGGTCGAACTGGAGCAGTTCCGCCTGCTGGTGCTACGCACCGCCTGGCTGATCGACAAATATCAGGACTATCGCAAGGTGCGCAGGGACATCGCCGCGGTCAAAGCGGCGATGCCTAAATTGCTGCATGATATCGCCAGCCGCGCGCTGCACCTCCATGGCTCCATTGGCCTCTCCGACGAAATGCCGTTCATGCACTGGGTAACGGAATCCTACTTCCTGGCGCTCGCCGACGGTCCGACGGAAGTCCACAAGGTCACTGTCGCGCGTCAGGTTTTGCGGGATTACACGGCCACGTCGGATCTCTTCCCATCCTATCATCTGCCCCGCCTTCGGGCGGAAGCGGTGGCGCGTTACGGGCAGGATCCGGAAATATTGGAAGCGGCACTCTGATGGCTGTTGACCAACCCTTCGGTCTGGACTTGGTTGATTTCGATCGATTGACTGCCTGGATGGACGACGAAGGGATCGGAGCGGGGCCGATCGAACATGTCACGCCGCTGACGGGCGGATCGCAGAATATCATCGTGCGCTTCCAACGGGGTGGCAGGGATTATGTGCTGCGTCGCCCGCCACTCCATCCCAGTGCCGACGGCAATCGGACGATGCTGCGCGAAGCGCGGGTGCTGGGCGCGCTGGCGGAAAGCGACGTTCCCCACCCCCGGCTGATCGGCGTATCGGGCGACGAAGCGGTGCTCGGCGCCGCTTTCTACCTGATGGAGCCGGTGGAGGGATTCAACGCGGGTGTCGGCCTGCCCGGATTGCACGCACATGATCCTGCGATCCGACACCGCATGGGCCTTGCCATGGCGGAAGGCATCGCGCGGCTTTCCAGGGTCGATTGGCGTAGCGCCGGCCTGGAAGGATTCGGCAATCCCGAAGGCTTCCTGGAACGGCAGGTGAGCCGCTGGCGCGGGCAACTGGATTCCTATGCCAGGCACGACGGCTGGCCGGGCGCGGCCACCCTGCCCGACATCGATGCGCTGTCCCTTTGGCTGGAGCGGAACCGCCCGATCACTTCCATTCCCGGAATCATGCATGGAGATTATCATCTCAAGAACGTCATGTTCCGGCACGACGGCCCCGAACTTGCCGCCATCATCGACTGGGAACTGGCGACCATCGGCGATCCCATGCTCGATCTGGGATGGCTGCTCGCCACTTGGCGCGATCAGGGCGCCCCGGCATCCGAGGCCCAGATAGTCGTGGAGCCTTGGATCGGCTTCCCCTCGCCGTCCGAGCTTGTGGAGCATTACAAAGACGTCAGCGGCCGCGACGTGTCCCGTGCCGGCTGGTATGCGGTGCTGGCCTGCTACAAGCTCGCCATCCTGCTGGAAGGAACCTACGCCCGTGCCTGCGCCGGCAAGGCGCCGTGCGAAATCGGCGAAAGAATGCATAGCAGCGCGATCCGGCTGCTGAAAAAAGCCGGGAGATTCGCTGCTGAAGGATAATCCGCAGCACCGCGTCTGATGCAGCGGATCGTAACGCGCGGCGCGCCATTCCGACGATGGCCGATATGCGGCGGCCGATTTCAACGGTCGCCGCATATCTCATACCGGGTCGATTTTCATTGCAGCGAATGGCGCCCCGAGCATCATGGAGGCTGCTGACTTATCGTCGGACGACCTTGATATCCGTCGTCTCGATGTCCCAGGTGCGGGTCGTGACCCCTTCCTCCCGCAATTTATACTTCAGCACCCGGCCTTGCGGGTTCGTCGGCAGAGTTGCGCGAAACTCTATGTAGCGCGGGACGGCATAATAAGGAACCCGTTCGATCAGCCAGCGACATAGCGCGGCCTCCTCCAGGACCATCCCTTCCTTCAGCCGCGCGGTGACCTTCAGGTCATCCTCACCTACCGATGAGGGCACCGCATGAACCGCCACTTCGGCGATCGCCGGATGTGTCATCAGCGTCGCTTCCATCTCGAAGCTGGAGATGTTCTCGCCCCGGCGACGCAGATAATCCTTCTTCCGGTCTACGAAGTAGAAGAACCCGTCCTCATCGAACTTGCCGATATCACCCGTGTGGAACCACAGGTCGTTCATCAGTTTCAATGTTTCTTCAGGACGACGCCAATAGCCCTTGAACATGATATCCGGCTGCAACGGCCGCACAACCACCTCCCCCGCCTGGCCGGGTGGAAGTTCATTGTTGTTATCGTCGAAGATACGGACATCGAATTCAGGCGCGCATTTGCCCGACGATCCCGGCGCCACATATTCGTCAGCCGATATGGTCGTGACCAGCGCCTCGGTCTGGCCAAAGGCGTTCGAACCGATGCGCTTCGCACCGAAGCGGGTTCGCCAGATATCCTTCACCTCCTCGGAGAAGGGATTGCCCTTCACGGTATGGACCTGGCCGAAGCAGCGCCTCATGGAATCGTTCTCCTCGGCGCGGGCAAGCATCGCCCCGAGCGAGCCGAGGATCGAAACCACGGTCGCACCCGACGCCTCCACCGCCGGCCAGAATCCCGAAACCGAGAAACGCGGCGCAATCGACATGCTTGCACCCATTATCATCACGGATACGACCCCGGTGCAGATCGCGTTCATGTGGAACAGGGGCAGCGGCGTCCAGTAAATGTCGTCATGGCCGATCGGCGACGCCCGGAGCAGCAATCGCGCCACGTGGCACATCTGATTGCCGCTGATCATGCAGCCTTTTGAAGGGCCTGTGGTTCCGGAGGTGTAGATAAGCGCATTAAGGCTGCCGGGATCGGGCAATACCGCCATCGGTGCCGGGTTGCTGCCGCGATGATCGTCCAGCGGGCGTATCTCGATATGGCTGGCGGGAACAATGTCCGGGACGCCCCGGCACAGGATGAGCTTCACGGTGCCGAGCTGATCGGCGATCTCCAGCACACGCTGGAGATAATGCGCCTCGCACACAAGGATTCCTGCCGAAGAATCCTCCACTTGATGGCGCAGGAACTGGCCGACAAGCGCGGTATTCAACGGAACGCTGACCGCCCGGATCTTGTTGAGCGCAATCCAGAGGGCCACCGCGTCGATATTGTTGTCAAGCAGCGACACAACCGTCTGCCCCTCGCCCACACCGAGATCCTCGAGAGCATGGCCGAGACAATTGGTGATCCGGTCGAATTCCGCGTAACTGTACCTCTCGCCGGAGAAATCGAGGAACAATTTGTCCGGATGCGCCGCGACGGCACGCGCCAGGGCCGCGACGGGCGTGTCGCGCGGCCCCATACGCCACCCGGATTCAACTTGATCGGTCATGCTGTCCTCTCATCACGATCAAGCGCTACTGCCGCAGGCAGCATCGTTCGACCAGTCCCACCCGGCCTGGGACAAGCGTGGCAGATGGATGCGTCGCCGGGAGAAATGAAGATATTAAGAATAATATTCTAATTTAAGAATTAATGCATATCAAGCCATCTCCTGCCGGGTCGAGACCGGTCGTGAAGGACGGATCGCCAGATAAGCGGCAACCACGATCGCGCATGTTCCCGCCAGGGCAAGCACTGTGGGCGCCTCACCGAAAACGAGATAGCCGCTCAGAACGGCGAATATGATCCGCGAATAATCCACCACCGCCATCGATACCGCGTCACCGGTCGACATGCCCTTGATATAGCTGAACTGGGTGATCACGCTGAACATGCCGAGCAGCGCCAGCAAGCCGAAGTCCGTCGGCGACGGCCAGACCCATTCCCAGGCGGCGAACGGCAGGAGGATCACGATATTGAAGACACCGCCCCAGGCGATGATCGTGAGCGGACTGTCGGTTCGTGTCAGTATCTTGATGTTCGTGACAGCAAGCGCGAGCACTACCGCCGATGCGAGGCCGGTCAGATAGCCGGCAAGCGATTGGACCGAACCGGTCGGCACCGCCATCAGGAGAATACCGATGAAGCCGATGCCCAGGGCGATCCAGCAATGAGCGCGAACGCGCTCCCGAAGCAGCACCGCCGCCAAGGGGGCAATCCACAATGACCGGGTGAACGCCACCGCGTTGGCATCCGCCAGGGGCAGGATATGGAAGGAGAAATAGTAAAGCACGACCCCCAATGCCGACAATCCCGAGCGCACGGCCATCATGACCGGCCTGCGCGTCGAAAGCACGGCGACGGGTGAACGAATGATCACCGGCATCAGCGCCAGAAGCGACGCAACGGCGCTGTAAAGCGCCTGAACCGCCGGCGGGTAATTCGACAGATATTTGATCAGAATCGCCATGGACGAGAAACTTGCGGCCGAGAGGAGCATCCAGCGCGCGCCGCGGACATTGTCCGCCGCCGATGCCCCCGAAGCCGCGGCACCAGGATTCGTCCCCCTTGCCATCAGAAGGCCGCGGACGCGGCAGAACACATGGCAGCCGCGAGCCTCGCCAGCGTCACCCTTCCCCCGATCGTCGCCGCCTTATATTCTGATATAAGAATCATAATCTTCATGAAGAAGATATCTGGACTCAACTCCCGGCGCCGTCAAGCATGGCCACAGCAGCCGTCTTTTCAACGGGGTCCCTGGCCGCGATGATCGCGCTTCCGAACGCATGTGGGGCAGTGGGGGCAAGCGTATCGCGCTCACAGGGCGGATGCGGGATCAGACCGGCAGGATGGTCGCCATCTTGACGCTCTTGAGGGCAAAGCTGGAATTGACCGAGCTGACACCCGGCAGATGCAGCAGCACCTTCTTCAGGAAATGCTCATAGTCCTCGATGCTGCGCGCGACGACACGCAGGATATAGTCGCTCTCGCCACTCATCGAGAAGCATTCGACGATTTCGGGATGGTGCCAGACCTCGCGCTCCAGCGCCTCCAGCGTATCCTCGTCATGCTGCTTCAGCCTGAGGTTGGCGAAGACGTTGACGGTGAGGCCCAGGCTCTTGGCGTCCAGCAGCACGGCCCGGCCCGCGATCACGCCATCGGTCTCGAGCCGCTTCAGCCGCCGCCAGCACGGCGTCTGCGACAGGCCGACCTTGGCGGCCAGTTCGACAACCGAAAGGTCGGGATTCGCCTGATAGACCCGCAGAATCCTTCGATCGGTTTCATCCATAAATCCGTCACCTCATCCCAAAAATTTGGCGTTTCAGAGAAAAATATGCTCATAATACGGGTAAATGCGCACGAATAAAGCAAAAAAATTCCGCCACGCTGCGATAGATATCGCGCGGAGGGGACCATGATGTCGAACCGCACCAAATTGAGCTTCCATGTGCCCGAGCCGTCGACGCGCCCGGGCGATGCGCCGAACTTCGCACGCTTCGAAATCCCGCCGGCGGGCACGGTTCGTCGCCCCGACAGCGCAGTGGCGGAGGCCGAGATCCGCGACCTGCCCTACCAGCTGATCCGCGTGCTCGACGATGACGGACAGGCGGTCGGCCCCTGGAACCCGCGGCTTTCCGTCGACCGGATGATCGACGGCCTGCGCGCGATGCTGCTCACGCGCATCTTCGACGATCGGCTGTTCCGCGCGCACCGCCAGGGCAAGACCAGCTTCTACATGAAGTCGACCGGCGAGGAGGCGATCGGCGCCGCGCAGTCGCTCGTGCTCGAGCGCGAGGATATGTGCTTTCCCACCTACCGGGTGCTCAGTTGGCTGATGGCGCGCGGCTATCCGCTCGCGGACCTTGTCAACCAGATCTATTCGAACGAGCGCGATCCGTTGAAAGGACGGCAGCTGCCGATCCTCTATTCGGCACGCGATTATGGCTTCTACAGCCTGTCAGGCAATGTCGGCAGCCGCTTCGGCCATGCGGTCGGCTGGGCGATGGCATCGGCCTATTCCGAAGACGATAAAATCGCGCTGGCCTATATCGGCGAAGGCACCACCGCAGAGGGCGACTTCCACGAAGCGCTGACTTTCGCTTCGGTCTATCGGGCGCCGGTCATCCTGTGCGTCACCAACAATCAATGGGCGATCTCGTCCTTCTCCGGCATCGCCGGCGGCAACGAAACCACCTTCGCCGCCAAGGCGATCGCCTATGGCCTGCCGGGACTGAGGGTCGACGGCAACGATTTCCTGGCGGTGTGGGCGGCAACGGAATGGGCGGCCGAACGAGCCCGCACCAACCATGGCGCGACGCTGATCGAACTGTTCACCTATCGCGCCGAAGGCCATTCGACCTCGGACGATCCGACCAAGTACCGGCCAGCGGACGAGCCCGGGGCCTGGCCGCTCGGCGATCCGCTCGACCGGTTGAAGGCGCATCTGATCGGGATCGGCGCATGGAGCGAGGACGAGCATGCGGCGCTCACCAGGACGCTGACCGAAGCGGTGCGCGCGGCGGTGAAGGAGGCCGACGCGGTAGGGACGCTCGGCAAATCCAAGCCCGGTGTCGCCGAGATGTTCGAGGGCGTCTTCAAGGAACCCGACTGGCGCCTGATCGAGCAGCGCCGTGAGCTGGGAGTCTGACGCGATGCCGACGATGAACATGGTACAGTCGCTCAACTCCGCGCTTGACGTCATGCTGGAGCGCGATCCCAGGGTGCTGATCTTCGGGGAAGATGTCGGCTATTTCGGCGGCGTCTTCCGCGTCACCGACAAGCTCCAGCAGAAGCACGGCCTGCGCCGCTGCTTCGACGCGCCGATCTCTGAAGGCGGGATCATCGCCACCGCGATCGGCATGGGCGCCTATGGCCTGCGCCCCGTGCCCGAGATTCAGTTCGCCGATTATATCCTGCCGGCGTTCGACCAGTTGGTATCGGAAGCGGCACGGCTGCGCTATCGGTCGGGCGGCGAGTTCTGGGCGCCGATCACGGTGCGCTCGCCCTATGGCGGCGGCATCTTCGGCGGCCAGACCCACAGCCAGAGCCCCGAGGCGATCTTCGCGCATATCACCGGGCTCAAGACGGTGATCCCGTCCAATCCCTATGACGCCAAGGGCCTGCTGATCGCGGCGATCGAATGCGACGATCCGGTGATCTTCCTCGAACCCAAGCGCCTGTACAACGGCCCCTTCGACGGGCGGCACGACCAGCAGGTCAAGACCTGGGCCGGCCATCGCCATGCCGAGGTGCCCGCTGGCTATTATAGCGTGCCGCTGGGCAAAGCCGCGGTCGCGCGCGAGGGCGAGGAAGTGACGGTGCTGGCCTATGGCACGATGGTCCATGTCGCGCTAGCCGGGATCGAGGAAAGCGGGATCGACGCCGAGTTGCTCGACCTGCGTTCCATCGTGCCGCTGGATATCGATGCGATCGTGGAGTCGGTGAAGAAGACCGGCCGCTGCGTGATCCTGCACGAGGCATCGCGCTATGGCGGCTTCGGGGGCGAATTGTCGGCGCTGATCCAGGAGCGGTGCTTCCACCATCTCGAGGCCCCGGTCGAGCGCGTTACGGGCTGGGACACACCCTACCCCCATGCTTTCGAGTGGGACTATTTTCCGGGGCCGGCGCGCCTCGCGGCGGCGCTCAAGCGCGTGATGCAGGATTGATCCGAGATGGGAAGTTTCAGTTTCAAGCTACCGGACATTGGCGAGGGCATTGCCGAAGCGGAGATCGTGGCCTGGCATATCGCGGTGGGCGATATGGTCGAGGAGGACGCGCCGCTGGCCGACTTGATGACCGACAAGGCGACGGTCGAAATGACCGCGCCGGTGGCCGGCAGGATCGTCAAGATCGCGGGCGAGGTCGGCGAGATGATCGCGATCGGCTCGGTCCTCGCGGTGTTCGAGACCGAGGGGGACGAAGCTCGCGCGCCCGGACCGGCACTTGCGGCCGGGATATCGCCAAATGAGACGGCCCAGGTGGTGGAACCCCATCCTGTCCCTCCTCCCTCGCCCCGAAGCGAAGAGGGCTGGAAGAAGGACAGCGCGGCAGACTTCGGCACTACGCCCGCCCAGATACCGGCCCCTTCCCCCTCCCCCAGTGGGGAGAGGGAACGTCGCGTTCTCGCCTCACCCGCGGTGCGCCAGCGGGCCAAGGCGCTCGGTGTCGATCTCGCCCAGGTAAAGGCCGCCGAGGCTGGCCGGGTCCGCCATGCGGATCTCGACGCTTTCCTGAGCTACAACGCCGGCGGCGGCTATCGCCCGGCCGGTGGCACGCGCGGCGACGAGCAGATCAAGGTGATCGGTCTGCGCCGCCGTATCGCCGAGAATATGGCTGCCTCCAAGCGCGCCATCCCGCACTTCACCTATGTCGACGAGATCGACGTCACCAGCCTCGAGCAGCTGCGCGCCGATCTCAACGCGACACGCGGGACCAAGCCGAAGATCACGATGCTGCCGCTGCTGATCACCGCGATCTGCAAGGCGCTGCCCGGCTTCCCGATGATCAACGCGCGCTATGACGACGAGATCGGGATCGTCACCCGGTCGGGCACGGTCCATCTCGGCATGGCGACGCAGACCGATGCCGGGTTGATGGTGCCCGTCATCCGAAACGCCGAAACCCGCAACATCTGGCAACTGGCGACCGAAATCCGCCGCCTCGCCGACGCCGCGCGCAGCGGCAAGGCCAAGTCAGAGGAGCTGTCGGGTTCGACGCTGACGATCACCTCGCTGGGCCCCCTCGGCGGCATCGCCACCACGCCCGTCATCAACCGGCCCGAGGTCGCCATCATCGGCCCCAACAAAGTGGTCGAGCGGCCGGTGTTCCGCGACGGCAAGATCGTCGCGGCCAAGCTGATGAACCTGTCGATCTCGTGCGACCACAGAGTCGTCGACGGCTGGGACGCGGCGAGCTTCGTGCAGGCGATCAAGCGGCTGATCGAGACGCCGGCGCTACTGTTCGTCGATTGACCCAACAGGGTCATCCGATGAGGAAGGTGCCTCTTGATGGCCTTCGGATCGCGTCCGGGAGCTGCGCCTGGCATTGATCGAAATCGGCTTGCACGTCTCGGCTGGGCATGGAGGCGCCGACCTTCAGCGTATCCATCTGTGGCACCCGGAAGGTTGAACCCGCTACAGCCTTCCGGGAAGCCTGTTTCGACCTGAACGACAGGCTCTCGCTGGTCGGCGGCCTACGCCGTAGCTGGAAGCGGCGGAAACTGGAGAGCGGTCAGCTTTTCGGGCTCGACCGACCCAAGCCCGAAGCGCTGACACCGCGTAGCGAGAAGGGCCGGAACGGCGTGACCCCGCGTGCCTCGATCCGCTCCACGCTGACACGGGGCCTGCAACACCAGCGCGCTTGCCGCCGATCTGGCCAACCCCGAGAAGACCAAGGCCCATGCGATCGGCCATGAAGACCGCGTGAGCGACAATATCAGCCTCAACCCGGCGGCCTTTACTACGATTGCTCCAATCTTCAGGCGAACGGCCCCACCAGTGCGCCGAGTCGCTTGCGTCCGGGCCGCCGGTCCACTGCGGCTGTGAAGAAGCACCGCGGAAAATTCCGTGTCCGACACACCATCTCCTTCCGTTCGATAGGTTAGGCGGAGGCTTCGGATAGCTATGGACCAAATCTAAGCAAGTTACATTCTACAGGATATAGAATGTTGTCTTAAGGCCACAGAAATTTGTCATTCCGGTAAATCTACACAGGTAACGACAAACTATCTTGAACTTTCCCGCAGTCGCCGAAAGAAGCGACAGACTAATCAATATCCCCGACACGGTGCGTGAACGGGGCTAATATTCAGGAGGATTTTCATGCGAAAATTTCTATTAATTCGCTCTGTCGCACTGGCTGGAACGATACTTGCCGCTGCACCGGCAGTCGCGCAAAACGCCCCGGCGACAACCGATGCTCCAGCCGCGCCCTCCGCATCGACGCAAGCCACGTCGAACGGACCCGGCGACATTATCGTGACCGCGCGTCGTCGCGATGAAAAACTGCAGAATGTGCCTGTTTCGGTCTCCGCCTTCTCGAATACGACGCTCCAGCGCGCCAGCGTCCAGACGATCGCCGATATCCGTACGATCACTCCGGGTCTGACCTTCTCCTCCGAAGGCGGCAAGGACAATACCGCCGTCACGCTCCGCGGGATCGGCCAGATCCCGACCGGCGAAGTGACGCCGGGCGTGGTGACCTATTTCGCCAACGTGCCGCTCGCCTCCCTCGGCTCGAACGTGCCGACCTTCGATATCGCCAATGTGCAGGTGCTTAAGGGTCCGCAGGGCACGCTGTTCGGCCGCAACACACTGGGCGGCGCCGTGCTGATCGCACCGCAGGCACCGTCGACGAAGGATGTCACCGGCTATCTCGAAGGCACCTACGGCAATTACGATTACAAGGAAGTCCAGGGCGCGCTCAATGTGCCGATCGTGAAGGACGTCCTTGCCGTCCGCGTCGCTGGCCAGATTCGTCGTCGCGACCCGGAAATCTATTCGATCAACGGCGGCAACGGCTTCAACAACGTCCATCAGGACAGCGCGCGCGTGTCCGTCCTCTTCACGCCGACGGACTGGCTGAAAAGCACCACGGTCGCCGACTATTTCAAGGCGAAGGAATTTGCCTCGGGCTATTATCTGCTCCGCCAGAACTTCCCCTTCTCGGCGCTGTTCGGCGCCGGCGCCGTCGCGGATTCGCTGGACCAGCAGGTCCAAGGCTATCTCGCCCAGCAGAAGGCGAATTTCTACGGCTCCTTCGAGGACAGCTCAGGCAGCGGCATCGCCAATCGCCGCAACATGGGGATCAGCAACGATACCAGCGCGACCTTCGGCAACTTCACGCTGCGCAACATCTTCGGCTATCGCAAGAACAAGAGCGACCAGTTGATCAACACCGCGGCGGTCGGCCCGACGACGCTTCCCGGCGCGGCCTTCGACAGTCCGGTCGACATTCCCTTCACGATCTTCCACGCCGCCGCGCTGATCGAACGCCAGTATCTCACCAACGAGACGCAGTTCCTCGGCACGTTCGATCGGTTCAATTTCATCGTCGGCGGCTTCTACAGCCATGATACCCCGGACGGCCCCTCAGGCTCGACCTTCGATGCGTTCACCACGCCCGGCGAGCCGGCGTCGGTGGTGACGGCGAACGTCCGCAACACCAATTATGCGGTGTTCGCGCAGGCCACCTACAAGGTCACCGATACGCTCAACGCCACCGGCGGCATCCGCTACAGCTGGGATCGCGTCTCGGCCTGCGGTGGCGCGATCGGCACCAGCTACGCCAATGACACGACCTGCCGGAGGATCGCCAACGACGGCAATACCACCGATGGAGTCGGCATCGTCAACAACCGCGGTTCGGCGCCGAGCTGGACCATCGGGCTCGACTGGAAAGCGCGGCCCAACCTGCTCCTCTACGTCGTCAGCCGTCGCGGTTATCGTGGCGTCAACGTCAACACGCCGCTGTTCGAGACGCCCTACACCACCGGTGGCACGATCTGCGGCCAGAGTGGCAACGAAGCCTGCCCCGATCTGCGGCCGTTCCAGAAGACCGGCGAAGAGAAGCTGACCGACATCGAAATCGGCGAGAAGTGGGACTTCCAAGTCTCCGGCGCGCGGGGCCGGATCAATACAGCCGCATTCTATTCGAAGTACAAGAACGCGCTCCAGTTCCTGAACCTCCAGGGCATCGTTCCGTCGACGGCGCCTGACCAGCCGACCAACGCCTCGCTCGGCGTAAACGCTGCGAACCTCAGCATCTACGGTGTCGAAGTCGAGGCCATGGTCAGCCCGACGCGCAACTTCACCGTTTCGTTCAGCGGCGCTTACACACACGTCAACGTCGACAGCATCTCGCTGCCGCCGATCACCGGGGTGGTGTTCACCAAGGCGAGCGTCAACAAATATGCCCCGAGTTTCTCCGGGACGCTGAGCGGCAACTGGACGCTTCCATTCCGGCCGCTCGACGGTGATCTGACGCTGAGCGGCGATCTCTTCATGACCGCCGACTTCGGCGGCCAGTATGGCGAGAAGCTTCCCGGCTACAACCTGGTCAACATGCGTCTCGACTGGGAGAAGATTGGCGGCACCGGCCTCGATCTCAGTCTGTTCGTCCGCAACCTGACCAAGGAGCGGTATTTCGCGGCCGCGGACGTGCTGTTGAAAAGCTTCCCGGTCAACTCGGTCGCGGTTGGCGATCCGCGTACCTATGGCGTGACGGCTCGCTACAATTTCTAATCGTCACGACAAGACGCCGTCGGCGTCCGGCAACATCAGCCTTGCGCGCGATGCTGCCGGACGCCCCGGAACTTTCGCTTCCGGGATGCAGGAAGTTGAGGTGGTTGCGGGAGGGCGCAAATATGCCGCCCGGTCGGGGCGGCTGATCTGCGCGGTTTAAGAAGCCCGATCTGTAATTTGTAGAGCCTGGCGGTTGTCCCTTGAGGGACTCATATCGTTGCGACCGCATCACCGATCATGACGATATGCTGCCGGTGCAGCGATGGATCGCCATGATCCAGAGGCCGCCAGGGAACTCATTGCCCTCGCCAAGGGTGTGCGGGCGGACGATCACTTCTATCGATCCCGCCTGAATCCGGGTGGCGGTCCAGGGATGGTCGCGCAAGCGATCCTGTCTCCGGCACTCCCGGCTGGCTGCGTTTGTGATAGATATTTGGTCGGGTATTCAGTTCCGCCACGTTGCGCCCAATCCACGCAGAACAACATTCGAACCTCTTGAAACGCAAATGGGCTTCCCTAATTTTGGTCATGCCGGGCGCTCCGGGTCCGGCTGGACATAGAGGGCGTCGGCTCTCCGTTTCCGACGCTTCTCATGCCCAAATTGCTTCAGTTGGAGGATTTGGAGATGAGAACCAATTTTGATTTTGGGCCGTACAGGCGCTCGACGGTCGGTTTCGACCGGCTGTTCA
>Ga0180221_1000772_pt1 | contig 24862 bp, 16 predicted proteins | sample eDN5th37CKraftMG_FD_151339 | JGI IMG/M metagenome (GOLD analysis project Ga0180221, IMG submission 151339) | Enriched Miracle-Growth compost microbial communities from Emeryville, California, USA - eDNA 5th pass 37_C Kraft MG (version 2) (version 2) ...
GGACCCGTGGCGCGAGCCTCGCCGGCGCGCGGTGCGCACGGGGCGGACGGGTGCCGCGGCCCGGGCGGCGGGTGCCTCGCCGGTCGGGGTCGTGCGGGGCTTCGGGTCGAGCGTCGTGTCACGCGTCGTCGTGTCAGGCATAGGTGACCCACCGCCTCTGCATGCGGAACTGGAGCAGGGTGACGGCGCCCACGATGAGCAGGATGACCATCGCGACCGCGGCGGCGTAGCCCTTGTCGTTACGCAGGAACGCCTCGTTGTAGAAGAGGTAGACGAGCGACTGCGTCTCCTGCATCGCCGGGTTGGCCTGCCCCATGAGGGCGTACAGGAGGTCGAACAGCTGGAAGCCGTTGATCACCGTGATGACGGTGACGAAGAAGACGCTCGGGGTGAGCAGCGGCACCGTCACGGACCGGAACTGCCGCCAGGCGGTCGCGCCGTCCAGGCTGGCCGCCTCGTACAGCTCCGGCGGGATGGTCCGCAGCCCGGCCGACAGGATGATGATCGCGAAGCCGAGCGACGTCCACAGGCCCACGATCGACACCGCGACCAGGGCGAACCCGGGCGTGGACGTCCATGCGGGCCCGTCCACCCCGACCAGGCCGAGCGCCCAGTTGAAGATGCCGAAGTCGCCGTTGAAGATCAGGCGCCACACCATGGCCACCGCCGTCGGCATCGCGACGTACGGCATGAAGTACAGCACCCGGTAGAACGCGGTGAACCGCATCCCCGGCCGGTTCAGCAGGCTCGCGATCCCCATCGCGACCGGCACGCCCAGCAGGACGATCGCGGTGTAGACGAGCGTGTTGACGGCAGCCGTCCCCAGGTCGGGGTCCTGCGCGAGACGGGCGTAGTTCTCGGTGCCCACCCACGTCTGGCCGCCGAACGCGCCCCACTCGGTGAACGAGAAGTACCCCGTCTGGACGATGGGCCACAGGTAGAACAGCACGACGCCGAACATCGTGGGCAGCACGAACAGCACGGGCCACCAGCCGTCGTGCCGGCCCCGTGCCGCCCGCGGTGCGGTGCGGTGGTCGACGGAGGTCATTCCTTCGCGAGCTCCGCGTTCATGGAGTCGGCCAGCTCCTGCGCGACCTCCTCGACGGGGCGCTTGCCCGAGAACGCCTGCGGCAGCAGCTCGTTCTCCAGCGCGTTCCACGCCGCGGTGTTCTGCGAGATCGGGTACGGGAAGGCCATGTCCTCGGCCGAGTCGAGGAAGACCTGGATGCCGAAGTTCGGCACGGAGTCGACGAACGCCTGCTGGGTGCCGGTGAAGGCGGGGTTCGCGGCGCCCATCTCCGCCTGCGTCCGCTGCGCCTCCTCGGAGCCGAGGTAGGCGAGGAACGCGTTGGCCGCGGCCTTGTTCTCGCTGTGCGCGGCGACGACGTTGCCGACGCCGTGGATGACGGTGGCGCGCTGCTCGGGCCCCGCGGGGAGGCGGACCGTGCCGAAGTCGTCCTTGTTCGCGGAGTCCTTCAGCTCCGCGACGGACCAGTTGCCGGACCACATCATCGCGGCCTTGCCGGAGCTGAACCACACCGCCGGCTTGGTGTCCGAGAGCTGCTGCACGGTGGGCGACCCGCCGTCCGCGACGAGGTCCGCCCACAGCTGCAGGCCCTCGATCGAGGCCGGGTCGTCGTAGCCCGACGTCGTGCCGTCCTCGGAGATGACGTGCCCGCCGGCCTGCAGGATCGAGTCGTAGTAGCTGCTCTGCCCGCCGCCGTTGAGCTCCGTGACGACGCCGTAGACGCCGTCGTCGGAGAGCTCGTCGGAGATCGTGGTCGCCGCGTCCGTGAACTCCTCCCACGTCCAGTCGTCGGTGGGCAGGTCGACGCCGGCCTTCTCGAACAGCGCCTTGTTGTACCAGAGGGCGACGGTGTCGAAGTCCTTGGGAACGGCGTACTGGGCGCCCTCGAACGTGTAGAGCTCGTTCATCGGCTCGGGGTAGTTCGCAGGGTCGAGCTCGCCGGCCTCGACCAGGCCCGTGATGGGCTGGAGCAGGTCGTTCGCCGCGTAGAGCTGGACGTTCGGGCCGTTCATCCAGAACACGTCGGGCAGCGTGCGCGACTCCCCCTGCGTCTGCAGCTTGGTGAAGTACTGCTGGTACGGCGTCAGGTCGACGGTGACCTTGATGTTCGGGTACTTCTCGTTGAAGTCCTTGACGTTCTGGTCGATCGCGTCCTTCTGGTTCTCGTCCCAGATCGCGTACGTGATCTCGGCCTGGGCGTCGGTCGGCGCGACCTCTCCGCTGTCCTGGGCGGCGTCGTCGCCGCCCCCGCACGCGGAGAGCGTCAGTGCCACGGCCGCGACGCCCGCGAGGGACGCGCTGCGCAGGAGATGCTTCATCGGGGTGCTCCTCGGGTTGGTGGGTCTCTCAGGCCCGCGGCGTCGGTGCCGCGGGGTCGACGTCGTCGTCGAAGTGGGCCGCGACCTCGGGGGTCACGGGCCGCACGCGCTGCGGCGCAGACCCCGCGCGCAGCGAGAGGGTGGCGGCGACGCCCGTCGCGACCGCGTCGCGGGCCATCACCGGTGAGGTGGTGATCGGGGCGCCCTCGGCCACGTGGCGCAGGAACTCGCCCACGGTCTGCCGGTCGGCGTCCTGGTGGCCGGGCCCGCCCGCGTCGACCGGGTACTCGACGTCGCCGCGCTCGGACCACGTGGTGCGGCGGTTCCACACCCGCACCGTGGCGCCGTCGCCGTCCCCCACGTTCTCCAGACGCCCGCGGGTGCCGATCACCGTGTAGTTGCGCCAGTAGTCGGGCGTGAAGTGGCACTGCTCGTAGCTGGCGAGCACGCCGTTGTCGAGGCGCATGAGCATCATCGAGGTGTCCTCGACGTCGATCGTCGGGTGCAGGCCCTTCTGCTCCAGCGGCGGCCAGTTGTCGTAGGAGAACCAGTCGGTCATGAGCTGGCCCGCACGGTCCTCCCGGTCCGTCACGCGCCCGTAGACCTGCAGGTCGCCCATCCCGACGACGTCCCGCGTGGTGGACCCGGCCAGCCAGTGGATGACGTCAATGTCGTGCACCGCCTTCTGCAGCAGCAGGCTCGTGCTGCGCGCGCGGTCGGCGTGCCAGTCCTTGAAGTAGTAGTCGCCGCCGTTGCCGACGAAGTGCCGGCACCACACCGCCTGCACCTCGCCGATCTCGCCGCGGGCCACGACGTCCCGCATCGTGCGCACCACCGCCATGTGCCGCATGTTGTGGCCCACGTAGAGCTTCGTGCCGGTCTCCGCGGCCGCGGCGAGCACCCGGTCGCAGTCCTCAATGGTGGTGGCGAGCGGCTTCTCCAGGTAAACGGCGACGCCCGCGCGCAGCAGGTCCTCGGCGAGGTCCGCGTGGGTGTCGTCGGGGGTGCAGACGAAGGCGGCGTCGACGCCCTGCGCGGTGCCCGCCCGCGCGACGAGGCCGCGGTGGTCGGCCGCGAACGCGGTGTCCGCGCCGAACAGCTCCTGCGCGCGGGCGCGGCCGGCCGGGTCGACGTCCACCGCCTCGACCACGCGGGCGGGCACGCCCGTGCGGCCCACCCACCGCGCGAGCCCGGCGCGCGCCCCGACCCCGACCACCGCGACCCGCAGCGGCTCGCGGACCTCCGTCGCCCCCGCCCTGGCGGGTTCGTCGCGGGCGTCCCCCTCGGCTGCGGGCGACGTCGTCGCCGGCGACGGCGTGGCGGCCGCGAGCGCGTCGGCGAGCGTCATCCCCGCCTCGGCCGCGCTGAGCGGCGGGGCCGCGACGTCGTCGCTGCCGAAGACGTCCCGCGAGCCGACCTCGAGGGCGCGCACCAGAGCGCCGAGAGCGGCGCCGTCCGAGGCGAACGCCGACGTCACGAGGGACGCCGCGGCGCGCGGCCGCACGAGCCGGTCGACCTCCTCCTGCAGCGGCGCGCGCAGCAGCTCGCCCGCGCGGGAAAGGCCCCCGCCGATCACCACGCACTCCGGGTCGACGACCATGGCGAGCGTCGCGAAACCGGGGGCGACCCGGCACACGTACTGCCGCAGCAGGGCGAGGGCCGCCTCGTCGCCGTCCCGCGCGCGCAGCGCGACGGCCTCGGCGCCGCCGGCCTCCTCGATCTCCCGCAGCTGGCTGCCCTCGTTCCAGCCGTCCCACCCGGTCCAGGAGAAGTCCCCGACCTCGCCGGCCGCGAACCGGTTCCCGCGGTAGACCTCGCCGCCGAGCACCAGCGCCGCGCCGACGCGGTAGCCGAGCTGCACCAGGACGACGTCGTCCGCGAGCCGGGCGGCGCCCAGGGCGTGCTCGGCCAGGGCGGCCATGTTGATGTCGTTCTCCACGATGACCGGGTGCTCGCCGCCGGTGGACAGCCGCGCCGCGAGGTCGACGCCGGTCCAGTCCGGGACCGGCAGGGAGAGGCGCACGCGCGCGCCGTCCACGATGCCCGGCACGGCCGCGGCCACCGCGGCGACGCGCGAGCGGGGCGCGTCGACCACGTCCAGCAGCTCGCGCTGGACGGAGCGGGCCGTCTCGAGCCGCTCCGCGCCGTCGGCCGGCCCGTCCACCGTGCGCCGCACGACGGCCCGCACCCGGCCCGCCAGGTCGGCCAGCATGCCGGTCACGGAGTGCACGCCCAGGTCGAGCCCGACGACGTACCGCGACTCCGCCGCGAAGACGAACCGGCGCGCGGGGCGGCCCAGCGCGCCCTCCTCCACGCCGGCGACCTCGCGGGCCAGGCCGCGCTCGACGAGCTCGGCGACGATCGACTCGACGGTCGGCCGCGACAGGCCGGTGTCCTTCGCGAGCGTCGTCAGCGTCGTGGCCCCGCCCGCGCGCAGCACCTCGATGCAGCTGAGCGTGTTGCGTCGGCGCACGTCCGTGACGTGCCGGTCACCACCGCTGCGGGCCATGGGTCTCTCCCTGCGTCTCTCGGGGTTTCTCGGGTGGGCTCGGCGTGCGGGTCAGCGGGCGAACAGCCCGACGGCGTCCCAGGCCACCCAGCCGCCGTCGGCGAGGACGAGCTCGATCACGTTGTCGCCCTCGCGCAGCAGGCCGGAGCCCACCGGGAGCTCGTGGTACGAGCGCACCAGTGCCGTGCCCGGCACCGTCGCGTCGCCCTCGCGCGAGCCGCGCGTCGCGCCCGGGGCCAGGGTGACGTCGGCGAGCGCGTCGCCGTTGACGACCACCCGGAGCGTGCCGCCCAGGCGGGTCGTGTCGACCAGCCACAGCGCGAGGTCGTGGTCGGCCTCGACGGGGCCGGGCAGCGTGAGGCGCCAGCGCGCGGTGTACACCTTGCGGCCCGCCCAGGCGTCGCCGGGCCCCGGCAGCAGGTACGGCCAGGCGTCGGCGGGCGAGTCCACACCCTGCTCGAGCTCGAACACGGCGTCCGGGTAGGCGGCCGGGATCTGCGCGTACCCCGACGGGGCGAAGCGGTGCTCGAGGGTCCGGGCGTCGAAGTCCCCGATCGTCGCGACGGGCCGGCCGGTGCCGACCACGGACGCCACCGAGCTCGCCGCGAGGGCGGCGCTCGGGCGCGCCGTCCGCCCGGCGTCGGACACGGCGACGATGCGGTACGTCCACGTCTCCCCGCGCGGGTCGACGTGGTGCGTGAGCTGGGGATAGACCGTCTTGGCGACGAGGTTCGACGTGTCGGGGTCGAAGGCGCCGCGGTCTCCGGGGACGGCGTGCACCCGGTAGTGGTCGATGAGCGGGTCGAAGCCGAGCGAGCGCCAGCTCAGCTCGGTCCGCGCGATGGCGGGCTCGGCGCGCAGGCCGGTGACCCGGGCGGGCGGCCGGGAGGACGGGACGGGCACGATGCCTCCTTCAGGCCTCGACGAGGCGGGGCGAGCCCGCGGGGGTGACGAACCGGGCGAGCACCTCGCGCGGGGCCGTGTCGTCGGCCTCCACCCACGGCACGCAGACGAAGGTCGACGTCATCTCCTCCGGCGTGAGGGTGACCGTCAGGTAGCCGCGGCGGCCGTCGTAGAGCCGCACGTAGTCGTGCTGCAGCCAGTCCGGGGCGTAGTCGTCCGTGGGCGCGCCGTCGCCGTCGGACGCCACGGACGTGCAGACCAGCTCCACCCCGACGTTCCCGGCGTCCGGGTCGCCCCAGTCCGCGCGCAGCTCCCCCGCGACCGCGTGATGGATGTCCCCCGACAGGACGACGACGTTGCTGCTGCGGGACATCGCGTCGAGCAGGCGCGCCCGGGCCGCGGGGTAGCCGTCCCACTGGTCGGTGCGGTCCTCCGTGACCGCCAGGAGGACCACCCCGCTGGCCACGACGTTCCAGACGGCCGGGCTGTCGACCAGCCGATCCTGCACCCAGCGCTCCTGCGCGCTCCCGAGCATGGTGCGGCTCGGGTCGGCCTGCTCCTCGGCGGTGGTCGGGAGCGGGTCGCGGTGCTGCCGGGTGTCCAGCAGGGAGAACCGCGCCAGGTGCCCGACGTCGAACCCCGTGGTGATGTCCGAGCCGGGGCCGTCGGGCAGGGCCTCGACGTCCACCGGAAGGTGCTCGTAGAAGGCCCGGTACGCCACGGCCACGCGGTGCGCGAAGATCTCGTCGGGCAGGCCGTAGGCGGACCGGCCGCCCACGTAGTTGTTCTGCACCTCGTGGTCGTCCCAGATCGCGACGGCGGGCACGCGCGCGTGCAGGGCCTGCAGGTGCGGGTCGCTCTTGGTGAGGGCGTACCGCAGCCGGTACTGCTCGAGGGTCTGGACCTCGGCCTCGTGCTCCGGCGCGACGGACACCCCCTGGCGCCACAGGTTCGCCTCGGTGATCCCGTACTCGTAGACGTAGTCGCCGCCGAAGACCACCAGGTCGAGGTCGGGCTCCGCCGCGAGGTGCCGGTGCGCGGTGAAGTGGCCGTGGTACCAGGCCTGGCACGAGACGACGCCCACGGTGAACCGGTCGGGCACGGCCGGCGCCGCCGGGAGGGTGCGGAAGCGCCCCACCGTGCTGGTCGTCTCCCCCGACCGGAAGCGGTAGAAGTACGCGGTGCCCGGCCGCAGCCCGGTCACCTTGGGGTGCACCGCGTGCGCCAGCTCCGGCTGCGCGAGCGCGTGCCCCCGCCGCACGACGTGCCGCAGCTCCGGGTCGGTCGCCACCTCCCAGTGCACGCCGTAGTTCCGCCGCGGCATCCCGGCGTGCCCGTCGGGGGCGAGCGGGTCCCGGGTGAGCCGGGTCCACATGACCATGGAGTCGGACCGGGGCGAGCCGCTCGCGACGCCCAGCCCGAAGGAGGCGTCCGACGGCGGCGGCGCCGCCCCGGCCGTCGCCGGGGCGCTGATGCCGAGCGCCAGGGTCGCGGCCCCGAGGCCGCCGGCGCGGAGCACCTCTCGCCGGCTGAACGTGGGGGTCGTGCGTGGCATGCGCCCTCCTGTCGAGACGCGACGTGACCTGGAGCACATCGTCGTGGAGTTATGAAAGGTATCTTCATATTCCCTGGGCGACAAGGGTCACGGCAGACGCCGGCCGGCCGGGCACCCCCGACCGCCTAGGCTGAGCGCGTGGGAGCCATCACCGAGACCTGGCACGAGCTGCGCGCGCTGCTGCGGCTGGAGGGTTTCCGCAAGCTCTTCACCGTCCGCCTGGTCTCCCAGGCGGGCGACGGCATGTTCCAGGTGGGGCTGGCCTCCCTGCTGTTCTTCTCCCCCGAGTCCCAGGGCACCGCGGCGGCGATCGCGGGCGCCTTCGCCGTCATGCTCGCGCCGTTCACGATCGTCGGCCCGTTCGCCGGCGTGCTGCTCGACCGCTGGCAGCGGCGCCAGGTGCTCGTGTGGGGCAACGCCGTGCGCGTGCTCCTCACGCTCGCGATGGCGGGGGCGATGCTGGCCGGCGGCGTCGGTGGCGGCATCTACGCCCTCGGGCTGGCGGCCCTGTCGGTCAACCGCTTCCTCCTGGCGGGCCTGTCGGCCGGCCTCCCGCGCGTCGTGGACGGCCCGCTGCTGCTCACCGCCAACTCGCTGTCCCCCACGCTCGGCGCGGGCGCCGCGTTCGTCGGCGGCGGCATCGGCTTCGTCCTCGGCCTGATGTTCGAGCCCGGGCGGGTCAAGGACTCCTCCGCCCTCGTGTGCGCGGCCCTCGTCTTCGGCGTCGCGTCGCTGCTCGCCACCCGCCTGCGGCGCACCCAGCTCGGCCCCGAGCACCCCGCCGAGGCCGACCTGCGCGGCGAGATCGCCAAGGTCGCGCGCGGCCTGGCCGACGGCGCCCGCTACCTCGTCGCGCGCCGCACCCCCGGCCAGGCGCTCCTCGCCATGGCCGTGCACCGCTTCCTGTACGGCGTGGTGTTCATCGCGTCGATCCTCATCTCGCGCAACCTGCTCGACCCCGGCAGCCAGACCGCCGGGATGGGCACCTTCGCCGTCGTCATCGGCCTCACCGGCGCCGGCGGGGCCCTCGCCATGGTGCTGACGCCCACGCTGTCGCGGCGCACCGGCCCGCAGGGCTGGATCGCGGTCATGCTGCTGCTCGCGGCCGCCAGCCAGCTCGTGCTCGTCACCACGCCCGCCCGGGCCGTGGTCTACACCGGGGCCGCGCTCCTCGGCCTGGCCGCGCAGGGCACCAAGATCGCCGTCGACACGATCGTGCAGCGCGACGCCGAGGACGAGTTCCGCGGCCGCGCGTTCGCCTTCTACGACGTCCTGTACAACGCCGCGTTCGTCGGCGCGGCCGCCCTCGCCGCCTTCACGCTGCCGGACACCGGCTGGTCACGGGCCGTGTTCGTCGGCCTCGCCGTCGCCTACGTGGTCGCCGCGCTCCTCATGGCGACGCGCGGGGCGCGGACGCCCGTGGAGGTGCCGCCCCGCGTGCGCCTGGCGCCGTCCGCCGGGTCGTAGACGGGCGCGGGGAGGCTCCCGCCCGACCCGATCGACCACCGCGCCGTTCTGCCCCTGGAAGAACCGACGAGTTCCGCCCCGAAAACAGGTCGTCACCGGAGCGGGAATATCGCAGGATGGTTCGTGGTCGTACACAGTACGGTCTCGCCCGTCCGGCGACCGCACCCGGGGCTGACCGGCCCCCAGCACCACGACCGACCACGACGACGTGCCGCGCGCCCACGGCGTCGGCTCGCCCTGCCCTCCGCCGGGTCTCCCGGCACGACGCGACCGGAGCACAGCGTGCCAGCCCCCCGACAGTCCGACTCCGCCCCACCCCGCACGAGCACCTCGGAGGCCACCCTGACCACGCCCACCACCACCGACGAGGCCACCACCGCACCCGCCCGCGGCGTCGTCATCGACGAGGCGGTGCCCCAGCGCCTGACCCGTGAGCAGTTCACGATCATCGCGCTGCTGCTGGGATCTGCGTTCGTCGTCATCCTCAACGAGACGACGATGAGCGTGGCCCTCGCCCCGCTGATGGCCGACCTCGGCATCACCGCGAGCACCGGGCAGTGGCTCACCACCGCCTTCATGCTCACGATGTCGGTGATCATCCCGGCCACCGGGTTCCTGCTGCAGCGCCTCGGCACCCGCGGCGCCTACTTGCTCGCGATGTCGCTCTTCAGCGCGGGCACGCTGCTGGCCGCCCTGTCCCCCGGCTTCGGGTGGCTGCTGGGCGGGCGCATCGTCCAGGCCTCGGGCACGGCCATCATGATGCCGCTGCTCATGACGACGATCATGACCGTCGTCCCGCCGGCGATCCGCGGCAAGATCATGGGCAACATCTCCATCGTCATGGCGGCGGCCCCGGCGCTCGGCCCGGCCATCTCGGGCGTCATCCTCGACGCGCTGAGCTGGCGCTGGGTCTTCGGCATCGTGCTGCCGATCGCACTGTTCGCGCTGGTCATGGGCTTCTTGTACGTCCGTGACGTGGCCGACCGTACGCACTCCCGCCTCGACCCGCTGTCGCTGGGCCTCGCCGCCGTCGCGTTCGGCGGCCTGGTGTACGGCCTGTCCAGCATCGGCGAGGCGGCCCGCGAGACGCCGCCGGTCTCGCCCGCGATCCCGCTGGTCGCGGGGGCCGTGGTGCTCGCCCTGTTCGCCTGGCGGCAGCTGCGCCTCGCCCGCGACGGCCGCGCGCTCCTCGACCTCGGGGTCTTCCGGTCCCGCGGCTTCTCGGTCGGCCTGTCGATCCTGGCGGTGGGCATGCTGGCCATGTTCGGCTCGCTGATCCTGCTGCCGCTGTTCCTCCAGGACGCGATGGGCCTCCCGCCGCTGGCCACCGGCCTCGTCGTGCTGCCCGGCGGCCTGCTCATGGGTCTGCTCGGCCCCACGGTCGGCCGCCTCTACGACCGGGTCGGGCCCCGACCGCTGGTCACGCCCGGTCTCGTCGTGGTGACGATCGCCCTCGCCCTGTTCACGCGGGTGCACGCCGACACGTCGCCCTGGTACGTCCTGGCGCTGCACGTGACGCTCAGCCTCGGCCTGGCGTTCATGTTCACGCCGCTGTTCACCTCGGCGCTGTCGTCGCTGTCCCCGAAGCTGTACTCGCACGGATCGGCCGCGATCGGCACGCTGCAGCAGCTCGCCGGGGCCGCCGGTACGGCGATGTTCGTCGCCGTCATGACGACGCGGTCCGTCGCCCTCCTGGCGGACGGCGCGAGCCCGCAGGTCGCCCTGGCCGAGGGCGTCGGCGAGGCGTTCCTGTGGGGCACGGCGATCATGCTCGTCGCCGTGGGCCTGTCCTTCCTGCTGCGGCGCGTGCCCACCACGCCCGAGGGCGAGGGGGCGCCGGCGGCCCACTGACCGCCCCGCCGCACCGTGTGAGCGCGACTTCGGGGACTATCGCAGCGCGAATAGTCCCCGAAGTCGCGCTCACAGCGTGCTGGGGGTGCGCGTGGCGGTGCGGAACGTCGGGGCCAAGGCCACCACGCCGAGCGCCAGCAGCGCCGGGACGGCGAACGCGAGGCGCAGGGTCAGCAGCTCGGCGACGCCGCCCACCAGGCCCGCCCCCACGACGAACCCCACGTAGTTGAAGAGGTTGACGCGCGCGACTGCGACGCCGGTCCCGTCCGGGTCGAGCCGCCCCGCCACCGAGAAGGCCAGCGGCACCACGACGCTCAGCCCCAGACCTGTCAGGCCGAAGCCCACGACCGCCACCCACGGCCCTGGCGCGAGCGTCACGGCGGCGAGGCCCGCCGTCCCGACCAGCCCGCCGACGGCGACGAGGCCGACGGGGCCGAAGCGGTTGACCTGCCGGTCCGCCACGAGCCGGCCGAGCAGCTGGCAGCCCAGGTAGGCCGCGAGGCCCAGCGGCGCGACGTTCGCGGCCGCCCCCAGGGCGTCCTGCACGTACTTAGTCGACCAGTTCGACGTCGCCGAGTCCGCGACGTACACGATCGTCACCGCGAGGCCCACCAGCACGAGCGGGCCCCAGGGCGGGCGCGCCGCCGGTGGCGGTACCACCGCGTCGAGCCGCGGGAGGCGACGACGGACGACCCCGGCCGCGCTCGCGGCAACGAGGTCGACGCCGACACCCACCACCGCGACCAGGCCCAGCCCGCCGGCGAGCGACCAGCCCAGCGAGTGCGCCAGCACGGCCGCCAGGGAGCCGAGGATGCCGCCCACGCTCCACGCGCCGTGGAACGAGTTGAGCAGGCTCCGCCCGTACCGCAGCTCCACCTCCACGCCCTGCATGTTCATGCTCGCGTCGACCAGGCCCAGCAGCAGGCCCACCCCCGCGACCACCGGGTAGAGCACCCCGACCGACGGCGCCAGGCCGGCGCCCAGCACCGCGAACGCCACGAGCGGCCCGCACACGTGCAGCAGGCGCGCGCTGCCCACGCGCGGGGCGAGCGCCCCGGCGAGCACGCTGCCCACGCCGGCGACGACCGGCACCAGCAGCAGGATCAGGGTGAGCATGCCGTCGGAGATGCCGAGGTCGTGCTGGAGCGTCGGCACCTGCGCGAGCAGCCCCGCGAAGCACATGCCCTGCACCAGGTAGAACGCCGCGACGACGGCGCGGGCACGCCGGTCGTCCACCCGCACGGCCTCCGCCGGGGACCTGCCGCCGGACCCGTCCATGCCCGCCTCCGCTCGTCGCGCCGGGCTCGCCGTCGGGCCCGGGCGCAAGCGCGAGGATAGACCCGTCGCCGCGGGTGCCGGACGCTGGGCGCCGGTCAGGGGGTGCGGGTCAGCGGCAGCCGGTCACTGCTGGTCGGCCCACCAGGCGCGCAGCTCCTGCTCCGCGCGCTCGGCGCCCAGGGGGCCGTGCTCCATCCGCAGGGCGAGCAGGTGCTTGTAGGCGCGGCCGACGACGGGCCCCGGGTCGACGCCGAGGATCGCCATGATCTGCGAGCCGTCCAGGTCCGGGCGGATCGCGTCGATCTCCTCCTGCTCGCGCAGGGCGGCGATCCGCCGCTCCAGGTCGGTGTACGAGTCGGCCAGCCGCTGCGCCTTGCGGCGGTTGCGCGTCGTGGAGTCGGCGCGGGTGAGCCGGTGCAGGCGCTCCAGGAGGGGCCCGGCGTCCGTGACGTAGCGGCGCACGGCCGAGTCCGTCCACTGCCCGTCGCCGTACCCGTGGAAGCGCAGGTGCAGCTCCACGAGGCGCGCCACGTCCTTGACCACCTGCTTCTCGTACCGCAGGGCGCGCAGGCGCTTGGCCACCAGCTTCGCCCCGACCACCTCGTGGTGGTGGAAGCTGACGCCGCCCCCCGGCTCGAAGCGGCGCGTGGCCGGCTTGCCGACGTCGTGCAGCAGGGACGCCAGGCGCAGCACCAGGTCGGGGGCGGGCACGGGCCCGTCCGGGCCGGTCTCCTGCGCGATGGCCTGCTCCAGCACCGTGAGCGAGTGCTGGTAGACGTCCTTGTGCCGGTGGTGCTCGTCGATCTCCAGGCGCAGCGCGGGCAGCTCGGGCAGCACGTGCTCGGCCAGGCCGGTGTCGACCAGCACCTCGAGACCGGCGCGGGGGCGGTCGCTCAGCAGCAGCTTGGTGATCTCGGTCTGCACGCGCTCCGCCGAGACGATCTCGATGCGGCCCGCCATGTCGAGGATCGCCTGCCGGGTGGCCGGCTCGACGTCGAACCCGAGCTGTCCGGCGAAGCGCGCGGCGCGCATCATGCGCAGGGGGTCGTCGTCGAACGACCGCTCCGGCGCGATCGGGGTGCGCAGCACGCCGCGGGCGAGGTCGCTCAGCCCGTCGAACGGGTCGACGAACGTGAGGTCCGGCAGGCGCACCGCCATCGCGTTCACCGTGAAGTCGCGGCGCGACAGGTCGCCGTCGAGCGTGTCGCCGAACGCCACGACGGGCTTGCGGGACGCGGGGTCGTACTCGTCGCTGCGGTACGTCGTCACCTCGACGACGACGTCGTCCGTGCCGCCGACCGTGCGCGCGAACCGCCGCGCGCCGATCGTGCCGAACTCCTTGCCGATGTCCCAGTGCGCGTCGCCCCACCGGGCCAGCAGCGCCTGCGTCTCGTCGGGCGTCGCCGAGGTGGCGAAGTCCAGGTCGTTGCTCGCGCGCCCGAGGAACGCGTCGCGGACGGGCCCGCCCACCAGCGCGAGCTCGTGCCCGGCGGCGCGGAACAGCTCGCCCAGCTCGACGGCCGCGGGGGCCATCTCGGTCAGGACGCCGAGGGCGCGGCGCAGCAGCGCGGCAGGGGCCGGGGGTTCAGGGGTCGACACGGCGTCCTATCCTCCCAGATCGTGCGGGCGGGCGCCCCGGGGGCGGGGTCGGCGGCCTGCCGTCACTCGGTAGGGTGGTCGCATGTCATCCCCGGCCCCGGTTCCCGGCCCCCGGCGCGGGCGCCCGGCCGCGCCGGTCCCCGTGCCGCCGGGAGGACACCCGCTCAAGGTCGACCCGGCGCGGCTGGCCGGCCTGCGCGGCACCACGACCCCCGCCGTCGTCGGCGTCACCCCGTCGGGGTCGACCGCGCACCTGCCGGTCAACGAGGAGACGTCCGCGGGCGGACTCGTGGTGCAGGTCGCCCCGGGCGGGCCCGAGGCGGCCGTCATCGTGCGGCGCAACCGGGGCGGGCGGCTCGAGTGGTGCCTGCCCAAGGGGCACCTCGAGGGCGAGGAGACGCCGGAGCAGGCGGCCGTCCGCGAGATCCGCGAGGAGACCGGCATCCTCGGCACCGTCCGCACCCGCCTGGGCGTCATCGACTACTGGTTCAGCGGCGAGGACCACCGCGTGCACAAGGTGGTGCACCACTTCCTCCTGCGCGCGGAGGGCGGCGTCATCACCGCCGAGGGCGACCCCGACGGCGAGGCGGAGGACGCCCTGTGGGTGCCCGTCGGCCGGCTCACCGAGCGTCTCTCCTACCCGAACGAGCAGCGGCTCGCGATGGTCGCGCAGCAGGTGCTCCGCCGCACGCCCGAGGTGCTGGGCCACCCCGGCCTGGGAGCCGTCGAGTGAGGCCCGCCGCGTGACCGTCCCCCGACCGTCGGGTGCCCTCGCCGCACCCGCACCCGCGCCCGCCCGGCACCTCCAGGCGCTGCTGCTGCTCGCAGCCCTTCTCGTGGTCACCCTGGTCGTGCCGTCCGCACCACCGGCGTCCGCGGCGCCGCTGCCCCAGGCGCGCGACGGGAGGGCGACCGTGGAGCTCGTCGGCTCCTCGCCCACCCTCGCGGCCCCGGGGTCCACGGTGACGTTCACCGTCCGGGTCACGAACGGCACGGACACGGCGCTCGACGGCGCGTCGGTCGACCTCGGCGTCGCGTGGCGGCCCGTCACCTCCCGCGCGGACCTCGCCACCTGGGCGGACGACGGCGGCCAGACCACGGCCGCCCGGCAGGTCACCGAGCCGGTCGACCGTCTCGCCCCCGGCGACTCCACGCAGCTGCGGCTCGAGCTCGACGTCGACGCCCTCGGTCTCGCGGGCGCACCGTGGGGCCCCCGGGAGATGTCGGTGGCCCTCGTCCAGCGCGACGCCCCGGTGGACGTGCTCCACACCTTCCTCCTGTACGCGCCCGACGGCGCCGCGCCGCAGCGGGTGTCCGTGAGCGTCGCCGCCCCCGCCACCGGCCCCGCCGTCGACCCGCTCGACCCCGAGGGCTACGACCTCGCGCTCGGCAGCGACACCGCGGCGGACGGGCGCCTGACCCGGCTTCTCGACGCCGCCGCCGTCACCGAGTCCTCCCCCGGCATGTCGCTCGCGGTCGACCCCGCGCTCGTCGCGGCCGCCGGCGCGCGGGGCGGGGACGCGCAGGCGTGGGCCACCCGGCTCACGGGAGCACCCGCCTCCGGGGACGACGACACGGCCGCCGGCTCGTCGGCGGGCAGCACCGCCACGAGCACAGGCACGAACACAGGCACGAGCACCGCCGCGTCCGGCCGGCCGGCCGAGGTCGCCGTCCTGCCCGGTTTCGACCCGGACCTCGCCGCGGTCGCGCACGCCGACCCGTCGCGCGCGGACGTCGCGGCCGCGACCGGCGGCGAGGCCGCGCTCGGCCCGGCGTGGCAGCGACCCGAGGACTGGGGCCTCACCGTCGCCTGGCCGGAGGGCCGCGCCGACGCCGCCACGCTCGCCGTCGGCGGCGAGGCCCCCGTCGACCAGGTCGTCGTGAGCACCGGCCTCGCCCCGACGGGGGGCGCCCCCGCCTCGGCGCGGGCCGCCGTCGACACGCCCACGGGCAAGGTGCCCGCCCTGGTCGCCGACGCCGGCCTCTCGTCCGCGCTCGCCTCCCTCACCGACGACGCCGACGCACCCACCGCCGCCGAGGCCTCCGCGCGCGTGCTCGCCGACACGGCGCTGCTCGCGATCCAGCAGCAGGAGGCCGGCCAGCGGGGCCTGCACGTCCTCGCGGCGCTGCCCCGCGGCTGGTCGCCCGACCCGGAGCTCGTCGGCACGGTGCTGGGCTCGCTCCACGCCGCGTCGTGGGCGGACGTCGTCCCGCTGTCGGAGACCGTCTCCTCGCCCGCCTCGCGCGTCCCGCGCGACGGCCCCGCCCGGTCGGGTGAGGCCGACGGCGAGCTCGACCCGGCCTCCGTGCGCCGGCTCCTGGACTCCCGGCGCGACCTCGCCGCGTTCTCCACGGTGGCGAGCGACCCGGTCGAGCTGAGCGGGGACGCCGACCAGGCGCTCGTCGCCCCGCTCGCCGTGGCGGCGCGCACCGACCCCCGAGCCCGGGATCGCGCCGTCGACATCGCGGTCGAACGCTCGAGGACCCTGCAGGAGGGCATCGCCGTCGCCGACCGCTCGAACGTCACCCTCGTGAGCGACACCGGGCGGCTGCCCGTGACCGTCTCGAACGAACTCCCCGTGGACGCCACCGTCACCGTCGTGCTGCGCCCGAACGCGTCGCGACTGGTGGTCGAGGCCCGCCCGACCGTCACCGTGCCCGCCGGGACGTCCACCAACGTCTACGTGCCCGTGCGCGCCATCGGGTCCGGCGACGTCGACGTGCAGGTCGAGGTGCTCGCCCCCAGCAGCGCGGTGGTGGCCGGGCCGACGAGCTTCTCGTTGCGGGTCCGCGCCGGCTGGGAGACGGCGGGCACCGCCGTCGTCGCCGCGCTGGTCGCGCTCCTCTTCCTCGGCGGCATCTGGCGTACCGTGCGGCGAGGCCGGTCCTCGGCGCGCACCACCGACGAGGGCGTCCCGGACGCCGCGGCCGACCCGCAGGGTCCCGCCGACACCGGTCCGCCGGACGCCGCGACCGTCGCCGAGCACGACGGCGACGACGAGACCGCCCGCCCCACCCCCGCACGAGCAACGGAGACCGACCCCACATGACCGACACGCCCGCCCTCCCCGACGACGGTCGGCCGCAGGCGCCCCTCGACGGCACCCCCGTCGACCCGGCGGCGGCGCCCACCGGGGACGACGCCGAGCGCCAGGGTCGATCCTCCGGCGGGGTCCGCAGCGCCAGCCTCGGGCGCGGTTCGGTCGTGATGACGCTGGGCACGGTCGCGTCCCGCGCGTCCGGACTCGTCCGCGCCATGCTGCTGGTCGCGTGCGTCGGCGCGGTCGGCACCGTCGCCGACGCGTTCGACATCGCGAACAAGCTGCCCAACATGCTGTTCGCGCTCATCTCGGCCGGCGTGCTCCAGGCCGTGCTCATCCCGCAGATCCTGCGGGCGATGAACGCGCACGACGCCCGCCAGCGGCTCGACAAGCTGCTCAGCATCTCCGGCCTCGGGCTGCTGCTGCTGACGGCCGTGCTCGTCGTGGCTGCGCCGCTGATCGTGTGGCTCTCCACCCTCAGCTCGGCCTGGACCTCCGACGAGCGCCACCTCGCCGTCGTCTTCGCCTACTGGTGCATCCCCCAGGTCTTCTTCTACGGCCTGTACATGCTGCTGGGGCAGGTGCTCAACGCCCAGGGCAAGTTCGGGGCGTACGGCGTCGCCCCGGTGGCGAACAACGTCGTCTCGCTGCTCGGGTTCGGCGCGTTCCTGCTGGTGTGGGGCGCGGCCCCGGACGGCGGCATCTCCGACCTGTCCGCCTGGTCGACCGCGCAGACGGCGGTGCTCGCCGGCACCGCGACGCTCGGCATCGCGGCCCAGGCCCTGGTGCTCGTCGTCGCGCTGCGCCGCTCGGGCTTCCCGTGGCGGTTCCGGTTCGGCCTGCGCGGCATCGGGCTGCGCGCGGCGGGCGCCGTCGTCGGCTGGACCATCGGCGCCGTCGCGCTCGAGCAGGTCGGCGTCCTCTTCCTCACCAACGTGCTCGGCGCCGCGGGCCGGGCGGGCACCGACGCGGGCACCGCGTTCGCGGGGAACGCCGCCTACACCAACGCGATGACGATCTACCTGCTGCCGCACTCCCTGGTCGTCGTCTCCATCGTCACGGTCCTCTTCCCGCGCATGACGGCGGCCGTGCAGGCCGGCGACATCCCCGGCGTCCGGCGGGACATGTCGCTCGGCATGCGCTCGGCGGGCGTGTTCTCCGTGTTCTCCACCGCCGTCCTGGTCGTGCTGGCCGTGCCGCTCACGGGCGCGCTGCTGCCCTCGCTCGGGCCGGACGGGATCGCCGCGGTCGCGCCGATCATCCAGGCGATGGCGGTCGGCATCATCGCCCTGGGTGCCACGGTGCTCGTGCGGCGCATGTACTTCGCGTTCGAGGACGGGCGCAGCATCTTCGTCATCCAGGTCATCGCGACCGTCTCGATGGTCGTCGTCCTGTGGGGCGCGACCCGCGCGCTGCCGCAGGAGTGGTGGGCCGTCGCCGCCGGCGGCGCGTACGCGCTGTCCACGTGGATCTCCCTGCTGCTGCGCGTGCGCGGCATGCGCCGCAAGCTGCACGGCATGGACGGGCGGCGCGTGCTGCGCCTGTACGTCCGCGCCCTGGTCGGCGCGCTGGTCGCCGGGCTGCTGGGCTGGCTGACGGTCCGCCTCCTCGACGGCTACGACGTGTCCTCCTGGGGCCACGCCGTGCTCGTCACCGCGGTCGCGGGCGTCGTCATGGTCCTCGGCTACGTCCTCACGCTCAAGGTCCTGCACGTGCGGGAGCTCGACGACGCGCTGGCGCCCGTCCTCCGCCGGCTCAAGCGATGACGGCGGTGGCGTGCCCGGTCCGCGCGGGTTTCGTGAGAGCCCGGCGGGCGCGCCCACGCGGCACCGCCTCCGGGCCACCGGCCCGCCCGTACCATGGTCCGATGGACCGGAGGACACTCTCCCCCCGCACCCCCACCGAGGAGTCCAGGTGAGCACCGCCCATCCCGGGACCGTCATGGTCGATCGCTATCGGCTCGTGCAGCCCGCAGCCACCGACCTCGCCGTAGCCGAGGCGTGGGAGGCGCACGACCAGATCCTGGACCGCCCGGTCCGGGTCACCTTCGTCGACGGCCCCTACGCGGCGGCCGCGCTCGACGCCGCGCGACGTGCCGCGCTCGTCGCCGACCCGCGGCTCTCCCGCGTGCTCGACGTCGGCAGCACCGACCTCGGCGCGGGCCAGCGCAGTTACATCATCTCCGAGCCGTACCGCGGGTCGTCCCTCACCGAGGTCGTCTCCGGCGGCCTCGTGGACGCCCAGCAGGCGCGCGCCATCGTGGGCGAGGCCGCCGCCGCCCTCGAGGCGGCCGGCCAGCGCGGCGTGCACCACCTGGCGCTGCGCCCCGAGGCGGTGCGCGTGGACGGTCACCGCGTCGTCGTCACCGGCCTCGGCATCGACGCCGCGCTCGCGGGGGTCGACGGCCGCCGGGACCACATCACCGGCGCCGGCGCGGCGGCCGCGGACGCCCGCGACCTCGTCGCCCTCGCGTACTACGCGCTGACCGCCCGGTGGCCGGGCGACTCGCTCGACGAGCCGTGGATCGCCCCCGACGCCGTCCGGCCCTTGCCGGCCCAGCGCGACGCCGACGGCGTCGTCCCGGTCTCCGCGCTGGTGCCGCACGTCGACGGGGAGCTCGACACCCTCGTGCGGCGCACCTTCAGCGGGGACGCCCCCGACGCCCCGAGCACGCCCGGTGACGTCGTCGCCGCGCTCGCCCCCTGGGGCGAGGTGTCCGTCGTCGCGTCCCTGCCCCAGTTCGTGCAGCCCTCGACCGAGCCTCCGGTGCGCTCGTCCGTCCTGGGTGCGGTCGGAGCGAACGGCGCGGGACTGCCCGGGACGCCGCCTCCCGCCCCGCCGGTGCGCCGCCCCGCGAGCGGCCGCATCGCGCGGTCGGCCGCCGTGGGTGGAGCCGCCGGCGCCGTCGCGGGCCAGGCCGCGCCCACGACCGCCCAGGCCACCCAGGCGATGCCGCCGGCCGCTCCGGTGGGCGCGCAGGCTCCCGTCGCGCCCGCCCAGGCGACGGCGGCGATGGCGCCCGTCCAGCAGCACGCACCGACGGCCCAGCCCGCGGCGATGGCGCAGACCGCGCACGCGCCCGTGCCCCCGCCGCCTGGCGGCGGTGAGCCCCGCACGGACACCGGCGGCTTCGCGTCCACGCCCGCGCCCAAGCGCCGCGGCGTGAACCCGACGCCGATCGTGCTCGGGCTGGTGGTGGTGCTCGTGCTCGTCGGTGCCCTGTGGGCCGTGTCCAAGGTGCTGAACCCCACCGACCCGCCGCCCGTCGCGGAGAGTCCCGCGGCCACCCAGGACGCGGGTGGTAGCGGCGCCGCGGAGGAGTCGGACGGCGAGGAGTCCAGCGAGCCGTCGGAGACCCCGGAGGTCCGGCCCGTCATCAAGTCGGGCGACCAGCTGGATCCCGAGGGCGACGGCCAGCACCCCGAGGCGGTGGACCTCGCCTACGACGGCGACCCCTCCACCTTCTGGTACACGCAGTGGTTCAACGGCGCGGACTTCGCCGGCCTCCGCAGCGGGCTCGGGTACGTCATCGAGCTCGAGAAGCCGGCGCCCGTCACGTCGATCACGCTGAACACCAACTCCTCCGGCGGCAACGTCCAGATCCGCGCGACGTCGCGGGACAAGCCCACCGAGGGCACGGTCCTGGCCGAGGGCGAGTTCAGCTCCGAGACCACGCTGGACCTCGACGAGGAGACGGTCGCCGACTCCTTCGTCATCTGGATCACGGAGCTTCCGCAGACGAACGACAAGTACTACCTGGAGCTCAACGAGATCGTCCTCTCGTGATCCGTCCCGGGCGACCTGTCGCCCGGGAACACCACACCCCCTCGCGGTGTTGAGGCGGTGGCGCCCCCAGGACGCGAACGACCAGCAGACGACCAGGAGAGAACGTGACCGATCAGCCGACCAACACCACCGGTGAGGCCACCGTGCACGACATCGTCATCGTGGGCTCGGGCCCGGCGGGCTACACCGCGGCCGTGTACGCCGCGCGAGCTGGTCTGGCGCCCGTCGTCATCGCGGGTTCCGTCACGGCCGGCGGCGCCCTCATGAACACCACCGAGGTGGAGAACTTCCCCGGCTTCCCCGCGGGCATCCAGGGGCCCGACCTCATGGAGGCCATGCGCGAGCAGGCCGAGAGGTTCGGCGCCCGCGTGCTGTGGGACGACGCCGAGCAGGTCGAGCTCACCGGTGACATCAAGACCGTCGTCACCGGGGGCGGCGAGACCTTCAAGGCGCGCGCCGTGATCCTCGCGACCGGCTCCGCGTACCGCGAGCTCGGCCTGCCCGAGGAGAAGCAGCTCTCCGGGCGCGGGGTGTCGTGGTGCGCCACCTGCGACGGCTTCTTCTTCCGCGACCAGCACATCGCCGTCGTCGGCGGCGGCGACTCCGCGATGGAGGAGGCCACGTTCCTCACGCGCTTCGCCTCGAAGGTGACGATCGTGCACCGTCGTGACTCGCTGCGCGCGTCGAAGATCATGGCCGACCGCGCCCAGGCCGACCCCAAGATCGAGTTCGCCTGGAACAGCGAGGTCGTGGGCATCTCCGGCGAGGACAAGGTCACGGGCCTCACGCTGCGCGACACGGTCACCGGTGAGGAGCGCCGGCTGGACACCACCGGGCTCTTCGTCGCGATCGGTCACGACCCCCGCACCGACCTCGTCAAGGGTCAGGTCGACCTGGACGACGAGGGGTACATCCTCGTCGAGGGCCGCTCCACGCGGACCAACCTTCGCGGCGTCTTCGCCTGCGGCGACGCGGTGGACCACACCTACCGCCAGGCGATCACCGCCGCCGGCTCGGGTTGCGCGGCCGCGCTCGACGCGCAGACCTACCTCACCGAGGTGGCCGACGCGGAGGGTGAGAAGGAGCTCGCCGGCACGCCTTCCGTCCCTCACCCGGACGGCCTCCCCGCAGCCCTCGACTCCGTCGCCGGCTGACCACTCCCCCATCCCAGACCGAAGGAGCGACACATGGCTACCGTCGCCGTCACCGACGACACGTTCAAGGCCGAGGTCCTCGAGTCCGACGTCCCCGTCCTCGTCGACTTCTGGGCAACCTGGTGCGGCCCCTGCCGCATGGTGGCACCGATCCTCGAGGAGCTCTCGGACGAATACGAGGGCAAGATCAAGATCGCCAAGCTCGACACCGACGCCAACCAGGCCACCACCATGGCGTACGGCATCACGTCGATCCCGACGCTCAACGTCTACTCCGGCGGCGAGCTCGTGAAGTCCGTGATTGGCGCGCGGCCGAAGCGTGCCCTGCAGGAAGAGATCGAAGCAGTGCTGGCGCCCAGCGCCTGACCGTCGTTCCGCGGCCGGGCCTGTTTCACGTGAAACAGGCCCGGCCGTTGTCGTGTCCGGGAGCGGCGCCGACCCGACACACGCCCCGCCTGCCTGATCTCAGGCGGCGTTCACACGCAGTCGCCTGTGCCGCGCGCGCCTGGCTTGGCTCCAGCCACGGGCGTTGCTCCGAGGACGCACCGGTGCCGCTGCGACCGCGCTCGAGCGCATCACCGGCCGGCCCCACCCACGTGAGGCCTTTCGACCGTCCTGGGGTGCTCGTGACCTTCCCCGTGACAGCGGCGCCGTGAGCACGGGAGCCGCAAGAGCCAGGCCGCCTTCCGGCCAGCGCCGACGTGAGACCAGCGCACTCGTGCGGGAACTGCGGTAGTGGTCCGAGCATCGGTCGCGTCGACGGCTGACCACACACCCCGATATGCGCCCCGTGCCAAGGCTTCTCGCGCCGGATGCGAAGCGACGGAGCGGCCGATGAAGCACCGCGGGCGGTCCCGTAGTCGGGTCATGACCGCCCCCACAGGTCCCCGCCGCCCGCTTCCTGTTTTCGCTCCTGACCTGCAACGACTCCATGCTCCTTACCGCCTTGGGCGCTCGGAGCCCTCCGCGTGGTGGATATGAGCCGGGCTCAGCCCCCGCGGTCGTGTTTCACGTGGAACACCACGGACTCGGCGTGACCGCAGAGAGGCGAGCCGGCCTGGGTGAGGGCACGCCGTCGTGCGCGTAGGTCGATCTCACTCGGCTCGGGAGCGACGCCCTTGATGTCTCGTCTCCCGGCCGCAGCATCCGGTATCGACGTCACGGCTGCTGCCCCCTCCGTCATCCGAGTGTGGCCCCGCGGGCCCGGTCCCCACCAGACCGCACCGAACTGCCGCGAACCAACCGAGCCACACCGAATCCGGCAGAACCGCGCCGAGCCGAACCGAGCCGAGAGAGAAGCTCGACCGTTTCCCCCGCCGGTACGGCCATCGACACGCGACAGCGAGCCCGGAAATTGGCGACGGCACTGCGCCTCCCTACACCAACACCCCGATCGCCCTGACTTCAGTCGACACTTCCCCCCGTGCGAGGACCGCGCTCCGCCCGGTCCCCTGTTCGCCGTGTCCGCTCCCGGCGCCGCCCCACGGCCGCCGAGATCGGCTCGCGTCGGCCTCGATGCTGGGCGGCGGATCCCCGGCAACGCTCCGGCTTCCCTGACCGCCGGGCAAGACTTGACCGTGAAGGGCGACCACCACCATCGCCACTATCCCCGCCCGCGCGTCGGTGCCTGGGCCGGTGTCGATGTGCCCGCTCGGTGCCCCTCGCCGGCGATCGCGATGTCCACTCGCGGCGCTGAAAGCTCTCACGGCCGGCGTTCCACGTGAAACATCGCCGCGATGAGGGAAGGCCGTGGTGCCGGTGACTCGGGTCCCCGTTGACGTCGGTTGACCGCCGCCCACTGCGATGCCGCCGTCGGCACCAGTTCTCCACGTTCGAGGGCACCGCAGCGCGGTGTCGTCCAGGGCTGCCGCGCAGAATCTTGCCGGAGCAGTCAAAGGCGGGCATTCCCGGTGCGGCGCCGTTTCACGTGAAACGCCGTGCCAACGGATGCGTACCCGCGTGAGCGGACGCGACAGATCCGTCGCGGCTCCGGAGATCGACGCACGGCGAGAGGGTGCGGCATGATCTCCTCGATTTCCGGCGGCGTCGGCGACGAAGAGAGGCGGCGCTCCCCCACTCACGTGGCTGCGCGGGCGGCGTCCGGCTCCGTTCCACGTGAGATCCCGGCCCGGGGTAGGCCCTCCTGGCACCCTCAGATCCACGGTGGTGATCGAGAGCGTCAGGAACCCAAGCCCGGAGGTGCTTCCCGGGGTCGCGCACTCCAGCGTGCAGCCCGGGGCCACTTGGCATTGTGGCGACCCCCGCCACCCATCCGCCTGATCCGATCGCGGCGCCCCCGGCTCGAAGCGCGGAGCTCCGCCACGCCGTCTCCTGTCCACGAAGACGCACCCTCTAGCGTTCCGTTTCACGTGAAACGACGGTAGGGCAGATGTCACGCGGCACGTCCGACTCCACCCCGCGAAGCTCGGTGCGTCTCGGTGCGTCTACATCCCTGCGCACTGTCGGCGTGGGCGGCGACGCCTTCGAGTGCCCGGGCGCGAAGACGGCGACGGGCGCCGTTCCTGGAGGAACGGCGCCCGTGGGCATCGCTTGAGGTCAGGACCGCAGCAGACCCGGGTCTTCCGGTGCCATGACTCCCAGGATGCGGTTGAGGTCTTCGACCGAGGCGAACTCGACGGTGAGTCGGCCCTTCGTCTTGCCGATGCTCACCTTGACGCGTGTCTCGAAACGGTCGGCGAGGCGTGTCGCGAGTTCGTCCATCGCCTCGCTCCGCTGACCGGCCCGCGGCGCGCGACGCGGCGACTTCTCGCCATCACCGCTGGTCAGCAGCGTGACGATCTCCTCCGTCGCCCGCACCGAAAGCCCTTCGGAGACGATGCGCTGGGCCAGCCGCTCGATCTCCGCCCCTTCACTGAGCGACAGGAGCGCGCGGGCGTGACCGGCCGACAGGACCCCGGCGGCAACGCGACGCTGCACGAGCGGCGGCAGCTTCAGCAACCGCAGCGTGTTCGAGATCTGCGGACGAGAGCGCGCGATGCGGGTCGCCAGCTCCTCGTGCGTGCACCCGAAATCATCGAGGAGCTGTCGGTAGGCCGCTGCCTCCTCGAGGGGGTTCAGCGCCGCGCGGTGGAGGTTCTCCAGGAGAGCATCGCGCAGCATGTCGCTGTCGTCGGTCTCACGGACGATCGCCGGGATCGTGTCCAAGCCGGCGGCCTGTGTGGCACGCCAGCGCCGCTCTCCCATGATGAGTTCATACCGGTCCGGCGATGACGCATCCGGCCGCACCACGATCGGCTGGAGCACGCCGATCTCGCTGATCGACGCCACCAGCTCGTCGAGCTCGCCGTCGTCGAACACCGTGCGCGGCTGCCAGGTGTTCGGGCGGATGGAATCGACCGGAACTTCGGCGAAG
>Ga0180221_1000775_pt1 | contig 24757 bp, 20 predicted proteins | sample eDN5th37CKraftMG_FD_151339 | JGI IMG/M metagenome (GOLD analysis project Ga0180221, IMG submission 151339) | Enriched Miracle-Growth compost microbial communities from Emeryville, California, USA - eDNA 5th pass 37_C Kraft MG (version 2) (version 2) ...
GAAACTATCGCCCCAGGCGGGCGAGCAGTTGAACCGCTCCGCGGTCCGCAAGGCCGCCTGAGCCGGGCCGCCGTCCGGAAACGCAAAAGACGCCGGCCCCGCGAGGGGGCCGACGTCGATACGCCCAGGAACGCCGCGATCCCTTCCGACAGCGGCGGGGCCCGCGGCGACAGGCCGGATCAGTTCAGGCTCGCGCCCGAGAGCTTGACCACTTCCTTGTACTTTTCCTTTTCCTTGCGCACCATTTCCGCGAAATCCTGCGACGACATCGGCTGCGCATCCGAGCCCATCGTCAGCAGGCGCGCCCGCACTTCGGGATCCTGCAAGGCCTGCGAATAGGCCCTGTTCAGCTTCTGCACCACCGCGTCCGGCGTCCCTCCGGTGGTGAATACCCCGAACCACGTTCCCAGGTCGAAGCCCTTCACCCCCGATTCGTCCACGGTCGGCACCTTCGGGAAAATCGACGACCGCTCCAGCGTCGTCACCGCCAGCACCTTCACCTTGTCGTCGCGGATCAGCGGCGCCGAAGCCGCCAGATTGTCGAACATGAAATCCGACTGCCCCGACAACAGCGCCAGTTGCGCCGGCGCCGCCCCCTGGTAGGGAATATGCACCGCATCGATCTTGGTCCGCGCCTTCAACAGCTCGCCCGCCAGGTGCCCCGCGCTGCCGTTGCCGCCCGACCCGTAGTTCAGCTTGCCCGGATTCTTCCTGGCATAGGCGATCAGGTCGCCCAGCGACTCGATCCCATTCCGGGCCGCGAACTCCTTGTTCACCACCAGCACGTTCGGCACCGACGCCACCAGCGTCACCGGCGCGAAATCCTTGATCGGATCGTAGGGCAGGTTCGCGAACAGCCAGGGATTGATCGCATGGGTGGCCACCGCCCCCATCACCAGCGTATAGCCGTCCGGATGCGCCTTAGCCGCCAGGTCGGCCCCGATATTGCCGCCCGCGCCCGGCTTGTTCTCCACCACCACCGGCTGCCCCAGAGGCGCCCGCACCTTCTCGGCCAGCATCCGCGCCATGGTATCCAGCGGCCCCCCCGGCGGATAAGGGACCACGAACCGCAACGGCTTGGTCGGCCACTGGGCCTCCTGCGCCACCGCCCCACCCGCCACGGCCACGGCCGCGCAAACAAACAAGCCGCGCATCAGGGCGCGGCGCACAAAACACGATGCAGTCACTTGGACTCTCCTCTTTATGCAACCGGGCCGCAGCATACAACAGCCCTTTCCTCACCCATGATCATGGCTAGCTCAACCAAGCCAACCCACCGCCAGCCGCCACCCGAATGGTCATTGCGGCCGCCCGCGCGGCCGCAATGACCGGCCCCGCAAACGCTTCCGCCCCCCACCATCGCACCCCAGGAACCGCAAGAACCCCTACGCCCCCAGCGGCATCCCGCCTGGAGACACCGCAGCCGCCCCAAGAAAACCCCCTCCACCAACCTCAATGCAAAATCTGACTCAAGAACAACTTCGTCCGCTCATTCTGCGGATTATCGAAGAACGCATCCGGATCGTTCTGCTCGATGATCTCCCCCCGGTCCATGAAGATCACCCGATCCGCCACCTTGCGCGCAAACCCCATCTCGTGCGTCACGCAAAGCATCGTCATCCCCGATTCCTCCGCGAGATTGACCATGACATCGAGCACCTCCTTGACCATCTCCGGATCCAGCGCCGAAGTCGGCTCGTCGAACAGCATGATCTTCGGACTCATGCACAAGGACCGAGCAATCGCCACCCGCTGCTGCTGTCCCCCCGAGAGCTGGCCGGGAAACTTCGCCGCCTGCTCCGGAATCCGCACCCGCTCCAGATACTTCATGGCCGTCGCCTCGGCTTCCGCCCGGGGCTTCTTCAGCACCCACATCGGCCCCAGGGTCAGATTCTCCAGCACGGTCAGGTGAGGGAACAGGTTGAAATGCTGGAACACCATCCCCACGTCCCGCCGGATCGTCTCGATCTGCTTCAGATCGTTCGTCAGTTCCGTCCCGTCGACGATGATCTTCCCCTGCTGGTGTTCCTCCAGCCGGTTGATGCAGCGGATCAACGTCGACTTCCCCGACCCCGAGGGCCCGCAGATCACGATCCGCTCACCGTGGGCGACATCCAGGTCCACGTCCCGCAGCACATGGAACTGGTCGTACCACTTGTTGACACCCTGCATGCTTATGATGGCATCCGACATGCCTGTACTCCCGATGGGCGCGGCCGACTCGCGGCTCAACGCGAATATCCCGTGGACAAACGCTTCTCCAATGTCCGGCTGTACTTGGACATCGAATAGCAGAACATGAAGTAGATCAGCGAAATGAACACGTAGGCCTCGACCCCGAATCCCCGCCATGCCGCGTCGGACAATGCCGCCTTGGCCGCCAGCGTCAGGTCGAAAATGCCGATGATCACCACCAGCGACGTATCCTTGAACAGCGTAATGAAAATGCTCACCAGCGGCGGGATCACGATCCGCAGCGCCTGCGGCAGCACGATCTTGCGCATCTGCTGCCAATAGCTCAGGCCCAGCGAATCCGCCCCTTCGTACTGCCCCTTGGGGATCGCCTGCAGCCCGCCGCGCACCGTCTCCGCGATATAGGCCGCCGCGAACATGATGATCGCGATCTGCGCGCGCAGCAGCTTGTCGATCGAGAACCCTTCCGGCAGGAACAGCGGCAGCATCACCGACGACATGAACAGCAGGCTGATCAGCGGCACCCCGCGGATCAGCTCGATATACACCACGCACAGCACCTTGATCGCCGGCATCGGCGAACGGCGGCCGAGCGCCAGCATGACGCCCAGCGGGAACGCGAAGGCGATGCCGAACGTCGCCAGGATCAGCGTCAGCGGCAACCCGCCCCAGCGCCCGTTCTCGACATAGGTCAGCCCGAACACGCCGCCCCACATCAGGATCGCCACCGCGGTCAGCCCGACCACCCAGATCAGCGCCAGCCAGCGGTTCCAGAAGCGCCGCATGCCGCTGCACACGATCACCGCGACCAGGATGAACGTAACCAGCAACGGCCGCCACTGCTCGTCGTAGGGATACGTGCCGAACAGGATCAGACGGTGTTTTTCGGCGATGAACGCCCAGCAGGCGCCGCCCGCCTCCCGGCATTCCTGCGCCGTCGACGCCGTGAAATCGGCTTTGATGAACGCCCATTCGATTAGGGCGGGCACGGCCATCAGCACGAACCAGGCGCACAGGACCGTGAGCAGGATGTTCAGCGGCGAGGAAAAAAGCTGCGTGCGCATCCATACCCAGGCGCCGACCTGGTTGCGCGGAGGCGGCCGCCCCTGGCCGGGCGGCGTGGCGGAAGCGGCATTGACGGAAGCATTCATGTCAGCGCTCCACCAGCTTGATGCGCCGGTTGTACCAGCCCATGAAAGCCGAAATCGACAGGCTTACGGTGAGATAGGCGGCCATGATGATCAGGATGCCCTCGATGGCCTGGCCAGTCTGGTTCAGCGTGGTATTGACCACCGACACGATGTCGGGATAGCCGATCGCCACCGCCAGCGAACTGTTCTTGGTCAGGTTCAGATATTGGTTGGTCATGGGCGGCACCATGACGCGCAGCGCCTGGGGCAGCACCACCAGACGCAGCACCTGGCCGCGGCGCAGGCCCAGCGCGCCGGCCGCTTCCCATTGCCCGTTGCTGACCGCCTGGATCCCGGAGCGCACGACTTCGGCCACGAAGGCCCCCGTATACATCACCAGGCCCGCGAGCAGCGCCGTGAACTCCGGCGAGAGCGTCAGGCCGCCCGCGAAGTTGAACCCCTTGAGCTCCGGCATGACCACCGTCAGCGACGCTCCGCTCGCCAGCCAGCCGACCAGCGGCAACCCGACCAGCAGCGCCAGCGCCACCCGCCCCAGGGGGAAGATGCGCCCGGTGGATTCGCGCCGCTTGTTGCCCCAGTGCGCCAGCGCCAGGATCGCGACGATCGCCAGCACCAGGCCCCAGAGCATCCAGTCCAGCGCGTTGCCTTCCAGGCTGGGCAGCTTCAGGCCGCGGTTCGATATGAATACGCCGGGCAGGGGATTGGCCGCCTGGCGCGGGCCGGGCATGTTCTCGGTGATCAGCGCATACCAGAAGAACAATTGCAGCAGCAGCGGAACGTTGCGGATGACCTCGACGTAGATCAACGCGAGCCGGGACACCAGCCAGTTCTTGGACAGGCGAGCGATGCCGATGATGGTGCCCAGGATGGTCGCCAGCACCAGGCCCACCGCCGCCACGCGCAGGGTATTGAGCAGGCCGACCCAGATCGCGCGGCCGTAGGTATCGGCCGGGCTGTACGAGATCACCGTCTCGCCGATGGCGAAACCCGCCTCGCGGTGGAGAAAACCGAACCCGGTGGAGATATTGCGCGCCGCCAGGTTGTGCAGGGTGTTGGAAACCAGGAACCACACGCCCAGGGCCACCAGGCCGACCGCGAGGATCTGGTAGAGGATCGAACGTACGGTGGGGTCGTTCCAGGACAGGCGGCGCACGGGTGCCGCCCGGGGAGGCGTCTTGCTTGTCGTCATGACATCTCGCGGAAAACCGCGGCGCCCGGCCGCAGGCCGGGCCACCCCGTCCGGACGCCGCCTGCCTTCCGGGCAGGATTGCCGCCGGCCGGGGAGCGCCGGCCAAGGGCCGCGCGCGCCGCCGGAAGGCGGATCAGCGGACCGGCCAGCCGTACATCAGGCCGCCGTCGCGCCACGAGCGGTTCAGGCCCCGCTCCAGCTTCATGGCGCTGCTCTTGCCCAGGTTGCGCTCGAAGCTCTCGCCGTAGTTGCCGATGGCCTTGATCATGTTGTAGGCCCACTTGTCGTCCACGCCCAGGTTCTTGCCCATGCCGGGGGTCGCGCCCAGGATGCGCTGGACGTTGGGATTGGAGCTCTTGACCATGTCGTCCACGTTCTTCGACGTGATGCCGTATTCCTCGGCCTCGAGCCAGGCGTTGAGCGTCCAGCGCACGACGTTGAACCATTGCTCATCGCCCTGGCGGACCATGGGGCCGAGCGGCTCCTTGGAGAAGTCTTCCGGCAGGATCACGTAGTTGTCGGGCTTCTCGAGCGTGGTGCGGGTCGAGGCCAGTTGCGACTTGTCGGTGGTGAAGGCGTCGCAGCGGCCGGCCGAGAAGGCGCGCACGATCTCGTCGTATTTCTCGATCACGACGGGCTTGAATTCGAGCTTGTTGCTGCGGAACCAGTCGGCCAGGTTCAGCTCGGTGGTGGTGCCGGGCTGCACGCAGACTGTGGCCCCATTGAGTTCCTTGGCGCTTTTCAGGCCCAGGTCCTTGGAGACCATGACGCCCTGGCTGTCGTAGTAGTTGACGCCCGCGCCGATCAGGCCCAGGGTGGTGTCGCGCGACAGGGTGACCGTGGTATTGCGGGTCAGCACGTCGACTTCGCCGGACTGCAGGGCCGTGAAGCGCTGCTGCGTGTTCAGCGGCGTAACCTTGAACTTGCTCGGATCGTTGAACATGGTGGCCGCGATGCCGCGGCACAGGTCGACGTCCAGGCCCTGCCACTGGCCCTTGCTGTCGGCGATCGAGAAGCCGGGAATCCCGGTGGAAACGCCGCACTGCACGAAGCCTTTCTTTTTGACTGCGTCGAACGTGGCGCCGGCGTGCGCAGCCGTGCTGGCCGCGAACAGTGCCGTGCCGATCGCGGCGAGTTTAAGGAACTTCATGGCAAATCTCCCAGAATTGATGACGAAGAGAGCGGCCCCAAAAACCCGAGCCGCCCGTCTGAGGCGGATGGTAGGCCCCTTAAGTGCGTTTCGACATGAGGGAAATCCCTCGTAACGGGGGACATATCACTCGTGCATCCGGCGGGGGCCAGGGGCCGGTTAATATTGCAGCTTATTCCCAAAAGAGGGTTTCCGCGCGCACGCCATGATCGAATTCCAGCATGTTTTCAAGTCGTACGGGCGCGGCCGGAATATCCTGGCCGACATCGGTTTCTTGGTGACTGCCGGGGAGTTCGTCTTCGTCTCGGGTCCTTCCGGCGTGGGCAAGTCGACCCTGCTCAAGCTGATCGCCGGACTGGAGTCTCCCAGCCGCGGCTCCATCCAGGTCAACGGCCAGCGGCTGGACAGGCTTTCGGCACGGGCCCGTCCCTATTTGCGGCGCGCGGTGGGCGTGATCCTGCAGGACACCCACCTGCTGTTCGACCGCAGCGCCATCCAGAACGTCATGCTGCCGCTGGCGGTCATGGGCCTGCCGACCGGCCAGGCGCATGGCCGGGCGCGGGCCGCCATCGACAAGGTCGGGCTTTCGGGCAAGGAGCAGCTCACCCCGATCGAGCTGTCGGGCGGGGACCAGCAGCGCCTGGCGATCGCCCGCGCCATCGTGAACCGCCCGGCCATCCTGATCGCCGACGAGCCCACCGCCAACCTGGACCGCGACAGCGCGCGCCGCATCATGGAAGTATTCCGCGATTTCAACCGCGTCGGCGTCACCACGCTGATCGCCTCGCACGACGAGCCGCTCATGGCCCAGCATGCCAACCGCACCCTGCGGCTGGAACCGGGCAAGTTCATCGATATCGGGGGGCACGCATGAAAAGCTGGTTGCGCCAGCACCGCTACGCGCTGCGCATCACCCTGCGCCGCCTGGCCCTGCAACCTTTTTCCTCGCTGGCCAACCTGCTGGTGATCGCGCTGGCCCTGGCCTTGCCGCTGCTGGGCAGCGCCATTCTGGTCTCGGTCGAGCCGGTCGCCAAGCAGGTCTCGGTCACGCCCGAGCTCACGCTGTTCCTCGCGGCCGACGCTCCCGACGGCGCCGCCGAGCGCATCGCCGCCCGCATCCGGGGCGAATACGCCGGCCAGACCGCCGGCGTGCGGGTGGTGGGACGCGACGACGCGCTGGCCGACCTGCGCAGCAATCCCGCCTGGGAACAGGCGCTGGCCGTCCTGCCCGGCAATCCCCTGCCCGACGCCGTGGTCGTCACCATGACCGACGCCGAAGGCCTGGCCGCGCGCGCCGACGACCTGGCCGCCGCGTGGCGCAAGTGGGACCACGTCGATCGCGTGCAGCTCGACAGCGACTGGGTGCAGCGGCTCGAAGCCCTGCTGCGCTTCGGCCGCATCGGCCTGTTCCTGCTGGCCGCCAGCGTGGCGGTGGTGGTGCTGGCCACGGTGTTCAATACCGTGCGCCTGCAGGCCCTGTCGCAGCGCGAGGAAATCGCCGTGGCCCGGCTGGTGGGCGCCACCGAATCCTTCGTGCGGCGGCCCTTCCTGTACCTGGGCACGCTGACCTGCTCGATCGCGGCCCTGGGCGCCATCGCCATCGCCGGCCTGGCGCTGCTGCCCCTGAACCGCGCGCTGGCCAGCCTGGCCCGCAGCTACGACGCGGAATTCTCGCTGCACCTGCCGCACGCCGGGATCCTGGCACTGGCCGTGGTCGGCGCGGCCCTGCTCGGCGCCCTGTCGGCCCGCTGGTCCGTCACGCGCAATACGCGCTTTTGAGGGCAATTTCGGGCTCTGACCGGGGCTAAGGCCCGCCTGGCGCCCCAGTACAGTCAAGGCCCGCCCAGCATTCGCCGCCAGTCCCGGCCGGCGAACCCGCGGCGGGAACGTTTCAAGTCGATAACCGCCCACCCGCTGTCCGATCGCCATGCCTTCCGCCCAGGAATCGCGCGCCACGCGCCAGTATTTCGACAGCACGTTCGGCCTGCCGGCGATCAAGGTCCTGCCCAACGAATTCTACGTTTCCGGCGACGACGTCATGATCACGACCGTCCTGGGTTCGTGCGTGGCGGCCTGCGTGCGGGACGCCGCGGCCGGGGTGGGCGGCATGAACCATTTCATGCTGCCCGAGGGCGACGCGGCGGCGCCCGGCTCGGCCACCATGCGCTACGGCGCCTATGCCATGGAAGTCCTGATCAACGAACTGCTCAAGGCGGGGGCCAGCCGCGACCGGCTGGAAGCCAAGGTATTCGGCGGCGGCGCGGTGCTCAGCGGCATGCAGCAGATGAACATCGGCGAGCGCAACGCGAAATTCGTCCTGCACTATCTCAGGCTCGAAGGCGTGCCGGTGCTGGCGCAGGACCTGGGCGAGGAACACGCGCGGCGCATCAACTATTTCCCTCGCACCGGAAAGGTGCTGTTGCGCAAGATGGCGATCGACCGCCGGGCGGGCGAAGTGATCGCCATGCGCGAGCAGGCGGTGGCCCGCACGCTGCAGGACACCGCCCCCAAGCCGCGTGTGGAACGCTTCGGCCCGCCCGTGCGCAGGCCCGCCGCCACGCTGGCGTCGGACTGACGCGCCCGTCAGGCGGCCCGCGCGCCCCCGATGCCGGGAAGGTGCGCGCTGAAGTGCTTGAGCAGGGTGTCGCGCCGCCCGGCGGCGCGCGCCATGCTCGCTTCCTTGATGTGGCCATAGCCACGGATCTCTTCCGGCAGGCTGGCCAGTTCCACCGCCGCATCCAGGTTCTCGCGCGTGAGCCTGGGCAGGATGGCGGCCACGGTATCGCGGTATTCGCGGATCAGCGCCCGTTCGGCGCGCCGCTCGGCGGTATGGCCGAACGGATCGAAGAACGTGCCGCGCAGCCCCTTCAGGCGAGCCAGCAGGCGGAACGCCGCCAGCATGCGCCGGCCATAGCGGCGCTTGACCAGGCGACCCTGTTCGTCGCGCCGCGCCAGCAGCGGCGGCGCCAGGTGGAAAGTCAGCGTCCAGTCGCCTTCGAACTGCTGGTCCAGCCGCTCCAGGAACGGGCCGTCGGTGTACAGCCGCGCGACTTCGTATTCGTCCTTGTAGGCCATGAGCTTGAAGTAATAGCGGGCCACGGCCTCGGCCAGCGTGGTGGTGCCGCAGGCGGCCTGCTCGGCGCGCGCCACTTCGGCGACGAAATCGGCGTAGCGCCGCGCGTAGGCTGCGTCCTGGTAGGCCGCGAGTTCGCGCACGCGCCGCGCGACCAGGCGATCCAGCGCGCTGCCCGGCCGCTTGAATTCGACCACGGAGGCGGGCGCGGCTGCGTCGGCTTCCTGCCGCGCGCCGGCCGCTTCGGCCAGCCGGCGCCGCACGGCGGCGGGATCGTGGGCCGCCAGGCGGCCCCATTCGAAGGCGGCCAGGTTGTTGGCCACCTGGGTGCCATTGAGTTCGATCGCGCGCTCCAGCGACGCGCGGTCCAGCGGCAGCCAGCCTTTCTGGCAGGCATAGCCCAGCATCAAAGGATTGGAATAGATGGCGTCGCCCAGCAGGCCGACGGCCAGTTCGGAGGCATCCAGGTAATCCACCCTGCCCGCGCCGCAGGCGGCTTCCAGGTCATGGCGCAGGTCCGCACCGGGCAGTGCCCAGTCCGGGTTGTGCACGAAGGCGGCGGTCGGCGCGATGTCGCCGTTGATCAGCGCCATAGTGCGGCCGGCGCGCGTGCGCCCCATGGACTCCGCCCCCGTCGCCACCACCAGGTCCCCGCCCAGCAGCAGGTCCGCCTCGCCCATGGCGACGCGGGTGTTGAGCAGGTGCCGCGGCGATTCCGCCAGCACCACGTGGGAATACACCGCGCCGCCCTTCTGCGCCAGGCCGGCCATGTCCAGCACCGAGCAGCCCTTGCCTTCCAGGTGGGCCGCCATGCCCAGCAGCTGGCCGATGGTGACCACGCCGGTGCCGCCCACGCCCGCCACGAAGATCCCGTAAGGGTGCTCCAGCCCGGGCCGCGCGGGCTCCGGCACCGAGGCCGCCGGCCGGTGGCCGGCATCCGGCGCCGCCGGCTTGCGCAGTTGTCCGCCTTCCACGGTGACGAAACTGGGACAGAAGCCCTTCAGGCAGGAATAGTCCTTGTTGCAGCTCGACTGGTTGATCGTGCGCTTGCGCCCGAACTCGGTTTCCAGCGGCTCCACCGACAGGCAGTTGGACTGCTCGGAGCAGTCGCCGCAGCCTTCGCACACCCGCTCGTTGATCACGACGCGGCGCGCCGGGTCGGGGTAGGCATTGCGCTTGCGCCGGCGCCGCTTTTCGGTGGCGCAGGTCTGGTCGTAGATCAGTATCGACACGCCGGGATATTCGCGCAGCTCGCGCTGCACGCGCTCCAGGTGGTCGCGATGCACCACCGGCACGCCCGGCTCCATGTCGCGGACATGCGCGTACTTTTCGGGTTCGTCGGTCACCACGACGATCTTCCCGATGCCCTCGGCGGCCATCTGGCGCGTGATCATGGGCACGCTGATCGGCCCGTCGACCGGCTGGCCGCCGGTCATGGCGACCGCGTCGTTGAACAGGATCTTGTAGGTGATCGGCGTCTTGGCCGCCACGGCGGCGCGGATCGCCAGCAGCCCGGAATGGTAGTACGTGCCGTCGCCCAGGTTGGCGAACACATGCCTTTCGGAGGTGAACGGCGCCTGGCCCAGCCAGGGCACGCCTTCGCCGCCCATTTGCGTGAACACCTGCGTGCCGCGGTCCATCCACAGCACCATGTAGTGGCAGCCGATGCCCGCCATGCCGCGCGATCCTTCCGGCACTCGCGTCGACGTGTTGTGCGGACAGCCCGAGCAGAACCAGGGCTTGCGCTCGGCCACCACGCGCGGACGCGCCAGCTCGCGCTCGCGGTCCTGGATGAAGGCCAGCCGCGCCTCGATGCCGGCGCGCACGTCCGGCGGCAGCTCGAAACGCAGCAGGCGCGCGCCCACGGCCTTGGCGACGATGGCCGGGGAGAACTCGTAATGCGCGGGCAGCAGCCAGTTGCCTTGCGGCACGGCCCATTCGCCGCCGTCCTTGTCGTCGAACTTGCCGACCACGCGGGGAATCTTCTTGCCGCTGCCGATCCAGCCGAACAGCTCTTCCTTGACCTGGTATTCCAGGATCTGGCGCTTTTCCTCGACCACCAGGATCTCGTCCAGCCCGTCGGCGAAGGCCTGCAGGCCGGCGGCTTCGAGCGGCCACACCATGCCGGCCTTGTACAGCCGCAGGCCGATGCGGCGGCAGACGTCCTCGGACAGGCCCAGGTCCTGCAAGGCCTGGCGAGTGTCGAGATAGGCCTTGCCGGACGTGATGATGCCGAAGCGGCCCCCCGGCACGCGCCACATTTCGCGGTTCAGGCCATTGGCGCGCGCGTAGGCCAGCGCGGCGTAGAGCTTGTAGTCCAGCAGCCGCGCCTCCTGCTGCAAGGGCGTGTCGGGCAGCCGGATGTTCAGGCCGTCGGGCGGCATGGCGAAGTCGTCCGGCAGCGCGATGGAAGCCCGGTCGACGTCGACGTCGACCGAGGCCGAGACTTCGACGATGTCGGTGATGCATTTCATGCCCACCCACACGCCGGCATAGCGGCTCATGGCCCAGCCGTGCAGCCCGTAGTCCAGGACTTCCTGGACGCTGGACGGGAACAGCACTGGGATCATGCAGGCCTTGAGGATATGGTCGCTCTGGTGCGGCAGCGTGGAGGACTTGGCTGGGTGGTCGTCGCCCGCCACCACGAGCACGCCGCCGTGGCGCGAGGTGCCGGCGGCGTTGGCATGCTTGAAGACGTCGCCGCAGCGATCCACGCCCGGCCCCTTGCCGTACCACATGCCGTATACGCCGTCGTAGCGGGCGCCGGGAAACAGGTTGACCTGCTGCGAGCCCCAGACCGCGGTGGCGGCCAGATCTTCGTTGAGGCCGGGTTGGAACACCACATGATGGCGCTCGAGATGCCCGGCCGCCTTCCACATGTTGAGGTCGACGCCGCCGAGCGGCGAGCCGCGATAGCCGGACACGAAACCGGCGGTGTTCAGGCCCGCCCGGGCGTCGCGCACGCGCTGCATCATGGGCAGCCGCACGAGCGCATGGATGCCGCTCATCCAGGCGCGGCCGCGCTCCAGGGTGTATTTGTCGTCCAGGTGGACGGACTGCAGGGCCGCGCGCTGGGCGGCCGTGAGAGGGGCGTTCATGTCTCAGCTCCGTTGGTATTGGATGCCCGTTCCGCGCGCGGCCCGCGGCTCTTGTGGAACCGGGGCAACGGGGCGCGGGCACGCGCCGTCTTCTTGCACTGCTACGAGTACGTTTTAACCGGGTGCAGGCGGGCTTGCAAGGTCGCGGGGTCCCCCTTCGGGGCCGCCGGCTTCCCCGTCCCGGCCGCGCGCCCCGGGAGCCGGCCGGACGCCGCCGCGCGCCATGGGCCATAATCCCGGAATCATGGATTTCGCCTCCCGCATCATCGCCTGGCAACGCGCCCACGGCCGGCACGGCCTGCCCTGGCAGGACACGCGCGACCCCTACCGCATCTGGCTGTCGGAAATCATGCTGCAGCAGACCCAGGTCGCCACCGTCATCCCCTATTACCACCGCTTCCTGGAGCGCTTTCCCGACGTGGCGGCCCTGGCCGCCGCGCCGCAGGAAACGGTCATGGCCCTGTGGGCCGGCCTGGGATACTACGCGCGCGCCCGGAATCTGCACCGCTGCGCGCAGGCCGTGGCGGCCGAATGGGACGGACAGTTCCCGCCCGACGCCGGGCGCATCGCCTCGCTGCCGGGGATCGGCCGCTCCACGGCGGCGGCGATCGCCGCCTTCGCCTACGGGGAGCGCTCCGCCATCCTGGACGGCAATGTCAAGCGCGTCTTCGCGCGGCATTTCGGCATCGAAGGCGACCCGGCGCGGCGCGACACCGAGCAGGCCATGTGGGCGCTGGCCGAGGCGCAGGTCGGGGACATTGCCCCGGCCGATATGCCGGCCTATACCCAGGGCCTGATGGACCTGGGGGCCACCCTGTGCACCCGCGGCAAGCCGGATTGCGGGCGCTGCCCGCTGGCCGCCACCTGCGTGGCGCGGCGCGACGGCCGCCAGCAGGAACTGCCCTCGCCGCGAGTCCGCAAGGCCAGGCCGGAACGCGAGACCGCCATGCTGGTGGTGGAATGCGACGGCCGCGTGCTGCTCGAGCTGCGGCCCGAGCCGGGCATATGGGGAGGCCTGTGGAGCCTGCCGGAATTCACGCCCGGGCAGGATCCGCGCGAAGCCTGCCGGCAATTGGGCGCGACGCCGGAAACGGTCTGTCCCCTGGCGCCGTTCGCGCATGCCTTCACGCACTATCGGCTGCACGTGCAGCCTTTCCTGGTACGCGCGCGGCCCAGGTCGATGGCCGACGGCCTGCCGGCGCGGGCATGGACCGGCGTGGACGCGCTGGCGGACACGGGGTTGCCCGCCCCGGTCAGGAAACTGCTGGAAGGACTATACGCGCCGGGCGGGCCGGGCCTGCTGTTCGGCGACGGCGCCTGAAGCGCCCGGGCCGCGACCCGCGAGCCCGGCGCCCCGCGCCCGGGGTCGGTTCCGGCCCCCCGCGATCAGCGATCGGCCGGCCGCCATCGGCTGATGCTCATCAGCATGCCGCAGGCGATGCCCAGCGTCAGCAACGCCGTCCCGCCGTAGCTCATGAACGGCAGCGGCACGCCCACCACGGGCAATATGCCCGTCACCATGCCGATGTTGACGAACACATAGATGAAAAACACCATGGTCAGCGCCCCCGCCAGCAGGCGCCCGAACTGGCTGCGGGCCCGCACCGCGATGGTGAGCCCGCGCGCCAGCAGCAGGCTGTAGAGCACCAGCATCATCACGCCGCCGTACAGCCCGAATTCCTCGGCGTACACCGCGAAGACGAAATCGGTCGTGCGCTCGGGAATGAAGTCCAGGTGGGTCTGGGTCCCCTTCATGTAGCCCTTGCCGTAGAGCCCGCCCGAACCCACGGCGATCATGGACTGGATGGTGTGGAAGCCCTTGCCCAGCGGATCCGAGCTGGGATCCAGCAAGGTGCACACGCGGTGCTTCTGGTAGTCGTGCAGCACCACCCAGTCCGTTTCGGGCTGGCATAGCTGCTCTTCGTAGTAGACCAGCGTGCCGACGGCCAGCGCGCCCGCCAGCACGGCGGGGACCAGGAGCCGGAACGACAGCCCGGCGAAATAGATCACGCAGAACCCGGCGCCGAACACCAGCAGCGCCGTGCCCAGGTCCGGCTGCTTGACGATCAGCCCGAACGGCAAGGCCAGCAGCACGGCGGCCACGAAGAAATCGCGGATGCGCACATGCCCTTCGTGGCGCTGGAAGTACCAGGCCAGCATCATGGGCACGGCGATCTTCATCATTTCCGAGGGCTGGATGCGCGTCACGCCCAGGTCCAGCCAGCGGGTCGCCCCCTTGCTGGTCTCGCCGAAGAATTCCACGCCCAGCAGCAGCACGGTGCCCACCAGGTAGAACGGCAGGGCCAGGCGCATCAGCATCGAAGGCGGGATCAGGGCGATGGCCCACATGGCCAGGAACGCGATCGCGAAATTCCGGGCCTGGTCGGAGAAGCGCCAATCGGTGCCGCCGACCGCCGAATGCATGATCGTCAGCCCCAGCCCCGCCAGCAGGAGCAAGATCACCAGCAGCGGCCAGTCGAAGGCCGTGAAGACGCGCAACAGGAGTTGCAGCAGGCGTTTCATGGGCGCGGCTCCTGCGATTCCGTGACCGCCACGGCCGAGGCGGCGCGCGGGAATTCGCCGCGCGCGGCGGGCGGCGCGGGCGGCGTCGGGGAATGAGGAATGGGCGACGGCGCCGCGCGCGCCTGGGGATCCCGCAGGCCCGTGGTGCGGACGGGCATGGCCGCCTTGGCGGACGCGGCGACCCGGCCGGACGTGTGCTTTTGCCCGGACGTGCCCGCTTGCCCAGGCGTGCTCGTTTGTCCGGACATGTTCGCTTGCCGAGACGTGTTAGCTTGCCGAGGCGTGCCGCCAGCTTGCCGGGACGCCCCGCCCTGGGCGGCAGCCGCCGCCGGCGCGCTCCGGGCGGATGCGATCGCCTGGGCCGGCGCGTCGGCGGGGACGGTGGCCGCGCCGGCTCCCCCCGGTTGCGCCGGCGCGTCGACCGCCGCGGTCCGGGGCGGGCGCAGCAGATAGTTGTCGAACACCTTGCGGGCAATGGGCGCGGCCACGCTGGCGCCCCAGCCGGCGTTCTCGACGATCAGCGCCAGTGCGATGCGCGGATGCTCGGCCGGCGCGAACGCCATGAACAGCGCATGGTCGCGCAGCCGTTCGTCCAGCGCATTGGCGCGGTATTGCGACCCGCGCAGGCTGAAGACCTGGGCCGTGCCGGTCTTGCCCGCGGCCTGGTAGGGCGCGTCGATGAACGCCCGGCGCGCTGTGCCGATACGCGTGACATCGACCAGCGCGCGCTTGACCACATCCACATTCTGCTGCTTGAGCGGAATGCGGTACGAAGGTTCCTCCGCGGCGGGGGTGATCGTCCCGCTGCGCGAATCCTGCACCGCGTGCACCAGGTGCGGCTTGAGGTACTCGCCGTCGTTGGCCAGCGTCGACGTGGCCTGCGCCAACTGCAGCAGGGTGAACGCGTTGTAGCCCTGCCCGACCGCCACGGAAATCGTCTCGCCCGCGTACCAGCGCTGCTGCTCGCGCGTCTTGTAGGCCTTTTTCTTCCATTCGGTGGAAGGCAGCACGCCGCGCCGCTCGCCTTCCAGGTCGATGCCGGTGATCTGGCCGAAGCCGAACTGCTTGGTGAAATCGTGCAGCGCGTTGACGCCGATCTCCGGCCCCAGCGAATAGAAATACGTATCCGAAGACACCACCAGCGCCTTGTGCATGTCGGTCATGCCGTAGGATGCCCCGCCCGCGTTGCGAAAGCGCTGCCCGCCGAACTCGAAATATCCCGGATCGTAGACTTTCTCGTCGGCGCCCCGCTTGCCCAGTTCGAGCGCGGCCAGCGCCACGAAAGGCTTGTAGGTGGAGCCTATGGGATAGGTGCCGTACAGCGGCCGGTTGATCAGCGGATGATCCGGCGATTCGTTCAGCATGCGCCAGCTTTCGACGTCGATGCCGTCGATGAACAGGTTCGGATCGAAAGAAGGCTGCGACACGAAAGCCAGGACTTCGCCGGTAGCGGGATCGATGGCGACCAGCGCGCCGCGCCGGCCTTCGAAGGCTTCCTCCGCGGCGCGCTGCAGGTCCAGGTCCAGCGACAGCATCAGGTTGGAGCCCGGCACCGGATCGATGCGGCGCAGGGTGCGCACCGGGCGCCCGCCCGCGGTGACTTCGACCTCTTCCAGGCCGGTGCGCCCGTGCAGCACCTGTTCCCAGGTCTTTTCCAGGCCCTTCTTGCCGATGACGTCCGTGCCCCGGTAATTGCCCAGCGTGCCTGCGGCGTCGAGCTGTTCCAGGTCGGACTCGGAGATGCGGCCGATATAGCCCAGCACGTGCGCCGCGGTCATGCCCTGCGGGTACTCGCGCACCCAGCGCGCCCGCAACTCCACGCCGGGGAACTGGAAAGCGTGCGCCGCGAACCATGCGGCCTCGGTGTCGTTCAGGTTGTTGCGCAGCACGATGCGCGCATAGCGGCTGGACTCGGCGACGTTGCGCCGGAAGCGCCGCTGCTCGGCCGGGCTGACATAGACCACCTGCGTGAGCAGGTCCAGGAGATCGTCGAGCTTGCCCGCCACCGCCGGCACGACTTCCAGCGTATAGGTGCGGTAGTTGCGCGCCAGCACCGCGCCGTTGCGGTCCAGGATCTCGCCGCGCCGCGGCGAGATGGGCACGACCGCGATGCGGTTGCGGTCGGCGCGCGCGGCCAGGCCTTCGTAGCGCGCCACCTGCAGGTACCAGAAGCGTCCCACCAGCATGCCGAAGCAGGCCAGTATCGCCACGCCGGCCACCCAGGCCCGCAGACGGAAGCGCTGCTTCTGCTGTTGGCCGGTTTTCTTGAACTCGAACATGGGGCGGCGTCAGGCCGACGAGGATTCCGAATCGTCGGAGCGGCGTTGCGGCAGTTGCAGCAGCCAGCCGGCCAGCGGCCAGAGCGCGGCGGTCAGGCAGGCGCCCAGCGCCCAATGCCAGCCGGGCCAGGAGCCCGCCAGCCAGGCATGGATGGCCAGGGCCATGGCCTGCGCCCCCACGAAGAAGGGCAGCATGTGCATGGCCTGGCTCCAGAGGTCGAAGCGCTGCAGCCGCCGATGCAGCACGAAGGCGCCGTAGGCCACCAGGGCATAGGTCAGCGCATGCTCGCCCAGCAGGCCGGCGTCGTGCACGTCCATGAGCAGGCCGAAGATGAAGGCGGCGACCATGCCGACGCGGCGCGGCTCGTGCACGCACCAGAACGCCAGGACCAGCAGCAGCAGGTCCGGGGCTTCCGGCCACATGCGCCATGGCAGCAGCGACATCAGCCATACGAACAGCAGCGAGCCCCAGACGAAAACGGGGCCGGCCGGACGCTCCAGGTGCTCGGGCTCGACCGAGGTCGGGCGCGGCACCGGCGGCTTGGGGCTGCGGACATGGACCGCCTGCGATCCCCCGGGATTATTGCGCGCTTGCACCGGAATCGGTCTCCTTTTCGGGTTCCGGCGACGCCGGTCCGGCGGGTTGGACCGCCGAGGAGGCTCCAGGTTCGGCGTTCTCGACGTTGACTTGCAGCACCAGGAAATGACGGTAGCGCTCCGGATGCGCCAGGGGCTCGCCCAGCGCCCGCGCGAAGCCCGACGACGTATCGCGTTCGATGCGCTCGACCTTGGCCACCGGCAGGCCGGCCGGGAACAGCCCGCCCACGCCGCTGGTCACCAGCGTATCGCCTTCCTGGATGTCGGCGTCCGCCGCGAAATAGCGGACTTCGACCTTGCCCGGCTGGCTGCCGCCGAAGGCGATCAGGCGCAGGCCGTTGCGCAGCAACTGTACCGGAATCGACACCTGCTCGTCCGTCAGCAGGGCCGCCTCGGCGGTGGCCGGCGTGACGCGCACGATCTGGCCGACCACGCCGCCTTCGTCGATCACCGGCATGCCCGGCGCCAGGCCGCTGCGGCTGCCCTTGTTGAACACCAGGCGCTGGTTGAAGGAATTGGCCGGCTCGTAGAGGACTTCGACCACCACCGCGGCCTGCGACACTGTATCGGTCACGCCCAGCAGGCGCCGCAACTGGGCGTTCTCGGCGGCAAGCTGCGCGGCGTGCGTGGCGACCTGGGCCAGCTCGATGCGCTGGCGCTGCAGGGCTTCGTTTTCGGAGCGCACCAGGGCGGCGGCGTTGAACCAGTCATTGACCTGCCGCACGACGTCGCGCGGCAGCAGCACCGCCCGCTGGAATGGGTAGAGGCCGATCGACACCGCCTGGCGCAGCGGTTCGAGCACCCGCCATTGCGAATCGGTCAGCAGCAGGGCCAGGGCGAGCACGACCAGGGCGAACAGCTTGACCTCGGCCGAAGGACCGCGCCTGAACAGCCGGGGTGTCGCGTTCTGTTGCATGCCGTACAGACCCCGCGCGGCCGGAGCTCCCGTCGCGCCGGCCCGGCGCGCGGATTCCGGTCGCCGCCAAAGGCTAATCGTTGATGAAGATCGCGCCCAGTTTTTCCAGGTGCTCGAGCGCGTCGCCGCAGCCGCGCACCACGCAGGTGAGCGGGTCTTCGGCCACCACTACCGGCAGGCCGGTTTCTTCCTGGAGCAGGCGGTCCAGGTCGCGCAGCAGCGCGCCGCCCCCGGTCAGCGCGATGCCCTTGTCGGTAATGTCGGCGCCCAGTTCCGGCGGCGTCTGCTCCAGCGCGATCTTGACCGCCGACACGATCTGGTTGAGCGGATCGGTCAGCGATTCCAGGATTTCGTTGGAGGACACCGTGAAGCTGCGCGGCACGCCTTCGGCCAGGTTGCGGCCCTTGACTTCGATTTCCCGGACTTCGGAGCCGGGGAAGGCCGAGCCGATCTGTTTCTTGATGAGTTCGGCGGTGGGTTCGCCGATCAGCATGCCGTAGTTGCGGCGGATGTAGTTGACGATGGCCTCGTCGAACTTGTCGCCGCCCACGCGCACCGAGCCTTTGTAGACCATGCCGCCCAGCGAGATCACGGCCACTTCGGTGGTGCCGCCGCCGATGTCGACGACCATGGAGCCGCTGGCGTCGGACACGGCCAGGCCGGCGCCGATGGCCGCCGCCATGGGTTCTTCGATCAGGTAGACCTGGCTGGCGCCGGCGCCCAGCGCCGATTCGCGGATCGCGCGACGCTCGACCTGGGTGGAACCGCAGGGCACGCAGACGATGATGCGCGGGCTGGGCGCGAGCATGTTGCGGGGGTGCACCATGCGGATGAACTGCTTGAGCATTTGCTCGGTGACCGTGAAGTCGGCGATGACGCCGTCTTTCATGGGGCGGATCGCCTCGATGTTGCCCGGCACGCGCCCGAGCATCTGCTTGGCTTCCTGGCCGACTGCCTGGATGATCTTCTTGCCGTGGGGGCCGCCTTCGTGGCGGATGGCGACGACGGACGGCTCGTCCAGCACGATGCCCTTGCCGCGGACATAGATCAGCGTGTTGGCGGTGCCGAGGTCGATCGCCATATCGCTGGAAAAGTAACTGCGCAGGAATCCGAACATGGGCGTCAGCTTGAAAATGGGGAAGTTGCGGGCGAGTTTGCAGAAGGCGGCCGAAGCCTTCCGTCAGCCGTCAATTAAATTACGAATGATAACTTATAATTCCCCTGAAATAGCCCGTAAATACGGGCTATTCGAGCTTTGTTACCGGCCCTGGCGGCAAGCTGCGCGCCCGTCCGGCCTCCCCTCCCTCCGGCCTTCTAGACCCCATGGCGCTGAATGAAAAAGACGTGGCCCGCATCGCCCGGCTGGCCCGCATCGACCTGACTGCGGAGCAGCGCGAGCGCGCCCAGGCGGAATTGAACGGCATCCTCGGCCTGATCGAACGGCTGCAATCGGTCGACACCTCGGGCGTGGAGCCCATGGCCCACCCGCTGTCGGCGCACGAGGACGTCGTGCTGCGGCTGCGCGAGGACGCCGTCACCGAAACGGCCTCGGAAGCCCGCCGCGCCGAGCTCATGGCCAACGCCCCCGCCAGCCGGGACGGCCTGTTCCTGGTCCCGAAAGTCATCGAATGACCATGACGACACCCCTGCACAACGAATTCGGCGACATCGCCGGCCTGCGCGCCGCCCTGGACGAGCGCCGCGTCAGCGCGGTCGAGCTGGCGCAGAGCGCGCTCGACGCCGTGGCCGCCCGCGCCGACCTGAACGCCTTCCTGCACGTCGAACCCGAACTCACGCTGGCCCAGGCCCGCGCCGCGGACGAGCGCCTGGCCGCGGGCCAGGCCGGCCCGCTGACCGGCGTGCCCATCGCCCACAAAGACGTCTTCGTCACCCGCGGCTGGCGCACCACCGCCGGCAGCAAGATGCTGGCCGACTACGTCAGTCCCTATGACGCGGCCGTGGTCGAGCGCCTGGAGCAGGCCGGCGCCGTGTCGCTGGGCAAGCTCAATTGCGACGAATTCGCCATGGGCTCGGGCAACGAGAATTCCGCCTTCGGCCCCGCGCGCAACCCCTGGGACCCGGCCGCCGTGCCCGGCGGCTCGTCGGGCGGCTCGGCCGCCGCCGTGGCCGCCGGCCTGGTGGCCGCCGCCACCGGCACCGACACCGGCGGCTCGGTGCGCCAGCCCGCCGCGCTGTGCGGCGTGAGCGGCATCAAGCCCACCTACGGCGCGGTCTCGCGCTTCGGCATGGTGGCCTTCGGCTCCAGCCTGGACCAGGCCGGCCCGCTGGCGCGCAGCGCGCGCGACCTGCTGGCCCTGCTCGAGCCCATGACCGGCTTCGACGAGCGCGACGCCACCAGCCGCGCTTTCGACGGCCCCCGTCCCGCCTACGAGCGCGCCGCCGGGGCCTATGCCCAGGGCGGGTCGCAGCCGCTGGCGGGGCTGCGCATCGGCGTGCCCCGGGAATACTTCGGCGCCGGCCTGGCCGCCGACGTCGGGGCGGCGGTGGAAGCCGCGCTGGCCGAATTCGAGAAGCTCGGCGCCCGGCGCGTGGCGATCTCGCTGCCGCGCACCGAACTGGCCATCCCGGCCTACTACGTGATCGCCCCGGCGGAGGCGTCCAGCAACCTGGCGCGCTACGACGGCGTGCGCTACGGCCACCGCGCCGCGCAGTACACCGACCTGGCCGACATGACCAGCCGTTCCCGCGCCGAAGGCTTCGGCCCGGAAGTCCGGCGCCGCATCCTGATCGGCACCTACGTGCTGTCGCACGGCTACTACGACGCCTACTACCTGCAGGCCCAGCGCCTGCGCCGCATGATCGCGGAAGACTTCCAGAGCGCCTTCGCCGGCCAGTGCGACGTCGTCATGGGACCGGTGGCGCCCACCGTGGCGCGCAACCTGGGCGACAACCGCGAAGACCCCACCGCCGACTGGCTGGCCGACGTCTACACGCTGGGCGTGAGCCTGGCCGGGCTGCCGGCCATGTCCGTGCCCTGCGGCTTCGGCGGCGGCCCGGTCAACGGCCGCCGCCCCGTGGGCCTGCAGATCATCGGCAATTATTTCGACGAGGGCCGCCTGCTGGCCGTGGCCGAGCGCTACCAGCAGGCCACCGACTGGCATACCCGTAAACCGTAACCCCCGCACCGCGCCTGCGGCCTGCCGCCCCCGGCGGGCGGCTTCCGCCCTGGGGCGGTCCGGCGGCAAAATGGAAATTCGATAATGGCTTGGGAAATCGTCATCGGGCTGGAGACCCACACCCAGCTCTCCACCGCGTCCAAGATCTTCTCCGGCAGCAGCACCCGCTTCGGGTCGGCGCCGAACACGCAGGCCAACCTGGTCGACCTGGCGCTGCCCGGCAGCCTGCCGGTCATGAACCGCGGCGCGGTCGAGCGCGCCATCCGCTTCGGCCTGGCCGTGGGCGCCACCATCGCGCCGCGCTCGATCTTCGCGCGCAAGAATTATTTCTACCCCGATCTTCCCAAGAATTACCAGATCAGCCAGTACGAGATCCCCGTAGTGCAGGGCGGCTCGCTGACCTTCTTCGTGGGCGAGGAAGAAAAAACCGTCAACCTGACCCGCGCCCACCTGGAAGAAGACGCCGGCAAATCGCTGCACGACGACTTTCAGGGCCCGCACGGCGAACCGGCCACCGGCATCGACCTGAACCGCGCCGGCACGCCCCTGCTCGAGATCGTCTCCGAACCGGAAATGCGCTCGGCGGCGGAAGCCGTGGCCTACGCCCGCGCGCTGCACGGCCTGGTCGTGTGGCTGGGCATCTGCGACGGCAACATGCAGGAAGGCTCGTTCCGCGTGGACGCCAACGTGTCCGTGCGTCCGGCGGGCCAGAAGGAATTCGGCACCCGCACCGAAGTCAAGAACGTCAACTCCTTCCGCTTCCTGGAGCGCGCGATCCTGTTCGAGGCCCGGCGCCAGATCGAGCTCATCGAGGACGGCGGCACCGTGGTGCAGGAAACCCGCCTGTACGACGCCGACCGCGACGAAACGCGCAGCATGCGCAGCAAGGAAGACGCGCACGACTATCGCTACTTCCCCGACCCCGACCTGCCGCCGCTGGTCGTCGGCCGCGACTGGGTCGAGGCCGTGCGCGAGCTCATGCCCGAACTCCCGGCCGCCATGCGCGAACGCTTCCAGGCCGACTACGGCCTGACCGCCTACGACGCCGCCCAGCTCACCGCGAGCCAGGGCACGGCCGCGTACTTCGAGACCGTGGCCCGCGCCCTGGTGCCCGCCCAGGCCAAGCAGGCCGCCAACTGGATCATGGGCGAAGTCTCCGCCGCGCTGAACCGCGAGGAAAAGGACATCGCCGACTGCCCCGTGCCGCCCGACGCCCTGGCCGCCCTGATCGGCCGCATCGCCGACGGCACGCTGTCGACCAAGATCGCGCGCGAAGTCTTCGCCGCCATGTGGACCGGCGAGCACGGCGGCCAGCCCGACGCCATCATCGAGGCCCGGGGCTTGCGCCAGATCAACGACACCGGCGCCATCGGGGCCATGATCGACGACGTCATCGCGGCCAACCCCGCCATCGTCGAGGAATACCGCGCTGGCAAGCAGAAGGCCTTCAACTCGCTGGTCGGGCAGGTCATGAAGGCCGCCAAGGGCAAGGCCAATCCGCAGCAGGTCAATGAGCTGCTGAAGGCGAAGCTGGAAGGGTAAGGGGCGGCGGCGCCGTTCCCCCGCGGCCGGCGGGTGCTAGGCTATTCCATACCGGGCACGGTAAGCCAGCACCGCCTCGCGGTGCGGGGCGTACTGCCCGTCCTGCCCCATCAGTTCCAGGATGTCGGTCAGGGACGCGATGCTCACCACCGGAATGTCGTAGAGCCGCTGGACTTCCTGCACGGCCGAGTGCGGCGACAGGTTGCCGTCCGCCCCGGCGCGCTCCATGCGGTCCAGCGCGATCAGCACCGCCGCCGGCTGCGCGCCCGCGGCGCGGATGATCTCCACCGATTCGCGCACCGACGTGCCCGCCGTGATCACGTCGTCGATGATCACCACCCTGCCCGCCAGCGGCGCGCCGACCAGCGAGCCGCCTTCGCCGTGGTCCTTGGCTTCCTTGCGGTTGAAGGCGAATGGCACGTCGCGCCCTTGCAGCGCCGGATGGGCGGCGAGCGCCACTGCCGTGGCCGTGGCCAAGGGAATCCCCTTGTAGGCCGGGCCGAACAGCATATCGAAACCGATGCCGGCATCCACCAGCGCCTGCGCGTAGAACTGCCCCAGCCGGCCCACCGAGCCGCCCCGGTTGAACAGGCCGGCGTTGAAGAAATACGGGCTGGTGCGGCCCGACTTGACCACGAAACTGCCGAAGCGAAGGACGTTCTCGCCCAGGGCGAAGCGGACGAAATCGGTGCGGGAAGTAGCGTTCATGCGTGTCTGGTGCGCGCCCGCGCCTGGGTCGGCGGGCCGGGGAAGTATTGGAAAACCGCGTAATTATCCGACAACTGGGCGGGAAACGTCCCGCGCGGACCCGGCGCGCGAATAGGGTACGCTTACGACGTCCCCGCGCCGCCCCGGTCCGGCCGCCCTCGCGGCAGCCGCGGCGCCCATGCCCACTTCACTCGAGCAAGCAACCCATGCGCATCATCTCCGCCAACCTCAACGGCATCCGCTCCGCGGTCAAGAAAGGCTTTCTCCCCTGGCTCGCCAAGCAGGACGCCGACTTCGCCTGCCTGCAGGAACTCAAGGCCCAGGCCGGCGACATGACGACCGAGATGCTCAATCCCCATGGCCTGTACGGCTACTTCCACTACGCCGAGAAGAAAGGCTACAGCGGCGTCGGCGTCTACGCCCGCCACCAGCCCGAGCAGGTGATCCAAGGGTTGGGAATATCCGAAATCGATGCCGAAGGCCGCTACCTGGAACTGGTCTACGACGGCCTGTCCGTCATCTCGGTCTACCTGCCCTCCGGCTCCAGCGGCGAACACCGCCAGGCCGCCAAGTTCGCCTTCATGGAGCACTTCTACAAGCACCTGGACGAACTCGTGCGCCGCGGCCGCGAGGTCGTGCTGTGCGGCGACTGGAACATCGCCCACAAGGAAATCGACCTGAAGAACTGGAAGGGGAACATGAAGAACAGCGGCTTCCTGCCGGAAGAGCGGGAGTGGCTGACGAAGGTGTTCGGGGAGTTGGGGTGGATGGATGTGTACCGGTGCCTGCACCCCGAGACCACGGGGGAGGCGTACACGTGGTGGAGCAACCGGGGGCAGGCCTGGGCGAAGAATGTGGGGTGGCGGATCGATTATCACATTGCCACCAAGGGGCTATGCGGGAAGGCGAAGGCGGCGGCGATCTATAAGGATGAGAGATTCAGCGACCATGCGCCGTTGACGGTGGATTACGAATGGGAGGTTCCGGGAGTGGCGGGGCGGGAGATATAAGGCGGCGAACTCTGCTTGAAGTTTGTTGGGAGGAGGCTGGTTAATAGGTTGCCACGACAAGGCTGAGCCTGTCCGTATTTTTGTGTGTGAGGCGTTTTAAAAGTGGTTATCCCCGCGCAGCAGTAAATCGTTCGCCGAACAGGATAGCAAACTGGTTCATGGCGGCTTTCCAGTCGAAGGTTGCCCTCACG
>Ga0180221_1000777_pt1 | contig 24690 bp, 27 predicted proteins | sample eDN5th37CKraftMG_FD_151339 | JGI IMG/M metagenome (GOLD analysis project Ga0180221, IMG submission 151339) | Enriched Miracle-Growth compost microbial communities from Emeryville, California, USA - eDNA 5th pass 37_C Kraft MG (version 2) (version 2) ...
GTCCGGCGCGATCAGCGACAATTCGCCGTCGAGCGGCTTCTCCCCGGCGAACACGACGCGCAGCGGCGCGCCCCTCCAGGGCACCATCGGTGCCGGCAGCACCGCGATTTCGCAGTCGCCGGCCGCGGCCCGCGCCTCCGGTGCCAGGGCAAGGACCGCAAGGACCGCAAGGACGGCACCCGCCGTCAGCCACGTCGCCAAGCTCCGCGCCATATCGTGCATCTCCCAGGCGCCCCCACATCGAACCCGGGCCGATCATAGCACATCGCTCAGGCCGGCATTCCCCCGAATTATTTCCTAAGCCGTCCGATCAGGCATTGCCCCAGACCGCACCGGCGGTCTCGACAACCAGTTCCAGCTTGCGGCGCTGGTCGTCCGGCGTCACCGCGTTACCGGCGATGGTGCTGGCGAAGCCGCATTGCGGGCTGAGCGCGAGCCGGTCGAGGGGGACGTATTTCGACGCTTCCTCGATGCGGCGGACGAGGTCGGCCTTCGATTCCAGGTCCGGCTTCTTGGTGGTGACGAGGCCGAGCACCGCCACCTTGTCGCCGTTGAGATAGCGCAGCGGCGCGAACGAGCCCGCCCGCGGCGAGTCGTACTCCAGGAAGAAGCCGTCCACCTTGGCCTCGCCGAACAGCACTTCGGCAACCGGGTCGTAGCCGCCCTCGGCCACCCAGGAGCTGGCGTGGTTGCCGCGGCACAGGTGCACGCAGACCGTCATATCGGCGGGCTTCTCCGACAGCGCGTCGTTGAGCAGCCGCACGTAGAGCGCCGGCAGCGTATCCGGGTCTTCGCCGAGCGTGCGGACGTGGTCGCGCAGCTTGGGGTCGCACAGGAATGGAAGGTTGGTGTCGTCGATCTGGAGATAGCGGCAGCCGGCGGCGTAGAGCGCCGCGATCTCCTCGCGATAGACCTGGCTCAGGTCGTCGAAGAACTGCTCGATGTCGGGATAGATTTTCGGATCGATGGCGGCGCGCCCGCCGCGGAAATGGACGCACATGGGCGAGGGTATCGCCTGCTTGGCGATCAGGCCGTGGCGATCGGCCGCGGGCTTGAGCGCCTCGAAATCGCTCACCGCGAGCGGCCGGCTGCGCCCCACCCGGGCATGGACCTCGAACCGCGGCGGCGCGAACTCGATGTCGCCCTTCTCGTTGTGGAACCGGGTCGGCAGGCCGCCGTGGACTTCGACGCCGTCGATCTTTTCGAGGAAGTCGAGGAACCAGTGGCGGCGGTGGAACTCGCCGTCGGTGCAGACCTTGAGCCCGACGTCCTTCTGCATGGCGACGGCGTCGTCCACGCAACGGTCCTCCACGGTCCGCACGGCCTCCGCGGACATCTCGCCCCTCTCCTGCTTCGCGCGCGCCTCGTGGATCGGCGCGGGGCGCAACAGGCTTCCCACCACGTCGGCCTTGAACGGCATGCCGGAATTCATGTTCTCGGTCTCCTCCCCACGGTGGTTTTGTTCGATTATCTGACAGGCCGGACGCCGGCTGAATACCTTATCGTCCGAGGAGCCGCCATGCACGCGATGGTGTTGGACAGACCTGGAGAGCCGCTGCACTGGACGGAACTGCCCGACCGCGAGCCGGGGCCCGGCGAAATCCGGGTGAAGATTTCGGCCTGCGGCGTCTGCCGCACCGACCTGCACGTGGTCGACGGCGAGCTGCCCCACCCCAAGCGCCCGATCATCCCCGGCCACGAGATCGTCGGCCGGATCGACGCCGTCGGCGCCGGAGTCGAGGGGCTGCGCCTCGGCGAGCGCGTCGGCATTCCCTGGCTCGGCCACACCTGCGGCGTCTGCCCTTATTGCACGACCAATCGGGAAAACCTCTGCGACCGGCCGCTGTTCACGGGCTATACGCGCGACGGCGGTTTCGCCACGGCGACCATCGCCGACGCGCGTTTCGCCTTTCCGCTCGGGGAGGCCGGCGACGACGTGTCGCTCGCGCCGCTGCTGTGCGCCGGGCTGATCGGCTGGCGCTCGCTGGTGATGGCCGGCGACGGCCGCACGATCGGACTTTATGGGTTCGGCGCCGCCGCCCACATCATCGCCCAGGTCGCGATCTGGCAGGGCCGCTCGGTCTATGCGTTCACCCAGCCGGGCGACGCCACGACCCAGGCTTTCGCGCGCCGCCTGGGCGCGACCTGGGCCGGCGGCTCCGACGAGATGCCGCCGGAACAGCTCGACGCCGCGATCATCTATGCGCCGGTGGGTCCGCTGGTGCCGACCGCGCTGAAGGCCGTCCGCAAGGGCGGCCGCGTGGTCTGCGCCGGCATCCACATGAGCGACATCCCGAGCTTTCCCTACGCATCGCTATGGGAGGAACGCCAGCTCGTCTCGGTCGCGAACCTGACGCGGCAGGACGGCGTGGATTTCCTGCGCCTCGCGCCTCAGGTGGGCATCGTCACGCAGACGACGCCCTACCCGCTCGACCAAGCCAACCAGGCGCTTGCCGACCTGCGCGCGGGGCGCTTCGACGGCGCGGCGGTGCTGGTGCCCTGACCGCGCCAATCAGCCGGTCAGCCGGCTGAGCGCGGCGCGGTTGCGCAGCACGACCCGACGCGAACTCGGCAGGTCGATGGCGGCGATGGCTTCGAGATGGGTGAAGGTGCGCGACACGGTCTCGATGGTGAGCCCCAGATAATCGGCGATGTCCTGGCGCGACATCGGCAGGTCGATCCGGTCCGGCTGCGACGAGCGCTTGGCCATGTCCATTAGGAAACCGGCCACCCGCTCCTCCGCCGTCTTGATCAGGGCCAGCGCGTGCTCCTGGGCGCGGCGAAGCTCGCGGGCCGCCACCTCCCACAACTGCCGCGCGGCGCTGGCGTCGCGCTCCGCGCGCGAGACCAGGACGCTGCGTTTCGTGACCAGCACCCGGGTATCGGTAACGGCTTCTGCGGAAAACGCATGCTCGCTGCCGACCTCGAGGCCGAACACGTCGCCCGGCAGGTAGAAGCTGCCGATCTGGCGGCGGCCGTCGGCGAGCACCTTGTAGGTGCGCACGGCGCCGGAAATCACCTTGTAGAGGTAGTCGGCCGCTTCGTTCTCGCCGTAAATCTCAGCATTGCGCTTGAAGGTCATCACCACGCCCATCATGTCGACGGCCTCGCGCTCGCCCGGAGCGGCGGCGGCGACGGCAGGATGAAATTGGCGGGCATTCACGGCGCTTTGCATCAGCATGGCTATCCCCTACGTTGATGCGGGCAGCAGTACGCCCGGGGCGCCGGCCCTGAAATTCCGGTATCATCCATAAGTAATTTTGCGGAGCAGCGGCCCGGATCGCCAGCCCCTATGGTTCCGGGCGGCGGGGATAGTGGCCGGCAACGGATTCTATGGCGAAAGCAACGATTTGGTCCCAGTCGAAGTCCTCGACCGGCCTGCTGTCGCGGGCCTGGGGCGGCGAGCACCCGGCGCTGGCCTACGGGCTCGCCCTCGGCCTCATCGTGTTCGCATTCGCCTTGTGCGAGGCATTCGCGCCGCCATTCGGGGGCGCGACTCTCTATCTTTTCCTGACGCTGCCCGTGCTCGTCGCCGGCATCGCCGGTGGCTGGGGGCCGGGGCTCGTCGCGACCGTCTGCGGAATCGCGCTGCAATGGTTCGGCGCGGGCGACGGTCATATCCTCGTCGATCCGCATCACCCGCTGTTCGCTGCCGCCTGGGCGCGCGCGGCGACATTCGCCGTGCTCGGCGTCGCCATCGCGTGGTTCGGCGAGCACCTGCAGCGCGCGCAGCGCGACGCGGCGGACAACGCGCGGGAAGCCGCCTCGCGCGAAGCGCATCTCAAGTCGATCCTCGACACCGTGCCGGAAGCCATGGTCGTCATCGACGAGCGCGGCCTCATTCAGTCGTTCAGCACGGCCGCCGAGCGCCTGTTCGACTACCGCGCGCCGGACATCATCGGGCAGAACGTCAGTGTCCTGATGCCGCCGCCCTATCGCGAGGAGCACGACGGCTACATCGACCGCTACCTGCGCACCAACGAGCCGCGGATCATCGGCATCGGCCGCGTGGTGGTCGGCCGGCGCAAGGACGGCTCGACCTTTCCCATGGAACTCGCGGTCGGCGAGATGCGCTCCAACGACCGGCGCTTCTTCACGGGGTTCATCCGCGACCTCACCGAGCGCCAGGTCGCCGAGGCGCGGCTCCAGGAGCTGCAGTCGGAGCTCGTCCATATCTCGCGCCTGACGGCGATGGGCGAGATGGCCTCGACGCTCGCGCACGAGCTGAACCAGCCGCTGTCCGCGATCACCAACTATCTCAAGGGCTGCCAGCGGCTGCTGGCCAGCCATCCAGACGAGGCGCTGCGCGTGGTGCGCGAGGGCATCGACAAGTCGGCCGACCAGGCGCTGCGGGCCGGCCAGATCATCCGCCGGCTGCGCGACTTCGTCGCCCGCGGCGAGAGCGAGCGCCGGGTCGAAAGCATCGCCAAGATCGCCGAGGAAGCCAGCGCGCTCGCCCTGGTGGGCGCCCGCGACCAGGGCGTGCGAACGCAGTTCATCTTCACCCGCGGCGCCGACCTGGTGCTGGTGGACAAGGTGCAGATCCAGCAGGTGCTCCTGAACCTGATCCGCAACGCCATCGACGCCATGCAGGATTCGCCGACCCGCGAACTCACGATTTCCGCCAAGGCCGCACCCGGGGGCATGGCGACCGTCAGCGTCGCCGACAGCGGGCCCGGCATTTCGCCGGACATCGCCAAGCAGCTTTTCCAGCCCTTCATCACCACGAAGCGCGAGGGCATGGGCGTGGGGCTTTCGATCTCGCGCACGATCATCGAGGCGCACGGCGGCCAGATCTGGGTCGAGCCCAACCCCACCGGGGGCACGATCTTCCACTTCACCCTGCCGACCGTCTCACAGGAGGAGCTCAACGATGTCCGCTGACGGCACGGTGCACGTCATCGACGACGACGACGCCATGCGCGACTCGCTGGCGTTCCTGTTCCAGTCCGCCAATGTGCCGGTGCAGACCTACGACAGCGCCGCGGCCTTCCTCGACCGCCTGCCCCAGATCGGCGGCGGCTGCGTGCTGACCGACGTGAGGATGCCGGGGATGAGCGGCCTCGACCTGCTGAAGCGCCTCAAGGAACTCAAGGTCGCCATGCCGGTCATCGTCATCACCGGCCATGGCGACGTTCCGCTCGCGGTCGAGGCCATGAAATCGGGCGCCGCGGATTTCTTCGAGAAGCCGTTCGAGGACGACCTGCTGCTCGCGGCAGTCAATGCCGCCCTGTCGAGGCAAGCCGTGAACCAGGAAAGCGACGCCCTGCGCGCTGCGCTCGAACAGCGGCTGGCGCGCCTTACCCCGCGCGAGCGCCAAGTGTTGGAGGGACTGGTGGCCGGCCATCCCAACAAGACCATCGCCTACGATCTCGGCATCAGCCCGCGGACCATCGAGATCTACCGCGCCAACGTGATGACCAAGATGGAAGCCATGAGCCTGTCCGAGCTCGTGCGCATGGCGCTCACCGCCGGCGTGCTGGGCTCTGCCGGAAAAGTCTGATCGCCGCTCCGTCCCTCACTCCGCCCAGCCGCTGCCGTTCCACTCCCGCCAATGGGTGGGGGTGACGTCGATGCGCCGCCGGGTCCCGGAGTCGAGCCAGCCGTCCGACGCGCGCCGGCAGCGAAACACCAGGGCATGAACTCCCTCCCTATCGACGACCGCCAATTCCAGGTCGCGGTCGAAAGGAGCGGATGTGATCGGGTGCCATTCGTTATTGAGCATGAAAAGCGTCCATTCAACCCGCCCCACCCATCGCCCTGACGTCGCATCCGTTCCTTGATCTCGATCAATCCGCCGCCTCCGCCGAAGTTTCATGCAGCAGAACCGGATCGCAGCCGTGTGAGGACCGCGGGCTGGTCTGCCGCCATGCCGTTGATTTGAATCAACACGCAACGGCCGGCGCTCCCGCGTAATGGCGATAACGACCACGGGAGCGAGACCATGCAACACCACCGCGACATCCCAGGAACGCCGGTCTTCGACGGCGAGTTCGCCCAGCGCGGCTATGCCCTCAACCGGATGTGCTTCTCGTTCAACGACGCCGCCAACCGTGCGGCGTTCCTGCGCGACGAAGATGCCTATTGCGACAAGTACGGCCTGACGCCGCAGCAGCGCGCCGCGGTCAAGAACCGGAATGTGCTGGATATGATCGCCGCCGGCGGCAACGTCTATTACCTCGCCAAGCTGGCCGGCATCTTCGGTCTCAACGTGCAGGACATCGGCGCCCAGCAGACCGGCATGAGCGTCGAAGCCTTCAAGGAAAAACTTCAGGAAGCGGGGAAATAGCCATGGCCAGGATCATCGGCGGCATCGGAACGACTCATGTGCCCGCCATCGGCGGCGCGATCGCCAAGCACCTCGAAAACACGCCCTACTGGAAGCCGTTCTTCGACGGCTTCAACGCCGTCCACCGCTGGCTCAACCGCGAGCGGCCGGACGTGGTGGTCGTGTTCTACAACGACCACGGCCTCAACTTCTTCCTCGACAAGCTGCCGACCTTCGCCGTCGGCGCGGCGCAGGAATACAGGCACGCCGACGAGGGCTGGGGCCTGCCGGTCTCGGCGCCCTACCCCGGCGACCCGGAGCTGTCGTGGCACATCATCAACACGCTGGTCGCGGCGGAGTTCGACGTCACCATGTGCCAGGAGATGACGGTCGACCACGCTTTCACCATCCCGCTGTCGCTGCTGTGGCCGGGAGCCGCGCGGCCCGTCCGCACCATTCCCATCGCCATCAACACGGTGCAGCACCCGCTGCCGTCGCCGGCGCGCTGCTTCCGCCTCGGCCAGGTCGTGGGCGCGGCGCTCGAGAGCTACCTGACCAACGAGAAGATCGTCGTGCTCGGCACCGGCGGGCTGTCCCACCAGCTCGACGGCACGCGCGCCGGCTTCATCAACAAGGAATTCGACCTGATGTGCCTCGACAAGCTCGTCAACGAGCCCGAGGCGCTGACCTGCTATTCGCCACTCGACATCGTCGAGCAGGCCGGATCGCAGGGCGTCGAGCTGCTCAACTGGATCGCGATGCGCGGCGCGCTGACCGGCCGCGTCAGCAAGCTCCACTCCAACTATCACATCCCGATCTCGAATACGGCCTCGGCGGTGCTGCTGCTTCAGAACGAGGCCGGCGCGGCAACCTATCGGAAGGCCGGGTGAAACGCATGCGCCGGAGCCGGCGGTTCCCGGCGCATGTTTGACCTGCATCAAGGTCGCCCCGCCCGCTGCAACGCATCGTCGTCTCGATCTCGCAACCGCCGGAATCGCCGGCGGTTTTCATTCGGAGCAGGGCACATGGGGCAGGCAGTCGCGCACAAATCGATGACGGCGGGCGAAGGAGGCGCGGCCATCGCCTTCATCGCGCTGGCCTTCTTCTCGCTCATCGTCGCCGCCTTCGCCTATACGCCGGCCTATGCCTTCCATGCCTATCTGTTCGCGGCCGCAAGCGCGGCGGCCGCATTCAAGATCTTCGATCATTATCTCGAGCGGCCCGCGGAACTGCCGCCGCTGACCATCGACGGCAAGCTGAACTACAATTTCGGCCCGATCAAGTTCGCCTCGGTCGCCGCCGTGATCTGGGGCATCGCCGCGTTCACGGTCGGGCTGCTCGCGGCGCTGGAGCTCGCCTTCCCAGCCTTCAACCTTGACCTGCCGTGGCTGTCGTTCGGCCGGTTGCGCCCGCTGCATACCTCGGCCGCGATCTTCGCCTTTGGCGGCAACGTGCTCATCGCCACGTCGTTCTATGTCGTGCAGCGCACCTCGCGGGCGCGGCTCGCCGGCGAAATCGCGCCGTGGTTCGTCGTGCTCGGCTACAATTTTTTCATCGTCATCGCCGGCACCGGCTATCTGCTCGGCATCACCCAGTCCAAGGAATACGCCGAGCCCGAATGGTACGCCGACCTGTGGCTGACCATCGTCTGGGTCGCCTACTTGCTGGTGTTCCTCGGCACGCTGTGGCGGCGCACCGAGCCGCACATCTACGTCGCCAACTGGTTCTATCTCGCCTTCATCGTCACCATCGCCGTGCTGCACATCGGCAACAACCTCGCGCTGCCGGTGTCGATCTTCTCGCCCAAGTCCTACGTGGTGTGGTCCGGCGTGCAGGACGCCATGGTGCAGTGGTGGTACGGCCACAACGCGGTGGGCTTCTTCCTCACGGCCGGCTTCCTGGCCATCATGTATTATTTCATCCCGAAGCGCGCGGACCGACCGGTCTACAGCTATCGGCTGTCGATCGTCCACTTCTGGGCGCTGATCTTCATCTACATCTGGGCCGGCCCCCACCACCTGCACTACACCGCCCTGCCCGATTGGACGCAGACGCTCGGCATGACCTTCTCGATCATGCTGTGGATGCCGTCGTGGGGCGGCATGATCAACGGCCTGATGACGCTGTCGGGCGCGTGGGACAAGCTGCGCACGGACCCGGTGCTGCGCCTGCTCGTCGTGTCGGTCGCGTTCTACGGCATGGCCACCTTCGAGGGACCGCTGATGTCCATCAAGTCGGTCAACTCGCTGTCCCACTACACCGACTGGACCATCGGCCACGTCCATTCCGGCGCGCTCGGCTGGGTCGCCTACATCTCCTTCGGCGCGCTCTACTGCATGATCCCGTGGCTGTGGAACCGGCCGCTCTACTCGCTGCGGCTCGTCGCCTGGCACTTTTGGATCTCGACCATCGGCATCGTGCTCTACATCACCTCGATGTGGGTCGCCGGCATCCTGCAGGGGCTGATGTGGCGCGCCTACACCAAGCTCGGCTTCCTCGAATACTCGTTCATCGAGACCGTCGAGGCCATGCATCCGTTCTACATGATCCGGGCGCTCGGCGGCTTCCTGTTTCTCACCGGCGCGCTGGTCATGGCCTGGAACCTCTGGAAAACCATCACCCTGCCGGCTTCCGCAAAAATCCCTGCGCCGGTCCTGGTGCAGCCTGCGGAGTGAAGCCGATGTCGCTGTGGGCCCGTCACGCCATTCTCGAACGCAACTCGCTGATCCTGCTGATCGGCATCCTGATCGTGGTCGCGATCGGCGGCATCGTCGAGGTCGCTCCGCTGTTTTATCTCAAGAGCACCATCGAGCAGGTCGAAGGCGTGCGGCCGTACTCGCCGCTCGAATTGCTCGGCCGCAACATCTACGTGCGCGAGGGCTGCTACAATTGTCACTCGCAGATGATCCGCCCGCTGCGCGACGAGGTCGAGCGCTACGGCCACTACTCGCTGGCGGCCGAGAGCATGTACGACCGGCCGTTCCAGTGGGGCTCGAAGCGCACCGGTCCCGACCTCGCGCGCGTCGGCGGCAAGTATTCCGATGACTGGCACCGGGCCCACCTCAACGACCCGCGTTCGGTCGTCCCCGGCTCGGTGATGCCGGCCTACCCCTGGCTCGTTGCGACCGAGCTCGACCTGACCGCCATCGGGGAACACCTGAAGGTCCAGGCCGAGCTCGGCGTGCCCTATACGCCCGAGATGATCGCCGGCGCCGAGGCCGATGCGCGCGCCCAGGGCTCGCCGGACGCCGACACCGAGGCGTTGCTGAAACGCTATCCGAACGCGCAGGCGCGGGACTTCGACGGCAACCCCGGCGCGCTCACCGAGGCCGACGCGCTGATCGCCTACCTGCAGATGCTCGGCACGCAGATCGACTTCAAGCTCTACGACAACAAAGCCAACCTCCGCTGAGAACCCGCCATGTCCGATACCTACAAGGCGCTTGCCGGATTCGCCCAGACATTCGGGCTTCTCTATTTCGTCGCCATATTCGCCGTCGTGCTGATCTATGCCCTGTGGCCGTCGCGACGGCGCATGTTCGACGAAGCCGCCCGCATCCCGTTGCGCGAGGACTGAACCGTGGCCGACCAGCATCCATCGGGCATCGACCGCCTCACCGGCACCGCCACCACCGGCCACGTTTGGGACGGCATCCGCGAGCTGAACAACCCGCTGCCACGCTGGTGGGTCTGGGTGTTCTACGCGACCATCGTTTGGGCCGTCGGCTATTGGGTAGTCTATCCGGCCTGGCCGCTGGTCTCGTCCTATTCCGCCGGCATGTTCGGCTGGCATTCGCGCACCAGCATCGTGACCGATCTCGACGATCTTCAAAAGCTGCGCGGCGCGATGGCGGGCAAGATCGCGGCCGCGCCGTTGCAGGCGATCGAGAACGACCCCGAGATGCTGGCTTTCGCTCGCGCCGAGGCGAAGCCGCTGTTCGCCGAGAACTGCGCGCCCTGCCATGGCACCGGCGCGGCCGGAGCCAAGGGCTTTCCCAACCTCAACGACGACGACTGGCTGTGGGGCGGCACGCTCGACGACGTCGCGCAGACCATCCGCCACGGCGCGCGCGCCGCGGATTCGCAGACGCGCGGCCCGGGCGGCATGCCGGCGTTCGGCCGCGACGGCATCCTGAAGCGCGACGACATCCTGACGGTGGCGCAGTTCGTGCGCTCCCTGTCCGGCCTGCCCGTCGAGCCCGGCGCCGACCTCGCCACCGGCCAGAAAATCTTCGCCGACAATTGCGCCGTATGTCATGGGCCCGGCGGCAAGGGCAACCGCGCGCTGGGCGCGCCCAATCTCACCGACGCGATCTGGCTCTACGGCTCCGATGCCGCGACCATCGTCGAGGGCCTGTGGAACGGCCGCAACGGCCAGATGCCGGCCTGGGCCTCGCGCCTGGACGATACCGCGATCAAGTCGCTTGCGGTCTATGTGCACACGCTCGGCGGCGGGGAGAAGTGATCCATGCAGGCCGCCGCGCCGACCCGCCGCCTGACCGACGCCTGCAAGGATTCGGGCTGCTCGCTCTATCGCATCGCGGAGCGCGCCACGCCGGAGAACGACGATCCCGGGTCCGAGCCGCCGCTCTACGTGGCGCGGGAGAAAATCTATCCGCAGCGCGTGCGCGGCACCTATCGTCGCGCCAAGTGGATCATCCTGTTCGTCACGCTGGGCATCTACTACGCCCTGCCGTTCGTGCGCTGGCATCGCGGCGCCGGCGCGCCCGGTCAGGCGGTGCTGATCGACCTGCCCGGCCGGCGGTTCTACTTCTTCTTCATCGAAATCTGGCCGCAGGAGGTCTATTACCTCACTGGTCTGCTGATCCTCGCAGCGATGGCGCTGTTTCTCATGAATGCAGTCGCCGGCCGGGTCTGGTGCGGCTACCTCTGCCCGCAGACGGTGTGGACCGACCTGTTCCAGACCATCGAACGCTGGACCGAGGGCGACCGTCGCGAGCATGAACGGCGCAACGCCGGCCCCTGGACGGCCGAGCGCGTGGCGCGGCTCGGCGTCAAACATGTCTTGTGGCTGATGGTGGCGTGGTGGACCGGCGGCGCCTGGGTGCTCTATTTCGCCGACGCGCCGACCCTGGTCGCATCGCTCGCGACCTTTGAGGCCCCGCTCGTCGCCTATGCCTGGATCGGCATCCTGACCTTCACCACCTACACGCTCGCCGGCCACATGCGCGAGCAGGTCTGCCTCTACATGTGCCCGTGGCCGCGCATCCAGGCCGCGCTCACCGACGAGTGGGCGCTCAACGTCACCTATCGCTACGACCGCGGCGAGCCGCGCGGCTCGGTGAAGAAGAACGAGGCGCTGCGCGCCCGCGGCATTCCCGCCGGCGACTGCATCGACTGCCGCCAATGCGTTGCGGTGTGTCCCACCGGCGTCGACATTCGCAACGGCCTGAGCCTGGGCTGCATCCAGTGCGGCCTGTGCATCGATGCCTGCGACGCCGTGATGGCCAAGATCGGCCGGCCGCCGCGGCTCATCGCCTACGACACCGACATCAACATCAAGCGCCGCCTCGACGGGCTGAAGCCGATCTACCGCATCGTGCGCGGGCGCACCGCGCTCTATGCCGCGATCATCGCCGCGGTGGGCGTCATCATGCTCTATACGCTGGCGACGCGCGGACACGAGGGCATCAACGTCATCCACGACCGCAACCCGCTTTACGTGCGGCTCAGCAACGGGGACATCCGCAATGCCTTCAGCGTGCACCTGCTCAACAAGGCGCTGGAGGAGCGCCGCTTCATCCTTGCGGTCGAAGGCGTTCCCGGCGCAGCGGTTCAGGTCATCGGCGACAACGAAAGCGAGGCCGGTGAGCCGGTGGTGGCGGTCGGCCCGGACCAGACCCGCGAGGTGCGCGTGCTCGTCACCGCGCGCGGCAATCCGACGGGATCGATCAACACGCCGCTGACCTTCCGCGCCGCCGACACCAAGAGCGGCGAGGCCGCGGTCGCCGACGACTATTTCCGCTGGCCCGCGCCATGACCGCTCCCGCACCCGACGCCCGCCCGCCACAGCAGCCGCGCGAACTGACCGGCCGCATGGTCCTCCTCTGCCTCATCGGCTTCTTCGTCGCCGTGGCCTCGGTCAACGCCGTCATGATCCGCGCAGCGCTCTCGACTTTCGGCGGCGTCGAGACCGAAAGTTCGTACAAGGCCGGCCTCAAGTTCATGCGCGATGTCGCCGACGCGACGGCGCAGGATGCGCGGCGCTGGCAGGTCACCGCCCATCTCGAGGAACGCCCCGGCGGCGACGCGCGGCTCGACGTCACCGGGCTCGACGCATCGGGCCGGCCGCTCGCGGACTGCGAGGCGACGGCGCGGCTGGTGCATCCCGAGGACGCCCGGCGCGACCGCACGTTCGCGCTCACTGCCATGGGGCCGGGTCGCTTTGTCGGAACGGTGCAGGCCGATCCCGGACAATGGGACCTCGACATCGAAATCAGCCGCAGCGGCGAGCGTCTGTTCCGCTCGCGCGAGCGCGTCATCCTGAAAGCGGGTGCGTCGTGAGCGAGACGCTCGACCTCTCGTTGTTCGTGCGCCGCGCCGGGGACGGCACGGACCACATGGACCTCGCCGTGGAGGGCGTGAACTGCGCCGGCTGCATCCGCAAGATCGAGAGCGGGCTCAAGCAGGTGCCGGGCATCGTCGATGCGCGGGTCAACTTCACCAACCGACGTCTGGCGGTGGGCTGGCGCCACGGCGCGGTCCGTCCCGCCGACGTGGTCGAGGCGCTCGCCCGCATCGGCTATCGCGCCTATCCGTTCGCGCCCGAGCGGGTCGATGGCGATGAGGCCGCGCAATCGCGCTTCCTGGTCCGCTGCCTGGCGGTCGCAGGCTTCGCGGCCATGAACGTCATGCTGCTGTCGGTCTCGGTCTGGGCCGGCGCCACTGACATGACGCCGGAGACGCGCGACCTGCTGCACTGGATTTCCGCGCTGATCGCGCTGCCGGCGGCGGCCTACGCGGGCCAGCCGTTCTTCGGCAGCGCCTGGCGCGCGCTGCGCGCCGGCGGCGTCAACATGGACGTGCCGATCTCGCTCGGCGTCACGCTGGCGCTCGGCCTGTCCGTGGTCGAGACGATCAACCACGCCGAGCACGCCTATTTCGATTCCGCGATCACGCTGCTGTTCTTCCTGCTGTGCGGCCGCTACCTCGACCACGCCATGCGGCGCAGGACGCGCGCCGCCGCCGGCAATCTGTCGGCCCTCAAGGCCGACCTGGCCCACCGCTTCGAGCGCAACGGCGAGGTGGTGAAGGTCCCGGTGGCGGCGCTCAAGCCCGGCGACCGGCTGCTGGTCCGGCCCGGCGAGCGCGTGCCGGCGGACGGCATCGTGGCCGGCGGCGCCTCGGAGATCGACGAGAGCCTGGTGACCGGCGAGACGCTGCGCCGCGCCGTGACCGCCGGCGCGGCGATCCATGCCGGCAGCCTGAATTACGCCGGCACGCTGACGCTGCGCGTCACCGCCGCCGGCGAGGACACGCTGCTCGCCGACATCGAGCGGCTGATCGAGAAGGCCACGGCTGCCAAATCCCGCTACCGCCGGCTCGCCGACCGCGCGGCGCGGCTCTATGCGCCGGTGGTGCACACCGCGGCCGCGCTCACAGCCATCGGGTGGCTGCTGGCCGGCCCCTCGGCCCATGACGCCATCGTCATCGCCATCTCGGTGCTCATCATCACCTGCCCCTGCGCGCTGGCGCTCGCCATCCCCACCGTGCAGGTCGTCGCTTCCGGGGCCCTGTTCAAGGCCGGCGTCATCCTCAATGCCGGCGAGGCGATCGAACGGTTCGCGCAGGCCGACACCATCGTGTTCGACAAGACCGGGACGCTGACGCTGCCCGAGCCGCGTGTCGATGTTGCCGCCGGGACCGACCCGGCCCTGCTTGAATGCGCGGCGCGCCTCGCCCTCTCCAGCCGTCATCCACTCGCGGCAGCACTGGCGCGCGAAGCCGGCGACCGCGTGCCCTATCCCGGCGCGACGGAAGAGCCGGGACTGGGCGTTGCCGCCATGATCGACGGCGTGGAGGCCCGCCTCGGCAGCCTCGCCTTCTGCGACACCGCCGCGACTCCCGATACGGCGGACGCCTCGCTCATCGCCTTCCGCCACGGCGCGCACACCGCGGTGTTCGCCGTGCGCCAGGCACTGCGCGCCGATGCTGCCGAAGTGGTGGCGGCGCTGCGCGGGCTCAAGCTCGACATCCGCATCCTTTCCGGCGACCGTCCCGAGGCGGTGGCACCGATCGCGACCGCGCTCGGGATTCACGATTGGCGCGGCGGCCTCAAACCGGCCGACAAGATCGCCGCGCTCGCGGCGCTGGAAGCGGATGGCCGCAAAGTTCTCATGGTCGGCGACGGCCTGAACGATGCGCCGGCGCTGGCGGCGGCCCATGCCTCGCTCTCGCCCATCAGCGCGGTCGATCTGGCCCAGGCCCGCGCCGACGGCATCTTCCTCGGCGAGCGGCTGGCGCCGGTGTGGCACGCGGTAACGATCGCGCGGCGCAGCCATCGTCTGATGCGCCAGAACCTGTGGCTTGCGGCAACCTACAACGCCGTCGCGGTGCCCGTCGCCGTGGCCGGCCTGGTGACGCCGCTGATCGCCGCGGTGGCCATGTCGAGCTCCTCCGTGCTGGTGACGCTCAATGCGTTGCGCGTCGGCCGGCCGCGGCCGGTCATGAGCCAGGAGGAAAGACGATGATCGTCCTTCTCTATCTCATCCCGCTGGCGCTGGGACTCGGCCTCGTCGGTCTTGGCGCGTTCCTGTGGTCGCTGCGGACCGGACAATACGACGACCTGGAGGGGGCCGCGCTGCGCGTGCTTTCCGACGACGACCTGTGACGGCCGCGGCGGCTTAGAGGCGCCCGGCCTCGAACTCGTCACAGGACAGGCCGCATTGCGCGAGCCCTTCTTCGAGATAGTCCGCGAGCAAGGGGATGCCGAGCAGATAGGACGCGGTGCGGTTGTTGTGCGCACGCGCGGCCTCGGCGCGAATCTGGTCCCAGTCGTTGGTGTCGCCATCGCCACGGCCGAGCCAGACCAGCGCCACGAGATCGATCTGCTCGTCCTCGCTCAGCGCGTTGATGAAGCTCCGCAGCTCCTGCACGACGGGGTCGTCGCGATGATCCTCGAGCACGGACATCATGGCGTCGTCGGCCGCGTTCGAGCTGTCGCCGATGTCGGTCAGGATGTCCTTGGCGTCGAACTCGCGCGCCTTGACCACGATAAAGCAGACCTTCTCCGGAGAGATCGTCAGATCGGGAATCGTCTTTTCCTGTTCGTCCGCCATGTTTCACCTCGATGGAGCGCCCGCACGGTAAGCCCCATCAGTAGCCGCTCATTGAGGTATATTAAAGTCGCAACCGCAACCGCCCTGCCCGCTGGGCCCGCCGTCACCGTTCGAGCGACTTGAGATAGGCGATCACGTCGTTGACCTGACCGGGATCGAGCTGGAATTCCGGCATGGAGGGATGGCCGGTGATGATGCCCTCGCCGAGCGATTCCTGAAGGCTTTCGACGGGATAGCGGCGGTGCAGCGTGCGGAACGGCGGCGCGATCGCCAGCGGGCTCGCCCCGACCCGCTCGACCGCATGGCACCGCGAGCAGTTGGCCTGAACGAACACATGCCCGCGCTGGGCCGCCGGCGACAACGGCCGCCGCTCGACAGCCTCGGCGCCGCCCGGAGACAGAGACAGCGCCATCAGGACAAGCGCCATGAGAACCGCGCCGCGTATCATCGCCGCCTCGGGCCAGTTCGCGCGATGCACCGCCGTCGTGACATCCTCATGCGACCGCGAGCGGACGGATGGGGATGACGAAAGCCCCGCGATCAAAAGCTCCCACAGCCGCGCCCAAGCGCACTGCAGCATCGAGGTGAAGGCTGCCTGACGGCGGGTGCGGATCAAACTGAGCCAAGCTTCCCTCCCCCATGCGACGCTTGGCAAGCCCCCGGCATCCCCCGGGGGCTTTTTTTGACCGCGTGCGGCAGCGGCGGCTCTTCCCATCGCCCGCATTCTACGGTTGAGTTACGTCAACGACGATGCGGGCAAAAGCCGATTTCCTGATTGTACAAAACCTTCCAACGGATGGGATCGCCATGCTCAAGGACATCATCGTCAACCTGTCGATCGAAGCAGGGCGCGACGTCGGCACTGAATTCGCCATATATCTCGCGCGCCAGTTCGGCTCTCACGTCGAGGGTGTCGCGTTCGCCTACGAGCCCAACATCGGATTGCCGGTTCCGATCGGAACGGCCGCGACGGTGGTGCAAGGCTTCTTTGCCGAGTATCGCGACCGGGCGGCGCGAGCCGGCGAGGCATTCACCGAGCAGGCCAAAGCCGCCGGCATCGCCTTCAACACTCAGCAGATCACTGCCGAAATCCCGGACGCCGCCGACATCTTCGCGCGCCTCGCGCGGACCCGCGACCTCGCCGTGGTCGTGAAGCCCATGCCGGAAGACAGCGTTCCCACGGACATACTTCTCCAGGCCGCGCTGTTCACGTCAGGGCGCCCCGTCATCGTTGTGCCGCACAGCCGCGCGGCCGACGCGCCGCTCGACCGCATCCTGATCGGCTGGGACGGCGGCCCGGCCGCGGCGCGTGCCGTCGGCGATGCCATGCCGCTGCTCAAGCGGGCGAAATCCGTCTCCATCCTCACGATCATGTTATCGGGCGACGAGGGTCACAAAGCCGAAGGGCTCGTCCGCCACCTGAAGCGGCACGGCGTCACCGCCGACGCCAGCGTGACGGTGGCGCCGGACATGGACGTCGGCAGCATCATGCTCTCCTATGCGGCCGACGTGTCCGCCGACATGATCGTGATGGGAGCCTATGGGCACTCGCGGTTCAGGGAGTTCCTGCTGGGCGGTGCGACCCGGAGCATCTTGCCCTCGATGACCGTGCCGACGCTGATGTCGCACTAGCCGCGAATGGCGAGCGGCTTTATCAGCTCCGCCGCGGCGAGATAGCCCAGCACCAGCCCCGCGATCGCGGCCAGGATCGGCCACGGCAGGGCGACGAACCCGAACACCGCGCCGGCCGGCGTCAGCGCGACGGTGAGCGCCACAGCGAGACCGCCCAGCGAGGTCGCGACCAGCGCGGGATGGGGCCGGCTGCTCCAGGCCGGCCGCACGGTGCGGATGATGAAGATGACGAGAATCTGCGTCGCGATGGATTCGACGAACCATGCCGTGCGGAAGACCTCGACCGGCACTCGGAAGTGAAAGTGCAGGAGCAGGAAAGTCAGGACGTCGAACACGGAGGACAGCGGCCCCATGATGAGCGTGAACCGCAGGATCGACCTGATGTCCCAGGACCGCGGCAGCGCCAAATCCTCGCCGTCGGCGGCGTCGAAGGGGATGCCGATTTCCGAAAGGTCGTAAATCAGGTTGTTGAGCAGGATCTGTAGCGGCGCCAACGGCAGGAACGGCAGCACGAGCGACGCGAGCGCCATCGACAGCATGTTACCGAAATTGGAACTCGTTCCCATGCGCAGGTATTTCATGATGTTCGCATAGGTGCGCCGGCCCTCCACCACGCCATCGGCCAGCACGCCCAGATCCGACGCCAGCAGGATGATGTCGGCCGCCTGGCGCGCGACGTCCGTGCCGCCGTCCACGGAGAGACCGACGTCGGCCGCATGGATCGCGGGCGCATCGTTGACGCCGTCGCCGAGAAAGCCGACCGTGCAGCCCCGCGCGCGAAGCGCAGCGACGACGCGGCTTTTCTGCTCCGGCGACATCCGCACGAAGAGATCGACTTCGTCCACCCGCCCGGCGAGCGCGCGGTCTGTCAGCGCATCGACGTCATCGCCGCTCATGATCCCGTGCGCAGGCAAACGGAGAGCCTCGACGAGATGGCTCACCACCGGGGCCGCATCGCCGGAGATGACCTTCACGCGCACGCCCAGCCGGCACAGGCGCGCCACGGCGTCGGATGCCGAGGCCTTGGGCGGATCGATGAACACCGCACAGCCGGCGAAGATCAGGGCGCTTTCGTTCTCCAGGCGGATTTCGCCGCAGGTTTCCGCCATCGGACGCCAGGCGATGCCGAGAAGGCGAAGCCCTTGCCCACCCTTGGCGTCGATCAGAGCCCCGATCTGCGCCCGCCGCGCGTCGTCCAGCGGCACCACACCCTCGGCGGTCTCCGCCTGCGTGCACAGCGACAGCAGCGACTCCGGCGCGCCCTTGGCGATGAGAATCCGTTCCCCGGCACGGCCCACGAGAACGGACGCGCGGCGGCGCTCGAAATCGAACGGCAGGTCGTCGATCCGCTGCCAGGATTCGTCGCCCGGAGCGGACGCGAGCAGCGCGTCGTCCAGGTTGCTGCGCATGCCGCCCGAGTAGCGGCTGTTGCAGCGGGCCAGTGTCGCGACCTTCTCGTTCGGCCTGCCGTCGATCCCGACCGCCTCGACAAAGGCGATCTTCGCCTCAGTCAGCGTGCCGGTCTTGTCGGTGCACAGCACGTTCATGGCGCCGAGGTCGTGGATCGCCGATAGGCGCTTGACCACGACCTTCCGCGCCGCCATGCGCACGGCCCCGCGCGCCAGCGTGACGGTCATGACCATGGGCAGCAGCTCGGGCGTGAGCCCGACCGCCAGGGCGATGGCAAACAGGAAGCTTTCAAGCGACAACCCGGTGCGGATGAGCTGCGTCAGCAGCACGAACAGCACGAGAAACCCGGTCAGCCGCAGGATCAGCATGCCCAGGGCGTGAACGCCGCGCTCGAACGCCGTGGGCGCGGACCTGCGCTGCAGCGACGCCGCGATGGCACCGAACCGGGTGGCGCGGCCCGTAGCGACGACCAGCATGGTCGCGCTGCCGCCGACGACGCTGGTGCCGCTGAAAAGGGCGTTGCAGGCGTTGTCGACATCGGTTCTAGCGGCGTGGCCGGCCCGCTTCTCCACCGGATAGGGCTCGCCGGTCAGCAGCGCCTCGTTGACCAGCGCGCCGCGGCTGGCCAGCACCAGCCCGTCAGCCGGTGTGAGGTCGCCGGCGCTCAGCTCGACCACATCGCCCGGGACGAGGTCGCGGATCGGCAGCTCGACCGCGCGCCCGTCGCGCCGAACACGGGCGGTCACCGCGATCGAACGCTGCAGCGCCTCGACCGCCGTCTCGGCCTTATATTCCTGGACAATGTCGAGCGCCGCCGACATGACGACGATGACCACGATGACGATGCAGCTCTGCCAGTCGCCGGTCGCGCCCGAGACGAGCGCGGCGATCATCAGGATGGCGACGAGGGGATCGGTCAGGCGGCGGCCGATCTTGGCAAGGATCCCGGCCCGTGTCCGCGCGGCAACGACGTTGCCGCCGTAAACCTCCAGCCGCTGCTCCGCCTCGACGGACGAGAGTCCGTCCGGCCTCGCATCCAGCGCATGAAGCAGCGCGCTGCCATCCTTAGTCCAGAATGAATCCCCGACGGCGGAATTCATCTCGGACAAGCGGCTACCGGTGAGGCCCTTGCAATTTACCGCAATGAAGGCGTCGCGGTGCCAGCCGCTGACTCACCTGCTGGGCCACGAAGAACATCAGCGAAAGGACGGTACAAAGGATCGCGACGTTCTCGAGCGCCTTCAGCAGGAAGGCCATTTGCAGCGGAAGCGTCGCGTTCTCCCGCGTGGCGAGGGGCAGCACTTCGGCGAAGAAGGTCTGCCGCGTGAGAAAGGCCACGGCGAAGACGACCGTGCCGAGAACGGCCACCTTCAAGGCCACTCCATTGTTCCTCATCTTCCGCTCCTTCGGTCCGGGGGTCATCAACATATTGATGAAACGATAACGCAGACATGCCCGCCTTGCGTTAGCTCAACCGGCTGCAGGACCATATTATTCCGATTTCGGCGCCTCCGCCGCACCCTCGAGCGCGATGTCCACGCGCACCACCCCTGCTCCCATGTCGGAGCGGCGGACGGCGAAACCAAGCTCGCGGGCCATCTGCAGCATTCGGACATTCTCCTGAAGAACCTCGCCAAATACGTGCTTGAACCGCCTGCGCCGCGCCTCCGTCAGAAGAGCCCGCATCAACTCGTAGCCGAACCCGTGATCCTTGGCCGACGACCGGACCATGATCGCGAATTCCGCAGTGTCCGTGCCGGGAATCCGCACAAGCTGCGCAATTCCGTAGACGACCCCGCGCCCCGGCACCGCCTCCGGCTCGACCGCAAGCAGCGTCTCCGTATCGGAGCGATCCGAAAACACCCGCGACAGGAGGTCCGCTGCCGCGACGTTCGAGGTGGAGAAGAACCGGAGCCGCAGGTCCGCGCTGCTGCAGTCCGCCACCATGTCGATCAGGGCGTCCCTGTGCTCCGGGCGGACCGCCCGGATGAGCACGGGCTTGCCCTCCCGCGTGCGGATCTCGAATGCCACGGAGTCATTGACATCGGAGTTCCCCGGCCCGGTCACGACGGCCTCCGTGCGGCCCGGTTGTCAATGCACGGGCCTTACCTCGATGACATCCGCATACGCAGTCCAGCGCGGTATCGTCTTGATGCGGCAGAACTCCGTTTCCGCGGTGCGGATGGCCTCGAATTCGTCTGCGGCCCTCACGCGAAGCTGATGCTGGCATACCGGATGCCGATGCCCGGTATCGTCAAGCACTGTCTTGATGAAGCGAAGATCGAATTCCTGCATAGCGGCCTCCTTTTTTATTTTTTTAGAGGAACCCGGTCAAACAACCTTGCTAAAAATCAAATTCCGCGTCAGCCACGATCCAAGCGTTTGGCGAGTTGCGGCAGCACGAACGGCCCCGGCGGCACGCGGTTGACGGCATCGCCGACGCCGAATACGCGCCCCAGCATATCGTCCGTGACGATCGCGCCGGCGGGGCCGTCGCCGGCGAGCCGGCCGTGATCGAGCGCGAGGATTCGCCGACCGACCAGCGTGGCGAGATTCAAGTCGTGCACGACCGCGAGAACCGTCGTCCCGCGCTCGTTGCGGCGCCCGACGATGGCCAGCAGGTCGAGTTGATGGCAGAGATCGAGATTCGACGTCGGCTCGTCGAGCATCAGGACGCCGGGCCCGTGATCGGCCTCACCGCAGGCGAGTTGCACCAATACGCGGGCGAGATGTGCGCGCTGCTGCTCGCCGCCGGACAGCGTACCGATGATGCGATCGCGCATGCTGTCGAGATCGACCTCTACCAGCGCCGCATCGACCAGCGCATCCAAGGCCGACCCCCGCCGGTCGCCGGCGCCCATGCGCACCACGTCCGCCACCGAGAATGGAAACGCGACCGCGACATGCTGCGACAGCACCGCGCGCTTCGAAGCCAGCGCCGCGGGCCGGCACGAGCGCGGCTCACGGCCTTTCAGCCGGACCGCCCCTGCGCTGGGGGCGATCTCTCCCGACAACACGCGCAGCAAGGTGGACTTGCCGGCTCCGTTGGGGCCGACGATGGCGACGGTCTCGCCGGGCATGACCGTGAAGGTGACGCGGTCGAGCAGCATGCTGGCGCCGGCGCGGACGCTGACCGCCTCCGCCTCAAGAGCGGGACTCATAGTCCGGCCAGCGATCGTTGCCGCAGCAGCAGCGCGAGGAAGAACGGTGCGCCGGCGACGGCGGTGAGGATGCCGATCGGCACTTCGGCCGGCGCCGCGAGCGTGCGCGCGCAGGTATCGGCGACCAGCAGCACGATGGCGCCGAGGCAGGCGGAGGCCGGAAGCAGCCTGACATGCCCTGGGCCGATCATCAGCCGGAGCAGGTGCGGCACGATGATGCCGACGAAGCCGATGACGCCGGCGAACGACACCGCCGCGCCGGCCATGGCCGATACCAGGACAATCGACAGACGCTTGAGCCGCTCCGTGTCCATGCCGGCGTGGAACGCCTCGGCCTCGCCGAGCGCCATCAGGTCGAGGCCGCGGACAATGAACGGAATGAGGAGGCACAACGCCACCGGAAACGGCGCCAGCACCGCGATTTTCGACCAAGTGGCGCCGCCGAGCGAACCGAGCATCCAGAACGTGACATCGCGCAACTGCCGGTCGTCGGCGATGAAGACGAGCAGCCCCACCCCGGCGCTGGCGAGCGCGGCGATCGCCAGGCCGCCGAGCAGGAATATGGCGATCGACGTGCGGTTCTCGCGCGTCGCGATGCGATAGAGGATCCACGTCGTCGCAAGCGAACCGAGAAACGCGGCGAGCGGCAGGATCTCGAAGGGCGGTGTCCAGCCCGCGACGATCCGATCGCCGGCCACGATGGTGGCGGCGGCCGCCAAGGCGCCGCCGCCGGAGACGCCGACCAGGGCTGGATCGGCCAGCGGGTTGCGGAACAGCCCCTGCATGATGGCGCCTCCGGCGGCGAGCAGCGCTCCGATGATGCCGGCGGCGGCGATGCGCGGCAGTCGGATCGACCACAGCACCAGCTCGTCGCGGGCAAGGACCGACGGATCGGCGCTGCTGCTCCAGAGCCCGAGTGCGGCCGGCAGGCGCGCCAGCGGAATGCCGGCGGCGCCGACGGATGCAGCGACGGCGGCCACAACCGCCAGGCCTGCGAGCAGCGCCACCGCCAGCGCGGCATCACCGGCGCCGGAACGCCGCCATGCCTGCCATGTCCGCGCCGGGGAAACAGCCATGCCGCTCATTTCGCGCAGGACCCGGGCGGCGCCGTGTCGCCGGGCGGCAACGGCTCGTGCGGCAGATCGGGATAGAGCGCCAGCGCGAGATCGCGCGCCGCGCGGGCGGTGCGTGGACCGAAGCCCAGGAGGTAAAGCCCGTCCATGGCGATGAAGCTCCGGTTCGCCGCAGCCGGCGTCGCGGCAAACGCCGGCTGCGCGAACACCTCGTCGGCCGTCACCGGATTGGGGCCGGCCCGCGTCATGGCGAGGATGGTGTCCGGCTTCGTCGCGGCGACCGCCTCGTCGGTCAAGGGCTTGTAACCGTCGTAGCCCGCGACGGCGTTGACGGCGCCGGCCATGCGGATGATGCCGTCCGCCGCCGTATTGCCGCCGGCGGCCATGGCGCGGCCGCCAGCAAACGACAGCACGAACAGGACGCGCTTGGGCGTTCGCACGCGCCCGACAAGTGTCCCGAGCGCATCGACATCGGCGCGCACTTTCGCCGCCAGACACCGGCCGCCCTCGACCGCGCCGGTGGTTTCGGCGACGACGCGCACCTTGTCGACGATGCCGTCGCCCGAGAAAGTGTCGGGGACGACGACCAGCGGCACATGAGCGGCCTGCAGGACGGCCATGGCCTCTCTCGGACCCGAGCCCTCGACCGCAAGGATCAGGGACGGCGCGAGGCCGAGGACGCCTTCGGCGGAAAGCTGCCGCATGTAGCCGACGCTCGCCTTCTCGGCCGCCGCCTGCGGCGGATAGAGACTCGTGGTGTCGATCCCGACGATGTTCCTGTCGAGGCCGAGAGCGTAGAGGATCTCCGTCACCGCGCCGCCGATGGAAACGATGCGGCTGATGTCATAGGGCGGCGCCCGCCGCGCCACGCTATCCGGGGCGGCATGGACCGACCCCAGCATGGCCAGCATCGCAATGGCCGCCGCGAGCAGCCGGCCGCGGCTTCGGCACGGCATCGTCATCCGCCTCGTTCGCTCCGCGGGAGTCATTTCGTCAGGATCAGCTTGTTCTGGGCCGTAAGCCGCAGGCGATAGATTTCGTTGCCATGGGTGATGGTGATCTCCCGCGTTCCCGCGAACAACACCCCGCTGTCGAGACAGTTGTCCGAAAGGACAATCGTCCGGCTCGACATGGCGGCACCCGGCTTCGGCCCGCTGTTGCTGGAATCGTCTCGGCGCTCTCCTGTGTTCATACTCGCCTCGTCAGTGGGGAAATCTATTTTATTGTTTATCTTCTATGCTTCTTTTAGTTATTCTAAGGTATTCTCTAGTTTAGAGTAGTTATGACTTATATTTACCTTGCTTGACCTCAGTAATACACGCTCATTACAAAGGCAACGTTCCAGCTGGTCAGCCCATGCTGCCAGCGACGCCAGCCAGCAAGCCCTGCCTCAAGCGCAGCCGCCCGCCAGCCAGCCGCAAAAATTGCAACAGGTTGGGGGTTATCGTGGCTTGGTCGAAGGTCGGAGCGCGCGCGCTCCTGGTGGGAAGTTCCGCTCTTGCGTTGACGGCGGGCGGCGCGGCGTCGGCGCAGGATCAAAACGCGGTGCCGTTGGACCCTATCACCGTGCTGGCGACCAAAACGCCGGAGAACACCACCGAGGCATTGGCCGGGACAAGTTCGGTGCGGCAGGAGCACATAGACCAGCTCATACCGAATCGCATCTCGGATCTGCTGTTCGGCATTCCCAGCGTGACGTTCATCGAGTCGGGAGACGACCCGGCCACCGCCATCGGCATCCGCGGCCTGCAGGACTTCGGCCGCGTGGCCATGATCATCGACGGCGCGCGGCAGAACTTCCAGCGGTCCGGCCATAATGCCAACGGCATGTTCTACATGGAGCCCGA
>Ga0180221_1000778_pt1 | contig 24687 bp, 20 predicted proteins | sample eDN5th37CKraftMG_FD_151339 | JGI IMG/M metagenome (GOLD analysis project Ga0180221, IMG submission 151339) | Enriched Miracle-Growth compost microbial communities from Emeryville, California, USA - eDNA 5th pass 37_C Kraft MG (version 2) (version 2) ...
CCCCCGGGAGGAACCGGCCCCGGCCCACGCTATGGGGAATCCAGGCCAGGACCGGTCTCGATCTCGGGCCGCACCGACATGCCCACGCGCAGGCGCGCGAGCGCCGGCTGGCCGGCGTCGAACTCGATGCGCACCGGAATGCGCTGCACGATCTTGGTGAAATTGCCGGTGGCGTTATGCGGCGCAATAGGCGCGTAGCTGACGCCGCTGGCCGGCCCCAGGCTGGCGACGCGGCCCGTCAGTTCGACGCCTGGCAAGGCGTCGACCGCCATGCGCACGCGCTGCCCGGGCCGCACCCGCGCCAATTGCGTCTCGCGGAAATTCGCTTCCACATAGGCGTGTTCCAACGGCACGATGGCCAGCAGCGGCTTGCCGGGCTGGACCTGCGCGCCGACCCGCAGTGTCCGGTGGCCCACCATGCCACCCACCGGCGCCGTAATCCGCGTATAGGAAAGCTGCAGTTGCGCGGCCGTATGCGCAGCCTCGGCCTGGGCCAGGCTGGCGCGGGCCCCGCGCAGCCGCGCATCGAGCACCTCGGCCTGGCGGCGCGCCGCCTCCAGGGCGGCCAGGTGCTGGGCGCGCCCGGCCTGCAGCACATCCAGCCGCGCTTGCGCCTGCTGACGCTGCTGCACCGTGCCCGACCCTTCGGCCGCCAGGCTGCGATAGCGCGCCAGCTCGGCGCGCGCCAGCGACAGCGAGGCGTCGTCGGCATCGATGGCGGCCGCGGCCTGGCGGATGGCGGCCTGCTGGCGCGCCTGCTCCGCCTGCAGGGCGTCGAGGGCGGCGCGCGCGCCGTCCACCCGGGCGCGCGCGCCGGCCAGCGCGGCCGCGAAATCGCGGTCATCCAGCGTGGCCAGCAGATCGCCCGGCGCGACTTGCTGGTGATCCTCGACCAGCACCTGGCTGATCGTGCCGGCCACGCGCGGCGCCACCACGGTGAAATCGGCGTGCACGTAGGCGTAGTCGGTGGCCTGGCGCGCGGCGGCGCTCTCCGGCCGGTCGAGCCACAGAGCGCCGCCCAGCAGGGCCGCGGCCGCCAGCAGCGCGCCGGCACGGGCGTTCCTGGAAAAAGCCATGATGCGATCTATCCGTGTTGTCGTTGAGAAGAATCCGGCGGCGCCTGGCGATGCAGGCTCAGCACCAGCGGGATCAGCAGCAGCGCCAGCAGGCCGGCCGCGCCCGGCCGCGCGATAGGCGTCGGCCGTGGCCAGCACGAAGGCCTGCTCGCGGAGCGGACCGGCCAGCGCGGCCACCCCGTCGGTGTCCGGCAGGGCGCCCTGCACCCGGCCCAGGCGGTCCAGCAGCGCGTCGGCATGCCAGCGCTCGCGTACCACCAGCGCCTGGCCGATCACCGTGCCGCCGAGCAGGGTGCCGAGCGCCCGCAGGGTATTGATGGTGCCCGTCACGTAGGGGCCTTCCGACGGCTGCACCACGCTGGTGGCCAGGAACAGCATCGACACCACCGCCATCGGCTGCCCCGCCGCATGCAATAGCTGCACCCAGGCGAACTGCTGCCAGACCCAGCTCGAGTCGAGCCGCGCGCTCAGCCAGCAGGCGCAGGCGATCAGCGCCAGGCCCAGGCTGAAGACCAGCCGCGCATCGACCCAGCGGCGATACAACAACGCCGCGACGGCCGGCGCCAGCACCAGTTGGGCCAGTGCGATGATCAGGCCGACGGGCGCGCTCTGCTGCGCGCGGTAGCCCCACACTCGCGCCAGGTAGCCGAGCGGCAGCAGCGAAGCGCACAACACCAGCGTCAGCATGCAGAAGAAGATGGTGAAGCCCAACCCCAGGTTGCGCCGCGACAGCATGCGCAGCCTCAGGAACGGATCCGGATGGCGCCATTCGGTGACCAGGTAGGCCGCCAGCAGCACCAGCCCCGCATACGCGCAGAACACCACCAGGCGCGAATGGATGGTGTCGAGGCGGACCGCCTGGTCCAGTGCCACCGCCAGCAGGCCCAGCGCAGCCGCGCCGCACGCCAGCCCGGGCCAGTTGCACTGGCGCCAGCGGGCGGCGCGCGCCGGCTCGCGCGGCAAGCCCCAGCCAGCCAGCGCCGCCGCCAGCGCCAGCAGCGGCACACATTGCCAATACACCAGCCGCCAGTCGGCGAAGCCGTCCGTCCATACGCCGACCAGCCAGACCGCGATGGTGGAAGCGAATGTGGCGGTCAGGGAATACAGCGCCAGCCCGTAAAGTTTGACGCGCGGCGGCAGGAACTTCAGCGCCGCCATCATCAACAGGGGAATCAGCGCCCCGCCGGCCAGGCCCTGCAGCGCGCGCAGCGCCAGCATCAGTTCCAGGCTGCGCGCCAGCGGCAGGGCCAGCGCGGCCAGGCCCGACAGCCCGATGGCCCACAACACGAAGCGCCGCACCGACACGGTGATGGCGAACCAGGCGGCGAACGGCATGGCGATCAGCTCGGCGGCCGCATGCGCGGTGCCCAGCCAGGACGCGGCATCGAAACCGAACCCCAGGGCGCCGCGCAGGTCGGCCAGCGCCAGCGCGCCCATGCGGCTGGCCAGGCTGGCCGTCGTGGCGGCCACGAAAATGCCCAGCAGTCCGCAGACCGGGCGCAGGGGCGAACCGGCGGCGTCCATCACGGCCCGCCCACGCTAGAAGAAGCCCCGCGCGCCATGCGCGGCGCGGCCTGCGCAGGCGGTTGCCAGCCGCCGCCCAGCGCCTTGTACAAGGCCACCACGGCCAGGGCCGCGTCGGCATGGCCGGCATCCAGGGCCAGCCGCGCCGTCAGCAGCGCCTGCTCGGCCTCGGTCACGGCCAGCCGGTCGGCGGCCCCGGCGCGGTAGGCGCCGGCGACATGCCGCAGCGCCTGCTGCTGCTGCGCATGGGCATCCACCAGCGCGCGCTGGCGGCGCTGCTGCGCGGCCCAGGCATTGAGGGCGTCGTCGATCTCGTGCCAGGCCCGCAACACGGTGCTGCGGTAGGCAACGGCGGCTTCCTGCTGGCGCGCCTCGGTGAGCGCCAGCCGGGCCTTGAGCCGCCCGCCCTCGAAGATCGGCAAGTAGATCGCCGGCCCCAGGAAGAACTGCCGCGACGCCCAGTCGCCCAGGTCCTCGCCGTCGAAAGCCTCGCTGCCGAAGCGGCCGATCAAGTCGATGCGCGGATAGAAATCGGCCTTGGCCACGCCGATGGCGGCGGTAGCCGCATGCAGGCGGGCCTCCGCCTGGCGGATGTCGGGACGCCGCTGCGCCAGCTCCGACGGCAGGCCGACCGGCAGGACGGGCGGCGCCGGCGGCTGCGGCGCCGCGCGCGCCAGTTCGGCATCCAGTGCGCGCGGCGCCGCGCCGGTCAGCAGGGCCAGCGCATTGAGCAACGCGTCGCGGCGCTGCTCGAGTTCGGCGATGCGCGCCTGCAGGCCGTCCAGCCGCGACCGCGCCGCGGCGAGCTCCTGCTGGGTCGCGGCGCCATGGTCGCGGCGGCTGCGCAGCAGGGTCCAATGGCGCGCGGCCGCGTCATGCAGCTCGCGCGCGGTGGCCAGCGCGGCCTGGGCGCCGCGCAGCCGGAAATAGCCGGCCGCCGTTTCCGCCGCCAGCGCCACGCGCAGCGCTTCGCGCTCGTACGCGCTGGCGCGCGCCGCCGCGCCGGCGCCCTCGCGCAGGCGCCGCGCACGGCCCCACAGATCCAGTTCCCAGCTCGCATCGAACCCCGCCCGCCAATAGTCGAACGGGTCGGTGCTGGCGCCCATGGCCACGAACTTGCCATGCTCGCTGACGGCTTCGCGCGACACGCTGCCGCTCATCGCCAGCCGCGGCCAGGCGGCAGCCGCCGCAACGCCGGCGCGCGCCCGGCTTTGCGCGACACGGCTGGCGGCCGCCTGCAGGTCGAGGTTGCCGGCCGCCACGCGCGCCTGCAGCTGGTCCAGCACCGGGTCGCCGAACAGCCGCCACCACTGCTGCGGTACTTCGCCCGCGTGCAGCGCCGCCGCGTCGGCCGGCGGCTGGCGCGGCGCCAGCACGACATGCGCCAGGCCGTCCGGCGGCGGCGCGAAATCCGGCCCGACAGCGCAGCCGGCCAGCAACGCCGCCAGCGCAAGGCTGGCCAGGCGCAGCGGCACGGTATTCATTCCGGGGAAGTTCAGTGGGCTCATCGTGACTATACCGAACGGTTCGGTTCGATACATTAGGGCCAGTTTGTGCTAATGTCAATGGAAATCGAACCGATAGGTACAGACATGAACCAGCCCCCTGCCGCCCTCGGCGAGAAGGCCCGCGCCGTCCTGGCGGGCGCGCGCCGGATCTTCCTGGAACACGGCTTCAGCGCCGCGTCGACCGACATGATCCAGCGCGCGGCCGGCGTATCGAAATCCACGGTCTATGCCCACTTCCCCACCAAGGAAGCCCTGTTCATCGCGGTCATCGAAGCCGAGTGCGCCTCCTTCATGGATACCGTGCGGCGCATCGACTTCCGCCCCGGCGCCCTGCCCGAAACGCTCAAGGCGCTGGCCGTGCGCTACCTGGAAGTGGTGTTGTCGCCCGCCGCGCTGGCGCTGTTCCGCGTCACCGTGGCGGACGCCCCGCGCTTCCCGCAACTGGCGCGCACCTTGTACCTGGCCGGCCCGCACGTCATGACCACGATGGTCGCCGAACACCTGGCGCGCGCCGCGCAGGCGGGCGAGATCGATCTCGCCGAGCCGGGCCGCGACGCCGCCGCCAGCCTGTTCGTCAGCATGGTGCGCGGCGAGCCCCACGTCGAATACCTGACCCACCCGGACGCCCGCCCCACCGAAGCGCAGCTCGACCAGTGGGCCACGCTGGCGGTCGGCACCTTCCTGCGGGCCTACGGCCGGACGCCCGCCGGCAAGTAACATCGACAGGTCCGCTCAACCTCGCGTACCGCGCGCCAGAGCCGCCCATGCCCAGAATCCTCGAACCCGGCGATTATTTCGGCGCCACCCTGCCGCGCTACCACGACGACGGCATCGCCATCGCCGAAACGCGCTTCGCCGCCGATCTCGTCATTCCACAGCACGAACACTTGAACCCGTTCTTCTGCTTCGTGCTGAACGGACGCGGCACCCGTTCATGGTCGGCGCGCGCCGGCGCCGACCGGCCCATGGCGCTGACCCTGTTCCCGGCCGGCGTGCCGCACGCCAACCGCTGGTACGGCGGCGGCGGCGAGGCATTGCACGTGGAATTCTCGCCCCTCTGGCTGGAACGGCTGGGCGGCCATGCAGGCGTGCTGCGCACGCCCAGCGACTTCGCCGCCGGCGCGCCGGTGTCATTGATGCGCCGGCTGGTGGCCGAGTGCCGCGAGCCCGATACGGCCACGCCCCTGGCGGTCGAGGGCCTGGTGCTCGAGCTGGTGGCCGCCTGCGCGCGCTCGGCCGCCCCGCGCGCCGCCGCCGGCGGGCGCCGCGCATGGCTGGATCGCGTCGAAGCCATGCTGCGCGAACGCTTCCATGAAAGCCTGGCGCTGGACGAGATCGCCGCCGCCAGCCATGTCTCCGCCGACCACCTGGCGCGCGAATTCCGCAAGCGCTTCGGCTGCAGCGTGGGCGAATACGTGCGCCAGCTGCGGCTGGAATTCGCCTGCCGGCAATTGGCCGCCGGGGGCGAACCGCTGGCGCGCATCGCGCAGGCCTCCGGCTTCGCCGACCAAAGCCATTTCACGCGGGTGTTCCGCCGCGCCATGGGCGCGACGCCGGCGGCCTATCGCGCCCAGCTCGCGCCGCATCGCTGCCGTTCCAGGAATTGACGCCGGCGTTCAAGACCGGCGCGCCGCGCCGGCATAGAGTCTGCCTGCATCGCCGCATTCCGCCGGCGCCCAGGAGAGCTCCCATGAATACCGCCCCGTTTCCCTATCTGACGCGACTCGACGTGCTGCACGGCGCCGGCGAGCGCATCGACGTGCCGGCGCTGGTCGCCGCCAATACCCATCCCTGGTACAACCAGACGCTCTGCCGCGTCAACGATTCAGTGGTCCGCCTGGGGGTGGTACAGGGCGAATATCACTGGCACAAGCACGATACCGAAGACGAGTTCTTCTATGTGGTCAGCGGCAATCTGCTGATCGACCTGGAGGACCGCACGGTCGACCTGCAGCCCGGCCAGGCCGTCGTCGTGCCCAAGGGCACCCGCCACCGCCCACGCGCGCCCGGCCAGACCGTGATGCTGATGGTCGAAGGCGCCGGCATCGTGCCCACCGGCGACGCGTGACGGCGGCTGGGCGCGGCCGCCGCCCTGTCAGTGCGGCGCCGCCGCCGCGCGCCCCGGCTTGTCGTGAGTGCCGTAGCGTTCGATCATGGTGCGGCTGGCGCGGTTCAGGCCGGTCACCTCCACCGCCACGCCGTGGCGCCGGAACTTGTGCACCATCCGGTCCAGCGCGTCGACCGCCGTGATGTCCCAGAAATGCGCATGGGCCAGGTCGATGCATACCGCCGGCACCGCTTCGTGGAAATCGAACGCCGCCACCATCGCCTCGGACGACGCGAAGAAGACCTGCCCGTGCACCGCATAGCGCCGCAGCGCCCCGCCCTCGGCCAGCGCCGACTCGACGCGCAGCACCATATGCACCTTGGAGGCAAAGAACACCGCGCTCAGCAGCACCCCCACCAGCACGCCGAGCGCCAGGTTGTGGGTCGCCACCACGACCGCCACGGTCGCCAGCATCACCGCCGACGAGCTCTTGGGATGAGTCGCCAGGTTGCGCAGCGAGGTCCAGCTGAAAGTGCTGATCGACACCATGATCATCACCGCCACCAGCGCGGCCATGGGAATCTGCCGCACCCAGGGGCCCAGGAACACCACCAGCACCAGCAGCACCACCCCCGCCGTGAAGGTCGACAGGCGGCCGCGCCCGCCGGATTTCACGTTGATGACGGACTGGCCGATCATGGCGCAGCCCGGCATGCCGCCGAGCAGGCCGGCCGCGATGTTGGCCAGGCCCTGGCCCTTGCATTCGCGGCTCTTGTCGCTGGGCGTGTCGGTGAAATCGTCGATGATGGAAGCGGTCATCAGCGATTCCAGCAGGCCCACCGCGGCCACCGTCACGGCATAGGGGAAGATGATCGACAAGGTCTGCCAGTCCAGCGGCACCGCGGGCAGCGCGAACGCGGGCAGATGCTCGGGGAAGGCGCCCATGTCGCCCACGGTGCGGATCGGCAGCTCGAGCCACATGGCGATGGCGGTCAGCACCACGATGCACACCAGCGGCGACGGAATGGCGCGGCTCAGGCGCGGGAACAGATAGATGATGGCCAGCCCGCCCGCCGTCATGGCGTAGACCGTCCAATGCACGCCGGTCAGCTCGGGCAGCTGGGCCAGGAAGATCAGGATCGCCAGCGCATTGACGAAGCCGGTGATGACCGAGCGCGACACGAAGCGCATCAGCGCGCCCAGCCGCAGCAGCCCGGCGCCGATCTGCAGCAGGCCGGCCAGCACCGCGGTGGCGAACACATACTGCACGCCATGGTCGCGCACCAGCGAGGCGATCACCAGCGCCACGGCGCCGGTGGCGGCCGAGATCATGCCCGGCCGCCCGCCGGCGATCGCGCAGACCACCGCGATACTGAACGCGGCGTACAAGCCCACCTGGGGGTCGACGCCGGCGATGATGGAAAAAGCCAGGGCCTCGGGAATGAGGGCGAGCGCGACGACGATGCCGGCCAGCAGGTCGCCGCGGACATTGCCGAGCCAGTCCCGGCGCAATGTGGAAAACGTCATGGAGGATTCAAGCGAGGATGGTGCTGCAAGACAGCGGAGACCATCGGGGAAGTTTCGCGCGCATTGCGGGCGCGGCCGGTCGGCCGGCGCCCGGCACCGCATGCAAGCGCGGCGCGCGACAGCGCGCCCACCCGCGAATCTTCGTCCGAGGAGTTCAGGAGGAAGATTCGGCTGATGTCACATGGGTAGGCGCGGGCGAAATGACGGGATGAAGGTCGGGATTGTACACGTCCCGGTTGCCGCTCCCGCCGGCCGGAGGCATGGACGGAATGAGTCAGTCGGCGCCGATGCGCTGCCGTTCGATGATCTCGCGCCAGCGGGCTTCCTCTTCGCGGTTGAACTGCGCGAAGGCCGCCGGACCCTGCGGCGCGCCAATCAACCCCAGCCCCTTGATCTTGTCCTTTACCGCGGCCGTCTCGCTCACCGCCAGGATGGCCTCGGCCAGCCGCGCCCGCAGATCGCCCGGCGTCGCGGCCGGCAGGTAGAACCCGAACCAGCTGCTGGATACGACATCGGCGACACGGCCGCTCTCATTTACCGTGGGCAGGCCCGGCAGGTCGTCCAGCCGCTGCGCGGTCGCCACCGCCAGCGCGCGGATCTTGCCCTCGCGCGCGTAAGGCATCGACTGCATGGTGTCGAAATAGGCGTTGACCTGGCCGCCCAGGAAGTCTGTCATGGCGGCTCCCGTGCCCTTATAGGGCACCTGGATGACTTCTATGCCCGCCTTGGCGGCGAACAGCTCCGCCGCCAGGTGCGGGCTGGAGCCCACACCGGACGAGGCAAAACTGAGCTTGCCCGGATGCGCGCGGGCGAAGTCGACCAGCTCGCCGACATTGCGGGCCGGCACCGAGGGATGCACGTACAACACGTTCGGCGCCAGCGCCACGCGCGCCAGCGGCGCCAGGCTGGCCGGCTCATAAGGCATCTGCTTCAGCATGTACGGGTTGGTCACCATGCCGACGCTGCCCACCAACAGGGTATAGCCGTCGGCCGGCGCGCGGGCCACAGCGGCCGCGCCGATGGAGGCGCCGCCACCCGGCTTGTTCTCCACCACCACGGGCTGGCCCCAGCGCTGGCCCAGCGCATCGGCATACAGGCGCGCGATGTTGTCGGTCAGGCCGCCGGGCGAATATGGCACGACGATGGTCACGGGCCTGGCGGGAAAATCCGCCGCGGCGGCGGGCGCGGCGAAAGCCGTTAAACTGGCCAGCAGAAATAGAAAGCGGCGCATGGGGGTCTCCTCGTGGTCGTGGCGTATGGCCGTTGCATACGGCGCTGTTGGCAGTCTATTGGCGTCCCTGCCCGCATACGAGCGCCGCACCTGCAAACCAGAATTGCGACAAGTGATATGGCTACGCGTACGCCCCAATGGGATCTGCAACGACTATCGATCTTCATGAGCGTGGCCTCGGCCGGCAGCCTCAAGGGCGCGGCGAATGCGCTGGGCCTGCCGCAATCCGCGATCAGCAGGCAGATCACGCGCCTCGAAAGCCAGTGCAATGGCCGCCTGTTCAGCCGTACCGGCCGGGGAATGGTGTTGACCGAACTGGGCGAACGCCTGATGCCGCAGATCGACCGCCTGCTGGACCAGGCCGACGAGCTGTCCGGTGTCGTGGCGGAAAGCGCGGCCCAGCCCTTCGGCGAGGTGACGGTCGGCGCCCTGCCCTCGCTGTACCTGTCCGCCATCGTGCCGCTGTTCTTCGCGCTGCGCGACCAGCATCCCGGCATCAAGCTGCGCATCCTCGAAGGCTCGGGCGGCCAGATCGACCAATGGCTCGGCAATGGCGAGGTGGATATCGGCCTGCCCTATCGCTACGGGCCCTCGGCCGCCAATGATGCGGACCTGCTGTTCGACCTGGCTTCCTATCTGGTCGGCAGGCCCGGCGCGCCGCTGCTGGGACGCGACCATATCGCCTTCGCCGATCTCGACGGCGTGCCGCTCGTCCTGCCAGGGCGGCCCAGCGCCGTCAGGCTGCTGCTGGACCAGATCGCCCGGCGCGCCGGCATCTCGATCAACGTGGTGTTCGAGGCCGACTCCACTCAGTTGCAAAAAGCGCTGGCCGCGGGCGGTGGCGGCTACACGGTGCTTCCCATGCACGTGGTGCGCGACGAGATCGCGGCCGGCAAGATGCAGGCGGTGCGCATCGTCGAGCCGCAGTTGCGTCGCGGCCTGGTCCTGGCCGTGACGCGGGCCCGTCCGGCCTCGCTGGCCGTGCGCTCGGTAGTGGCGCTGTTGCGCCAGCACTTCGGCTCCGAGGCGGTGATGCGCAAGTTCCTGGACTAGGGCCTATTCCAGGCGCGCGCCCGAGACTTCGATCACCTGCTTCCATTTGGCGGCCTCGCGCTGCACGATGGCGGCCATTTCCTGCGGCGTGCTGCTCTCCGGCAGCAGGCCTACGTCGATCATGCGCCGCTGCAGGTCGGGCTGGGCAAGCACCTGCGCCACCGCGGCATTCAGCTTGTCGATCACGGCGGCGGGCGTGCCGGCCGGCACCGTCAGGTAATTGACCGGCGACGCGTCGAAGCCGGCCAGATCGTCCGCGATGGGCGGCACGCCGGGCAGCATGGGCAGCGATTGGGGCGTCGTCACACCCAACGCCTTGACCGCGCCGGACTGGATGTGCGGCAAATAGACAGCGACACTGTCTATGGCGATCTCGACCGTGCCGCCCAGCACGTCGCGCAGCGCCGCGCCCGTGCCCGGATAAGGCACGTGGTCGATCTCGATGCCGGCCATGGCCTTGAACAGTTCGCCGGCCAGGTGGCTGGAGGCGCCGATTCCGGCGCTGGCAAAGCGCACCTCATGCGGGTGACCCTTGGCGTACGCCACCAGTTCCCGCACCGAGGCAACGGGCAGCGTCTTGCCCGCCACCAGCACGCTGGGCACGACCGCCAGCTTGGATACCGGCACGAGGTCCTTCTGCGGATCGTACGGCAGGCTTTTCATAAGATAGGGATTGGTGATCTGCGGACCCGGCGTCGTGTACAGCAGGGTATAGCCGTCCGGCGCCGCGCGCGCCACCTGGGTGGCGCCGATGGTGCCGCCCGCGCCCGGCTTGTTTTCCACCACTACCGGTTGCCCGAGGATCTTGCCGAGCGGCTCGGCCACCAGGCGCGCCGTCAGGTCGGCGCCGCCGCCGGGCGCGAACGGCACGATCAGGCGCAGCGGACGGTCCGGATACTCCGCCTGGGCCGGCGCCATGGGAACCAGTGCGGCGAATAATGCGATAGCGTGCAAAAGACTGCGCGGCATGATGTTGTCTCCTTTTTGTAGGTTCTGTTCAAGATACCGGGCACGACGGCGCTTCAGGCCGGCAACCCGAGCACGTGCTTGGCGAGAATATTGCGCTGTATTTCATTGGTGCCGCCGTAGATCGTGGTGATCGCCGAGTTGTACAAGCGCCCGGCCGGCGTGATGCGCGTATCGCCCGCCACATGCGAACCGGCGTCGCCGCCATGCTCGGCGGCCGCCTCCACCACCTGCATGGCGATGCGCGAGTACACCTCGGTCGCCCATACCTTCAGCAGGGATACGCTGGGCGGCAGCTTCTCGCCGCGCTTGACCATGTCGGCGTATTCCGCGTACAGCGACTGCAGGTCGGCCACATCCAGCAGCGACGCCGCGTACATGGCCTGGAAGCGCTCGCTGGCGAACAGGCCGGCGGCCTCGCCAACCCGCCGCAACTGGTTCAGGGCGTAGCGGGCCTGTGCCGGGCTGCCGACAAAGATGCGCTCGAATTCGAGGAGCGCCTTGGCGATGGTCCAGCCCTGGTTGAGTTCGCCCACCAGGTTTTCCTTCGGCACCCGCACCGCATCGAAGAACACTTCGCAGAACTCTTCCTCGCCGCCGATATTGCGGATGGGGCGCACCGTGATGCCGGGCGTCTTGATATCGGCCAGCAGGAAGCTGATGCCGGCCTGCTTCTTGGCGGTCTTGTCGGTGCGCACCAGCATGAAAATATGCGTCGCATCCTGCGCCAGCGTGGTCCAGATCTTCTGCCCCGTCACCACGAAGTCGTCGCCGTCCGGCACGGCCTCGGTGCGCAGCGAAGCCAGGTCGGAGCCGGCATTGGGTTCCGAGTAGCCCTGGCACCAGATATGATCGCCGGCGATGATGCGCGGCAGGTACTTGCGGCGCTGCGCCTCGGTGCCATAGCGGATCAGGATGGGCCCGATATTGATAATGCCCTGGTCGGGCATGCGGGCTACCCCATGGGCTTCCATTTCCTCGACCATGGCGATGATGCGCTCCGGCCCGAGCGCCATGCCCCCGTGCTCCCGGGGCCAGGCGGGCGCCAGCCAGCCCTTGCGGGCGAGCGCCAGATACCAGGGGCGCATGTCGTTCCAGTGCAGCCGCTGCGGCGGATGGCGCAGATGCTCGGGATAGTATCGCCGGATGAATGACCGTACGCGCGCCCGGAACGCTTCCTCGGGGATCGCGTTCCAGTCGATGCCGGCGTCCGATTCCGGCGGTTCGGGCGGCAGGTCCGGCGCGCCCGCATCACCCGCACCGTCGTGCCGCCAGTAGCGCAGGGCCAGCGCGCGGTTTTCCTGGACCCCGCCCAGCCAGCTGCACAAATGCAGCGCACGCTTGAGATACAGGCCGACATCGCACTCATCGGTGTATCCGATGGCGCCATGCATCTGGATCGCTTCGCGCGTCATGTGCAGCGCGGCGTGCGCGCAGCGGCTCTTCAGGCGCGCTGCCCAGGCCTGGAAGTCCGCGCCGGCGACCTCGGCGGCACCGGCCGCATCCTGCAGCACCGCCTGCGCCAGCCGCACCTGGAGGTGGGCGTCCACCATCCGGTGCTGCAAGGCCTGGTTCGCGCCTATCGGGCGGTTGAACTGGACACGGGTCTTCAGATAGTCCAGCGTCAGGTCATGCGCCTGCAGCGCGATGCCCAGCAATTCGGCCGCCTGCGCCACGCGCGTCTGGCCATTGGCTGCGGCCACCGCCGCCTCGACTGCCGCGCCATGGGCCAGCAGCGCATCGCCATCGAGGGCAACGTCGTGGAACGACAAAGTCGCCGCCGGCGTCCCGTCGACGCGCTCGTGCATGCCGACCTCCAGCCCCGGCGTATCCGCGGCCAGCCAGCACAGCGCCGGCTCCTGGCCGCGACGGCATACCACCAGCCAGCCGTCCGCCCCGGCGGGATACACCCATTGCTTGCGGCCGTTCAACACATCGCCGTCCGGCCGCGCCGTCAGCGCGGCCGCCGGCGGCTCGTACTCCAACTGCCGGGCGCTTTCCTGCCAGGCCAACCCCACAACGCGGCGGCCGGCGGCGATATCGGCCAGCAGCGCATCGCGACGCCCGCCGGGCGGGAGGGCGTTCAACGCCGCGACCGCCTGCACGCCCACGGCAATGACGGGCTCCGGCAGGGGATGCCGGCCGATCTCGCACGCGATGGCGGCAAATTCCCGCAGGCCCAGCCCCAGGCCGCCATGCCGCTCGGCAACCAGCAGCCCGGGCCAGCCGGCCTGCGCAAGCTTGGACCAGGTCGCGCGTTCGAAGCCGGGCAGCGTGCCGCGCAGGGCTCGCAGCCGCGATAACGGACTTTCCTGGCGGAGCAGGTCCCTGGCGCTGTCCTGGAACGCGCGTATCACTTCGGCATCCGCGCCACTGCCCATCGCTCGACCTTCCTGCATCAGTCCTCCGTCCCTCGGGTTGCATCTCCCGGCGAGTCTAGGAGCAAACCGCCACGGCGGGCGCACGCCGCCGGCAAACCAGAATTGACAGAATTGCAATGGGCGCGGATTGCACGCGGCCGCATAACAGCCTTGCCGATTGCGGCATCCTGCCATGACGCTATCCGCCTAGACTTGTCGCACCACACAGTCGTCAAGGAGAATGGCTTTGCAGCCGCTGTTATCGAACATCAAGGTGCTGGACCTGAGCCGGGTGCTGGCCGGCCCGTGGGCCAGCCAGATACTGGCCGACCTGGGCGCCGACGTCATCAAGGTCGAGCGCCCTGGGCGCGGCGACGATACTCGCGCCTGGGGCCCGCCCTTCCTCAAGGATCGCGACGGCGCCGACACCGCCGATGGCGGCTACTTCGTCGCCACCAATCGCGGCAAGCGCTCCATCACGATCGACCTGCAGACGCCCGAGGGGCAGGATCTGGTTCGCCAGCTATGCCGCGACGCCGATGTCGTGCTGGAGAACTACAAGGTCGGCACGCTGGCGCGCCTGGGCCTGGACTACGCCACGCTCTCGCGGCTCAATCCCCGGCTGGTGTATTGCTCGGTCACCGGCTTCGGCCAGAGTGGTCCGCGCGCGCCGGAACCGGCCTACGACTTCCTCATCCAGGCCATCGGCGGCCTGATGAGCTTCACCGGCGAACGCGACGACAAGCCCGGTGGCGGTCCGCAGAAAGTCGGGGTGCCCATCGTCGACCTGACCACCGGCGTGTATGCCGCGCTCGGCATCCTGGCGGCGCTGCTACGCCGGGCCCAGGTCGGCGCCGGCGAGTACATCGACGTGGCCATGCTCGACGTACAGGTCGGGCTGCTGGCAAACCAGGCGATGAACTTCCTGCTCGGCAACCGGGTGCCGCGCCGCACCGGCAATGCCCATCCCAACATCCAGCCGCAACGCACGTTCGCCTGCGCGGATGGCGACATTGTGCTGGTTGTCGGCAACGACCAGCAGTTCGCCGCGCTGTGCCGCGCCATCGCACGGCCCGAGCTGGCCGGCGACGAACGCTACGCGACCAACGGCCAGCGCGTGCGCAACCAGTCCGCGCTCGATCCCATCCTGGACGCCGCGTTCGCCGCCCGGCCGCGCGCCTACTGGCTCGATGCGCTCAAGCAGGCGGGCGTGCCCGCCGGGTCGATCAACACGGTGCCGGAGGTCTTCGCCGATCCGCAAGTGCGGCATCGCGACATGCTGCGTCACTTGCCGCATCCGGTTGCAGGCAGCGTCCCGCAGGTCATGAACCCGTTGAAATTCGGCGCCTCCGGCCTGCGGGCCGACTTGGCGCCGCCCCTGCTGGGGCAGCACACCGAAGAGATCCTGGCGGAACTCGGCCTGGGCGCCGAACAGATCCAGGACTACCGCAACCGCAACATCATCTGAACCCGGAGACTCCTCATGACCACCCCGACCGACCTCGCCGGCCCGTACACCGCCCTGGATGTCAGGATCGAGGACGGCATCGCCGTCGTGCTGCTCGCCAATCCGCCCGTCAACGCGCTGAGCACGGAGATGATGAATGAGCTCACGTTTCTACTGGATCGTATTTCGGAGGTCTCCGACGTGCGCGCGGTCGTGCTGTCCGGCCAGGGCAAGACCTTCTGCGCCGGCGCCGACCTGAAGAACCGCGCCACCACCATACGCGGTCCCGGCGACCTGCCTCAACACTCGCGGCGCACGCGCGAGTGCTTCCATGCCATCCGCGAATGCGCCAAACCCGTGGTCGGCGCGATCAACGGCGCGGCGCTCGGCGCCGGCCTGGCCATCGTCGCGTCCTGCGACATCCTGCTGGCGGCCTCTTCGGCGGTGGTGGGCCTGCCGGAGATCAATGTCGGCCTGCTGGGCGGCGGCCGGCACGGCATGCGCCTGTTCGGCCATTCGCGCCTGCGCCGCATGATGCTCACCGGACTGCGCATCGACGGCGACGAACTCTACCGCCTCGGCGTGGTGGAAGCCTCTGTGCCGGCCGAAGCGCTGATGGACCACGCCATGGAGCTGGCGCGCGAGCTTGCCTCCAAGAGCCCGCTGGCCACCGTATTGGCCAAGCAGACCCTCAATGCGATCGAGGACATGAGCCTGCGCGACGGCTACCGCTATGAACAGGACATGACCGCGGCCATCGCCAAGACGGAGGACGCGGCCGAGGCGCGGCGCGCGTTCCTGGAAAAGCGCGCGCCGGTATTCCAGGGCCGCTAGCGGCCGCGCGTCGAACAGCGGCGGCGCGCATAACAGCTATTACCGCGCAGCCGTAGGTCCGTCCTGGACACCTGCCTACACTGCCTTCCAACAATCAGGAGGCGATATGGCAGGTGCTCTGAGCGGCTTGAAGGTGCTGGACCTGAGCCGTGTATTCTCCGGGCCGTGGGCGGCCCAGATGCTGGCTGACTTCGGCGCCGACGTCATCAAGGTCGAACGGCCCGGCAGGGGCGACGACGTGCGCCACCAAGGCTATCCCATGCCGGACCGCGACGGACGGCCCAGCGGCCCGACGTCCTCGTTTGTCGCCATGAACCGCGGCAAGCGTTCCGTGACCATCGACATCTCCCGTCCGGCCGGCCAGGAGCTGGTGCGGGAGCTGGCGCGGCAGTCGGATGTGCTGATCGAGAACTTCAAGGCAGGCGACCTGCGCCGCTACGGCCTCGACTATGCGGCCCTGTCCGGGCTCAATCCGCGGCTGGTCTATTGCTCCATCACCGGCTTCGGCCAGGACGGTCCCTACAGCCACCTGCCCGGCTACGACCCCATCTTCCAGTCCATGAGCGGGCTGATGAGCCTGACCGGCATGCCCGACGGCGAACCGGGCGCGGGGCCGGTCAAGGCGGGGTATTCCGTGTCCGACCTCACGGCCGGGTTCTATGCAGTGGCGGCCATTCTCGCGGCGCTGCGGCACCGCGACCTGGTATCCGGCGCGGGGCAGCATATCGACCTGGCGTTGCTGGACGCACAGATCGCCGCCATCTCGCACATGGGCATGAATTATCTCGCTACCGGACGCCAGCCGGAGCGTGTGGGCAGCGCTTCGCAGATCACCGCCCCATTCCAGGCTTTCCCCTGCCGGGACGGACACATCATGATCGCAGTCGGCAACGACGCGCAGTTCCGCAGCTTCTGCCACGCCATCGACAGGCCGGAACTGGCATCGGATCCGCGTTTCGGGACCAATCCCCAGCGGGCCGCGCAGCGCGCGGAATTGGCGGCGCTGATCGAACCGGCCATGCGCACGCGCACGGTGCGGCAGTGGAACGATGCGCTGGCGGCGGCGAATGTTCCCTGCGGCCCCATCTACACCATGGAGCAGGTCTTCCAAGACCCGCAAGTCCGGCATCGCGGGCTGCTGGGCGAGGTGGCGCATCCGCAACTCGGCCGGCTGCCGGTCATAGGCAACCCGATTCATTTCTCGCAGACGCCCGTGCAAATCGGGGTGCCGCCGCCCATGCTGGGCGAACACACCGCCGCGGTGCTGGCGTCGGAGCTCGGCATGGGCGAGTTGGACATCGGCCGCCTGCGCGCGGAGGGCATCGTATGACGGCCATCGACCACCAACTGATCGAGGCGGTGCGCGACAGCGCGCGCGACTTCCTGCAGCGGCGCAACCAGCGGCGGCGCAAGCGTGCGCAGCCCGCCCGGGATGCCGGCTACTGGCGGGAGATTGCCGCCATGGGATGGCTGGTGATGACGGTGCCGGAGGCACAGGGCGGGCTGGGCATGGGATGGCACGCCATGGCGACGGTCGTGCAAGAAGCCGGCCGGGCCGCGCTGCCCGATCCGTTGGTGGCCGCGGGCATCATCCCTGCAGCGTTGCTGGCGCGCCTGCATCGGCAGGCCGGCCCGGACCGTTGCGAGCGCCTGCTGGCGGACGTGTGCGAAGGCGGGCGCGTGGTCTGCCTGGCCTGGCAGGAAAGCGAGGGACAGCTCGAAGCGAGCGAAGCCTCGGGCGCATTCGGCGTCAGCTTTGCGCCCCGCGACGGCGGTTATGTGCTGAATGGCGAAAAGCGCCACGTAGTGCCCGGCGCGCACGTCGACGCCTGGCTCGTCACCGCGGACGGCCCGGATGGCACCGCGCTGTTCCTGGTTCCCGCCGGCACGCCCGGGGTCGGCGCGCATGCGCATGAACGCGCGGACGGCACACCCGCCTGCCACCTGTCCTTCGACTCCGTCTGCCTGCCGCCGGACGCGCTGCTGTCGGCGCACGCCATCGCGGATACTGTCGATGCGGCGCTCGACCACGGCCGCCTGATGCAGGCGGCCGAACTCATCGGCATGGCGCGCCAGGCGCTGGCCGACTCGGTGGCGTACCTGAACACCCGCCAGCAGTTCGGCCGGCCGCTGGCCTCATTCCAGGCCTTGCAGCATCGCCTGGTGGACGCCGCCATGCAAGTGGAGCTGGCCCAGAACAGCCTGACGGACGCGCTCGACATACTGGCGGACGCGCCCCGGGCCGGCGCCAATGCGCTCAAGAGCCTCGCCAGCCGGGTGAAGGCCCGCGCGGCGCATGCCAGCCTGCAGGCCTGCCGGCTAGCCATCCAATTGCATGGCGCCATCGGCTATACCGACGAATGCGACATCAGCCTGTATTTCCGCGCCACCTTGCACCAGGCCGCCTGGCTCGGCAATGCCGCCGCCCATCGCCAGCGCTATGCGGCCCTGGCCGCCGATGTCCCGGCCGAAGACGCTGCGCGCCCGCGCCAGGAATGGACCGAGTTCCCGCGCCAGGCCGACTGGAATGCCATGCCGGAGGCCGAATTCCGCGCCATGCTGCGGGAGTTCTTCCGCCGGCATTATCCCGACCGCCTGCGTCATGCCGCATGGCGCCTGCACTGGAACGACATCAAGGAATGGTATTTCACCCTGTCGCGCCAGGGCTGGATCGCGCCTTCCTGGCCGCGCGAACATGGCGGCATGGAGCTGTCGCCGGCGCGGCAGATCGCCTTCATCGAGGAAGCCGAACGCTACGGGGTGGCGCGCGCTCCCGACCAGGGGCTGGTGATGCTGGGCCCGATCCTGATCCGCTACGGCACGCCCGAGCAGCGGGCCCGCTTCCTGCCAGGCATCCTGTCCGGCCGGGACGTCTGGGCCCAGGGCTACTCGGAGCCCAACGCCGGCTCGGACCTCGCGGCGCTGCGCTGCGAAGCGGTGCCCGATGGCGACCACTTCGTGGTCACGGGCCAGAAGACCTGGTCGACGCTGGCGCAGGATGCCACTCACATGTTCATGCTGGTGCGTACCGACAAGACCGTCAAGAAGCAGGCGGGCATCAGCTTCCTGCTGGTCGACCTGGATAGCCCGGGCGTCAGCCGGCGGCCCATCAGGACCGTATCCGGCCACGAGGAGTTCTGCGAAGTGTTCTTCGACCAGGTCCGCGTGCCGCGCGCGAACCTGGTCGGCGATCTCAATGCGGGCTGGAGCATCGCCAAAGCGCTGTTGGGCTTCGAGCGGCTATTCAGCGGCAGCCCCAAGCACGCCAACCACGCGCTGCAGCAGATCCTGCAGATCGCCCGGCAGCGCGGCCTGCTGGCCGACCCTGCGTTCGGCGACCGGCTGGCGGAATTGCGCCTGGACACCGCCGACCTGACCGCCATGTACCGCGTATTCGCCGACATGGCCAGGGCCGGCCGCCCGCTGCCTCCCGAGCTCTCGCTATTGAAGATCTGGGCGACCGAAACGCACGAGCGCCTCGGCGCCCTGTTGATCCAGATCGCGGAGGAATACGGCGGCGCCGCCATGACGGACACCTACCCCAATAGCGGCGTCCACGTGCTGGCGCCCTACACCAACGCGCTGGCGGCCACCATCTTCAGCGGCACCAACGAAATCCAGAGAAACATCTACGCCAAGCAGGTCCTGGGCCTGCAAGGCGCCTGAGAAAACGGGTCACCCGCGACCGCGGGCCCCATCATTTTGGAGAGAGACAATGAAAAAGACGTGCGCGTCCATCGCGGCGGCGCTGCTGCTGGCCGCCAGCCTACTGCCGGCCGCGCGGGCCGGCGAGTCCTGGCCCAGCCAGCCGATCCGCCTCATCGTGCCCTATCCGCCCGGCGGCTCGGTGGACAACCTGGCCCGCCTGCTGGCGCCGGTGCTGGGCAAGCGACTGGGCCAGAGCATCGTGATCGAAAACCGGGCCGGCGCCAGCGGCACCATCGGGGTAGACGCCACGATCCGCGCGGCGCCGGACGGCTATACGTTCGGATTCGGCGTGCCGGGCGCCATCAGCGGCCTGCCGCATGTCATGAAAGTCCCCTATGACTTGGCGAAAATCCAGTACGTCTCGCTGGTGGCGCGGGTGCCCCAGGCGATCATGGTGAACCCGTCCAATCCGGCGCGGACCCTGCCGGATTTCGTAGCCGCGGCCAAGGCGGCGCCCGGCCGGTACAACTACGGCTCGGCTGGCAACGTCACCACTCCCCATCTGGGCGGCGAACTGCTCAAGCAGCAGACCGGCATCGACCTGGTCCACGTGCCCTACAAGGGCGCGTCACCCGCGCTGACCGCCTTGATGGCCAATGAAGTGCAGATGTTTGCCGGCGACGTGTCGGCTGCGCTGGGCTTCATCAGGTCAGGCAAAGTGCGGCCGCTGGCAGTCAGCAGCCCCGAGCGCTTTGAAGGCCTGCCGGATGTCCCCACCACCGGAGAACTCGGCTATCCCGGCGTCATCGTCGAATCCAACTACGGGATCATCGCCCCCACCGGCACGCCGCCCGCCATCGTCGGGCAAATGGCCGAGGCGGTTGCCGCGGCGCTGGCCGAGCCGGCGCTGCACCGGCAGATCGTCGCCCAGGGAGCTGTCCCGCAGGCCACCACGCCGCAAGCATATCGGCAGCTGATGGAGGACGAGTCGCGCAAGTGGGGCGAGGTCATACGCAAGGGCAAGCTGGGCCTGCAATAGGCTGCCGCCCGGCCGGTGATTTATAGTGTCTGCGCTTCTTCACGACCTCCTGCCATGCCTTCCGCCAAAGCCACAGGCCTGAGCCTGGACATTACCGCCGACCTGCACAAGTGGCGCGCCTTCCTGGCCATCGCCGAACTGGGCAGCATCACACGTGCCGCCTTGTACCTGGACCAGGACCAGTCGGTGCTGAGCCGGCGCATCAATGCGCTGGAACGCGAATGCAATGCCCGCCTGTTCAACCGCACCGGCCGCGGCGTGCAGTTGTCGGAGGTGGGAACGCGCCTGTTCCCGCTGGTGCGCACGCTGCTGGGCGATGCCGAGCGGCTCGAGCTCGAGCTCAACGGCCAGGCCCGCGAGCCCGCCGGCGAAGTGACGCTCGGGCTGCTGCCGTCCACCGCGCATCCGCTCATCCGCCGGCTGTTCTCCCGCCTGCGCAAGGCCTTTCCCAAGGTGCACCTGAAGATCCTGGAGGGTTCGAGCGGGCAGATCGAGGAATGGCTCACCGACAACCGGGTCGACATCGCCATCCTGTATCGCTACGGCGAAAAATGCCCTCCCGGCGAACAGGCGCTGGCTTACGTGGACTCCTACCTGGTCGGCGCCGCCGACGATCCCCGCACGCGGGCCGACGATATCCCGTTCGCCGAACTGGACGGCCTGCCCTTCATCCTGCCGGGCGCGCCCAATGGCGTGCGCAATGCGCTCGACGGCCTGGCGCGCGCGCGCAAGATCACCATCGCGCCGCTCATCGAGGCGGATTCCCTGCCATTGATGAAATCCATCGTCGCCCAGGAACGGATGTACACCGTGCTGCCGCTGCACGCCGTCTGGCAGGAAGTACAGGAAGGCTGGCTGAGCGCCGCCCTGCTGCGCGACCCGTCGATGGGCCGCATCATCTCGATGGCCCTGTCGCGCACCAAGGGGCCGGGCCGCACGGTCATGGAAGTGGCCGCGCAGATCGAAGACTTGGTGCGCGAAATGGGCGACGAAGGCGTATGGCGGACGCGCCTGGAAAAAGCGACGGAATAGCGGGCGCGGTCAGCGGAATCCGTAGAGCCGCGCCGGGTTGTCCACCCATACTTTGCGCCGCAGCGTGTCGTCGCCCAGCCATTCGTACTCGAGGTCAACGAGCGCGTCGGCATAAGGCGCAGCCTGCCCCATCCGCACGAACGGCCAATCCGACCCCCACAATACCTGGTCCGCATTCGCGGCCACGAAGGCATCGTGCAGTCGCCGGGCATCCTCGTAGCCCGGCGCGCCGCCGACGCGGCACACGGTCAGCTTGATCCACACCAGGCCGTCGGCCAGCAGCCCGCGCAGCAGTGCGAACGCCGCATCGCCGGGGCCGCGCGCCGAGGCCAGGCTGCCCAGGTGATCGATCACCAGGGGCACCTGCAGCCTGGCGAGCGCGGGCAGGTGCCGCAGATAAGCCTCGGATGGCGCCCATAGCTGCGCATGCAAGCCGAACTGGCGCATGCGCGGCGCCAGCGCAGCCACTTGGTCAAAGCCGACGCTGCCCGGGAACAGGCGGCCGGCCGGATCGCGCGCCTCGACGAAGCGCAGCCCACGCACGCCGCCGTCATACAGATTCTGCAGTTGCGCGTCACTGATATCCGGATCGGCCACGGCGATGCCGCGCAGGCGTTCCCCGCCTGCGGCCAGTGCATCCAGCAGCGCCGCGGCCTCGGTGCCATAGGGTGCGGGCTGGACCAGCACGCCGCGTTGCGCGCCTAGCGTATCGAGCATGTGCAGGTAGCGTCCGACCGGCGCGTCCGGGGCGGCATACGACGAAGGATGTTGCAGTGGAAAGCGGTCATACGGGCCGAACACGTGACAGTGAGCGTCGCAGGCCAGCGGCGGCAACCGGTGACGCGGGCGTCCCGGCATGCGCGGGGCCTCGGTGCTGGCCGGAACGTACGGCTTGGCGGCATCGACAGGCATCGTCAGCGCTCCCGCCCAGGCGCCGCCGGCAATCGGCTCAGCGCGGCGCAGCCGTCCCGCAGCGGCGTATCCAGGGGCGCAGGCGCATTGTCCGGCATCGGAATTTCGTGCGCGTTCAGGGTCATCGATACCATGGTGTAGTAGCCCACCACGGCAGTCAGCTCCACGACGCCCACCACCTGCCAAGCTGCCAGCGCGCGCCCGTACAGCTCTTGGGCGACCTGGCCGGTTTCCTGCAATTGACGGCTGAACTCATAGGCGATCGCGTCGCCGGCTTGTTCGAAGACCGGCTCGCGCCGGGTGCGAATCGCCTCGATCACGGCGGACGGCACGCCGGCGGCGGCCGCCGCTTGCGCATGAATATGCCATTCGATCTGGCTGTTCCAGCGCCGCGCCGTGACCAGGATGGCCAGCTCGCTGACGCGCGGCGGCAGGCTCGTGCCATAGCGCAGCAGGGCCCCGAGCGCCTGCCAGCGCTCGGCCAGGTCCGGATTGTGCAGCGCCGCGCGCAGCGGGCCGACCAGCCGGCCACGCGGCCCGGAGACGATCTGCTCGTAGACGCGTTTCTGGTCGGCGCTCATCGCGTCCGGGCTGGGCAAGGGAATTCGGCTCATGGACGAGGCTCGTTCAAGGGGTTTCAGTGGGCGCGCTGCGCAGCACGGAAGGCCGCTGCGCGAATCGCTCATGCCAGGCCGCGAGCGTGGGATGCCCGTCGCGCCAGGCAATATCAGGAAAGCGGTAATCCAGGTACGACAGCGCGCAGCCGATGGCGATACGGCCCAGGTCGAAGGGGCCCGCCTGCAGTTCGTGCGCCTCGGCCTCCAGTGCCGCCAGCACCGCCTCGACCTTCAGGGAAAAAGCGTCCAGCCAAGCTTCCGTCTGCCGCTGCGGCGGCTTGGCGCGCTCCTGGCGGTAAAGCAGCAGCACATCCAGCAAGCCGTCGCCAAGCGCCTGGCGCCGCTCGGCCAGCAGGCGCGCGCGCGGCTCGGCCGGCAGCAAGCCGCAACCGCCCAGCGTATCGAGGTAGGCGCAGATCACCCGCGAGTCGTACACGGACGTGCCGTCGTCGAGCACCAGGGTCGGCAGCTTGATCAGGGGATTGTCGGGCAGCAGGTCCAGGTTGGGCTTGTCCATCGCCACCGGCGTGCGCACCAATTCCACCGTGTCCGCCAGGCCGGCTTCGTGCAGGACGATCATGACTTTGCGCACGAAAGGCGAACGCGGCGACCAGTGCAGTTTCATACCAACTCCTATGAGGACTTGGCGTATGGTAGCCAGCGGGGGCCGCCCGGGATATGCCGGACACCGCATATCAGCTATGTGCCGGCGCGGCCGGGCACGCTGCTTGCCGCCACGGCGGTTGCCCCATGACCCGCAAGGAGACCCTCATGCTCGACCACACCGGCATCACCGTCTCGGATTTCGAGGCCAGCAAGAAGTTCTACCTGACGGCCCTGGCGCCCCTGGGCTACGCCATTCGCAAGGAACACCCCGGCGCGGCCGGCTTCGGGGCCGGCAACCCGCGCGACGGCGGCGACCCGGGCGGCGATTTCTGGCTGATGCAGGGCGAACCCTCGACGCCGCGCATCCACATCGCGTTCCGGGCGCAAAGCGTCGAACAGGTGCAGGCCTTCCATCGGGCCGCCCTGGCGGCCGGCGGACGCGACAACGGCGCGCCCGGCCTGCGCCCGCAATACCACGCGCATTACTACGGCGCCTTCGTATACGACCCGGACGGCTACAACATCGAAGCCGTCTGCCACCGCGAAGCGTGACGCCACGGCGGTGGCGGGATGCGGATGACGGATGCGCCCGCCGGGTTGTATATTTCCATTGGAAATAAGCTAATTATTCCGATTTATTTATCAGCAGGCAGGAGTCCTCATGCCCGAACCCCACGCCGACCCGGCGCTCGCCCAGGCCATCGACATCGTGCGGGACGCGAGCCGGGGCGCGGCGCTGCGGCCCGAGGTCGCCTCGTTCTTCGATCCCGCCACCAACACCGTCAGCCACGTGGTGTGCGATCCCGGCAGCCGCGCGTGCGCGATCATCGACAGCGTGCTGGATTTCGACCCGGCCAGCGGCCGCACACAGCATGCCAGCGCCGACGCCCTGCTCCAGTTCATCCGCGCACGGGACCTGCAGGTGCACCCGGCCAGCGGCCGCACACAGCATGCCAGCGCCGACGCCCTGCTCCAGTTCATCCGCGCACGGGGCCTGCAGGTGCAGTGGGTACTGGAAACGCACGCCCACGCCGACCATTTTTCCGCCGCGCCGTGGCTGCAGGAACAAGTGGGCGGCCAGCTGGCGATCGGCGAGCGGATCACTGTCGTGCAGCACACGTTCGGCAAGCTGTTCAACGCGGGCACGCAATACGCGCGCGACGGCAGCCAGTTCGACCGGCTGTTCGCCGACGGCGACCGGTTCCGCATCGGCTCGCTCGATGCGGCGGTCCTGCAGGTGCCCGGCCATACGCCGGCCTG
>Ga0180221_1000780_pt1 | contig 24646 bp, 20 predicted proteins | sample eDN5th37CKraftMG_FD_151339 | JGI IMG/M metagenome (GOLD analysis project Ga0180221, IMG submission 151339) | Enriched Miracle-Growth compost microbial communities from Emeryville, California, USA - eDNA 5th pass 37_C Kraft MG (version 2) (version 2) ...
GTCGGTCGCGGTGAGCGTGAAGTCGGTGGGCTCCGCGCCGTCGGCGCGCAACGGGTCCAGGCGCTTGACGAGCGTGAGGTGCGCGGCCTCGTCCGCGTTGGTCACGGTGCACGTGACGTCGTCGCCGTCGCCGACCGTCACCGTCGACCCCGCGAGCCCGGACGTGCAGCTCCACCCCTGCGACGTGTAGCCGGCCGGGCCGCCCGACTCCGCGAGCGCGTAGGTCCCGGCGACGACCTCGACCCGCGTGACCTCGTCGCTCCCGGACCGCCCGCGCAGGACGGTGTCCTCGCCACGCGCCGTCAGGACCCAGTCGTCCGCCGCCGCGGTGCCGCCCCACGCGTTGTCGACGTGCTTGACGAGCGTCAGCGTCCCTCCGGCCCACGTGTTCGTGACGGTGCAGGTCACGACGTCCCCCGACTCGAGCGTGACCCGCTCGTGCCCGTCCACGGTGGTCATCTCCCCGCCGTCGCACGACCAGTCGCCGTCCTCGTAGCTCTCGACGGTCGTCGGGGCGTCGTCGGCCGGCTCCTCCGAGAGCTCGAACGTCCCGGGCACGACCGCCACGTGCCGCAGCCGGACGCCGCCCGCCCGGCCCACGATCGGCCCGCCCTCGCCCGCGACCCGCGTGGCGGTGAGCTCCCAGTCCGCCGCGACGTCCGGCCCGCCGACGACCTCCTTCACGAGCGTGAGCTGCGCGGCCTCCGGGACGGCGAGCGTGTTCGTGATCGAGCACGAGACGTCGTCGCCCGCGGCGAGGGTCAGGGCGCTGCCGTCGAGCGTGCCGCCGTCGCACGTCCAGTCGCTCGCGTCGTACCCCGCCGGGCCGTCCTCGCTCAGCGTGTACGTGCCGGGCGCCACCGGGACGTCGGTCGCGGACGGCTCGCCCGAGGTCCCGGAGAACCCGTCCCCGGCGTCGTCGAGCGCGCTGAGGGTCCAGTCCGACGGCAGCGCCCGTCCGTCGGGCAGGCGCGTCTGCACGACGTTCTTGACGAGCGTGAGGTGCGCCGGCGTCCAGGTGTTCGTCACGGTGCAGGTGACGTCGTCGGTCGTCCCGAGGGTGATCCCCGAGCCGTTGGCGCCGGTCCCGCCGTCGCAGGCCCAGGCGCTCGCGGTGTAGCCCGCGGGGCCGCCCGACTCCGACAGGTCGTACCGGCCCGCGGGCACGCCCGCGTCCGTGACCGACGACGCGCCGCTCGTGCCCGAGATCGTCGTGCCGCCGCTGGTCGCCGACGCGGTCAGCGTCCAGTCCGACGTCGTCGCGGAGCCTCCGCCCGCGTTGTCGACGACCTTGCGCAACGTCAGGTGCGGGCCCTGCGTGCTGTTCACGACCGTGCACACGATCCGGTCGCCCAGCACGACGTCGAGCGAGCCGCCCTGCGGCACCGTCTCCCGCCGGGTGTCCCCGCCCGGCTCGACGACGTCGCAGGTCCAGGCGCTCGCCGTGTACCCGCCGGGGCCGCCGTCCTCGGACAGCGTGTAGGTGCCGATCCGGACCGGGACGTTCGTGACCGCGTCGCTGCCGGTCGGGCCGTCGAGGCTCTGGGGGCCGCGGGCGTGGAGCTGCCAGAGCGTCGGGTCGGCGTCACCGCCCCGGACCTGCTTGCGGAGGGTGAGCGTCGGCTTGATCGCGTCGTTCTCGACCGTGCACGTGAGCGACTCGCCCTCGCCCACGTAGACGAGCGGCTCGCGCTCGGTGGTCGGCGAGCCGTTGCTGCAGCTCCAGCTCACGAACCGGTAGCCGGGCACGCCGCCCGACTCCGAGAGCCGGTACGTGCCCTCCGGGACGGTGCGCGTCTGGAAGCCGTTGAGGCCGTCGCCCTCGAACGTCTCGCCCGTGTCGACGTTCTCGGCGTGCATCGTCCAGACGCTCCGGTCCCCGAACCCCGACCCCGTGTCGAGGTTCTCGACCCGCTTGTACACCGAGAGCGTGCCGGTCGGGTCGGCCGCGTGGGCCGCAGGGACGACCGCGGCGACGGCGCCCACGAGCGCGAGGGCCGCGAGGGCAGAGAGGACCGAGGATCGGCGACGGGTCACGACCCCATCGTTGGTCCGGGTGCGTGCCGCCGCGACCGGGACACGCCCCCGAGCCGAGGAGCCCGGCGAGTGCGACAGGTCAGCGTGCCCGACGGCGCACGGGTTCCCCGGGCGGGAACTCGCCCTCGTCGGAGTTGTCGTCGTGCGCGAAGAGGAGCTCGTGGAGGCGGACCTGCACGTCGTCGACGTTCGGGACGTCGTGGAGCACGAGGCCGGGCTTGTCGCTCGCGTCGGACACGGTGATCGTGCCGCAGCCGAACATGCGGTCGAGCAGGCCCTGCTCCGAGCCGACGTCGTTGATCCGGTAGAGCGGGATGTCACGGCCGATCCGCGTCACGACGCCCGAGCGGACGAGCACGCGCTTGGTCGTGACGACGTACCGCGTGGTGAGCCAGCGGGTCCAGCGCGGCAGGACCACGAGGCACGCGAGGAGGAACGCGACCACCGCGACGACCTCGACGGCCACCGCGGGCGCGCCCGCCCCGGCCGTGGCCGCGACCGCGAGGACGAGGACCACCAGGAGCACGATCGGCCAGAACAGCGCCTTGACGTGCGTGCGCAGCTCCAGGACGACGTCCTCGCCCTCGGTCAGGTCCTTGAGACTCATGGCGAGCATCGTGCCAGAACCGCCCTCGGCCCCACGACCCCGTTCGCCGACGGTGACGCCACGTTCGCCGAGGGTGACGGTGCGTTCGCCGAGGGTGACGCTGCGTTCGCCGACGGTGACACTGGGAACGCCGACGGTGACGCCACGTTCGCCGAGGGTGACCCTCCTCCACAACTGGGGCCCCGAATCTGTGGACCGATGTCGCCGTCGGCGTTCCTGACGTCGCCGTCGGCGAACCTGACGTCGCCGTCGGCGAACCGGACGTCACCGTCGGCGAACCGGACGTCGCCGTCGGCGAACCGGACGTCGCCGTCGGCGGTCACGAGGACGACGGCGGCGGCTGCGCGCGGTCCGGGGTCCCGACGCGGCGGGCGCGGGCGTCCAGCCAGGCGGCGTGCGTGGAACCCAGCACGACCTCGGTCGCGGGGTAGAGGCGCACGTTGACGAGGTGCTGGGCGAGCACGCGAGACTCCCACACGTGCAGGACCTCGGGCGACAGACCCGACAGGTAGAGCCGGTTCCCGCCGGCCTCGAGCCGGTCGGCGTACTGGGCGATGACGACGAAGAACGTGGCGCCCAGCGTCGTCCTGCCGCGCAGCCGCAGGACCACCGCCGCGTCGGTCGCACCGGCCGGGTCGGGGAGCTGCCGCTGGAGGGTCCGGGCCCCGGCGAAGAACAGCGAGCCGTACACGTCGAGCACCACGACGTCGTGGTCCTGCAGCGTGCGCGGTGCGGGGCGCTCGAACGGGCCGGCGCCGTCGAGGTGCGGCACGAGGCGCACGACCCGCAGGTCGACGGCCTCCTTGTTGAGCTGGAGCAGCAGCGACACGACGACGCCCACCGCGACGGCCGCCGCGACCGGCAGCAGCAGCGTCGCCACAAAGGTCACGACGAGCGCGATCGCGGGCGTGCTCCCGGCGTGCAGCATGGTCCGGACCTGCTGCGGCCGCAGCGACGAGAGGCCCGCGTAGATGAGGACCGCCGCGAGCGTCGGCATCGCGACCTTCCCCACGAGCCCGGAGAGCGCGACCAGGATGACGAGCGCCCACACGCCCGAGAAGATCGCGGCCCACCGGCTGCGCGCCCCGCTCGCGACGTTGAGCGCCGTCGAGCTCACGGACGCCCCGATGGCCATCCCGCCGAACAGCCCGGACAGCACGTTCGCCGTCCCCTGGGCGCCGAAGTCGGTGTTGGTCTGCGACGGTGTCCCGTCGGGGTTGGGCGCGGCCTCCGCGACCCCGGCGCCCTGGACGAGCACCACGACCGTCACCGTGAGCGCCCCGACGACGACGTCCGGGGTGAGCGCCGACAGCGCCGGGATCCCCGGCAGCGGGAACCCGGCCGGGATGTCGGCGGTGTCGTGCACGCGCGCGACGGCCGCGCCCGTGGCGATCACGACGACCGTCGGGACGACGAGCGCGAGCAGCGCGGCGAACGGCGACAGCCGGGTGCGCCCGAGCAGCACGAGGATCGCGAGCGCCCCGAGGCCCGCCGCGACGGACGGCCAGCTCCAGTCGCCCGGGTGCGCGACGACGTCCCAGCCCTTGGCCAGCGCGATGTCACCGTGCGGCGTCGTGCCGGTGAGCTTGCCGAGCTGCCCGAGCACGATCGTGACGGCGACACCCGTGAGGAAGCCGAGCATCACGGACTGCGACACGAAGCGGACGTACCGGCCGAGCCGGAGGGCGCCCGCGGTCACCATGAGCGCGCCGGCGAGGAGGGTCAGCCAGATCATGGCGTCGTCGCGCTGGTCACCGGGCACCCCGGCGAGCGCCGAGCCCGCGGCGAGGGCCGCGGCGCTCGTCGTCGTGACGCGCATGAGCGTGGTGGAGCTCGTCAGCCCGCCGCCGACGGGCCCGACCGTGTTCGCGTAGAGGCCGTGGACGGGGCTGACCCCGGCGAGGAGTCCGCATGCCATCCCGTCGGGGACCGAGCTGATCGCGCCCGTGAGCCCCGCGACGACGTCGTCGCGCAGGTCGGTGCGGCGCGGGCGCAGCGAGCGCAGCCAGGGGGCGACGGCCATGCGGTTCACGCTAACGACGGGGTCGTCGGGCGCGAATCATCCGAGCCGGGTGAGGAGCGTCCTGCTCGGCCGGGTCACGGCCGGGGCGCTGGGAGCGCGGGCTACTCCTTGACACGGTGGTCTTTGAGGTCGGGTCCGGGTTGAGCGCCCGACGGGTGGAGTTTCTCCCGGCTGCTCGCGGACCCGCAGGGGCCCACGATCCTGGTTGAGCATCGTGACTGTGCGGCACGTTTCGGGCTCGAGGATCTCCAGGCCGCTTGGCGCGCAGGATCGCTCGATAATGGTCGCCGGCGAGGGTGAGGTCGCTGGCGACCTGGTGCGGGAGCTGACCAGGTCCTGGCCTCGTTGTGCGCCCGCCCTGTACGGGGCGCCGATCTGCCAAGCGTCGTGGCGGATGCCGCGGTGGCGGCGATGTCAGCGGCTGGTGGGAGCGTGCACTCGTGACGTTGCAGGGGTTCCGGGTCGAGCTGGCGCCCACGCCTGTCCAGGCGGACCGTTTGGCGCAGCACGCTGGCTTGCACCGGGTCGTGTTCAACCACTGCCTCGCCCACGTCAAGGCCGTGTTGGGGCAGCGGGCAGCGGAGAAGACTTACGGCATTCCGGACGACGAGCTGACGCCCGCGGTGGGCTGGTCGGCGCCCGCGCTCGAGAAGTACTGGCGGGCCACCCACCGCGAGGTCTACCCGTGGTTCGGCGAGGAGGGCTTGTCCTCGCGGGTGCCGAAGGAGGCGTGCCGGGCGTTGGCGGCCGCACTGTCGAACTGGGCGGGGTCCAAGACGGGGGCCCGTAAGGGCCGGCGGGTCGGGTTCCCCAGGTTCCGGCGACGCAAGGACGGCGCGACCTGCCGGTTCGACGCCCACACCGCATACCCCGCCACGTCTCGGCTGGTGCACGTCCCGACGATCGGCAAGGTGCCCACGCGTGAGGACATGGGCTGGCTCGCCGACCGCATCGCCGAGGGACGTGCCCGGGTCCTGGGTTCCCGGTTCGAACGTCGTGCCGGCAGGTGGTGGGTGGCGTTCCAGGTCGAGGTGGACCGCGCCGACGTCAATGCCCGCCACGCCGCACCCGCGGACGGCCCGGTGGTCGGGATCGACCTCGGGATCAAGACGTTCGCGACGATCGCCGCCTCGGACGGCACCATCGTCGAGGTCCCGAACCCGCGACAGCTCGGGCGCAAGCTCCGACGGCTGCGGCGGGCGAACAAGGCCCTCGCCCGCAGGCAGAAGGGCTCGAAGAACCGGGCCAAAGCCGCGGCCGCGGTCGCGAAGGTCCATCTGGACGTAGCGAACGCGCGGGCGGACTTCCTGCACAAGCTCACCACGTCGCTGACGAGAACCAAGTCGACGATCGTGATCGAGGACCTGTCCGTGGCGGGCATGGTCAAGAACCGGCGACTGGCCCGGCACATCGCCGACGCCGGGTGGGCCGAGTTGCGCCGGCAACTGGCCTACAAGGCCACCTGGTACGGGTGCAGGATCATCGTCGCGGACCGGTGGTACCCCTCCACCAAAACCTGCACGACCTGCGCCGAGGTCAACCACGACCTGACGTTGGCCGACCGGCGTTGGACCTGCCAGTGCGGCACCGTCCACGACCGCGACCGCACGGCCGCGATCAACCTCCTACGCCTCGCCGCGTAGACCAGCACGGATGGTCGCCGGGCAGTTCCCCGGAGACCCAAAACGCCTGTGAAGACCACGTAAGCCCCGCCCGCCAGGGCAGGCAACGGTCAAGGAAGCAGGAAGTAGGGCTCGCTGAGTTTCCTCGAACGGGACGCATGACCGAGCTCCCACGCGACCCGCACGCCGACGCGCTGCGGCGCGCGCTCGAGGCGGTGAGCACGCCCGACCGGATCTCGACCCCGCTGGGCGAGTTCGACTTGTTCGACGGCGTCCCGACGCCCGAGTCGACCGGGCGACTGTACGACGCGCTGGACCTGCTGCGGGGCATCGACGTGTTCCTCGACTGCGTGCCGGGTGCGTCGCTCGCGGCGATGCGCCGCGGGTTCCGCAGCGTCGGGCTCACGCGCCCGAACCAGATCGGGATCACCGAGCCGCGCGCGAACTCGGGCAGCGTGTTCCTCACCCCGAACACGGAGACGACGTACGGGACGGCTTTCGTCGACCTCCGGGAGACGGGACCGCTCGTGATCGAGCCACCGATCCAGTCGCTGTGCGTGGTGGACGACTTCTGGTTCCGGTACGTCGCCGACCCGGGGATCGCAGGGCCGGACAAGGGTGAGGGCGGCCGCTACCTGTTCTTGCCACCGGGCTACGACGGGGCAGTGCCGGACGGCTACTTCGTGTACCGGCCGCAGACGTTCACGATCTGGGCGGTGTTCCGCGCGCTGGGGGGCGTCGAGGCGATGAAGCAGACGCGGGTGTACCCGCTCGCCCAGGCGGACGACCCGCCCGTGATGGAGTTCCCGAACCTGGCGGACCTGCACTTCAACACGGTGCACGCGAACGACTTCTCGTTCTTCGAGGAGGTCGACGAGATCGTGCAGGAGGAGCCGCCCGGGTCGCTCGATCCGGAGCGGGCGGGTCGGCTGCGGGCGATCGGGATCGTCCACGGGCAGCCCTTCGCGCCCGACGACCACCGCCGCGGGATCCTCGACACCGCCGCCCGCACGGGCGCCGCGATCAGCCGCGCCCTCGTCTACGCGCCCCGCGAGCCGGACGCGCCGATCGCGCCCGGCTCCTCGTGGCTCCAGGCGTTCCTCGGCGGCAGCTACGAGTTCCTCGCGGACGGTGCCCGGCTCCTCGACGCCCGCACCCAGTTCCACTACTTCGCGACCGTGATCACGCCCGCGATGGCCCACGCCCAGGTCGGCGCGGGCTCGGCGTACACGTACGTCGTGCACGACGCCGACGGCGAGATCCTCGACGGCGCGAAGACGTACCGGCTGGTGCTGCCGCCGGAGCCGCCGGCGAAGAACTTCTGGTCCGTCGACCTCTACGACACGCAGACCCGCTCCTTGCTCCAGACCGACAACCCGTGGCCGAGCCTGTCGAGCCTCGGCGGCAGCGTCGCGACCGAGCCCGACGGCTCGACCGTCCTCTGGTTCGCGCCCGAGCCGCCGACCGGCCGCGAGAGCAACTGGATCCGGACCGTCCCGGGCAAGAGCTGGTTCCCGATGCTGCGGCTCTACGGCCCGCTGCAGCCGTGGTTCGACCGGGCCTGGCTGCCGGGGGACCTGGAGCGCGTCGAGCCGAGCTGAGCCTGCGCGCCAGCCGGTGGGTGCTGCCCCGGCGCGACCCCGAACTTCCCGCCGCTGCCCGGGCCCGACGCCGTCGTCCCGGGCAGCGGCCTTTGCGGTTCACCCGATCCGGGTCTAGCGTCGAAGCGTCTCGGGTCAAGCAGCGGCCGGGGGCCCGGCGATCCGAGAGCAGGGCCATGAATCGCAAGGCAGCAGCAGGGAACCGGGACGCAGCGTCGTCCATGCGCACCGAGCCGACCGGGAGGTTCAGGCTCGAGATCGAGGGCGACCGGTGGTGGTGGTCGGACGGGACGTACCGCATCCACGGCTTCGAACCGGGCGACGTCGTGCCGACGACCGCCCTCCTCCTCGCGCACAAGCACCCCGCCGACCGACCCAGGGTCGAGCGCATGCTCGACGAGGCGCGGCGTACCGGCGAGCCCTTCGCGAGCATGCACCGGATCATGGACGCGACCGGGAGGGAGCGGCACGTCGTCCTCAGCGGGCAGGGGGTCGACCTGGTCGGCACGCGGCCGCTCGCGCTGGAGGGCGGCTTCACCGACGTCAGCCGCCGCGTGGTCGAGCTCGCGGGAGCGCTCGCCTCCGAGCAGATCGCGGCCTCCGACGCCACCCGCGCGGCGATCGAGCAGGCCAAGGGGATCCTCGCCACGGGGCTCGGGGTCGGACCGGAAGAGGCCTTCGACGTCCTGCGCGAGGCATCGATGCGCACCAACGTGGCGCTCCGCGAGCTCGCGCGCAGCGTCGTCGAGCGTGCTCGGGCCGGCGGCCCGGAGGACGCGCTGGCGCTGCTCGCGCTCACCTGACGCCGCCCGCGCACCTGGCGGCCCCGCACCGGGGGAAGACGCCGCCACGTCCGCTTCTTGATCGCGACGACGCTCCCACGTCCAGCCAACGCGATGTTGCGCACTACGCAACAGGCGAGCGCTTGCGACACGCCGGCACGCTCGGGCGCGTTGGCTCTCGTTCCTAAGCGTCGTCCTCCGTGGTCGGGGCATCGGTTGGGGTGTCCGGTCCGTCTCCGTCGGTGCCGCGGCGGTGCACCCGCTGCCAGCGGTCGCGGGGAGCCTGGCGCTCGGGGTCGCGGAGCATGGTCGACTCGACGAGCTCGTGCCGCTTCCAGTACGTGTCCATCACGGCCTGGACGGTCGCGGCGACGGGCAGGGCGAGGAACGCCCCGATCGCGCCGAACACCGCCCCGAACGCGAGCACGACGAGGAACGCGACGGCGGGGTTCATCTCGAGCGCCTTGGCCGACACCTTGGGCGAGAAGAAGTAGTTCTCCACCTGCTGGTACGCGATGATGAACGCGAGCACCGCGATGGCCTGCCCGAGCCCCTGCGACGTGAGCGCCACGATGACGGGCAGCGCGCCGCCGATGTACGTGCCGATGGTCGGGATGAACTGCGACACGATGCCCGTGAAGAGCGCGAGCGGCAGGGCGTAGGGCGTCCGCAGGATCGTCAGGAAGACGAACGTGAAGACGCTCGACAGCGCGGCGAGCACCACGCGCGACGTGATGAAGTCCGCCGCCTTGCGCTGCGCCGTCTCCCACAGGACGAGGACCTCGGTCTGCCGGTTCGGCGTCAGGCGCGCGCAGACCGCCGCCCGGAACCGCGGCCCCGCGGACGAGAGGTAGTAGACGACGAGCAGGATCGTCGTGATCGCGAACAGCGCCGAGACGACCGTCGACCCGACGAGCAGCACGCCGGACGCCACGTCGTCGCCCCACCGGCTCATCGCGTCCTTGATGAGCTCGGACGAGTCGGGGATCGTCACGTCGAACGTCCTCGACAGCCAGTCCTGCAGGTCGGAGTACATGGCGGGGACGTTGCGGAACAGCGCGAGCAGCTGCTGGACGAACAGGTTGCCGAACAGCGCGACGATCACCAGGGCGAACAGGATCGTCCCGAGGAGCGCGGCACCCGCCGCGAGGGCTCGCTTCCAGCCGTGCCGCACGAGCCAGAGGACGAGCGGTTCCAGGGCCAGCGAGATGAAGAACGCGATGAGGACGTTGACGATGAGGCTCTTGAGCTGGAAGAACGCGTGCCACGCGAACGCCGCGCCGAACACGGCGAACGCGATCATCACGAGCCCTCGGCCGAACCACCGGGGCGGGCGCCGCGAGTCGTGCTGGAGCGGACGGCCGGAGACCTCCTCGTAGGCGGCGTCGTCGGGGGCGGCGACCTGGTCCGTGCTCACGGCTCCCTCTCCTCCTCGCGGGTCAGGACGTCTGGACGTCCGGCAGGGCGTGCATCTCCGTCACCGTCAGGCCCAGGTCGTGCAGCAGCGCGACGACGCCCGTGAGCGCCGCCGCGTCCGCGACACGGCAGGTCAGCACCGTCTCGTCGGGGGCGTCGCCGGGTGCCCGCTCGACGACCTCGATGTAGTCGTGCAAGGGGATGCCCGTGAGACGTCCCCCCACCCGGATGCTGTACATCACGGGCCCACCTCCTCGTCCTCCGGCCTCCACTGTGGGTGACGGACGACCCACGGCGCCTCATCCGCCGTGGGTGGTCCGCTCAGCCGACCCGCACCAGGTCCGGGAGGCGCCAGGTCTTGTCGAAGAACGCGGGTGTCGGGCCGTAGAGGCGGAACAGCACCTCGAAGGGCCGTGTCGGGTCGGTGGGGGCCCAGTTCGCGGCGTCCTGCTCCGGCGCTGTCGGGCCGATCCGCAGCCGGGTGGCGCCGTCGTCGGAGACGACGAGGCCCGCCGTCTGCGAGGAGACGCCCGAGCGGTCGAGGCCCTGCAGGAGCGTGTGGGTGTCGCGGTCGTAGAGGGTGGCCGACCAGTACTGCTTGACCGGGGCGTCGCGCGGGACCACGAGCTCGTAGGTGTGCGCGCCGTCGAGCGGGTTGCCATCGGCGTCGGCGACGGTCATGAGGTAGAACTGGCCGGTCCCCAGGTGCCGGGCGCTGAAGAACGCGAACGTGTAGGTCAGCCCGCGAGCGTCCACCGGGTAGCTCTCCGGCTCCGCGAAGCCCGCCCCGACGGCCCGGACCAGCACCGGCTGGGCGGGCAGCCCCCAGCGCGCCCCGTCGGCGAAGGGCGTGATGACACGCACGTAGCGCTCGTCGAGCAGGGCGTGCGCCTCGGCTGCCGCGGCGTCGAGCGCGGCCCGCGTGGCGCCGTCGGGGTCGAAGTCGCCGCCCCGCGCGATCCCGAGCGTCGCGAGCGTGTCGATGAGCGCGCGGTCGCGCTCGAGCCACGGCTCGTCCTGGAGCGCGGCGTGGAGCACCTCGTAGAAGCGGGAGTCGTAGGGGATCGAGGCCTCGAAGGTCTCGTCCGCGACCTCGACGAACCGGCTCTCCGACGCGTCGGCGCCCAGCGGGTACACCCGGACGCGGCGCGCGTAGTCCACGGCCGCCGCGATCTCGGCCTCGGACCCGCCCGTCGGGACGGAGCGCAGCAGCGCGTAGCCGCGCACGGTGGGCGACGGCAGCGGGACGAAGCCGTCGGGGACGGGCGCGTCGTACCCGGGCGGCAGGACGACGTAGCGCCCGCCCGCGCCCTGGTCGACGCCCGCGACGCCCACGTCCTCGATCGCGGCCTGCCAGCAGTCCATGACGGAGCCGTTGATCGCGCCACCCTCGGCGGCGGGAACCTCGAGCACCACGGGCCCGGACGACGTGTCGAAGAAGGGCATGAGGTACACGACGTCCGGGTTCGGCGTGAGCGTCTGGTTGTGCCAGTCGAGGCGACCCGGCCACAGGACGGTCTCGTTCGAGCCCGGTGACATCCCGGCCCGGACCGCCGCGTCGTACATGAGGCGGTAGTTGACCAGCGGCATCCCCCAGATGAGTGCCTCGACGGCGCGGCTGTGGAACCGGCGGCTCTCGAGCTCGTCGGACATGGGTCTCCCTCGTGGTCGGTGTGCGGCTGCCTCCACCGTGCTGCCTGCGTGAGCGCCCCACCTCATGCGCCACGGATGAGGTGGGGCGCGCTGCGCCGTCGGACGCTGGGGTGAGGCCGTGAGCGACCGCGCACGGCACCCGTGCCACCGGAGGGCTTCATGACGTACGAACCGCAGGACGCCACGCAGGTCACCGCGACCGCGAACCGCGACGCCGTCGCCCGGTACGCGATGGACGACCGCCAGGACTTCACCGACGCTGACCGGGGCTTCCTCGCACCGATCCCCGACGGGCGCGTGGTGGGCGGCGACGGGCACGTCATCCTCGACGTCGACGAGTTCGCACAGTTCGCCGACGACGTCGCCGCGCCCGCCACGGTGAACCCGAGCCTGTGGCGCCAGGCCCAGGTGATGAAGCGGGCGGGCCTGTACAAGGTCGTCGACGGGCTCTACCAGGTCCGCAACAACGACATCGGCGACCTGACGATCGTCGACGCGCCCGACGGGCTCGTGATCATCGACTGCACGTCGGGCGTCGAGGCCGCGGCCCAGGGGCTCGCGCTCTTCCACGAGCACGTCAACGACAAGCCCGTGGTCGCGGTGATCCTCACGCACACGCACATCGACCACTACGGCGGCATCAAGGGCGTCGTCTCCGAGGAAGACGTGCGCTCGGGCAAGGTCCCGGTCGTGGCGCCCGGCACGATCGCGAGCTTCGACAAGTACGCGATCGGGGAGAACGTCGTCGCCGGCAACGCGATGTCGCGCCGCGCGCAGTACGCGTTCGGCAGCCTGCTCTCGCTCGGCCCGACGGGCATGGTGAGCTGCGGCATCGGGATCATCTCGACGAAGGCCCCGACCGTCTCGTACATCTCCCCGACGGACCCGGTCACGCGCACGGGCGAGACGCGCACGCTCGGCGGCTGGGAGTTCGAGTTCCTCTACGCCCCGGACACCGAGGCGCCCGAGGAGATGCACGTGTGGATCCCGGCGATCAAGGCGCTGACGTGCGCAGAGAACGCCAACCACACGCTCCACAACATCCAGACGCTCCGCGGCGCCCGGACCCGCGACGCCCGGAACTTCGCGCGCTACCTCGACGAGACGCTCGTCCGCTGGGGCGACCAGGCCGAGGTGCACTTCGGCCCGCACACCTGGCCCGTGTGGGGGAACGCGAACATCGTGGCGTTCCTCGAGTCGCAGCGGGACACCTACAAGTACATCCACGACCAGGCGCTCCGGTTCGCGAACAAGGGCTGGACGCCGCTCGAGGCCGCGGAGGTCGTCGAGCTGCCGCCGTCGCTGGGGCGCAAGTGGTTCAACCGCGGGTACCACGGGACGCTCCACCACGACGTCCGGGCCGTGTTCGCGAAGGAGCTGGGCTTCTGGGACGGCGACCCGGTCACCCTGTTCCCGCACCCGCCCGTCGACACCGCGCAGCGGTACGTGCAGGCGTTCGGGCGCGACGCGATCCTCGCGGCCGGGCGCTCCGCCGTCGAGGCCGGTGACTACCGGTGGGCCGTGCAGGTGCTGCACCACCTCGTGTTCGCCGACCCCGCCGACGCCGAGGCCAAGGCCCTGCAGGCCGACGCCTACGAGCAGCTCGGCTACCAGGCCGAGGGCCCGCAGTGGCGGGGCATCTTCCTCACGGCGGCGCGCGAGCTGCGCGAGGGCGTCGTGCCGTCGGCGTTCACGACCGCGAGCCCCGACACGATCCTGGGGATGCCGCTCGACATCCTGTTCGACTTCGCGGCCGTCCACGTCGACGGCGAGAAGGCTGCGGACGCCGACGTGCGGCTCGCGTTCACCTTCACCGACGTGGGGGACGGCGGGACCACCTGGACGGTGTGGCTCGGCAACGGCGTGCTCAACGCGCGCGAGGGGGTCTGGGGGAGCCCCGCGGCCACCGTGTCGGGGCCCAAGGGCGCGCTGATCGGCGCGGTGCTCCAGCCGGCCGCGGCCTCGAAGCTCGCCGCCGCGGGGAAGGTGACGATCGACGGCGACGCGTCGGTGCTCGACGCCTACGCCGGGCTGCTCGAGGAGTTCGAGGCGGACTTCCCGATCGTCACGCCCTGAGCCGGATCCGGTGCCGGACGGTCCGGCTCACGCCGGACCGTCCGCCCCAGGGGTCTATGCTTCCCCAAAGGCTCTCCAGCAGCGCGGGCGCCGGGAGCCTGAGGCGGGAGCACATGGACACCACGACCTGGCTCGACGACGCCCTCGCAGCCATCGACGACAGCGAGTGCGCGCGCCTGGCGGCCGCGCAGGACTGGGCGGCCGGCCCGCTCGGCGATCCGGAGACCTGGCCCGCGGAGCTGCGCTCCGCGGTCACGCTGTGCTTCTCGACGCGCTTCCCGGTGATGCTCGCCTGGGGCGACGAGCGCACGCTCATCTACAACGACGGCTACCGCGAGATGCTCGGGACCGAGAAGCACCCGGCCGCCTTCGCCGCCCCGTTCGCCGAGGTGTGGTCGGAGATCTGGGACGAGCTGGACCCGCTCTACGACGAGGTCCTCACGGGCAAGGCCCTCTGGTTCGCCGACCGCCCGTTCCTGATGCACCGCTCGGGGTACGACGAGGAGACGACGTTCACGTTCTCCTACTCGCCGCTGCGGGACGACGACGGCGTCGTCCGGGGGCTGCTCGACATCTGCGCCGAGACCACGGACCGCGTCGTCGCGGGCCGTCGGCTCGACACGATCAGCGTCCTCGCGTCCCGGCTGTTCGAGATCGACGGCGGCCTGCGGGAGGTCGTCGACGCCGCGATGGAGGTCCTCGCCGGCAGCAGCGACGTCGCGGACGCGGAGGTCTGGGTGCTGCACGACGCCGGCGACGGCGTCCCCGAGGTCGTCCGGGGATCGACGGGGGCGGCGCCCCTCGTCCCGACGGCCGTCCTGGAGGAGACCGCGCGCGGCCGGGCCGTCGTCCCGCACGGTGACGTGCGGGTGCACTCGCTCGGCGCGCTGCGGCGCGACGTGACGGGAGCGCTCGCGCTCCGCGCGGCACCGACCCGGCCCTTCGACCACGGCAACGAGGAGTTCCAGGCCCTCGTCGCCTCGAAGCTGGGCAACGCGATCGGCGTCATGCTGGCGCACGAGCGCGAGGTCGCCCAGCTGCGCTCGGTCTCCGAGGTGCTCCAGCACGCCATGCTGCCGGAGCGGCTCCCGCAGGGTCGCTGGCACGTGCACTACCAGCCGGCCGAGTCGTCGCTCGAGGTCGGGGGCGACTGGTACGACGTCGTCCCGCTGGGCGCGTCGCGCTGGGGCGTCGTCGTGGGCGACTGCGTCGGGCACGGGCTCGAGGCGGCGACCCACATGGGCCAGCTCCGGGCCGCGGCGCGCGCGCTGCTGCTCACCGGGCACGGGCCGGCGGCGACGCTCGAGGGTCTCGACCGCTACGCCCGCACCGTCCCGGGGGCCGAGTTCACGACCGTCGTCTGCGCGGTCGTCGACGAGCGGACCGGCCTCCTGACCTACTCGGCCGCCGGTCACCCGTACCCCTTGGTGGTCTCCGCGGACGGCCACGAGTGGCTCCGGGGCGGGCGCGGGGGCCTGCTGGCGCTCCGCCAGGACCCGCGGACCGAGGCGACCCACGTGCTGCGACCGGGTGACGCGCTCCTGCTCTACACCGACGGTCTCGTCGAGCGCCGCGGGGAGAACCTGCGGACCGACCTCGAGCGGCTCGCCGAGATCGGCGCGCCCGTGGTCCGGTCGGCGGCTCGGCACGAGGTGGGCGACCTGCTGTCGCGTGCCATGCGACCGGACGGAGCCCCGGACGACATCGCCCTCGTGCTGTACGACGCCGGGGTGGAGGGGGAGCCGCGGCTCGTCGCCTCCGAGGCGGCGCTCGGCTCGGCCGGGGTCGGCGACGTCGCGGCCGGGATCGCCGGCCTCGGGCTCGCTGCCGCTCCCTGAGAGTCCGCGGACGCGGTCAGCCGCGCGCCCAGACCAGCACGACGTCGCACGGCGCGTGGTCGACGACGAACCGCGTCGGCGGGGCGAGGCTGTGCGGCCCCGGGCGGTCGCCGTCGCGCGCGCACACGAGCACGTCGGCGTCGCGGCACGCGTCCACCACGACCGTCTCGACGCGGTCGTGGCCGTGGGGCGCTCGCTGGTCGGTGGTCGAGGGGAGCCCGAGGCGGGTCTGCGCCGCCGTGAGCAGCCGCGTCGCGGCCGCGTGGAACGGATCCTCGGGGACGGGCGGCCCGCCGCGCCCGAGCAGCCCCGCCGGCCCGGCGTGCCACGCGTCGGCCGTGGCGGCGTCGTCGACGTGCAGCAGCACGACCTCGGCGTCGCGGCCCTCGGCGAGCTCGCGGGCGGCGTCGACCGCGGACTCCCACGTCCCCTCCGTGAGCCAGACGAGCACGCGCATCCGTCCTCCTAGCGACCGGTGACCTGCAGTCCCACCCAGAGTGCCGCGACCCCGACGACGAGGCACGCGGGGACCGTCGCGAGGCCCAGCCGGACGAACCGCCCCGCGGACGGCGTGTGGTCGTGCGCGTGCAGGACCTGGCGCCACAGGAGGGTCGCGAGCGAGCCCACGTACGTGAGGTTGGGGCCGATGGTGACACCCAGGAGCACCGCGAGCAGCAGGCCGGGCGAGTGCGCGGTGAGCGGGACCAGGACGAGCGTCGCGGGCAGGTTGTTGAGCAGGTTCGCGAGCACGGCGGCCAGCCCGGCGACCGCGAGGAGGCCGAGGAAGTCGGCGCGGTCGGGGACGAGATGGGCGACGCCGTCGCCGACGGGCCCGCTGCGCACCGCGAGGACCACGACGCCGAGCGACACGACGAACACCAGGAAGGGCACGTTCGCCGCCCGGACGACGGCGGCTGCCTCGCGGCGCGGGGCTCGGACCAGCCGGGGCGCGGCGAGCACGACCGCCCCGGCCGCCGCGACCCAGGCGGGTGCGATCCCGAAGGGCTCCGCGACCGCGAAGCCGACGAGCGTCGCCGCCAGGACGACGAGGGCGAACCGCGGGGCGGGCGGGGCGTCGTCGGCGGGGACCGGGTGGGTCGGGGTGGCGAGGTCGCCCCGGAACCACCACCGGAACACGCCGTACTCGACAGCGACCGTCGCGAGCCACGGCAGCGCCATGAGCCCGGCGAAGCCGGCGAACGTGAGCCCGCTCGCCCCGAACGCGAGGAGGTTCGTGAGGTTCGAGACCGGCAGGAGCGTCGACGCCGTGTTCGCGAGGTGCGTGCTCGCGTAGACGCCGGGACGCGCGCGGGCGCCGATCCGGCTGGCCGTCGCGAGGACGACCGGGGTCAGCAGTACGACCGTCGCATCGAGGCTGAGCACCGCCGTCGTGAGGGACGCGACGACGAACACGGCCGTCAACAGGCCGCGCGGGCTCCCGTGCGAGCGGCGGGCCATCACCCCGCCCGCCCAGGCGAACACGCCGTCCTCGCGAGCGAGCTCCGCCAGCACGAGGATCGCGGCGAGGAACCCGACGGTCGGGCCGAGGGTGCGGGCCTCGTCGACGGCGTCGGACGGAGGGACGAGCCCCAGCACCACGACCAGGACGGCGGCCGGCAGCGCGCCCGCGACCTCGGGGAGACCGCGCGGGCGGACCACCGCGAACACCAGCACCGCCACGAGGACGACGACGGCGACCACCGCGCCCGCTGCCGTCGTCACGTCCACGTGCACAGCGTCCCATCCCGTGGCGGGCGGGCGAGCACCGGGCAGTCGGCGCGGGTGTCCCGGTGGGGGTTGACGGCGCGGCGGGCGAGGCCTATGGTCAACGTACAGGTTGATCAACGAGTGAGTTGACTAAGAAGGATGCGATGACCGACGACGACCCCCGCGGCACCCGGCTCGACCAGGCGTTCACAGCCCTCGCCGACCCGGTCCGTCGCGCGATCGTCGCCCGCCTCTCGCGCGGCCCCGCGACCGTGAACGAGCTCGCCGAGCTCTTCCCGATTACCAAGCAGGCCGTGTCACGGCACGTCCAGGTCCTCGAGCACGCCGGGCTCATCACCCGCACGCGCGACGGGCAGCGCCGACCGTGCCACCTCGACCCCGCGGCCCTCGAGGAGCTCACGTCGTGGATCGACGGGCTCCGGCTCGCCACCGAGCGCAGCTACCGCCGCCTCGACGCCGTCCTGGCGTCGCTCACGCAGGAGGAATCATGACGAACCCCACCACGGTGACCGCCGAGCCCGGCGTCCCGTTCATCGACATCGTCCGCGACTTCGACGCCCCGCCGGAGCTCGTCTTCCGGGCGTTCACCGACCGCGACCTCGTCGCGCAGTGGATCGGGCCGCGCGCGCTCGAGATGACGGTCGACCACTACGACGCCCGCACCGGCGGCTCCTACGCCTACACCCACCGTGACCCCGCGGGCGGCGAGTACGGCTTCCACGGGACGTTCCACAGCATCGAGCCCGACCTCGTCGTCCAGACCTTCGAGTTCGACGGGTACCCCGGGCACGTCTCGCTCGAGTCCGCGCGGTTCGAGCCGCTCGACGGCGGCCGCACGCGCGTCACGACGCACGCCGTCTACCAGAGCGTCGAGGACCGCGACGGGATGGTCGCGAGCGGCATGGAGACCGGCCTCACCGAGGGCTACGAGCGCCTCGACGAGCTGCTCCCGACCCTCGCGGCGTCGTCGGCGCGCTGACGCTGGTCGGATCGGCCCTGGCGCGAGCCTCCCGCCCCCGGGACGGGGTCAGTTCGCGCGAGCGACCGTGCCGAAGATCGTCGTCGAGCCGCCCTCGGGGCATCCCTTGACCGCCGCGTCGGTTCCCGCGCCGTCGGACGACGCGCCGCCGCCTTCGATCCGGTCGCCGACCGTCGCCACCGGCTTGCCCCAGTCGTTGAGGATCCGCAGCGGGTGGTCGTCGGCGGACCAGCCGTGCGGCCAGACGACGTAGCTCCGGCTCCCGTCCGACCCCTCGAACCAGAAGCAGGCTGTGCCCTGGTCCGCGCCGGTGCCGACCGCGCCGGCGAGTGTTCCTGCGACGAGCTCGGTGTCCGGGTCGGGCCCGGCGAGCGGCGGCTTCGGGAGGGTCGCCACCGCGAGCGGTCCCGATGCCAGCCCGTGCGCGACGCCGTAGCCCGCGACCGCCCCCGCGAGGAGAGCGGCGGCCACGCCGACGCCGACGAGGTCGCGCCGTCGTCGGCGGTGCTTCACGCGCTTCCACTCCGGGACCGCCGGCCGCGCCGGCGCGGTCGGCGCCTGCGTCGTCATGCGCCGAGCGTCCCACCGCCCGCCCGACGGCGCAGCGCCCCGCCCGGATCCGTGACCGACCTGCAACGTCAGTCCGCGAGAGCCTCGCCATGCTGAGGCGGCCGGGCGACGTCGCCGCGCGCACGAGAAGCCGAGAGCTGCTCGGCCAGAGGGAGCTGGTCGGCAGATCTCGGCTTCTCGCGATGGCCTTCGGTGATGGACGGGTCCGAGCCGTCAGGTGCGCCGGCGTCCGGCGATGAGTCCCCAGATGAACAGCACGACCAGCGACCCGACGAACGCCCAGAACCACGTCGACAGGGACCAGAAGTGCTGGTTGGGGTCGGCGCCGAACGCTCGTCCGATGAACCCGCCGACGATCGCGCCGAGCACCCCGACGACCAGCGTGATGAACCACCCGCCGCTGGCGCGCCCGGGGAGGATGGCGCGCGCGATGGCGCCCATGATGAGTCCGATGACGATCCAGGAGAGGAACCACATGCCCCGACCGTTTCACGGGCGCAAGGCCTCCGCATCCCGCCGAGGTAGACCTCCGGGAGGTGTGCGTTGCCGTCAGCGGCCGTGCTCGGACAGGATCTGGTCGAGATCCATGTCCGCGAGGAGCTGGTCGAAGTCGATCTCGCGCGCGGTCGCGGCCAGCTCGGGCGTGGCGAACACGCGACCGTCCCGGTGCACCACGACCCCCTCGGGGAGGTCGGCGTTGAGTCGGTCGAGGACGGCGTCGTCGACGCCGCGTGCGTCGAAGTCGCCGCCGACGCTCGCCAGGTAGTCGGCGGACACGGTGTAGGCGACGGTGCGGATCTCGACGGAGGGCTGGGCATCGGTCATGCGACCAGCCTGCGCTCAGGCCGGGTCGGCTGCGAGCCGGAACGCGAGCTCGGTCTCCCACCGGTCCGGGTCGGGCTCGTCGCGCGGGTCGGTGAGGTAGCTCTCGAGCCGGCAACCCCAGACGTCGCCCCGATCGTCCTCGTGCACGTCGAACGTGAGCCCGGCGTCGTCGGCCCAGCGCAGCAGGGCGCCCGTGGCGTCGACGAGCGTCGCGGGCGCCCCGACGTGCACGACCGTCGCGTACCGCCCGCCGGGCAGCACCCCGGCCTCGAGGTCGCCAAGCGCGGTGCCGGCCGGGACGTCGGCCGCGAGGGGGAAGCCCGCCTCGACGACGAGCTCGCGCGCCATGTCGATCACGTCGTAGCGCAGGAACGGCGCGCCGCCGGGCGCGAGGTCGAGGGCGAGCGCGCGCTCGACGACGTGCGGGATCTGGTCGGCGATCTCGGCCATCGTGGCCATGGTGACCGTCCGGGTGACGCCGACGTAGGGGGTGGGGGGTCGCTCGGCGACCCGGGGCTCGTTCGTCATGTCCCTACCGACCACGCGGCGGCCCGAGACTCAGCGGCCAGGCCACGCCGGGGCGCGCGCAGCAGGCGCGAGCGCGCTGCGAGCGCGGCCGCGCCGACGAGCTCGGCCTGGTCGGCGAGCGTTCCCGGGACGAGCTGGAGCTCCTCGAACACGCGTCGCGGGAGCGCACGCTCGATGCGTTCGCGGACCCCCGCGACGACGGCTCGGCTCCCCGCGCCGAGGGCGCCGTCGACGACGATCGCCTGCGGGTCGAGCACGAGACAGGCGGTCGCGAGGATCGGCGCGAGCGTGCGGCCGAGGTCGGCGAGGACCCGGTGCACGTCGGGGTCCTCGGCCTCCGCCAGCCCGACGACGTCCTCGAACGTGAGCGAGGCGGGGTAGGTGGGGCGGAGCTGCTCGAAGACGTGCTGCACGGTCGCGACGCGGATGAGGCAGCCGCGGTTCCCGCACGCGCAGAGGGGGCCGTGCTCGTCGACCTGGACATGCCCGAGCTCGCCGGCGAACCCGAGCCTGCCGTGCACGAGCTCGCCGCCCGCGACCACGCCCGCCCCGAAGCCGGGGACGAGGTCGACGTAGAGGACGTCGTCGAGCCCGGTCGCGGCGCCGCGCGCGATCTCGCCGAGGGCGGCGAGGTTGGCGTCGTTCTCGGCGATCGCGGGGACGCCGAGCGCCTCGGCGAGCGCGGGCGCCGGGTCGGTCGCGAGCCACGCGGGGGGCGCGAAGGGCGCGAGGGGCTCGCGGACGCTCGGCCGTGCGGGCCACGGCGACCCGGCGCCGGCCCGGTACGGGCGGGGGAGGGCGATGACGGCACCGCCGATCTCGTCCGGGTCGAGACCCGACCCGTCGATCGCCTCGCGCAGCAGCGCGACGCCGGGCGCGACGACGTCGTCCGTGCCGTGCGGGTCGAAGGGGCGCGCGGCCCGGGTCTCGATGACGCCGTCGAGCGTCACGACGGCGGCCTCGAGCGTCCGGTGCCCGACGACGACCACCGCGACGAGCTGGCGGGCCGCGAGAGCGAGGTGGCGGGGCGGCCGGCCGGGGCTCGGGGTGCGTCCGCCCTCGTCCGTGTGCTCGCGGAGCGTGCCGTCGAGGAGGAGCCGCTCGACGGCGCTGGTGACGGTGGTGACGGGGAGCCCGAGGCGCGTCGCGAGCTCACGGCGGGTGAGCGGGGCGGCGTGCTCGAGCTCGGCCACGATGCGTTCGGTCGTGGCGCGCGTGCGGTCCGGCATGACGTCAGCGTAGTCAGAAGGAGTCGTTCTTATTCACTTACTCGTTCGAAAGTGATGAGACTGCAACGGTACGGAGGCTTGACCGTTCACGTCGTGGATTTCTACGGACGCAGGGTCCCGCCCTGGCGCCGCCTCGGAGTCGTTTGAACGACTCCCAGACGCACGAGTGACGCCAGGGCACGTCGCCCCGATGGAGTGGTGCAGATGAACGACACGGTGTTCCACCGTCCCCCAGCCCGGCAGGCGCTGGCCTGCGTCGCGGTCGCCGCGCTCGGACTGACCGGCCTGGTCGCGTCCGGCACGGCAGCGGCCGCGCACGGCTCGTCCGGCCAGCACGCGAGCAACGGCCACGGGTCTCCCGGCAAGGGCTCGACGGTCCAGCGCCTCGTGGCGCAGATGACGCTCGACGAGAAGCTCACGCTCATCACCGGTGCCGACGAGGGCACCGACCCGGCCGGCAAGACCTACGCGGCCGGCTACCTGCCCGGCATCCCACGCCTCGGCATCCCGTCGATCCGGCTCGCGGACGGCCCGCCCGGGGTCGCCACCAAGGACGTCTCCACGGGCATGACCTCGACCATGGGGGTCGCGGCCACGTGGGACCCGTCGGCGGCCCGGTCGAACGGCGTCGTCATCGGCAAGGACGCCAAGGCGCTCGGCCAGGACGTCATGCTCGAGCCGTTCATCAACATCGACCGCGACCCCGCGGGCGGCCGCACCTGGAACACGTTCGGCGAGGACCCGCTCCTCACGGGCACGATGGGAGCCCAGGAGATCGAGGGCATCCAGGGCCAGGGCGTCATGGCGCAGGCCAAGCACTACGTCGCGTACGACGGGGCGAGCGGCAACGTCGTCGTGGACGAGCAGACGCTCCGGGAGATCTACGTCAAGCCCTTCGAGGACGCCGTCGACGCGGGCGTCTCCTCGATCATGTGCTCGTACAACGCCGTGAACGGCGAGGACGCCTGCGGCAACGACACGACGCTCAACCAGATCCTCAAGAAGGACCTCGGCTTCCAGGGCTTCGTGACGTCCGACTGGGGTGCCAACCACGCGACCGACTTCCTCGCCAAGGGCCTCGACCTCGAGATGCCCGGCGTCGGGCTCGGAGGCGTGATCCCGCAGTACTTCGCTCCCGCCAAGGTCAAGGCGGCCCTCGCGTCGGGCACGGTCACGCAGGCCCAGGTCGACGAGGCCGTGTCCCGGATCCTCGGGCAGTACGAGAGGTTCGGGCTGCTCAAGGGCGCGAGCAAGCACACCGTCACCGCGGAGGACGTCACCCGGAACGCGGCCGTGGTCCGCAAGACCGCGACCGACGCCGCCGTCCTGCTCAAGAACGACGGCGGCGCGCTGCCCCTCGACCGCACCGACCTGGCCAACCTCGCGCTCATCGGGCCGGGCGCCGGCCAGACGATCGCCACGGGCGGCGGCGGGGAGAGCTCGACCGGTCGCGCCGACCGCTGGGTCGGCACCGCGACCACGCTCAAGAAGGCCGCCCCGAACGCGAAGATCACCTACGCGGTCGGCGACGACCTCACCGGCACCGCGGTGCCGGCGTCGGCGCTGAGCCACGACGGGAAGCCGGGACTCCTGCGCACGACGGCGGGCTCGTCGGCCACCCGGACCGACGCCACGCTCGAGTTCACCACGGCCCGGCACAACGCCCTGCCCGCGGGCTCGAACCACACGTGGACAGGCACGCTGACCGCGCCCGAGTCCGGCAGCTACTGGCTCAACTTCGGCGAGCTCGGGACCTCGGGCACGGTCGAGGTCGACGGGAAGACGGTCATCAGCGGCGACGGGTTCCTGTCCCCGGCCCCGCGCTACGGCACGGTCAAGGCCGGCGACACGGGCGTCCTGCCCAGCACCGACGGGCTCAACAACAAGCGGGCCCAGGTCCAGCTGAGCGCCGGCGCGCACACGATCACGGTCACGCAGACCGCGGACGTCTCCGGCTCACCCGTCCAGGTCCACCTGTACTGGGTGACGCCGTCGCAGCAGGCGGCCAACACCGCGGCCGCCGTCGCCGCGGCGAAGAAGGCGACGACCGCCGTCGTCTTCGCCTACGCGACCAACGGCGGCAACCTGTCCACGCCGCTGCCCGAGGGGCAGGACGCGCTCATCAGCGCCGTCGCCGCCGCCAACCCGAACACGATCGTGGTGCTGCAGAACAACAACCCGGTCGCCATGCCGTGGCTCGGGCAGGTCAAGGCCGTGCTCGAGGGCTGGTTCCCGGGCGACGAGGGTGGGTGGGCGTTCGCCGACCTGCTCACCGGCAAGGCGAACCCTGGTGGCCACCTGCCGTACACGTGGCCGGCCGCGCTGTCCCAGGGCGTCGCGAACGACCCGGCGCACCCGGAGCGCGCCAGCCTCGGCGTCGACCCCGGCACCACCACGCCGTGCACCGACGACAGCGGCTTCGGCTCCGTGCCGAACTGCGAGACCGACTACAGCGAGGGCATCTTCGTCGGCTACCGCTGGTACGACGAGCAGAACCTCACGCCGCTCTACCCGTTCGGGTACGGCCTGTCGTACACGACGTTCCGGTACTCCGACCTGAACGTCCGCCAGCAGCACGACGGGTCGCTCCGGGTGCGCGTCAAGGTCACCAACACGGGCCGCACCGCGGGCGACGCCGTGCCCCAGGTCTACCTGGGCGCCCCGGCGCACCAGCCGGCCGGCGCGCAGTTCGCGAAGCAGGCGCTCGCGGCCTTCGACCGGGTCACCGTGCCGGCCCACCAGTCGCGCTGGGTCACGCTGACCGTCGGCGAGCGCGAGCTGTCGTACTGGTCGACGTCGGCCCACGCGTGGACCGTCGCGAAGGGCGACCGGACCGTGTCGGTCGGGGCGTCGTCGCGCGACCTGACGGTCCACCGGACGGTGCACGTGCGCTAGCCGTCACGGCAGGGGCGCCGAGACACCGAGAGACGGCTGAGGGACCGGTGCAGGACCGGTCCCTCGGCCGTCTCTCGGCGTCTCGCGGTCGCGTGGGGCTGGAGCGGCAGGCGGCACGGGTCAGGGGCGCTCGAGGAACCGGCGCTCGTCGGCGGTGCGGACGGCGTCGCGCCGGGCGGACATCTCGGCGCCGGCGCGGAGCTCGTCGGCCGCCCAGCGGGCCGCGCGGAGCAGCGT
>Ga0180221_1000782_pt1 | contig 24585 bp, 19 predicted proteins | sample eDN5th37CKraftMG_FD_151339 | JGI IMG/M metagenome (GOLD analysis project Ga0180221, IMG submission 151339) | Enriched Miracle-Growth compost microbial communities from Emeryville, California, USA - eDNA 5th pass 37_C Kraft MG (version 2) (version 2) ...
GCATAGTCCAAACCACCTTCAAGCATCAAAGACTATGCAAAACCGGTTATCGCGGGGTGGAGCAGCCCGGTAGCTCGTCAGGCTCATAACCTGAAGGCCGCAGGTTCAAATCCTGCCCCCGCAACCATCTTTACTTGCGACCCCGTAGCCCCCGCTGCGGGGTTTTTGCTTTGCGTGGAAATCGTAAGGATTCCAGCGAGATCGCCCTGAACGGCGATCTCCACCTTGCCGTCGACCGGCGTCAGCTCGATCTGATCCACGAGCGAGCGCAGCGTGTCGGCGGCCTCGATCCGCTTCCCCTCGTCTTCGTCCTGCAGGGCGTCGTAAAGCTGTTGGACCCGCTTGCGGTATTGCAGTGCCATGCTCGGGTGCAGCAGGGGTGGCGGCTCGTCGGCTTCGGCCAGGAACAGTTCAAGTTCCTTCTTGCGTTTCTCAATCGCCACCATCTTCGCGTTGAGCGCGTCAGCGGCCCCACCCTTCAGTATCAAATTGAGGAGGGTCTCGAGTTCCCGATCGATCTTCGCAATCTCCGCCTCGGCCGACGCGATCTCGGCGCGGCCCTCCATGCGCAGCCGGTTCATCTCCTGCGTGAAGACCTCGCAGAAATGGGCGAAGAGCTCTGGATCGACGAGTTTGGTACGCAGTGCGTTCAGCACACGCGCTTCCAACTCGTCGCGGCGGATGTTGACCCGGTTGTCGCAGGTCCCCTTGTTGCGCGCCGTCGCACATCCGATCAGCGTCGCCGAGATCGCGGAATAGCCGCCACCACAGCAGGAACATTTGGTCAATCCCGAGAAGAGGTATTTGGGGCGGCGGCGGGTATTGATCCGGGAGAGATCGGCCTCGCCGTTTTCCTTCCGGGCGATCTTGTTCTTCTCCTGCCGCGCCTTCACGGCGTTCCAGAGATCGTCATCGAGGATGCGCAGCTCCGGCGTTTCCTGGATGACCCATTCCTCTTCCGGGTTGGGGCGGGCCTGCCGCTTGCCGGTGTTCGGATCCTTGACGAAGCGCTGCCGGTTCCAGACGATCTTGCCGATATACATCTCATTGTTGAGGATGCCATTGCCCCGTTTCGGGTTGCCGTTGATCGTGCTGAACCCCCAATCGCCGCCTGACGGAGCGGGAATGCCTTCCTTGTTCAGGGCGAAGGCGATGGTCTTGGCCGACTTGCCGGCGGCGTAGTCGCGGAAGATGCGGCGGACCACCTCGGCCTGGAACTCGTTGATGGTGCGATCGCCGCGGATCGGCTCGCCGTTCGCATCGAGTTTCTTGACCACATCGTAGCCATAGGCATTGCCACCACCCGATTTGCCCGCCTCGACGCGGCCGCGCTGCCCGCGGCGGGTCTTGTCGGCCAGATCCTTCAGGAACAGCGCATTCATCGTGCCCTTGAGACCGACATGCAGATGCGTCACCTCGCCTTCCGACAGGGTGAACATCTTCACGTCGGCATAGGACATGCGCTTGAAGATGCCCGCGATGTCTTCCTGATCGCGGGAGAGGCGGTCCATCGCTTCGGCCAGGATCAGGTCGAAACGGCCGCCCATTGCGTCGGCCATGAGCGCCTGAATGCCTGGGCGGATCAGCGAGGCGCCGGAGATCGCGTGGTCCGAATACTCCTCGACGATATGCCAGCCCTGCTTCTCGGCATGGAGACGGCACATACGGAACTGGTCGGCGATGGAGGCGTCGCGTTGATTGTCGGAAGAATAGCGGGCGTAGATCGCGACTTTCAAAACCTGGCTCCCGTCCGTATCAGGAGGAGCGCTTCCTCCTTTGCCGTGACATCTTCACTTCCTCTGCATAGCACTCCTGCGCCGCCTGCCTCGCCAGGATGCCGACCAGACGCAGAAGGCGAGGGTCGGGATTGCCACGCGGCGTAAACGTCAGCTCCGGCGCGTCCAGCAGCAAGGATTCGAGCAGCGCTTCGCGCTCTCCTCCTGTCATCTTTGCCGGGTTTCCTGGGGCTCGCAAGGTCATAGCTTGCAGCATTCGCCCCGAGGGAAGCATAAGCAACGGAAATTGAAGGCGAATATTCGGCGGCGATTGGCGCGGGCAATCCTGCCATGGCGTGGCCAAGCGCAGCCGGGCGTGCCTTTGCGTAGCAAAATAACCTATCGGAATCCCTCGCTGACCCGGTCATCATTGGCCTCGTCGCCTCTCCTCGTGAGGTCATTGACTGTTGACGCAACCCTAGCGTATTGTAATTCGCGATACAAGGCGCTATATACCGACCAAGGAGATTCGCCATGGCCACGACCGCCGAACGCAAGGAATATCCGATCTCGATGCGCCTGCCCGAGGCGGATGTCGCAATGATCGATCGCGCAGCGAGCCTGCGCGGCCGCTCGCGCACCGATTTCGTGCGCGACGCCGCAGTGCGCGCGGCCGAGGAGGTCGTCATGGAGCAGGGGCTGATCCGGATGAGTCCAGAGGGCTTCGCTGAGTTCATGGATGTGCTGGCGCGTCCGGCCGCTCCCGTTCCGGAGATGGTCGAAGTTCTGAAACGGCCCGCGCCGTGGGAGCCCGGCTACGTGGCGAAGCGGTAAGCCATTGCAACTGTCAGGCCCCGAACCGCTTACCGCCGCTCACGATGTGTCTGATTTCTCCTGTGGCAAGCCCACGCTTGACCACTGGCTGAAGACGCGCGCCCTCTCCAATCAGCAGAAGGGCTTCACCGCCGTCCTTGTCGTGCACGAGGCCGGACGCGTGGTCGGTTACTATGGCCTGGCGCCGACCGCCGTTGTGCCATCGGTGCTGCCGCGTTCGATCCGGACGGGGCAGCCACCCAATCCGGTCCCGTGCATGCTACTCGGCCAGCTCGCGACCGATACGGGTTGGGCAGGGCTGGGCATCGGGACCGGTCTTGTGAAGCACGCCCTCCAGCGCTGCGTTCAGGCCGCTTCGCTGATCGGCGGACGGGCCTTGTTGGTCAATGCCGTCGATGGTGAAGCCGCCGAATTCTGGAGGCGGCGCGGCTTTGAGCCGTCCAGGGATGATCCCCTGGTTCTGCTCCGATCGATCAACGACATCGCGGCCTCGCTCGGTGAGGCTGGAGGTTGAATGCTTGGCTGGCCTCACCCCAGCGATCCGCCCGTTCACTCAGATTGCAGTAGACCAGATCTGCCCATGCAAATTCGTCTCCCCCCATTGTCCACATTCCGCTGGCAGATGTTCGTGCTTTCCCTCGCTCTATCTTGGGCGGTCGGCGGCCTGCCGGAACCTGCCCAGGCTCAGCCTCGGCCGCAGATTGCGAAGTGCGTTCCCGGTCAGGCGCGCACCGCTGACGAATATTGTCTCGTCGACGGTGACACGATCTGGATTGACGGGGAAAAGCTGCGCATGGAGGGATATGACACCCCGGAACCGCAAACCCACATCTGCGGTGGCGAGGCCGAAGTCGCGCTGGCACACCGAGCCAGCGACCGGGTGATCGAGCTGCTGAACTCGCATAACTGGACTGTCGAATATGGAGAGCGGGATAACACCGGCACGCGGACGCTCGTGACGATCAGAATCGGTGGTCGCGACATCGGCGACATCCTGATCGAAGAAGGGCTGGCTCGCTCCTGGCCTGACGGCGATGAATGGTGGTGCAGCCGGTAGGTGCGGCAATGCGAACCGCGCGTGGAGCGGCGAGGTGAGATGCCAGTTATGCTGACAATGCGCCTTGTTGCTGCGTACGCGCAGTTTCCAACCTCGCAGGTGCAACATCCGGAGGCACGCACGGAACATCAGCCATTCGGCGCGTCACCTCCGAAGTTGATGGCTACGGTAAGAAGCTACATGTTCGTGGTTGCTTTCTTCAGTCATCAGGGCCTGATAACAAATATTTATGATTGAAGACTGGCTGAACATCGAGGAGGCGGAGCACGGCGAAAGAAAGCGCCTCTTTGTGCTTGGCGAGAGAGGTGGCGGTAGAGTCGCAGTCCAGGCGGACCTCATGGAGCGTGTCCGCGCTCACTACGACGATCCGCGGCACATTGCCGACGACATTGCCGAGCTGGGATTCCCCGGCGCTGCTGCCATTCTTCGCGAGCGCTTGCCGACCGACGCCAGAACGCGGTCCGGCGAAGTAGGCGAGATATTGGCTACGGAGTTTGTGGAGCACCAGACTGGATTCCGGATCCCCGTTCGCCGCCTGCGCTACAAGGACGGTCGCGAAATGGCCCTGCGCGGCGATGATTTCCTCGGCATCGAGGAGGTAGATGGACGCCTTGCCTATCTGAAGGGCGAGGCCAAGAGCGGTCAGGCGATGGCCGCAGGTGTGATAAACGCCGCTCGTGCCCGGCTCAATGACGACGATGGCCGTCCCACGCCGATCTCCCTACTGTTTGTAGCCGATAGGTTGCTGGAGGGGAGCGAAGAAGACGAGGCGCTAGGTCGCCAAATCCGCAATGCTGTCGGCAGAGGCACGATTCGGGCGCGTGATGTCACGCATGGACTGTTCACGTTAACCGGCAACGACCGGCGCGCCGACCTCGAAGCCGATCTTGCAGGTGCTGGCGGTGACCACGGCCATATCTCGGTGAACCTCCGCATAAACGACCACCAGGAGTTCATCGCCTGGATTTATGAAGAGGCCGAGAGCCTTGGAAACGATTGAGGAGCTTCAGGAATTTATCGAAGTGATGGCGCAGCCGACGGTACGCGGTCGGCTTCAAGCACGGGGTGACGCGCGGGCGATCATTAGGAGGGCCGGCCAACTTCCCGAGGGTGCTCCGGCTTTCGCGGTGAGTCTCGACACCGATTTGTCCGAGTATGGATTCTCTTTGCTCCGTGCATCGCTCGCCCTGCGGGAGCGGGGCGAGGGCGACCCAGCAATATGGCGCGAGGGCTTTCTCAAGGCTGGCAATGCCTTCGAGGCCCTTGTCCGCAACGGGTCACCGGAACTCTCCCAGCGTGGCTTCTGGCGTGTGATGGGCGCGGCCTCGTACCATCTCGCGGGGTACGCAGCGATGGCGTTCTCGCTGATGTCTCAGGCCGAAGAAGAAGCGAATCTTGCGCCCGCAGAACGCGTGATCGTACGGCTACTCCTTAGTGATCTCGGGACTCTGCGTGACGAGGCGCGATCTTGGCTGCGCAATCCTGAATACGGCGACGATGCTCTCCAAGCTGCTCTCGAGGTCGGCGATCAGGAGATCGACGACATCTTGTCGATCATGCTGACTACGGCGGTCTTCAGAGCTTTCGCGTTCTTCGAATTCGCGTTGCTCACCGGCGATACCGCTATGCACGACGGAGCGCTATCAATACTCCGGCGCGCTCTGAGAGTGGCCAGCAATGTCGGTGCGGTATCCCATTGGTGGATCATCCGCGTAGCCCGAAATTTAATTGACGATCTCTGGGGCAATAGCCTCCACCATGTGCTGCCTCAAATCGGGCCAGCCGGCACGGATGGTTATGCCGCGCTGCGGGAGATGTTTCTTGCGTCGCTTTATGCGCGCAAGACGGCCGAGGTTGAGCTCTGGCCTTCGCAGATCGGCGCGGCGCGCCGCGCAACCGATTTGACTGATGATCTCGTGGTGGCTCTGCCGACGAGTGCTGGAAAGACCCGCGTCGCGGAAATCTGCACCCTCATGTCGCTCAGTGCAGAGAAGCGGGTGTTGCTCGTGACGCCGCTGCGGGCACTGTCGGCGCAGACCGAGCGGTCCTTTCGCAAGACGTTCGGTCCTCTCGGATTTTCGGTGTCCTCGCTCTACGGTGCGAGCGGCGCAATGCCGGGAGACCAGGACGCACTGCGCTCGCACGACATCGTTATTGCGACGCCGGAAAAGCTGGACTTCGCGCTAAGAAGCAATCCGCAATTGCTGGATGATATCGGATTGATCGTTCTGGATGAGGGACATCTGATAGGGCCGAGCGAGCGCGAGCTCCGCTACGAAATTCTCGTGCAAAGGCTTCTGCGCCGCGCGGACGCGGTCGACCGGCGTATCGTCTGCCTGTCGGCGATCCTGCCCGATGGCGAACAACTCGAAGATCTGACGGCGTGGGTGCGTAGCGATGCCGAGGGCGAAGCGGTGAAATCAAGCTGGCGGCCGACCCGTCAGCGTTTCGGAACGCTGGCGTGGGGCGGACAGGGAGCGCGCCTGACATTCGATCTTGATGATGACGGACCCTTCATCCAGAACTTTGTCACGGAGCAGCCTCCCATCGCTCCGCGTCGAACGCCGTTTCCCAGAGACAATCCCGAGTTGACCATTGCTGCGGCATGGCAGTTTGCCGATGAGGGCAAGCGCACATTGGTATTCTGTACGCAGCGGGATCATGTCGAGAGCTACGCAACGCGCATTGTCGACCTCGCCCGGCGTGGCTTCATCGCTCCACTTCTTGCTGACGAAGGTGCAATAGAGAGGGCGAAATCGGTTGGGGCTGAATGGCTAGGTGCAGAGCATCCGGCCGTCCGCTGCCTTGAACTGGGCGTGGCCATTCATCACGCGCGTTTACCTAACCCTTTCCTTCGCGAGGTCGAACGCCTGCTAAACGAAGGCGTTCTAACTGTGACTATCGCATCGCCGACCCTCGCCCAGGGGCTTAATCTCAACGCAGCGGTCCTGCTTGTGCCGACCCTGTATCGCGCGGGAACTCCCCTCACCGGCGAGGAATTTGCGAACGTCGCGGGGCGCGCCGGACGCGCCTTCGTCGATCTCGAAGGGCTTGTGATCCACGTAATGTTCGAACCGCTGCGTTGGCGCAGGCAGGCATGGCGCGAGCTTGTGAACGCATCAAGGGCCCGGACGCTTGAGAGCGGGCTTATTCAGATCGCCAGCGAAATTCTCAATCGTCTGGCGCGCAGCGGGACGCTAAGTCGAGACGACGCCTTTGAGTATCTCGCCAACAACCGAGATGCCTGGAACATCCATGTCGACGAGGAAGACGACGAGCCTTTCGAGCTTCTGCTAGAGAAACTCGATCACGCGATCCTTGGTCTTGTCGAAGCGCTGGATGCTGATGATGCGGACTTGCCGCGGCTCATCGACGAGTCGCTGAACGGTTCGCTTTGGGCGCGGCAGCTTGCCCGCCGTGGCGATGACCTGCGTGAGCGCCAGCTTGAATTGTTCAGGGCGCGCTCGGGGCTGATCTGGTCGCAGACGAACGCCGATCAAAGGCGCGGTCATTTTGCGATGGGTGTTGGGCTTGAGTCCGGATTGACACTCGACGCGATGGCCGACGAGCTCGCCGTGTTGCTCGACCAAGCCGACGAGGCAGCGTTGCCCGGCGATAGCGAGGTGCTCGTTGCATCGCTTACCACGCTTGCGGAGCGCTTACTCGCTATCCGCCCCTTTGTTCCTGACGATCCTCTGCCGGGCAATTGGCGCGAGATCCTGGCCGCGTGGGTTTCCGGAACGCCAGTGCACGAGATCGGGCCGGACAACATGCGTTTCATCGAGGACGTATTTACGTATCGGCTCGTCTGGGCGCTGGAGGCACTTCGTACCCGAAGGGTTGCGCTTGGCTGGCAACCCGAGATCATTGCCGGCACAGCCGCTGCCTGTCTTGAGGCCGGGCTGCCGCGCTACACGATGGCGATGCTTGTGCGCGCCGGACTTCCTTCAAGAGCCGCGGCCCTCGCCGCAATTAATGATCAGGATCCGATTTTCATCGATAACGATGGTCTCGTTGTCTGGCTCGAAACCAATGAAGTTGTCGCGATGACAGATGCCGGAGACTGGCCAACGCCAGCGACCAACGACATTTGGAAAGCATTCAGGGCCGAGATGCTGAACCGCATCAGCCAGCGTTGGACCTCGCGCGACTGGCGTATAAATATCGAACCGGCGACGCGGCAGATCGTTCCGGTTCCGGCCAGTCCATATCGGGTCGAGGTCGACGAAACAGACAATGCCGTGTGGGTTCTTACGCCTGACTTCAAAGTGGTAGCCATGCTTGGGCAAAGTATGGTTGACGCCGCTCCAAGTGTGCTGACTGCTCGCTTTGATGAAGGCAGCCCTCAGGCGATCATTCGCCGGCATGGTCGCTCCCACGCGTCTTGGTCTGAGCCCTAAGCGCGCGAATGCTTCAAGGATTACGGAGGGCCGCTTTGGGAAATCGCGCTGCGGCTATCACCTCAGCCGTCCCACCGACAGTCCGTACGATCGGCTAGCTGGGCCTTCCCGCGAGGCGCTCGTCGATGACCGGCTCGTCCCAGTGGCGCGCAACATCGAGCCACTTGTCGATCAACGCCTGAAACTGGGGCTCTGCGAAGCAGGTCTGGAACGTGTAGAGCCGATTGACCACCTGGCGCATCAGGTCGCGCATCTCGTCATCGTCGAACCTCGACACGGTTCTCCAGGGAATGCGATTGCCGTCGGCGTCGATGACGAAGACATCGGAATAGTCGCCGGTCTTCGTGACCGGGACCGGGCCGGCATGCAGGTCCTCCAGCATGCTGTTGCGGACGCAGATCATCGCCATCGCCTTGGCGAGCGTCGCCGCTAACTGTTCTTCTTCCTTCCGGCCCATGTTCGTCCTCCGGATCATTGTCAGATGCCCGGCAACATGCCATCGGCGGCTGTATTGGCTGGCGTTTCCAGGATCACCAACCGATCATCGGGCAGCGGCCGCTGCAGCGTCTTGGCTTCGTTCCAGTCGGCGGTCAGCCAGGTCTCGACTTCTTCGTGGCTCGTCAGAATGACGGGCATGGCCTTCGGATGGATCGGCTTCACCACGCCATTGGCCTCGGTCGTCAGGAAGGCGAACAGTTGATGATCGCCCGGACGCGGGGTCCGGTTCGAGCCGCGGGTTCCGCGCCACGGCGTCCAGATTCCCGCGAAGAAGAACAGGGGCTGGGTCTCATCGAGGGCGAACCAGTGCAGCGGTTTGCGCTTCGTGACTGGATCGGGCTTTTGCCCATATTCGGAAAAGGCGGTGGCCGGGACCACGCAGCGATTCTCGAGCCCGAGCCATTTGCGCCAGTGAGGGCTGGCCGTGTTGCGGATATTGGTGACGCCGGTGTCCGGCGCGTCGCGGGATTTCAGATATTCGACGGGCGTGGGCATACCCCAGGTCAATGAGGCCAGTTCCCGCCCGCCGTCGGTGTTGCGCACCACCGGCGCCGGCCGGTCGGGATAGACGTCCATCGACGGTTCGAGATTGCCGATACTGTCATGGGTGGCTGCCACGAAATCCCGGATCGCCTGCTGATTGGTCGTAATGCGATAGAGATTGCACATCGCCCCGCCACTCTCCTTGCGAATACTTTACGTCACCATAGGGCATTGCACCCCGTCGATCACTTCCGGGATGGCCGAGATTGACTCTCGACCTGTAAGAGAACAAATAAAGAACATAGCAACGGAATCGACCAGTGCAAAGCCCCGGAGACGCCATCCTCATATGCCCAGCCGTGCCGACAGCCCAGCCATTGCCGACCTTCGGGCGCGCATCGCGCGGCTCGAAGGCGATGGCGCGCATCCGCACGAGGTGCTGCCCTTCGGGATCGCGCCGCTGGATCGCAAGCTGCCCGGTGGCGGGCTGGCGCTCGGATGCCTCCATGAAGTCGCCGGAGGCGGCAACGGGGCGGTGGATGGCGCGGCTGCGGCCTGTTTCACGGCCGGGATCGCCGCCCGCACCACCGGGCAGGTGCTCTGGTGCGTGGCGCTACAGGATCTCTTCGCACCGGGGCTGGAGCAGGCCGGACTGCCGCCCGGCCGGGTGATCTTCGTCGAAGCCGGAGACGACAAGGCCGTTCTGGCCTGTATGGAGGAAGGGCTGCGGCATGGCGGGCTGGGGGCGGTCGTGGGCGACGTCGCGCGCCTGCCGATGACCGCCTCGCGGCGGCTGCATCTGGCCGCGAAAGGCTCGGCGACGATCTGCATCGCGTTGCGCCGCTGGCGGCGACAGGCGGAGGCCAGCGATTTCGGGCAGCCGACGGCGGCGATGACCCGCTGGCGGATCTCGGCGCTGCCGTCCTCGTCCCTTCCAGTTCCCGGCGTCGGGCGGCCGCGCTGGCTGGTCGAGCTGATCCGGGCGCGGGCGGGCGAATGTCTCGATATCGAACTGGAGGCGTGCGATGGCTCGGGTCATCTCTGTCTTCCTGCCGAACTGGCCGACAGACCGGTTGCGGCGGAAGGCGGGCGACGCAGCGCCGCCCGGTGAGGCGCCGCTGGTCATCGCCGGAAGGGAGAAGAACCGCCGGGTGGTGACGGCGGCCGATCCGGCCGCGCGGGCGCTCGGCCTGCGCGCCGGAATGCCTGTCATCAAGGCCCAGGCGATGGTGCCCGGCCTCCACATCGAGCCCGCCGACCCGCGGGCCGACCTGGACAGCCTCGAACGCCTCGCGCTCTGGGTGCTGCAACGCTTCTCACCTATCGCCGCCGCCGACGCGCCGGACGGGATCGTCATCGACGCGACCGGCGCCGACCATCTGCATGGCGGTGAGGCGGCCATGCTGGAGGCGCTGACCGGGCGGCTTGTCATGTCCGGCGTCACCGCCCGCGCAGCCATCGCCGATAGCTGGGGCGCGGCCCATGCGCTGGCGCGCTACGCGGCCGATCCGCTGTTTGTCACTCCTCCCGGCGAAACCATCCCAGGACTCGCACCGCTGCCGCTGCAAGCCCTGCGCCTGCCACCCGCGATCGCGGCGGGGCTGAACGACCTCGGCTTTGTCCGCATCGGCGACCTGATCGGGCAGCCGCGCGCGCCTCTGACCCGGCGCTTCGGCCCGGAGCTCTGCCGGCGTCTCGATCAGGCCCTGGGCGAGATCGCCGAACCCATCGAACCGATCCGGCCCGAGGAGCTGGTCTCGGTTCGCCGCGTCTTCGCAGAGCCCATCGGCGCCGCCGAGACCATCGCGCGCTATATTCGCAAGCTGGTCATGGCGCTCTGCGAGGCGCTCGAGGGGCGGGGTCTTGGCGCGCGCCGTCTCGACCTGCTCTGCCACCGGGTCGACAACCGGATCGAGACGGTGCGCATCGGCCTGGCCATGTCGGTGCGGGATTCCGCGCGCCTGACCCGGCTTCTCTGCGACAGGATCGAGACCATCGCGCCGGGCTTCGGCATCGAGATCATGTCGCTGACCGCCACCCTTGCCGAACCCCTGCCTTTGCGGCAGGCGGCCAGCAGCCTGATCGAGGAGGGCGCGCCGGATCTGTCCGGCCTGATCGACACGCTGGCCAATCGGGTCGGCGCGCGGGCGGTCTATCGTTTCGCGCCGGTGGCGAGCGATGTGCCCGAGCGCTCGGTCCGTCGTCTGCCGGCACTCGCCGAGGATACGGGTGCGGGCTGGCCCGACCATTGGCCGCGCCCTTCGCGGCTGCTCTCCCGGCCGGAGCCGATCGAGACCATGGCGCTCCTGCCGGACCATCCGCCGAACTGGTTCTCCTGGAAGGGCGTGCGTCGCCGGGTCCGACGGGCCGACGGACCGGAGCGCATCTTCGGGGAATGGTGGAAGCGCGATGCCGAGCTGATCGCGGTGCGGGACTATTTCCGGGTCGAGGACGATGCCGGCGAACGCTTCTGGATCTTCCGCTCCGGCGATGGCGAGGATGCCGCCACCGGCTCGCATCGCTGGTTCCTGCACGGGATTTTCGGATGAGCGCGCCCGCCTACGCCGAATTGCAGGTGACGTCGAATTTCTCCTTCCTGCGCGGAGCCTCCGCGGCCGAGGAGCTGTTCGCTGCCGCCGCGGCGATGGGGATCGAGGCCATGGCCGTGACCGATCGCAACACGCTGGCCGGTATCGTGCGCGCCCATGAGGCGGCGAAGGAGGCGGGCGTGCGGCTGATCGTCGGCTGCCGCCTCGATCTCGTCTGCGGCATGTCGGCGCTGGTCTATCCGACCGACCGGGCGGCCTGGTCGCGGCTCTGCCGACTCCTGTCGCTGGGCAAGGGGCGGGCGGGCAAGGCGCGCTGTCATCTCGAATGGGACGATCTCACCGCCTATGGCGAAGGGCTGATCGCGGTCCTCGTGCCGGACCTTGCCGACGAGACCTGCGGTTTGCGCCTGAGGCGCCTGCGCGACTCTTTCGGCGATCGCGCCTATCTCGGCCTGACGCTGCGGCGGCGGCCCAATGACCAGATGCGCCTCTGGGAGCTGTCGACGCTCGCCGCGCGGATCGGCGTGCCCACCGTCGTGACCAATGATGTGCTCTTCCACGAACCCGGCCGCCGCATCCTGCAGGATGTCGTCACCGCGATCCGCCACAATGTCACCGTCGATGCGCTCGGCGCCCGGCGCGAGCGCCATGCCGACCGCTATCTGAAGCCGCCCGCCGAAATGCACCGGCTCTTCGCGCGCTGGCCCGAGGCTTTGGCCCGGACGCGTGAGATCGCGGATCGCTGCCGCTTCTCGCTCGACGAGCTGCGCTATCAATATCCCGAAGAGCGCGACGATCAGGCGCTGACCCCGCAGGAAACCCTGGAGCGGCTGACCTGGGAGGGCGCCGCACACCGCTATCCCGAGGGCGTGCCCGAGGAGGTGACCGCCGCGCTGGAGCATGAGCTGGCCCTGATCGGCAAGCTCGATTACGCGCCCTACTTCCTCACGGTGAACAGCATCGTCCGCTTCGCCCGGTCGCGCGGCATCCTCTGCCAGGGGCGCGGATCGGCGGCGAACTCGGCCGTCTGCTATGTGCTCGGCATCACCGCGATCGATCCCGGCCGCAACGATCTCCTGTTCGAGCGCTTCGTCTCCGAGGAGCGCCGCGAGCCGCCCGATATCGACGTGGATTTCGAGCATGAGCGGCGCGAGGAGGTGATCCAGTGGGTCTATGAGCATTACGGCCGCGAGCGCGCCGCTCTGACCGCCACCGTCATCCGCTATCGCTCCAAGGGCGCGCTGCGGGACGTGGGCAAGGCCCTGGGGCTTCCCGAAGACCTGATCCAGACGCTGTCCGGCCAGCTCTGGGGCGGGTCCGAGGCTGGTGTCACCGAGCAGCAGCTCCGCGATCTCAACCTCAATCCGGAGGATCGCCGGTTGCGCCTGACGCTCGAACTGGCCGCCCAGCTTCGCGGCGCGCCGCGGCATCTGTCGCAGCATCCGGGCGGTTTCGTGCTGACCCATGACCGGCTCGACGATCTCGTGCCCATCGAGCCCGCGGCGATGGAGGGGCGCCAGATCATCGAATGGGACAAGGACGATATCGACGCGCTGCGCTTCATGAAGGTCGATGTCCTGGCGCTCGGCATGCTGAGTTGCATGCGCGGGGGGCTGGACCTGTTGGCCGAGCACAAGGATATCCACCTCGATCTGGCGTCGATCCCGGCCGAGGATCCGCGCACCTATGCGATGATCCGCAAAGCCGATACGCTCGGCACCTTCCAGATCGAGAGCCGGGCGCAGATGTCGATGCTGCCGCGCTTGAAACCCCGGACCTATTACGACCTGGTGGTGCAGGTCGCGATCGTGCGGCCGGGGCCGATCCAGGGCGATATGGTTCATCCCTATCTGCGCCGGCGCGAGGGCCTGGAAGAGGTCGATTATCCCCGGCCCGAGCTGGAGAAGGTGCTGGGAAAGACGCTCGGCGTGCCGCTGTTCCAGGAACAGGCGATGCGCGTCGCCATCGAATGCGCGGGCTTTACCGCGGGCGAGGCCGATCTCCTGCGCAAGAGCATGGCCACCTTCAAGCATACCGGCGGGGTCTCGAAGTTCCGCGACCGGCTGATCTCGGGGATGATCGCGCGCGGCTATGAGGAGGAGTTCGCTGCCCGGACCTTCCAGCAGCTCGAAGGCTTCGGCTCCTATGGTTTTCCCGAAAGCCATGCGGCGAGCTTCGCGCTGATCGCCTATGCCTCGGCCTGGCTCAAATGCTGGCACCCCGATGTCTTCTGCGCCGCGCTCCTCAACGCCCAACCCATGGGCTTTTATGCGCCGGCCCAGATCGTGCGCGACGCGCGCGAGCATGGGGTGGAGGTCCGCCCGGTCTGCATCAATGCCTCCCGCTGGGATTGCACGCTGGAGCCGACCGGCGACGAAAGCCGTCTCGCGGTCCGTCTTGGACTGCGGATGGTCAAGGGCCTCGCCAATGCTCATGCCGCCGCCATCGTGGCGGCGCGGGGCGATGAGACGTTCACCTCGGTCGACGATCTCCGGCGGCGGGCCGGCGTTCCCGTCGCGGCGCTCGATCAGATCGCGGCGGCCGACGGATTCCGCCCGGCCTTCGGCCTCGCCCGGCGCGAGGCGCAATGGGCCATCAAGGGGCTGCGCGACGAGGAACTGCCGCTTTTCGCCGCCGCCTCGGAACGCGAGGGAGGGACCATTCCGGAACTCGACGAGCCGGTGATTGCGCTGAGAGCAATGCCTGCTGGCCGCGAGGTGGTCGAGGATTACGGGCATATCGGCCTGTCGCTACGCCGCCATCCGGTTTCCTTCCTGCGCGAGGAGCTGGCGAGGCGCCGGATCGTCACATGCGCCGAGGCGATGGCGGCCCGCGATCAGCGCTGGCTGGAGGCGGCGGGGATCGTCCTGGTGCGTCAGCGTCCCGGTTCTGCCAATGGCGTCATGTTCGTCACGCTCGAGGACGAGACCGGCATCGCCAATCTCGTGGTCTGGCAGAAGATCTTCGAGCGCTATCGGCGGGTCATTCTCTCATCGAGCATGATCGCCGTCAGGGGTCGCGTTCAGCGCGAGGGCGAGGTCGTGCATCTCGTCGCCCATCGGATCGTCGATCTCTCGCCGGATCTGGCGAGCATCGGGCAGCGCGAGGTGGCGACGGACGGGCAGCAGGGGCCGGAGGCCGGCGGCATCAGGGTGAAGGCGCGGGACTTTCGGTAAAGCCGGTGGCTTTGACAGAAGGCGGTATCGGTTCGAACCAACGAATCGGCCTGCCTCTCGGGGGTCACAAATCTTCTGGCCCGATCGACCATTCTGCGATTTCTCTATCGATCAATCGCCATTGCTCTGCAAGGTCGGCAAGGTCGGCGCTGTCTACAACAGCATGATCGAGGCCCTCGAATTGGTCACCGAGATATGTGGCGAGGCCCGCACCGCCTTCGTTGGCGAACCACACTCCGACCAGATCTGCGATTTCCTTCAACTGCCTCAGGGTCATTTCGGCATCGCGAATGTCGAAATCACCAAGCTCCCTGTCCTGCCGACTTTGCTTGTTCCCGGCATGAGCAACATGCGAGTTAACGTGCTCGGCAATTCGATCAAGGCTGGCAAGCCGAGTTTCGATCTTCTCGAAGACCGTGTCCGAGATCAGATTGCTCGGGTTACGCTCTGACGCAGAAACGCCACTCAAAACATCGAAATGCCGATGCGCGGCCTCACTTTTCACGAGCTCCGGATCACCCCACACCGGACGCCCCTTCGCGGCGACGAGGCGATCATGTTGTTCTTGATGCAGGCGATCGAGATCGTATTGCGCGTCAAGCACTTTCTCGACGTAGATTCTCCTGTTCAACCAGCTTTGGCTCGCTCTCACGTCGTTGACGACAGATCGGATCGAGTAAACTCCCTTGGGGCCATTTATCGGGGCCTTATCGAGAAGTCGGCGAGTGCCGAGAAGCAGGCTTGACCAGTATCCCTCGGAAACGAGATTGAACATCATCTGGTTAAGCGGGGGTCTCGAGCCTCTCTTCTCATTTGCAAGACGGACGATCCGAACCGTCGTGCGAAAGGCGGCATAGTTCCAGAGCAAATCCTGAATGGTTCTGTGGATACCCGTTGTCTCGTCGCGAAACGCATCTCGCCATCTGGCGATGCGTTGGTCTTGCTGCGTCATGATTTTCCAAGCCTGAGAGCCAAACTCACTTCATCATACCGGCAGACACCAACACCGGCGACAGCCATTTGCTTCTGATTCGTCCTTCGCGCGGGCTCTTTTTATTGTTCCCGCGAATAAACGCGCATCTTGCAGAGGGCCTGAAGGGGGAAGGCCTTCCCCCTGGCCGGCACTATCGTTGCCGGCGCACCCCCTTCAGCGGGGAGACCCCGCAACGCCCCCTGAGAGGGAGAGTGCGGACGGGTTTTCCGTGACGGGTTGAGGGCTGGAGGAGTGGCCTCCGGCGCCCGTCGCGGAGATCATCCCGATGGCCAGACAGGACCGCGCCCGCCCAGGCGGCGCCCGCAGCAATCTCTATGACGACATCACCGGCAAGATCATCGCCGAGCTGGAAGAAGGCCGGCTGCCCTGGGTCCAGCCCTGGGGGACGGCGGCGGCGAAAGCGCCGCTCGCCATGCCGAAGAACGCCGCGACGTCGCGGCACTATTCCGGGATCAATGTCCTGATCCTCTGGGGCGCGGTGGTCCAGCACGGCTATCCCAGCCAGCACTGGCTCACCTTCCGGCAGGCGCTGTCGCTTGGCGGCAATGTCCGAAAGGGCGAGCGCGGAACGACCGTCGTCTATGCTGACCGCTTCACGCCGGAGGACGAGAAGCGCCGCGCCCAGGAGACGGGAGAGGAAGCTGGCAGCATTCCGTTCCTGAAGCGCTTCACCGTGTTCAACGCGGCGCAATGCGAGGGCCTGCCGGACGACATTGCCATCGAGGCCCCGCCACCGCCGCCCGGCATGATCGAGCCGCGTGTCGAGGCGCTGATCGAAGCGACCGGGATCGATTTCCGCATCGGCGGGGATCGCGCCTTCTATGTTCCGGCGCTCGACTACGTCCAGGTGCCGCCACCGGCCGCCTATTTCGAGCCGATCAACTGGCACAGGACGGCGCTCCACGAGATGGGTCACGCGACAGGCCATGCCTCGCGCCTGGGGCGGGACTTTTCGGGCAGCTTCGGCACGAAGAAATACGCCTTCGAGGAGCTGGTCGCATTATCTTGACAGTCCGCACCGACTCTCAGTCTCCTGCTGGTGTCGATGCAACAGGACTGACGGAGGCGTTATCCAGGCCGGCCGCAGCGCTCCCACATAGCTGGCGGAGGCCGGCCTGGATAGCGCCGGGCAAGTTGAACTCCTTCGTTGATGCTGGACTCCCGGATGGGGGTCCGGGGGGAGGTTGAACAACTTGTGGACAGCATGATTCCAGCTTCAAGCATCACCATTCAGGAGCGCAGATCAGCGGAGGGCCTCGACGGCCACATCCCGATGATCCTCCGGGACGGGATGCTATACGATCCTGATCTGGATCGTTTCTTCCGCGATCTCCCTCTTACCGGCGTTCGCTTCCGCCATTCCCTCCGTGCCTATGGCTACGACGTTCTCGTCTGGGTTCGCTTCCTTTCGGAAGCCTGCGCCAAAACAGTGTGGCAGGCTGATCGACAGGACGTCCTTTCCTACCACCGGGTTCGGCGACGCGCCGAACCCGGTCAACGCATCTCTGCTGCTTCCTGGAATCGTACCGTCGCTTGTCTCGATCGCCTATATCGATGGGGCGTCCAGGAAGGGCTGCTCGCTGAAGCACCGTTCACGCATCGATCCGTCTGGAGGCAGGGACATGCCGGCCGGCGGGCACAGATCGCCACGCGTAACGATGCCTATGAAGCGGCCGCGCGCCGAGCTGACGTCAGTTTCGTCACGCTCGACGACTACCGGAGGTTTCGAGATGTCGGTCTCAGAGCGCTGCTACCCGATGGCGGAATGCGCGCCGGCGCCCGAGATCGCAACGGGATTCGCAATGCGCTGTTTTCCGATCTCCTGGTGATGACAGGGCTTCGGTTGGAAGAAGCGTCATCTCTCTTCACGTCCGATCTCGTTTTCCCCGATCAGCGTCCAGGCCGTCAGGTTTGGCTAACGTTGCCGAATGCCCAGACCAAGGGCGATCGCGGCCGCCAGATTCTCGTTCCCGCGCGACTGCTCGAACAGGTGCGCGCCTATATCGATGTCGAACGTGCTCATGCGGTCGCGAAGTTCCAGCAGCGTTCAGGGTGGCAATCGATCGACCGACCGATCTTCGTTCATCGAGAGCGGCACGCTGCCCAGCTGCGATTGCTTGAAGGCAGCGATATTGCGCTTGACCTGCTCGCCCCTGAGGAACGCGGTCGGATTATTGTCTGCGACAGCGACGGCACACCAAGCGAACCGGCGGCATTGTGGCTCTCGGAGGTTGGCTTGCCGGTGCAGCCGAACTCCTGGGAAGTCATCTTCGCCCGTGCCTCCAGCAGATGCAGGTCCTTCGGTTTCGATATTAGCATCAGCCCACACCAACTCCGGCACACATTTGCCGTGCATATGCTGGCGATGCTCATTCAGCACCGCCTCCGTGACGCTGCGCTGCCTGCCGGGCCGATGGAAGGATACCGGCAAATTCTCGGCGATCCTCTCCAGCAGGTGCAACGGCTCCTTGGTCACGCCAGCCTGACGACCACCTACATCTACCTCGACCACATCGCGACATACGCCGATACCGTCGATGCGGCCGTCGAGGAACTCCTGACGCTGCTTCCCTCGAGGAACTTGCTATGACGGGGCGTCCGCGCAAGGGGACCTCGGTCCGTTTTGCGCCAGCAGATGGCATCGCTCCCATACACGCGAGCGATCAGGTGCTCGGCCTGCGCTTCAACATCGAGGCACGCTACGGCGGTACTGTCGAAGTTGACCTCGCCGACGTGCATCCGCGACCCTTCGCCATCGCCTTTGCAGGGGCTCTTCGTCGGCAGTCTGAGCTTGGCGGCTCGCTTGGTGCGCGGAGCACCATCAAACAGCACCTCCAGGCCTACCTCCGGTTCTTCGCTTATTTGCGCGAGCACTCCACGGCAAAGACGCTCGCCGATCTGCGCGCTGACGACATCGAGGGATACGAAGCTTTTCTCGAAGCCGGTGGGATGAAGCCCATTCACCGGCATACCGTTCTCGCCAAGGCCATCCTCGCCTTGCGCTCGATCGACGCCGACCAGGCTGATCTTCTAGATGAAGGCATCCGTCGCCGCTTGAGCTATACCAGCGCACAATCCGCCGGCCGATCGCAACCACGCGACGCCTATAGCCCGTTCGTTGCAAGGCAGCTTCGCGACGCGGCCCGCGCTGACATCGCCAAGATATTCAGACGGATCGGGAAGCCGCTCGATGATGGCGATGGTGATGCCAATCTCCGCAGAGTGACCGATGAAGCCAATGCCAGAATCGTTGTCACTGGCAGGCTCAGCAGCGGAGACCGTGCTTTCAAACACCTTTATTTCATGAGACTGCGCCGAGGTCTGCCCGTCTCAACCCTGGCCGAGGACATCCACGGCCACTATCATCTGCGAGCTATCGACATCCCGCCGCTCCTAACCCTTCTCTCGCTGGAGACCGGACTGGAGATCGAGTGTTGCAAGGCTTTGACGATCGATTGCCTCCGGAATCCTGGACATGGCACGATTGAGATAGCCTACGAGAAGCGCCGCGCTCGAGGGGCCGAACACAAACATATTCGGGTACGTGACGGCGGAATCGGCACACCGGGCGGGCTCGTCCGCAAGCTGATCGAGGTGACGGCCTTCACGAGACAATTTGTGCCAAGCGACTGCCTTTGGCTCTATTACTATACTGGACGAACGCAACTCCGCGCAGGTGTAGATCATCCGCATGTCCTCGTCGACAAATGGACCAGAAGCCACGGGGTCGTTGATGATGACGGTCAACCTCTTCGTCTCGTTCTCTCGCGCCTGCGCAAGACCCATAAGGCGCTCTGGTACCTGAAGACCGAAGGACATATGGCTCGCTTCGCGGTCGGGCACACGCCGGAGATTGCCGCGCGCCATTACGCAGACATTCCGTCGCTGCGACCGCTTCATGAAGCCACCGTGGCGGAAGCGTTTTCCGAAGTTGCTGCAGCCGCTGGCCCGGTCATCTTGACACCTGGCGATGAGGATTCCTGGCACCAGAGCGGTACTTCTTCCAAAGAAGGTAGCGATGTTGATGCTCTTCTCAGTGGTCAACAGGATGTGTGGCTGGCGGCCTGCTCCGGCTTTGACCGCAGCCCTTTCGGAGAACCGGGGGAGCCTTGCCCGCAACCATTCTGGGGCTGTCTCGGATGCCGCAACGCAGTCATCACTGCGCGCAAGCTGCCAGCGATCATCGCGTTCCTGCGGTTTATCGAGGAGCAACGGGTGGGTCTCTGTGGTGCGGAGTGGTCTATGAAGTTCGGCCGCGCGTATGATCGCATTGCAAAGCAGATTCTGCCTGCGTTCCCGGCGAGTGTTGTTGCCGAGGCTCGACACGAGGCGGAAGGACAAGCCCTCTATCTCCCGCCGGAGGCCCGGCAATGATCCAATCAGCCGCTACTGCCGCCCCTCAGGAACTCGATCGTCGTCCGGTTCTCGCGTCGACTCCATTGAAACCGGGTTTCGACAGGGATACCCTCTCACGCTACGGCGACCCGAGTTGGGATCTCGGGCCAGCCGTATTCCGCGAGAATGCCCGTCGCTGTCATGTCACCGTGCATTTCGGGTCAGTCGACGACCTCGGGGTCCGCGAGGCGCTCCGAGAGTTCCTGTATGCTCGTCTCAACGTCGACCTTCCCGGCTATCGCAAAAAGCTTCCACCTGGCAGTGTCCGGCAGGCCTTCAATCGAGCGCGACGTTTCTTCGAGTTCGTCCGGGATGAACTTGGCGCCGTCGATTTCCAGCGAGTCGACCAGCGCTTTCTCGACCGCTACGCCGGCCACCTCAAGTCAGACCGTACCCGCAGGCCAGTCATAGTTGGACACCTCCTCGAAGTCCCTGCTGACCTCTACGCCTTTCGCGATTACCTCCCGTCAGGAGGCTTACGTTTCCAACCCTGGGCCGGCCAGGCACCTGCCCGTGTCGCTGGTTACCGTCACGTCCGCGAGAACCGCACACCGCGCATTCCAGAAGCGATCATCTCGCCGTTGCTGGCCTGGTCGATCCGGTACGTAACAGAGTTCGCGCCCGATATCTTTGCTGCGCGCGAGGAGATGGACCGCCTCGAAGCCCGCTGCGCGGCCCTCATAAAGGAGGACAGCTCTCTCGAGAGCAAGCACCGTCGGGAACAACAACGCAAGCGCCTTGAGGACTATTTCGATCGTCTCCGCGGCGAAGGCCGTGGCGTTCCGATCTGGGCGGCCGCGCACAACGGTACATTTCTACGGCACCCGGAGACGGGAGACACATGCCCGCCTGTCAACTCGCATCTGCTTCATCTGCATATCGGCATCGACGCCCGAGCCGAGCCGAGGATGCACATTCAACTGACCAACGGTGCGCCTCGTCAGATAAGGGCCGCCGTGCGTGAACTCGGCGTGGAAGCCGGCGGAATGGACACGCCAATCTCCATCCTGTCGGATACCGGCAAACCTTGGCGACCTCGCTTCGACGTCAAAGCCCTCGCCCAGGAAGAGAGGATGCTACAATCGGCAGCCTATATCCTGTGCGCTTACCTGACCGGTATGCGGGACTGCGAGGTCCAGGCAATGCAGCGCGGATGTCTTTCCCTGACGCGCAGCGAAGATGGCATGATTATGCGCCATCGGGTGCGGTCAGTCGCCTACAAGGGCAAATCCAGTCAGGGTGAGCCTGCCGAGTGGATTACGATCGAGCCCGTAGCCAAGGCCATCGAGGTTCTGGAACGCCTATCGTTCCGAGTGGCATCCGCCCGAGATCTCTCGACGCTCTGGCCCGTTCTGATTGCGCGACCTGTTTGCAAGGACCACCTCTCGGCCGAGATCGTCCGCCAGCTCAATCACTTCCGCGACCATCTCAACGACCTGTTCGGCACACCCGACACGCCGGCGGTCCCGAACGGACCAGGTGGCCAGCCCTGGCGGATCACGACGCGGCAGTTCAGACGCACGATCGCATGGCACATTGCCAACCGCCCCTTCGGCACGATCGCCGGCATGATCCAATATAAGCATGCTTCCGTCGCCGCTTTCGAAGGCTATGCCGGTTGCAGCCGATCCGGCTTCCGTGCGGAAGTCGAGAACCAGCGCCGACTCGGTCAGCTCGATGATCTGTTGACCTATTTCGATGAGCGCCAGGCCGGAGCCCCGCTGTCCGGACCCGCGGCGGCGCGTATAGGAAAGACGCTCGACAGCATATCGGCAGAACTCGACCCGCTGCCGGCCATGATCGCTGACCGTGCCCGGCTCCGCACGATGCTCGCGAGTCTCGCGCGTACATTGCATGTCGGGGTGCTGGCCGACTGCTTCTTCGATCCTGGAACCGCCCTGTGTTTGAAGCAGGCGACGGGCGTCGACAGCAAAATGCCGCTGACGGCTCTCTGTCAGCCGACCCGTTGTCCGAATGCTTGCATCACCTCCAGGCATCGGCCGGCATGGGCCCGTTCAGCCGATGACGCCAGAGCGTTGCTGAAGGAGAAGCGCTTGTCTCCCCTGCAACGTACCACCTTGAAGCAAGATCTCGAACGGATCGAGGGGATTCTGGACAGCATAAGTTGCGACACGAATGCTGCCGGCAATGAGGTCGAATGATTTCGGCGCTTGCGGCCCGTGGCGGCCGTTGGAAAAGAGACCGCGAACAGCTCGATTGAGCGCCATCGAGCCGTTCCGGCCACACCTCAGGAAATACCGCTTTGCGCTGCACATCGGTCGTTGGGTACGGATTTGTCTTTGCCTGAAGGAAGACATTGCAGACCGCAAAGCTGTAGTCGGGGATGACGGTCCACTTCCGAACGGCCCGTTTCTAACCGGCTTAAATATCTTACACTCGCTGCAGCTTGAGCAATCCAATCAAGCCGTAATCTTGCCCGCTTCGATCGTGGCGTCCATAAGGCTGTAAAGGATGCACGCGCCCGGCTTGCCGGGACGAAAGACGAGGTGTTCGTAGCCGACTATGCTGGATCTGATATTCCCGGTTTTCCTCATCGCCGCAGGCTTGGTGTTGGCCTCCGTGATGACCAGTGCGTTGGCGTTCCGGTTCGGAGCCCCTCTGCTGCTCGTATTTCTCGGCGTTGGCCTGATTGCTGGAGAAGACGGTCTCGGCATCACCTACGACGATGCGAATTCGGCGTATCTGATCGGCAGCCTGGCGCTTGCGATCATCCTGTTTGACTCTGGTTTTAACACCAAGCTCAAGTCCCTCAGACAGGCGGCAGCGCCAGCCATAACACTGGCCACGCTTGGCGTGGCCCTGACGGCCGCGCTGGTAGGGGTCGCTGCGCGCTACATATTCGGTCTCCCATGGTTGGAAGCCCTTCTGATCGGGGCGATCGTGGGATCGACCGACGCCGCGGCCGTCTTCTTCCTGCTTCGGGTCGGTGGCATCACGATCCGCGAACACGTTCGATCGACGCTGGAGGTTGAATCGGGATCGAACGATCCCATGGCGGTCTTCCTCACGGTCACGCTGCTCGCATTGATCCTGTCCGGCGAAAGCCAGAACAACCTCTGGCAAGACCTTGCAACCGGCTTCATCCTGCAGATGGGGCTTGGTGTGCTCATGGGCATTATCGGCGGTTATGCCATTGTCGCTGTCGCCAACCGGATAACGCTGGAGGGTGCCCTTTATCCGATCGGGGTCCTCTCGGCTGCGATCTGTCTGTTCGGACTGGTTGGTATGATGGGCGGGAGCGGCTTTCTCGCGGTCTATGTCGCGGGCCTGGTCGCTGGAAACAGCAGGATCACCGGACACGTGGGACTGCGCCGGTTCATGGAGGGGCTTACATGGGTCGCCCAGATTGCGATGTTTCTGACTGTCGGTCTTCTGGCTACGCCCTCGCAGTTCCTCGACATCGCGATTCCTGCGGTCGGAATCGCCCTGGTGCTGACGTTCATCTGCCGACCACTGGCGATCTGGCTGTGCCTGCTTCCCTTTAGTTTCCAGCGCAACGAATCGGCGTTCATTTCCTGGGTGGGGCTGCGCGGCGCGGTCTCGATCCTGCTCGGCATCATTCCCTTAGCCGGCGGCTTGGAGAACGGGCAACTGCTCTTCAATGTCGCCTATATCATCGTGCTTACTTCACTGCTGCTCCAGGGGTGGACGATCCGGCCGATGGCGCGCTGGCTTGGTTTGATCGTTCCGCCGAGGATCGGCCCAGTCAGTCGTGTGGGCCTTGAGCTTCCCGGACGGTCGGACCACGAGTTGATTGTCTATCGGGTTGTGGACGAGAGTCCGGTCCTTCGGGGCGAGCGGCTGCCTCGTTGGGCTCGTCCCTCTTTGGTAGTGCGGGACGGGCGTTCGATGCGCTATCAATATGCCGGACGGCTGCGGGAGAACGATCTCGTGTACATGTTCGTTGCCCCGCAATATGTCAGGCTGCTTGATCGCCTGTTCGCAAGCCCGAAGAAGTTGAGCGACGATGACGCCGAGTTCTTCGGCAAGTTCACGCTCGATCCCAGGAAGCCGCTATCCGCCCTCGTGGAAGCCTACCGGCTGCAATTCGTGCCGGAACATCATCTGGACAGCTCAATCAGCGAGTTCATGATACAGCGGCTGGGTGGAACGGCAGAAGTAGGCGACCGTGTCACGTGTGGGGATGTCGATCTGATCGTACGCGACGTGAACACCAACGGTGAAATCGCCGAAGTCGGATTGGCGGTTGACCAGGTTGAAGGCCAGGCGCAGATTCCGCTATTCCTAAGTGGCGCGGAAATCTGGACCTGGCTCAAGCAAAGGATCAGGAGGAAGCCATCCGAGGATGCACGATAGAAGTGGCAGAAATCCAAGCTGAGAACGGCGGTGAGAAATTAGGCCACGGAAGCGGCGGCATGGAGCTGCTGCGGGCGGCGTAAAAGTCGTCCACCCTTTCCCTTTCTGCGACAGCAGGGAGGGCGCGAGGATTTTCAGCGTGGAAC
>Ga0180221_1000786_pt1 | contig 24514 bp, 20 predicted proteins | sample eDN5th37CKraftMG_FD_151339 | JGI IMG/M metagenome (GOLD analysis project Ga0180221, IMG submission 151339) | Enriched Miracle-Growth compost microbial communities from Emeryville, California, USA - eDNA 5th pass 37_C Kraft MG (version 2) (version 2) ...
GGTCTCCAGGGACATCACGATCGCTTCGCGCAGCGGGTCGATCGGCGGGTTGGTGACCTGGGCGAAGACCTGGCGGAAGTAGTCGTAGGGCGAGCGGATGCGCTTGGACAGCACCGCCATCGGGGTGTCGTCGCCCATCGAGCCGACCGCTTCCTGGCCCTGCTCGGCCAGCGGGCGCAGCACCTGGTCACGCTCCTCGAAGGTGACCTGGAACATCTTCATGTACTGCTTGAGCTGGTCGCTGTCGTAGCTGGCCACGCCCTGGTCGTCTTCCAGGGTCGCCTGGATGCGCAGCGCGCGCTGGCGCAGCCACTGCTTGTACGGGTGGCGCGACTTCAGGCGGTTGTCGATGTCCTCGGTCTGCAGCAGCTGGCCGGTCTCGGTGTCCACCGCGAGGATCTGCCCCGGGCCGACGCGGCCCTTGGCCAGCACGTCCTCGGCCTTGTAGTCCCAGACGCCGATTTCCGAGGCCAGGGTGATGTAGCCGTTCCTGGTGGTGACCCAGCGCGCCGGGCGCAGGCCGTTGCGGTCGAGCAGGCAGACGGCGTAGCGGCCGTCGGTCAGCACCACGCCGGCGGGGCCGTCCCACGGCTCCATGTGCAGCGAGTTGAATTCATAGAACGCGCGCAGGTCGGCGTCCATGGTCTCGACGTTCTGCCAGGCCGGCGGAATGATCATGCGCAGGCCGCGGAACATGTCCATGCCGCCGGTGACCATCAGCTCGAGCATGTTGTCCATGCTCGAGGAGTCCGAACCCACGCGGTTGACCAGCGGACCGAGTTCGTCGAGGTTCGGCATGAACTCGTTGACGAACTTGCTGCGCCGGGCCTGGGCCCAGTTGCGGTTGCCGGTGATGGTGTTGATCTCGCCGTTGTGCGCCAGCAGGCGGAACGGCTGGGCCAGCGGCCACTTCGGCAGGGTGTTGGTGGAGAAGCGCTGGTGGAAGACGCAGATGGCGGTCTTCAGGCGCTCGTCGGAAAGGTCCGGATAGAAGGCGGCGAGGTCCGCCGGCATCATCAGGCCCTTATAGATGATGGTCTTGTGCGAGAAGCTGCAGACGTAATGGTCGGCGTCGGCGGCGTTGGCCACCGAGGAGCGCCGACGGGCGCAGAACAGCTTCACGGCGAAGTCCTGGTCGGACAGGCCTTCGCCGCCGACGAACACCTGCTCGATCTGCGGCAGGCGCTCCAGGGCCAGGCGGCCGAGCACGCTGGTGTCGATCGGCACCTTGCGCCAGCCGACCAGTTGCAGGCCTTCGGCCTCGATCTCGCGATTCATGTTCGCGCGAGCGGCCTCGGCCTTCACCGGGTCCTGGTTGAAGAAGACCATGCCCACCGCGTACTGGGCGGGCAAATCGGTCGCGAACTCGGCCTTGGCCACCGCCCGCAGGAACTCGTCGGGCTTCTGGATCAGCAGCCCGCAGCCGTCCCCGGTCTTCCCGTCCGCGTTGATCCCACCTCGGTGGGTCATGCAGGTCAGTGCTTCGATGGCGGTTTGCAGAAGTTCGTGGCTTGGCTCGCCCTGCATATGGGCGATCAGGCCGAATCCGCAGTTATCCTTGAACGTCTCAGGATGGTACAGACCTGCTTTCATAGGGAACTCTCACCGGCAAAACTTTTTTAATTCAGCGACTTCGCCTGTCTTCTCGCTCAAGCGGCAAGTTTCCGACAGGCAAAGGGAGGCCATTGTACATAGGTACAAGGCGCCTCACAAATTTTTGGCGAGAGGCTGAAACTGGATGTCGCATTCCTGAAAGAAAAAACCCGCCAGTCGTGCTTGTGACCGGCGGGTTTTCATTTTTGCGACAGCGCGTCAGCGGGCGCTGGCGATTTCCTGCTGGATGCTGGCGAAGGTGCGCGGCCAGGGTTTGCCGCCCTGGGCCTTGGCCGACAGGCTCTTCACCGCGGCCACGGCGGCGGCGCGGCTGGGGAAGCTGCCGTAGGTCACCACGTAGAAGGGCTTGCCCTGCAGGGTCTTGCGGAAGTAGCGGTACTCGCCGCCGCCCTGCTTGCTGATGTAGGCCTTGGCGCTGGCCTCGGAGCCGGTGCCCAGCACCTGCACAGCATAATTCCCCGCGGGCTGCGAGCGATACCACTGGCTACCGGCACCACCGGCGGCGGCGCTGGCCTTGGCCGGGGCCGCAGGCTTGCTCGGCGCAGCCTTGGCCACGGCCTTGGGTTCTGCCGGCTTGGCCGCGGGCTTAGCGACCGGTTTTACCGGCTCGGCCTTGGCCACCGGCTTGCTGACCGGGGCCGGTGCCGGCGCGGAAACCACCGGCTGCGCCGGAGCACTCGCCACGCTCGGCGCCGGCGGCACCGGGTTCAGCGGTTGCGGCGCGCTCTTGCCGGCCAGCGGCGCGAGCGGCGGTGCGGAGGTGGTCACGGTCGGCGGCACGCCAGGCGCGGGCATGGCGCCTTCGTCGGCGTCTTCCTGGCCACCGGCCTGGGCCATGGGCTCGCGGATGACCGGCTGGGCCTCGCCCACCAGCGGCAGCGGCACCGGCTGGTTGGAACCGGCGAACTCCACCGAGGGACCGGAGCCCGAGGCCGGCGCCTGGGCGGCGCCCGGCTGCGCGGCGGAACCCATCGGCAACTGCGCGGAAGCCTGGGTGGCGGCGCTATCCGGCTTGCTGGTGCGGCCCTGCATGAACCAGGCGGCGACCACGCCGATGGCGACCACGCCGAGGATCAGCAGATGTTTCTTCGGCAGGCGCAGGCTGGCGCCGGGGGCGGCCTTGCGGGCGCCGCCACGGTCGGCCAGCATCGCCTCGATCAGGGCGTCGCGGGCCACCTGGTTGATCGAACCCGGCCAGCCGCCGGACTGCTCGTGGATGTCGGCCAGCAGGTCGTCGGAAATCAGCTCGGCGCCCTGCCCTGCGCCTTCCAGGCGCTGCGCCAGGTATTCGCGGGTTTCTTCCTCGCTGTAGGGCTGCAGCTCGATGGCGTGGAAGCGCTCCTCGCCCTCGGACAGCGCCTCCAGCCGCGACAGCAGCTCGGGCTCGCCGAACAGGAACACGTGCAGGCGCGCCTCGCTGTTGCCGGCGGCCAGCAACAGCAGCACTTCCAGGGCGCCGTCACGCAGTTGCTCGGCATCGTCCACCAGCAGGTAGACGTCCTGCCCGGTGATCGCCAGCTGGGCGACCTTGGCCAGGATGGCCTCGATGCTCACCTGAGTGATGCCCAGGCCCTGGGCCAGTTGGCGCATCAGGGTGGCTTCGTCGGCCGCCGAGCGGCCGGAGATCACCACGCTGGACACCGCATCCTTGTTGGTGCTGGCCACCAGGGCCTGGCGCAGCAACGTCTTGCCGCTGCCCAGGGGGCCGGTCACCGCCAGCAGCAGGTGACTGTAGCGCGCCAGGTGGTGCAGTTGGCCCAGCACCGGCTTGCGCTGTGCCGGGAAGAACTTGAAGCCAGGAACCCGCGGAGCGAAGGGGTCGTGGCTGAACTGGTAGTGGGCCAGGAAGGCCTCATCGGCATGCAAGCTGGACATGGGACCTCAATGTTCTCCTAACTGATCGACCAGGGCCTGGTAATCAGTACGCAGGGTTTCTTCCAGAATCTCACGAGGGAAGTCCGCAGTGACCACCGCATCCCCCAGCCCTTTCAGCAATACGAGGCGCAGACGGCCGTCGAGCACCTTCTTGTCCACCGCCATGTGCTCGAGGAAATCCCCGGCGCTCATTTCCTTCGGCGGCACCACCGGCAGTTTCGCCCGCTGCAGCAGGCGCACGCCACGGTCGCGCTCGGCGGCGGTCAGCCAGCCCAACAGATGCGACACCTGCAGTGCCATCACGGTTCCCGCACCCACGGCTTCGCCGTGCAGCCAGACGCCATAGCCCATGTGGGTCTCGATGGCGTGGCCGAAGGTGTGGCCGAGGTTCAGGGTGGCGCGCACCCCGGATTCCCGTTCGTCGGCGCCCACCACCCGGGCCTTGGCCGCGCAGGAGCGCTCGATGGCTTCGGCCAGCGCGGCGGAGTCGAGCGCCAGCAGCGCGTCGACGTTGTCTTCCAGCCAGGCGAGGAAAGACTCGTCGCAGATCAGGCCGTACTTGATGACCTCTGCCAGGCCGGCGGACAGCTCGCGCGCCGGCAGCGTGCGCAGCGAGGCGGCATCGATCACCACCGCCTGCGGCTGGTAGAAGGCGCCGATCATGTTCTTGCCCAGCGGGTGGTTGATACCGGTCTTGCCGCCCACCGAGGAATCCACCTGGGACAGCAGGGTGGTCGGCACCTGGATGAAATCGACACCGCGCTGGTAGCAGGCCGCGGCGAAGCCGGTCATGTCGCCGACCACGCCGCCGCCAAGGGCGATCAGGGTGGTCTTGCGGTCATGCCGCGCCTGCAGCAGGGCATCGAAGATCAATTGCAGGGTTTCCCACTGCTTGTACGCCTCGCCATCGGGCAGGACCACGGCGATCTGCGCGTAGTCGGCCAGCGTCTTCTGCAGGCGCGCCAGGTACAGCGGCGCGATGGTCTCGTTGGTGACGATGGCGACCTGCCGCCCACGGATATGCGGCGCGAAATGACGCGGATCGTCCAGCAGCCCTTCGCCGATGTGGATCGGGTAGCTGCGGTCGCCGAGATCGACAGTGAGTGTGCGCATGAAGCCCCCAGACAGGAAAGGGCACTAGGATAACGCAGAACCGCGCGCCCTTTAATGGCGCTCCAGCCTGCGCAGGCGATCGAGTATCTCCAGCACCACCAGGCGCGGTGGCCGCTCGTCGGTTTCCACCACCACGTCGGCGATCTCCCGGTACAGCGGATCGCGCAGGGCCATGAGGTCGCGCAGGATCTGCCCCGGGTTGGGCTTCTGCAGCAGCGGCCGGTTCCTGTCGCGGGCGGTGCGGGCGATCTGCTGGTCGACCGAGGCGTGCAGGTAGACCACCTTGCCGCCGGCCTTGAGCGCGGCGCGGTTGGCCTCGCGCAGCACGGCGCCGCCGCCGGTGGCGATCACCACGCCGTCGCCGTCGCAGAGCTCGGCGAGCATGGCGCTTTCCCGCTCACGAAAGCCAGCCTCCCCCTCGACGTCGAAGATCCAGGGGATGTTGGCTCCGCAGCGCTGTTCGATCTCCTTGTCGGAGTCCTTGAAGTCGAGGTGCAGCTCTTTGGCAAGAAGACGCCCGATGGTGCTCTTTCCAGCACCCATCGGGCCTACCAGAATCAAATTGGGCACGGCATTGATCAACGATCGATGGCAATGGCCTGATTATTCATGATCCGGGGAGTGAGGAAAACCAGAAGCTCGTTCTTGGTGTCCGTCACATAGTCGTTCTTGAACAGGCGGCCGACGACCGGTACGTCGCCGAGGAACGGGACCTTGGAGGTGGTCTTGGTCTGGGTGTTGGAGAACACCCCGCCGATGACGATGGTTTCACCGTCGTTGACCAGCACCTTGGCGTTGACCTCGTTCTTCTTGATCGGCGGCACGCCGAGCAGCGCGTTCTGGTAGTCGGGCTCGTCCTTGTTCACCTTGACCTGCATGATGATGCGGTTGTCCGGGGTGATCTGCGGGGTGACCTCCAGGGACAGCGCGGCCTCCTTGAAGGACACCGAGGTGGCGCCGCTGGAGCTGGCTTCCTGGTAGGGAATCTCCGAGCCCTTGAGGATCTTCGCGGTTTCCTTGTCCGAGGTGACCACCTTCGGCTGCGACACCACTTCGCCGTTGCCGGTCTTCTCCATGGCGTTGAGCTGCAGGTCCAGGGTGGTGTTGTCGGTGACGAAGCCGATGCCGATACCGGAGGTCGGGGACGCGGTGCTGACGCCCAGATCGACGAAGGTATTCGCACTGCTGGTACCACCAGTACCACCGGTGATGTTGAAGTTGCCGCGATTATTCAGCGAACCACCCCACTGCACCCCCAGCTCCTTGGTGTAGTCGACGCTGGCCTCGACGATGCGCGCCTCGATCATCACCTGGCGTACCGGGATGTCCAGCTGCGAGACGATGCGGCGCAGCTCGTCCAGGCGGTCCTGGGTCTGGTAGGCGATGATGGCGTTGGTGCGGTCGTCGACGGTGATGGAGCCACGGTTGTCGGTGCCGGCGGCAGGCTGGGCGCCCGGGCCGGAACTGGTGCCGGTCACGGACTGGAACAGCTTGGCGATGTCGGAAGCCTTGGCGTAGTTCACCTGGATCAGTTCGCGACGCAGGGGCGCCAGTTCGGCGATCTGCTTCTGCGCTTCCAGCTCCTGGCGCTCGCGCGCGGCGATCTCGTCGGCCGGCGCCACCAGCAGGACGTTGCCGACCTTGCGCTTGTCCAGGCCCTTGGTCTTGAGCACCAGGTCCAGCGCCTGGTCCCAGGGCACGTTCTGCAGGCGCAGGGTGATGTTGCCCTGCACGGTGTCCGAGGCCACCAGGTTCAGGTCGGTGAAGTCGGCGATCAGCTGCAGCACCGAGCGCACGTCAATGTCCTGGAAGTTCAGCGACAGCTTCTCGCCGGTGTAGGCGAAGCTGTCCTTCTTGCGCTTCTCGGCCTCGTTGGCGGTCATCGGCTTGATGCTGACGGTCATGCGGTTGTCGGTCTGGAACACCAGGTAGTCGTACAGGCCGCTGGGCTCGATGACGATGCTGGCCTTGTCGCCGGCCGCCGAGGCGTTGACGAACTGCACCGGAGTGGCGAAGTCCTTCACGTCCAGGCGCACGCGCAGGCTGTCGGGCAGCTGGGTGCGCGGGAAGTCCAGGCGGATCTTGCCGCCCTGCTCCTGGATGTCCGGGCTGACGCTCGGGTCGGACAGGTCGATGACCACATTGCCCTCGCCCTGCTCGCCGCGCTGGAAGTCGATGTTGCGGATCGCCTTGCCCACCGGCACGTAGGGCTTGGGCTGCGCCGGGCGAGGCGCCGCGGCATAGGCCGGGGCCGCGCTCGGCGCGGAGCTGGCCGCCGCGGCGGGCGCGCCGCCACCCTGGCCGACCAGGATGATCAGGTCGTTGCCCTGGGCGCGGGTGGAATACGGCACCAGGGTGGTCAGGTTGATGATCAGGCGGGTGCGGTCCTTGGCCTCGACCACGGTCAGGCTGCGCGCGTTGCCCACGCCCAGCTCGCGGTTCTTGCTGCCCAGCTTGTTCTGCACGCCCGGCAGGTCCAGGGCGATGCGCGCCGGCTGCTCGATGGTGTAGCCACGCGGCGCGGCCACCGGCTCGTCGAAGCCCAGCTTGAGCTCCACGCGATCCCCCGGCAGCGAGGCCACGTCGACGCGCTGCAGGTTGGCGGCGAGCAGGCTCGGCGCGAAAAGGCCGGCCAACAGGGCAAAGCCCAGGCGGGTCATAGTTCTGTTCATCGTCGTCTGTATCCGTCGTGCAGACAGCAGTTTGTTATCCATGGTCATCCCCGCCCTTAGGAGCGCTCCTTGAGAGTCAGGCTGCGCGGACGTTCGAGCCAGCCACCCTCACCATCAGGAACGATCTCGACTACATCGATCTTGCCTTCGCTGATGGAAACGATCTTCCCATCGTTGCGCCCCAGATAATCCCCCACCTTGACCCGGTGCACCCCTCCTGCACCGCGGACCAGGGCGAACGTACCCTCCTGGTTGGACAGTGTCCCCACCATCTCGAAGGTCTCGATGTTGAAACCTTCGAGGAACTGCTTGACCCGCGTTTCGTCGGGCTTGACCACCTTGGAGCCCTTCTGCTTGATCGCCAGGTCGATCTTCACCGGCGGCTGGAACGGGCTGCGCAGGGACGAGGCGTTGTAGGTGAAGGCCTCGTAGGGCTGGAACTTGGGCAGCGGCTCGATGGAGCCCTTGGGCCGCGCACGGACTTCGTCCATGTACGCCTGCAGGTCGGCGAAATCGCCCCCCGAACCGCAACCATTCAGACTCAGCAGCAACAGGCCACACAGCATCAGGCGCTTGTTCATTTCTTCGCCCCCGCCTTGTTGGCCGCCGGCTTGGCCTGCACGCCCTTGTCGTTGTAGCGGTAGGTCTTGGCCACGATGGTCATGCGCAGCTTGGTGGTACTGTCCGCACTCACGGGTTTGATCTCGAAGTCGTGCAGGGTGACGATCCGCGGCAGGCTGGCCACGCCGCTGACGAAGGTCGCCAGGTCGTGGTAGCCGCCGACCACGCTGATCTGTATCGGCAGCTCGATGTAGAACTGCTGGGTGACTTCCGGCAGCAGCTTGATTTCCTCGAACTCCAGGCCGCTGCCCAGGCCGGTGCGGGTGATGTCCTCGAGCAGCCCGGGCACCTCGGTGTCGCTGGGCAGCTGGCGCAGCAGCGCGCCGAAGGACTCTTCCATCTCCTTCATCTGGTTCTTGTAGGCTTCCAGGTTGGCCGCCTGGAAGGCCTTGGTGCCGAACTGCTGCTTGAGCGTCTCTTCCTCGGCCCGGCGCTGGTCCAGCTCGCCTTGCAGGTCCTTGAGGTGGAACTGGTAGCCGAGCACCAGCACCAGCACCATCAGCAGCGCGCCGGCGATCACCTTGGCCGCGGCGGGCCAGGAACCGACGTTGTTGAAGTCCAGCTCGTTGATGTCGATCTTGCGCAGGCTTTGCAGGGAATCGGCCAGACTCATTTCTTGGCTCCTTGCGCGACTGTCTTCTTCTCCTGCTCCTTGACCTTCTCGCCAGGCTGCGTCTGCTGCACGGTGAGCTGGAAGGTGTTGGCCTGGTCGACGGCGCCCTGGGTGACCGCCTTGACCTCGGTGAGGTTGGGCGAGGTCAGCCAGTCGGAGGCGTCCAGGTTGCGCATCAGGTTGGACACGCGGTTGTTGGACTCGGCGGCGCCGGCGATGGCGATGGTGTGGCCGTTCATCTTCAGGCCGGTGTAGTACACGCCATCGGGCAGGGTGCGCACCAGTTGGTCGAAGACGCGCCCGATGATCGGCCGGTTGCCCTGCAGGTCCTGGATGATCTTCATCCGTTCCAGCAGTTGCTGGCGGCGCGTCTTCAGCTCGCTGATCTCCTTGATGCGGGCGTCCAGCACGGCGATTTCCTTGCGCAGGAAGTCGTTGCGCGCGCTCTGGTTCTCGATCGCCGAGCTGAAGTACTGGTCACCGAGGAACACCAGGCCGCCGGACACCAGCAGCACGCCACCCAGGGCGACCAGGAAGCGCTGCTTGCGCTCCTCGCGCAGCTGCTCCCGCCATGGCAGTAGGTTGATGCGTGCCATCAGTCGAAACTCCTCATCGCCAGACCGCAGGCAATCATCAGCGCCGGCGCGTCACTGGCCAGCGCCCCGGCATTCACCTTGTTGCTCAGCACCATGTCGGCGAAGGGGTTGGCCACCAGCGTCGGGGTGCCGATCTTCTGCTGGATGAGCCGGTCCAGGTCGGGGATGGAAGCCGTGCCGCCGGCGAGCAGGATGTAGTCGACGTCGTTGAACTGGCCCGCGGCGAAGAAGAACTGCAGGGAGCGCGAAACCTGCTGCACCACCGCATCCTTGAACGGTTGCAACACTTCGCTGTCGTAGTCATCCGGAAGACCGCCCTGCTTCTTGGCGAGGCCGGCTTCTTCCACCGACAGGCCATAGCGGCGCTGGATCTCCTCGGTGAGCTGGCGCCCGCCGAACAGCTGCTCGCGGGTATAGATGGTGCGGCCGTGGTGGAGGACGCTGAGGGTGGTCATGGTGGCGCCGATGTCGACCACCGCGACGGTCAGCTCGTCGGCGTTGCCGCCCAGTTGGTCGCCGAGCAGGCCGAAGGCGCGCTCCAGCGCGTAGGCCTCGACGTCCACCACCTTGGCGGTGAGCCCGGCCAGGGCCAGCGCGGCCTCGCGCACCTCGACGTTCTCCTTGCGGCAGGCCGCCAGCAGCACGTCGACGCGCTCGGCGTTGCGCGCGGATACGCCCTGGACCTCGAAGTCGATGGCGACTTCCTCCAGGGGATAGGGAATGTACTGGTCGGCTTCGATCTTGAGCTGGTTCTCCAGCTCGTCTTCGGAAAGACCGCCGTCCATCTCGATGGTCTTGGTGATGACCGCCGAGCCGGCGACCGCCACGGCAGCCGTCTTCACGCCGGTGCGCGCCTTGGCGACCACCCGCGACAGCGCCTGGCCGACCCCCTCCAGTTCGGCGATGTTCTTCTCGACCACCGAGTTCGGCGGGAGCGGCTCTACGGCGTAGGCCTCTACCTTGTAGCGCCCGCCCGAACGGCTCAACTCGAGGAGTTTGACCGAAGTCGAACTGATGTCGATCCCCAGCAGTGTGTTCGCTTTCTTAGTGAAGAGCCCTAGCACGACTGATTTCCTATCAGCATCCGAGACTTACGGACGATTTATGTTTTTTGACATTAGATACCAGACTTGACACCCGCGCAAATAGCTCGCTGGCAAAAAAACTGCTTATAATGTGATCAGCTTTTCCCTTTTCGCCGCGCCTTTCGCTTAACTCTCTCTTTTCCCTGGAAATCCAAGACCTGCCAATGCGCCTGCTGAAGTTTCTGTGGTGGACTTGCGTCACCCTTTTTTGTGGAGTGCTGCTCGGTTTAAGTGGCGCCTACCTGTACCTGAGCCCCAGCCTGCCTTCGGTCGACGCCCTGCGCAACGTGCAGCTGCAGATTCCGTTGCGGGTTTACAGCAGTGATAACAAATTGATAGCAGAGTTCGGCGAGATGCGCCGCACGCCTATCCGTTTCGCTGACATCCCGCCGGATTTCATTCACGCCCTTCTGTCGGCCGAGGACGACAATTTCGCCAATCATTATGGCGTGGACGTGAAGAGCCTTATGCGCGCTGCCGCGCAATTATTGTCGACCGGTCACATCCAGACCGGCGGCAGCACCATCACCATGCAGGTGGCGAAGAACTACTTCCTGACCAACGAGCGCAGCTTCTCGCGCAAGATCACCGAGATCCTCCTGGCCCTGCAGATCGAGCGCGAGCTGACCAAGGACGAGATCCTCGAGCTGTACGTCAACAAGATCTACCTCGGCAACCGCGCCTACGGCATCGAGGCCGCCGCCCAGGTCTACTACGGCAAGTCGATCAAGGACCTGAGCCTGGCGCAGATGGCGATGATCGCCGGCCTGCCCAAGGCGCCCTCGCGCTACAACCCGCTGGCCAACGTGGCGCGCAGCATGGAGCGGCGCAACTGGATCCTCGAGCGGATGTACAAGCTCGGCTTCATCGACCAGGCCCGCTACCAGGAAGCCGTCGCCGAGCCGGTGGGCGCCTCCTACCACGTGGCGAGCCCGGAACTGGCAGCCCCGTACATCGCCGAGATGGCCCGCGCCGAAATGGTCGGCCGCTACGGCGGCAACGCCTACACCGAGGGCTACCGGGTCTACACCACGGTGCGCAGCGACCTGCAGCAGTACGCCAACGACGCCCTGCGCGAAGGCCTCCAGGAATACGACCAGCGCCACGGTTACCGCGGCCCCGAGGCGCGCATGCCGGGCAAGTCGCTGGATGCCTGGCGCCTGGCGGTGGCCCAGCAGCGCCCGATCGGCGGCCTGGAGCCGGCCATCGTCACCCGCGTGGAGAAGAGCGGCGTGATGGTCGTCACCCGTGACGGCAAGGACGACACCATCAGTTGGGACAACATGAAGTGGGCCCGCCCCTTCCTCAGCAGCAACAGCATGGGCCCGGCGCCGCGCCAGCCCGGCGACGTGCTGCAGCCCGGCGACCTGATCCGCGTGCAGCGCAAGGACGACGGCGCCCTGCGCCTGACCCAGGTGCCGGCGGCGCAGAGCGCGCTGGTCTCGCTGAACCCGGACAACGGCGCCATCATGGCCCTGGTCGGCGGCTTCTCCTTCGAGCAGAGCAGCTACAACCGCGCCGTCCAGGCCAAGCGCCAGCCCGGCTCCAGCTTCAAGCCGTTCATCTACAGCTGCGCGCTGGACAACGGCTTCACCGCCGCCAGCCTGGTCAACGATGCGCCCATCGTGTTCGTCGACGAGTACCTGGACAAGGTCTGGCGGCCGAAGAACGACACCAACACCTTCCTCGGCCCCATCCCGCTGCGCGAGGCGCTGTACAAGTCGCGCAACATGGTCTCGATCCGCACCCTGCAGGCCCTGGGTGTGGAACGCGCGCGCCAGTACATCAGCCGCTTCGGCTTCGATGCCCAGGAACTGCCGCCGAACCTGTCCATGGCGCTGGGCACCGCGAACCTGACGCCCCTGGAGATCGCCGGCGCCTGGAGCACCTTCGCCAACGGCGGCTACAAGATCAGCCCCTACGTGGTCGACCGCATCGAAAGCCGCGACGGCCAGGTGCTGTACCAGGCCAACCCGCCCAGCGTGCCGGTGGAGGACAACCCGCAGGTCGCCGACAAGGAGGCCGCGCAGCCCGTCGCCGCGCCGGCGGAGGACAACGACCCGGCCCATGCCAGGACCACCATCGAGCCGACCCCGGCCGAGCGCATCATCGACGCCCGCACCGCCTACATCATGACCAGCATGCTGCAGGACGTGATCAAGCGCGGCACCGGCCGCCGCGCCCTGGCCCTCAAGCGCGACGACCTGGCCGGCAAGACCGGCACTACCAACGACTCCAAGGACGCCTGGTTCTCCGGCTTCAACGCCGACTACATGACCACCGTGTGGGTCGGCTTCGACCAGCCGGAAAGCCTCGGCCGCCGCGAGTTCGGCGGCAACGTGGCGCTGCCGATCTGGATGCGCTACATGGGCGCGGCGCTCAAGGACAAGCCCTCGCACACGCTGCCCGAGCCCTCCGGCCTGGTCAGCCTGCGCATCGACCCGCTCAGCGGCCGCGCCGCGCCGCCGGGCACGCCGGGCGCCTACTTCGAGCTGTTCAAGAGCGAAGACACCCCGCCGCCCATGAGCGAACTGGGCAGCGGCGCGCCGGGCACGCCGCTGCCGGCCGACGAAGGCGCGCCGATGGATCTGTTCTGATCGCCTGCGCGGGCTTTACGGGAACGCCGTTCTCCTGAGGGGGGACGGCGTTTTTCGTAGGGGGCTCTTTTAGGAGGCCGGTGCTCACCTGGGGCTTCGGTGCTATGGCTTGGCGCCGTTCCCTCTCCCTAACCCTCTCCCTGAAGGGAGAGGGGACCGTTCCGTGTGAAGCGTTAGTTCGACGCTCGCCGGAAATAGCGGACTTGCGGGGTGACTCAGAACTAACCGGCAGCACCGTACGGCTCCCTCTCCCTTCAGGGAGAGGGCTGGGGAGAGGGTGCGAAGGAGAGCCAGTACACCGAAGCCGCAGGTGATCCACCTTACGTCCGCGACGATTTTTCCCCCAAATGGGAAAAAATTCCGAAAAGACTGATGGCAATATGCCAAATCTTTTGATTACTCTCCGGATGCGGCGGGGGAAGGCTCCTGTGCGGTCGACCCCCATCCGATCGCCGGGAGCTTCCCGCGGCAACCCGGCCTCCGTGGCGCGCAAGGCGCCGGAAGTTCAGTCCAGTTCGCGCCAGGTCAGGTAGACGCGCAGGTCGAATTCCAGCTGGTGATAGCCCGGCAGCATGTATTCGCAGAGCTGGTAGAAGGCCTTGTTGTGGTCGCGCTCGCGCAGGTGCGCCAGTTCGTGCACCAGGATCATCCTGAGAAATTCCGGCGCCGCATCCTTGAACAGCGAGGCCACGCGGATTTCCTTCTTCGCCTTCAGCTTGCCGCCCTGCACCCGCGAGATCGCGGTGTTCAGCCCCAGGGCGCGCTGCACCACGTCCAGCTTGCTGTCGTAGAGCACCTTGTCCACCGCCGGCGCGTTGCGCATGTGCTCCTGCTTGAGCTGCATGGCGTAGGCGTACAGCGCCTTGTCGCTCTGCACCTCGTGGCGCCCGGGGTAGCGGCGCTGCAGGTAGTCGCCCAGGCGGTCCTCGGCGATCAGCTGGCGGACCTGGTCCTGCAGCTGTTGCGGGTAGGCCTGGAGGTAGCGGAGCGGTTGCATGAAGGTCGGTTCGCGGTGACGGGGCGCGCAGTCTAGCCGATCCGCGCGCCCCTTCGCAGGCTCAGTCCAGCACCACCGCCGAATAGGCCTCGGTGCGGTAGGGGAAGGCCACCTCGGCCTGGCCCTTGAGCGCCGGGTGGGTGGCGATCAGTTCCTGCAGGCGCTGCTCGACCCGCGCCTTCTGCTCCGCCGGCAACGCGGCGATGAAGCTGATCGACAGCGTCCGCGCCACTATCACCTGCTCCGGCGGGCCGACGTGGCGGTAGCTGAATTCGCGCAACTGCAGCGGGCCAAAGGGCGCGTCGGCAAAGGCCCGGCGCCATTCGCCGGTGTGGAAGCGCGGGGTACTGCCCTCGTAGGGCGCGACTATGTGGGTCAGCTCGGCGACCCAGTCCACCCGCTCGTCGCGGACGTTCCATACCAGCCCCAGGTGGCCGCGCGGGCGCAGCACGCGATGGATCTCGCGCAGCGCCTCGGGCTTGGCGAACCAGTGGAAGGCCTGGGCGCAGAGCACCGCGTCCAGGCTGGCGTCGGCCAGCGGCATGCCCTGGGCGGTGCCTTCCAGCACACGCACGTCGGGCAGCTCCTCGTGCAGGCGTTCGCGCATGGCCGCCACCGGCTCGATGGCGGTCACTTCGGCGCCGGTGCGCAGCAGCAGGCGGGTGAACTTGCCGGTGCCGGCGCCGAGGTCGGCCACCTTGCTGCCGGCCTTGATGCCGAGGCTGCCGTCGAGCCAGCCGAGCAGCTCGTCGGGGTATTCGGGGCGCCCGTGGGCGTAGGTCTGGGCTTCCTGGCCGAAGCCCTGCTGGGCGCTGGCGTGGACGCTATCCATGGACGGCTCTCCTGTACGGTGTCGCCCTCCGGTATAGCACACTCAGCGCAGCCGGCAGGCCTTGCCTTCCAGGTAGTCGCGGTAGCAGGCGAGCAGCCTGGCTTCGCTGATCCGGCAGCGCTTCTGCCGGCACTGGCTGTGGAACTCGAAGCGCCCGCCATCGGGCTCGGCCAGTTGGATACGCAGCGCCGGCCAGCCCTTGTTCGGCGCCTTCTCCGGGGTGCTCAGCAGGCGGCCTTCGCTGACCACCAGGGGCGCGCCGGCCGCGGCGTAGTCGAAGACGAACAGCAGCGAGCGCGAGGTCTTCAGCGTGCACTCGGTGTGGCTCAGGCAGTTCTGCGCGTCCACCGGCAGGTCGACCGCCGGAGCCCGCGGCGCGGGGGCTTCGGCGGGTGCGGGCGTGCCGGGCGGCTGCGCGGCGCAACCGGCGAGCAGGAGCATCAGCAGGGGGACGAGCCAACGCGTGGCAGCCTCTGTGTCTGGCATGGATACGAAAGAGCCCCGCCGGGGCGGGGCTCTTCAGGGGCGGGGCCGGATCAGTTGATCTTCGGCTCCAGTTCGCCCTTGGCGTAGCGCTGGAACATGGCTTCCAGGGAGATCGGCTTGATCTTGGAGGCGTGGCCGGCGGTGCCGAAGGCTTCGTAGCGGGCAATGCACACGTCGCGCATGGCTTCGATGGTCTTGGCGAAGTACTTGCGCGGGTCGAACTCGCTCTTGTTCTGCGCCAGGAAGCGACGGATGGCGCCGGTGGAGGCCAGGCGCAGGTCGGTGTCGATGTTCACCTTGCGCACGCCGTACTTGATGCCTTCGACGATTTCTTCTACCGGAACGCCGTAGGTTTCCGGGATTTCGCCGCCGAATTCGTTGATGATCGCCAGCCAGTCCTGCGGCACCGAAGAGGAGCCGTGCATCACCAGGTGGGTGCCCGGGATGCGCGCGTGGATCGCCTTGATGCGGTCGATGGCGAGGATGTCGCCGGTCGGCGGCTTGGTGAACTTGTAGGCGCCGTGGCTGGTGCCGATGGCGATGGCCAGGGCGTCGACCTTGGTTTTCTTGACGAAGTCGGCGGCTTCTTCCGGGTCGGTCAGCAGCTGGCTATGGTCCAGCACGCCTTCGGCGCCGACGCCGTCTTCCTCGCCGGCCATGCCGGTTTCCAGGGAGCCCAGGCAGCCCAGCTCACCTTCCACGGAGACGCCGCAGGCATGGGCGAAAGCCACGGTCTGCTGGGTCACGCGGACGTTGTATTCGTAGTCGGCCGGGGTCTTGCCGTCTTCCTTCAGCGAGCCGTCCATCATCACCGAGCTGAAGCCCAGCTGGATGGAGCGCTGGCATACGTCGGGGCTGGTGCCGTGGTCCTGGTGCATGCACACCGGGATGTGCGGGAATTCCTCGATGGCCGCCAGGATCAGGTGGCGCAGGAAGGGCGCGCCGGCGTATTTGCGGGCGCCGGCCGAGGCCTGCACGATCACCGGGGAATCGGTCTTGTCGGCCGCTTCCATGATGGCGCGCATCTGCTCGAGGTTGTTGACGTTGAAAGCCGGGACGCCGTAGCCGAACTCGGCGGCGTGGTCCAGCATTTGGCGCATGCTGATGAGTGCCATGTTTTCACTTCTCCCAGGAAGTTGGGCTCGTTCTATGGTTCGACAGCCTGCCGCAGGGGCAGGCCGCATTCAAGTCTGTTGCGCCGCGCGGTGCTAGCGTGCGCGGCAGCCGCGGCCGATCAGGTCGTTGCTTTCCACCCAGTAGATCAGCCCCTGGTCGCCGGTGATGCTGAAACCGACCAGTCCGTCACTATAGAAAGCACCGGACCCGCCGGGTTCCTCCTCCAGGTGATGGACGACGTCGTCCTCGCCCAGGCGCAGGTCCACCACCGACGAGCGGGTGCCCTCGACGTAGCGCCAGATCACCACGGCGCCGCTGTCGCAGGTCCAGTGGTTCCAGCCGCCTTTGGCGGTGCCGGCGCCGCTTCCCGCGGGGTGGCTGGAGCAACCGGCCAGCAGGGCGCCCAGGGCCAGGGCGGCGAGGTAACGCTTCATCGGGCAATTCTCCCTCTCACGGCGATGCCGTATGTCCATTCAGCCCCGCGCCGCGCCGGCGCCCCGGTTCAGGGGCATTCACCGGGGGTCGGACGCCGCCAGGCTCACTGCTTGGCGCGTTGCTCCAGCACTTCCACGGCCGGCAGGACCTTGCCCTCGACGAACTCGAGGAAGGCGCCGCCACCGGTGGAAATGTAGGAGATCCGCTCGGCCACGCCATACTTGTCGATGGCCGCCAGGGTGTCGCCGCCGCCGGCGATGGAGAACGCCGGGCTCTCGGCGATGGCCAGGGCCAGGGTCTTGGTGCCTTCGCCGAACTGGTCGAACTCGAAGACGCCCACCGGGCCGTTCCACAGGATGGTCTTCGACGACTTCAGCAGCTCGGCGAACTGCGCGGCGGTCTGCGGGCCGATGTCGAGGATCATGTCGTCGTCGGCGACGTCGGCGATGGCCTTGACGGTGGCGACGGCGCTTTCGGCGAACTCCTTGGCCACCACGACGTCGACCGGCAGCGGCACGCTGACCTTGGCCGCGATGGCCTTGGCGGTGTCGACCAGGTCGGCCTCGTACAGCGACTTGCCGACCTTGTAGCCGGCCGCGGCGAGGAAGGTGTTGGCGATGCCGCCGCCGACGATCAGTTGGTCGCAGATCTGCGCCAGGCTGTTGAGCACGTCGAGCTTGGTGGAAACCTTGGAGCCGGCGACGATGGCCGCCATCGGCCGGGCCGGGTTGCCCAGGGCCGTGCCCAGGGCGTCCAGCTCGGCGGCCAGCAGCGGGCCGGCCGCGGCGACCTTGGCGAACTTGGCCACGCCGTGGGTCGAGCCCTCGGCGCGGTGGGCGGTGCCGAAGGCGTCCATGACGAACACGTCGCACAGCGCGGCGTACTTCTGCGCCAGCTCGTCGGCGTTCTTCTTCTCGCCCTTGTTGAAGCGCACGTTCTCGAACAGAACCAGCTCGCCCGGCTTGACCTCGACGCCGTCGAGGTAGTCGCGCACCAGCGGCACGTCGCGGCCCAGGGCCTTGCTCAGGTAGTCGGCGACCGGCTTGAGGCTGTTCTCCTCGGAGAACTCGCCCTCGGTGGGCCGGCCCAGGTGCGAGCAGACCATCACCGCCGCGCCCTTCTCCAGGGCCAGCTTGATGGTGGGCAGCGAGGCCAGGATGCGGGCGTCGCTCTTCACCACGCCGTCCTTCACCGGCACGTTGAGGTCCTCGCGGATCAGCACGCGCTTACCTTGGAGGTCGAGGTCGGTCATCTTCAAAACGGTCATGACATCAGTCCTGTCTGGGCTGGTTGTTTAACGTTCGCTGGCGGCGACCCGCAGGAAGTGCCCCGCGGTGTCGAGCATGCGGTTGGCGAAGCCCCACTCGTTGTCGAACCAGGCCAGCAGGTTCACCAGGCGCGGCCCGGAAACGCGGGTCTGGCTGCCGTCGATGATCGCCGAGTGCGGGTCGTGGTTGAAGTCGCAACTGGCGTGGGGCAGCTCGGTGTAGTCCAGCAGGCCCTTGAGCGGCCCGCTGCCGGCGGCCTCGCGCAGCACCCTGTTGATTTCCGCGGCGGAAGTGTCGCGGGAAACCTGCAGGGTGATGTCCAGGGCCGAGACGTTCACCGTCGGCACCCGGATGGCTTTGGCCTGGATTCGCCCGGCAAGTTCCGGGAGCAGGCGCTCGATGCCCCTTGCCAGCCCCGTCGATACCGGGATCACCGACTGGAAGGCCGAGCGCGTGCGGCGCAGGTCCTCGTGGTGGTAGGCGTCGATCACCGGCTGGTCGTTCATCGCCGAGTGGATGGTGGTGATCGAGACGTACTCGATGCCCACGGCCTCGTTCAGCAGCTTGAGCAGCGGCACGCTGCAGTTGGTGGTGCAGGAAGCGTTGGAGACCAGCTTCTCGGCGCCGGACAGCTGTTGCTGGTTGATGCCGAAGACCACGGTGGCGTCGACGTCGGCCTCGCTGGCCATAGGCTGGGAGAACAGCACCCGCGGCGCGCCGGCGGCGAGGAAGCGCTGGCCATCGGCGCGGCTGTGGTAGACGCCGGAGCACTCCAGTACCAGGTCGACGTCCAGCGCCGCCCAGTCGATGGCCTCGGGCTCGGCCTGGCGCAGCACCTTCACGCAGTCGCCGCCGACGTGCAGGCAGCCGTCGGCCACGCTCACCTCGCCGGGGAAGCGGCCGTGGGTGGAGTCGAAGCGGGTCAGGTATTCCAGGCTCGGCAGGTCGGCCAGGTCGTTCAGCGCGACGATGGAAAAGCCGGCCTTCGCGCCGCGCTCGTGCAGGGCGCGGAACACGCAGCGGCCGATGCGGCCGTAGCCATTGAGGGCGACACGGTAGGACGGATTCCGGGGCATTCGGGCCTGCCTAATCACAAGCCGCTCGAAAGCTGGAGGCTGGAGGCTGGACGAAACAGCAGCTCGGCGCCGCTTGTCGTCCAGCCTCCAGCCTCCAGCCTCCAGCGTCTTTTCAGTCTTCCAGGAGTTCTTCGGCAACCGCGAGCACGTTTTCGACGGTAAAGCCGAAGTGCTCGAACAGCGCCGGCGCCGGGGCCGACTCGCCGAAGGTGGTCATGCCGATCACGCGGCCTTCCAGGCCCACGTACTTGTACCAGTAGTCGGCATGGGCGGCCTCGATGGCGATGCGCGCGCCGACCTGCACCGGCAGCACGGCCTGCTTGTAGCCGGCGTCCTGCTGCTCGAAGACGCTGGTGGAGGGCATGGAGACCACGCGCACCTGGCGGCCTTCGGCGCTGAGCTTGTCGTAGGCCTGCACGGCCAGGCCGACTTCCGAGCCGGTGGCGATCAGGATCAGCTCCGGCTCGCCGGCGCAGTCCTTGAGCACGTAGCCGCCGCGGGCGACGTTGGCCAGCTGCTCGGCGTCGCGCGCCTGGTGCGGCAGGTTCTGGCGGCTGAAGATCAGCGCCGAGGGGCCGTCGTTGCGCTCGATGGCGTACTTCCAGGCCACCGCGGACTCGACTGCGTCGGCCGGGCGCCAGGTGTCCAGGTTCGGCGTCAGGCGCAGGCTGGCCAGTTGCTCGATGGGCTGGTGGGTCGGGCCGTCCTCGCCCAGGCCGATGGAGTCGTGGGTGAACACGTAGAGCACGCGCTGCTTCATCAGGGCGGACATGCGCACCGCGTTGCGGGCATATTCCATGAAGATCAGGAAGGTCGCGCCGTAGGGGATGAAACCGCCGTGCAGGGCCACGCCGTTCATGATGGCGCTCATGCCGAACTCGCGCACGCCGTAGAACACGTAGTTGCCCGAGGCGTCGCTGGGGGTCACGCCCTTGCAGCCCTTCCACAGGGTCAGGTTGGAACCGGCCAGGTCGGCGGAGCCGCCGAGCAGTTCCGGCAGCAGCGGGCCGAAGGCGTTCAGCGCGTTCTGGCTGGCCTTGCGGCTGGCGATGGTCTCGCCCTTGGCGGCGACTTCGGCGACGTAGGCCGCGGCCTGCTCGGCGAAGTCGGCCGGCAGTTCGCCCTTGACGCGGCGCTGGAACTCGGCGGCCAGCTCCGGGTGCGCAGCCTGGTAGGCGGCGAAGCGCTGGTTCCACTCGGCCTCGCGGGCGGCGCCGGCTTCCTTGGCGTCCCACTCGGCGTAGATCTCGGCGGGGACTTCGAACGGGCCGTGGTTCCAGCCCAGGGCGGCGCGGGTGGCAACGATCTCGTCATTGCCCAGCGGCGCGCCGTGGCACTCTTCCTTGCCCTGCTTGTTGGGCGAGCCGAAGCCGATCACGGTCTTGCAGCAGATCAGCGTCGGGGCGTCGCTCTTGCGCGCGGTCTCGATGGCGGTCTTGATCTCGTCGGCGTCGTGGCCGTCGACGTTGCGGATCACCTGCCAGCCGTAGGCTTCGAAGCGCTTCGGGGTGTCGTCGGTGAACCAGCCGTGGACCTCGCCGTCGATGGAGATGCCGTTGTCGTCGTAGAAGGCGATCAGCTTGTTCAGGCGCAGGGTGCCGGCCAGGGAGGCGACCTCGTGGGAGATGCCTTCCATCATGCAGCCGTCGCCGAGGAAGGCGTAGGTGTAGTGGTCGACGATGCCGTGGCCTTCGCGGTTGAACTGCGCGGCCAGCACCTTCTCCGCCAGGGCCATGCCCACGGCGTTGGCGATGCCCTGGCCGAGCGGGCCGGTGGTGGTCTCCACGCCCGCGGTGTAGCCGTACTCCGGGTGGCCCGGGGTGCGCGAGTTGAGCTGGCGGAAGTTCTTCAGGTCCTCGATGCCCAGGTCGTAGCCGGTCAGGTGCAGCAGCGAGTAGATCAGCATCGAGCCGTGGCCGTTGGACAGCACGAAGCGGTCGCGGTCGGCCCACTGCGGGTTGCCCGGGTTGTGCTTGAGGTAGTCGCGCCAGAGCACTTCGGCGATGTCCGCCATCCCCATGGGGGCGCCTGGGTGGCCGCTGTTGGCTTTCTGCACGGCATCCATGCTCAGTGCGCGGATGGCATTGGCTCGCTCACGACGGCTGGGCATCGCTGAATCTCCTGCGGGGGCTGCTTCGATTGATCGAAGGGATGAAAAAAGGCGGCCATTTTCGCCCAGCCGGCCATCGCGGGGCAATGACAATCGGGCCGCAGGCTACAGGCGGCAGGTTTCTGGCGCGAGCCGCCTTTGGCAGGAGCGAGCCTGCTCGCGAACAAGCGCCGTGCCAGGCCGGTTCGCGAGCAAGCTCGCTCCTGCAGTCCTGGCATTGCCGCTACCTTCCGTCTCCAATATCAAAACTTTTTGATACAGCCGTTGCCAGCATCCTCCCGGGGCTCTAGACTCCGCCCCCTATGAGCCTGCGCATGCCCCTGATCCGCCACGATGCCTGCGACGAGCTGGCCGCGCTGTGCAAGGCCGGCGGCGACCCGCTGCGGCTGAACGTGCTGCGGGTGCTGGCCAACGATTCGTTCGGCGTGCTGGAGCTGGCGCAGATCTTCGCCATCCGCCAGTCGGGCATGAGCCACCACCTGAAGGTGCTGGCCCAGGCCGGCCTGGTGGCGACGCGCCGCGAAGGCAACGCGATCTTCTACCGCCGCGCCCTGCCCCAGGCCGACAGCCTCGGCGGCAAGCTGCACGGGGCGCTGCTGGCGGAAGTGGACGAGCTGGCGCTGCCGCCCGAGGTGGACGCCCGCGTCGCCGCGGTGCATGCCCAGCGCGCCGCGGTGAGCCGCGACTACTTCGCCCGCAGCGCGGAGAAGTTCCAGGCCACGCAGGACCTGATCGCGGGGCTGCCGCAATACCGTGAAAGCGTTCTGGCGCTGCTCGACGCACTGAGCTTCGCCCCCGGCGCCACGGCGCTGGAAGTCGGCCCCGGCGACGGCGGGTTCCTCCCCGAGCTGGCCCGGCGTTTCGCGCGGGTGACCGCGCTGGACAACAGCGTGGCCATGCTCGACCTGGCCCGCCGGCGCTGCCTGGAGGCAGGGCTGACGAACGTGCGGCTGGACCTGGCCGACGCCCTGCAGGACGCCGCCGAACCGGCCGACTGCGTGGTGCTGAACATGGTGCTGCACCATTTCGCGGCGCCCGCCGAGGCCCTGCGCCAGCTGGCGCGCCTGGTGAAGCCGGGCGGCAGCCTGCTGGTGACCGAACTGTGCAGCCACGATCAGAGCTGGGCCCGCGAAGCCTGCGGGGACCTCTGGCTGGGGTTCGAACAGGAAGACCTGGCCCTTTGGGCCGATGCCGCGGGGCTCGCCCCCGGCGAGAGCTTGTACATTGGTTTACGTAATGGCTTTCAGATCCAGGTGCGGCATTTCGCCAAGCCGGATTCGCGAAGCGTCCTCACCCACCGGTAAAGACAGGAACCGTTAGATGAGCGAATACTCGATTTTCACCTCCGAATCCGTATCCGAAGGCCATCCGGACAAGATCGCCGACCAGATCTCCGACGCGGTGCTGGACGCCATCATCGCCAAGGACAAGTACGCCCGCGTGGCCTGCGAGACCCTGGTGAAGACCGGCGTCGCCATCATCGCCGGCGAAGTCACCACCTCGGCCTGGGTCGACCTCGAAGACCTGGTGCGCAAGGTCATCATCGACATCGGCTACAACAGCTCCGACGTCGGCTTCGACGGCGCCACCTGCGGCGTGCTGAACATCATCGGCAAGCAGTCGGTGGACATCAACCAGGGCGTCGACCGCGCCAAGCCCGAGGACCAGGGCGCCGGCGACCAGGGCCTGATGTTCGGCTACGCCAGCAACGAGACCGACGTGCTGATGCCGGCGCCGATCTGCTTCTCCCACCGCCTGGTCGAGCGCCAGGCCGAAGCGCGCAAGTCCGGCCTGCTGCCGTGGCTGCGCCCGGACGCCAAGAGCCAGGTCACCTGCCGCTACGAAGGCGGCAAGGTGGTGGGCATCGACGCCATCGTGCTGTCCACCCAGCACAACCCGGAAGTCTCCTACGCCGACCTGCGCGAAGGCGTGATGGAACTGATCATCAAGCACGTGCTGCCGGCCGAGCTGCTGCACAAGGACACCCAGTTCCACATCAACCCGACCGGCAACTTCGTCATCGGCGGGCCGGTGGGCGACTGCGGCCTGACCGGGCGCAAGATCATCGTCGACTCCTACGGCGGCATGGCCCGCCACGGCGGCGGCGCCTTCTCCGGCAAGGACCCGTCCAAGGTCGACCGTTCGGCTGCCTACGCCGGCCGCTACGTGGCCAAGAACATCGTCGCCGCCGGCCTGGCCGAGCGTTGCGAGATCCAGGTGTCCTACGCCATCGGCGTGGCCCAGCCGACCTCCATCTCGGTGAACACCTTCGGCACCGGCAAGATCAGCGACGAGAAGATCGTCCAGCTGGTTCGCGAGCACTTCGACCTGCGTCCGTACGCGATCACCAAGATGCTCGACCTGCTGCATCCGATGTACCAGCCGACCGCGGCCTATGGTCACTTCGGTCGCAATCCGTACGAGCTGACCTACGGTGACGATACCTTCACCGCCTTCACCTGGGAGCGCACCGACAAGGCCGCCGCCCTGCGTGACGCGGCTGGCCTGTAAGGTCCGTCCGACGGAACAGCCTGCTCCGGCAGGCTGTTCACGGTAAGAAAGAATGCCGTTTCTCTGTCTGGGGGAAACGGCATTTTTCGTATGGGATGGGCCATGGCTTCGCGCACGCATTCTGTCCTTCGCTCCGACCTCGATCCCATCGCGGACAGAGTCTACTACCGCATGAGCGAGCATGGCTTTCCGTAGGATGGCGTTGAGCGAAGCGATACCCATCAGCGCAACCGCATGGGTTTCGCAGGCTCAACCCATCCTACGTAAAGCAGCTCGGCGCAGCCGGTGAGACAGTTGCTCCTACGATTCAGGGAAGCTTGGGCGTAGGAGCGGACTCTGTCCGCGATTGGATTCACCGTTTGGCGTGAAGTGAAATCACGACGCTCCCTGAATCCTGTTCGCGATGGCGCCGCATCCCGGAAGCCTCCCACACTCCACCCGGCCCCTTCGCGGCGGCGGCGCACCTAGTCTGGAACCCCCTCCAGGCGCAAGGAAGCCCGCCGATGAAAGCTCTGCTCGCCTCAGCCCTGCTGCTCCTCCCCAGCCTCTCCCTGGCCTGCCCCGACTGGCCCGAACAGCGCGCCCGCGAAGAGCTGCTGGGCCTGCGCCAGCGACTGGAAGCCTGGGACCAGGCCTACCACCAGCGCGGCGAAAGCCCGATCGCCGACGAACTCTACGACCAGGCCCGGCAACGCTTCAGCCTTTGGCGCAGCTGTTATCCACAGCTCGCCATCGAGCCGCCCCCGCCACTGCCGGCCACCCGCGGCAAGCTGCGCCACCCCGCAGCCCATACCGGCCTGGACAAGGCCGCCGACACCAACGAAGTCCGCCAGTGGATGGCCGGGCGCGAGGACCTCTGGGTGCAACCTAAGGTCGACGGCGTGGCCGTGACGCTGG